>Ga0213868_10000522_pt1 | contig 36132 bp, 38 predicted proteins | sample PICome_9_FD_160087 | JGI IMG/M metagenome (GOLD analysis project Ga0213868, IMG submission 160087) | Coastal seawater microbial communities near Pivers Island, North Carolina, United States - PICO127 | ecosystem: Environmental > Aquatic > Marine > Coastal | place: USA: North Carolina...
ATGCTGTGTATTTTTTTTTTTTTTTTTTTTTGAGTATAAAAAGATATATTTAAAGACGTTAAATTTAATTTTTTCACCAAATTTTTATATGAAAACAAATTTAAAACTCTTTTTATTGAATTATAGCTCTTTGAATAAATATATATATTAATAAACATAATTAGTGTTAAATAAAACTAGTGTGATAAATTAATACTATCATTTAGATAAATACAAGTTAAAACTGTAAATACATAAGCTTGAATCATAGCCACACCTAGCTCTAAACCCATTAAAACAACAAGAACTAACAAAGGAATAATATGTAAAAATGATAAAAAATCTTCTAATAACAACATACTCCAAGCAAAACCTACGATTACTTTTAATAAAGTATGTCCTGCCATTAAGTTTGCAAAAAGTCGCACTCCTAAACTAATAGGTTTAAAAATATATGAAATTAATTCAATAGGTACTAAAAGCAATCCTAAACCAATAGGAGTGTTTGCAGGTAAAAATACAGATAACATATGAATTTTGTGTTTTTGAATCCCAATAATAACTACACCTATAAAAATAGGAAAAGATAATGCAAAAGTTACAATTAAATGACTTGTTATAGTAAAACTATAAGGCACTAATCCTATTAAATTATTAAAAAGAATGAAAGTAAATAATACAGCAATAAATGGAAAATATTTTTCACCTTCTTCATTTAAATTATCAAAAGCTAATTGAGCAGCAACTTCATACATAATTTCAATAAAATTTTGCCATGCATTTGGGATAAAAAAATAAGTAGTTTGACCTAAATAATCAGTGTCAGCACTAAAAAAATAAACAATTGAACTAAAAATTAACAATACTATTAAATTAATAAATAACATATTTGTTAATGAGAAGTCTAAACAAAACAGTTTAACAGAAAATACAGAGATAATTTGAAATTGTTCTAAAGGAGTAAATAACATATATATGTAATTGTTTTTCAACAATTATTTGATTTTATGATGTGCTAATTTAGTTTCTATAATTCCAATAGCTGGTATTAAAACAATGAAAAATAAAAAATAAAATAATGTAGCTATTTGCCCAACAATAACATAAACGTCTTTAACAGGTTTTTGACCAACCCAGCCAAGAATTAAAAAATCTGCAACAACTAACCAATAAAAAAATTTAAAAATTGGTCTAAAAGTGGTACTTCTAACTTCCGAGGTATTAGTAAACGGTATTAAAAGTAAAACAAGTAAAGCTCCGCCCATAGCAACAACTCCTCCTAATTTATCAGGAATAGATCGTAACACTGCATAAAAAGGTAAAAAGTACCATTCAGGTACTATATGTGCAGGTGTTTGCATTGGGTCTGCTGGAATATAGTTATCAGGGTGTCCTAAAGTATTTGGAAAATAAAAAACAAATGTTGCAAACATTAATAAAAAACAAAAAAAAGCAAACAAATCCTTTACAAAAAAATATGGATAAAAAGGGACTTTGTCAACACCACTATCTACACCTAAAGGATTATTTGAACCATCTTTGTGTAATAATGCTAAATGTAATAATGTTAAACCAGCAATAAGAAAAGGTAATAAAAAATGTAAACTAAAAAATCGGTTTAGTGTAGCATTGTTCACAGTAAATCCACCCCATAACCAATCTACAATAGATTGACCAACAACAGGAACAGCTGTTACTAAGCTTGTAATTACAGTAGCTCCCCAAAAACTCATTTGACCCCAAGGCAATACGTAACCCATAAAAGCAGTTCCCATCATTAAAATAAAAATTACCACACCAGAACACCATAATAACTGTCTTGGTTGCATATAAGAACCATAATATAAACCTCGAAAAATATGGCAGTATACTACAATAAAAAACATAGATGCACCATTAGCATGAATGTATCTTATTAACCACCCATTATTAACATCTCTCATGATATGTTCTACACTACTGAAAGCTAAATCAATATGAGGAGTGTAATGCATAGCAAGAAAAACTCCTGATAGAATTTGAATAACTAAACAAATACCTGCAGATGAACCAAAACTCCATGCATATGACAAATTTATAGGGGTTGGATAATGAATGATGTGATTATCAACAAAAGACATTACATAATTTTGATTCCATCTTAATGTTTTAGTAACAAATGACGCCATGAAACTTGAATTGTTTGAACTTTGAAAAGAAGATGAGTTTGAAAAAGTATCAAAAACAGAATTTTTTAATTTATAAGTAGATTTCATATATAATTTTTTACTTAAAATCGTTTGATTTTTTTTGCTGTTTTACCATTGGTATGTGTTCTTTGTCCTCTAACAGGTAAACCTTTTAATCGTCTAAGACCTTTATAAGACTTTATATCTATAAGAGTTCTTAACGACAAAGATTGAAATTTTTTTAATTCATTTGTTAAAATAAGTTTCGATTTTTCTATTGATTTTGTTAATTTTATTAATTGATCGTTAGACAGATCTGAAGTTTTCAAATTATAAGAAAAACCAAGCTGTTTACAAATTAAACTAGACTGCTTTTTTCCAATCCCATAAATTTTTTGCAAAGAAAAATAAATAGGCTTATTGTTTAAAATTTCTGTTTCAAAAATATAAATCATATATATATATGTTACTAAATCGATTTTTGTTTAAAAATACATAAATTCAACTAATGTGTTAACACTAAAATGAATTGAATTTAAAAAAATATTTGGATAAACACCCATGACTAAAGTTCCCAATATCAACGGGAAAAAAATTAAAAACTCTCTTTTGTTTATGTCTAAATAATTTTTAAAATATTGAGTTTTTAGATTACCATAAGCAATTCGATTAAATAGCCATAAAGAATAACAACCTCCAAGAATCATACCAGTAGCACTTAAAAATGTTACAGTAGTATTGGCTTTAAAAGATCCTGTTAAAATTAAAAGTTCACCAACAAAACTTCCCGTACCAGGCAATCCTATATTAGCCATTGTAAAAAATAAAAATATAAATATATAAATAGGCATTGTATGTACAAGCCCCCCATAATATTTTACCATTCTTGTATGATGCCGATCATAAACAACACCAATAATTAAAAAAAGTGCGCTAGCAACAAAGCCATGGCTTAAACTTTGTAAAATAGCCCCTTCCAACCCAATAACATTAAAACTAAATAGACCTACCATAACTAAATTCATATGAGCAACAGAAGTATAAGCAATTATTCGTTTAAAATCGGATTGACGAATTGCAGTTAATGAAGTATAAACAATACCTACAACAGACATAGCATACACAAAAGGTGAGAAAAAAAAACAAGCTTCAGGAAATAAAGGGAAAGAAAAACGAATGAAACCATATGTACCAAGCTTTAATAAAACTCCAGCTAATATAACTGATCCAGCTGTTGGTGCTTCAACATGTGCTTCAGGCAACCATAGATGTACAGGAACCATTGGCACTTTTGTAGCAAACGATGCGAAAAAAGCAAACCACATAATTTTTTGTTCTAGTGATGAAAATGAAAATGTCAATAATACTTCGTAGTCAGTTGTACCTACTTGATAATAAATATAAAGAACTGAAAGCAACATTAAAACTGATCCTAATAAAGTGTATAAAAAAAAAAAATAGGCAGCACGAATTTTTCTTTCTCTTGATCCCCAAATCCCAATAATTAAAAACATAGGAATCAAAACACTTTCAAAAAAAATATAAAATAAAAGTAAATCTAAAACACAAAAAACTCCAATTAAAAAGAATTCCATAATTAAAAAAGCAATTAAATATTTTTTTAAATCAAATTGAATACTATCCCAACTAGCCAATAAACAAATAGGAATTAAAAGTGTAGTTAATAAAATAAAAAATAAAGAAATTCCGTCTACTCCAATCGGAAAATTTAAATTTAAAATTGGAATCCAAAAAAATTTCTCGACATATTGGAACGCTGCTGTTGATTTATTAAAGAAAACCCATAAAACTAAAGATAAAACAAAAGTTAAACATGAAAAGTTTAAAGCAATAGATCTTAACAAAGATTTATTTGAAGATGGAATAAGAAGTAAAATAACAGTGCCTACTAAAGGCAATCCTAATATTAAAGATAATATATTTTCAAAATATAACATGATTATAAAAAATCGGAAATTTTAATTTTACATTTTATAGGATTCGAACCTATGACCGGCAGCTTAGAAGGCTGTTGCTCTATCCAACTGAGCTAAAAATGTAAAATTTATTATTATATACTTGTTGAAACAAGTAAACTAAACTTGTATGAAAATAAATATAATAATGTAGGGTTGACAAACAAGAATAATAGAAAAAAAAACAATAAAGAGATTAAAATCGCACTTTGTTTAGTGATAGGATAATACAACTTTCCAACAAGAACTTTTTCAAAATATACGATTTTAATCAATCTAATATAATAAAAAGTACCAATTACACTACATAAAATACTTACAAGAGCTACAAAAAACATAGATGATTCAATAGCTGTTAAAAAAACACTGATTTTAACTAAAAAACCAATCATTGGAGGAAAGCCTGCAACAGAAAATAAAACTGTAGTAAAAAAAATAGCTAACATATAATTTGATTTTCCTAATAAAACTAAATCAGTTAAATCTTTATTATGTTTTTGTAAATAATTAGTTTTTAATCGAGTTAAAAGAAAAATTGACCAAATACATAAACCTGAAAAACTATAAATAATTAAATAACAAAATAGCATTTGAATACTTTCAAATGTTCCTGCATTAAAAGCAATTAAAGCATACCCCATATGACTAATAGAACTATAAACCAATAAGCTTTTCAATTTTCGTTGCTCTAAACCGCCAAAAGAACCTACAATAATAGATAAAACAACAGCAATTACAATAAAATATCTCCAACTATCGAAAAAACCATAAAAACTGTAATAAAAAATTCTTAATAACAAAACAAAAATTGCTAATTTTGGCACTACGGCAAAAAAAAATGTTGAAGCTGTTGGAGAACCTTCATATACATCTGGAGCCCATGTATGAAAAGGTGCTACAGCCAATTTAAAAAATAAACTAATTAAAATAAAAATTAAAGCAAATTTAATTATATCAACATTAAAAAATGTCATATGAGATAAATTTTCAGAAGAAAAATATAAAAATAAATCTTTAAATTCTTCAAAATTAATTGTACCAGTAATACCATAAAGTAGCGAAGCTCCGAATAAAAATAAACTTGAAGAAAAAGCCCCCAATATAAAATATTTTATACCCGCATCTACTGAAAAAGTAGAGTTTTTTTTGAATGCAGCTAAAACATAAAAAGCTAAACTTTGTAATTCAATAGCAAGATATGCAGTTAATAAGTCATTGGACGAACAAAGTAAAAACAACCCTAAAACAGCAAACAATATAAGTAAAATATATTCAAACTGATTAATTTTTTGGTTTATTATATAAGGTTGAATCATCAACAAACAGAAAATAGATAAACTACCAATAACAAGTTTAGATGAAAAGCTAACATAATCATTAATAAGAGTGTTATTTAAAGAACTTAATTCTAAAACTTCTAAACCGTCATTTAAAAGTAAATAACACAAAAAAAACAAAACTAAAATTCCTAAATTTAAAATAGATCTTTGAATTAAAGGATAATTTTTTTGTATTGCTAAAAAAGTACAGTGCAATACTAAGTAAACTAAAGAAATCCCTAGAAATAACTCTGGTAAAATAACAATTTCCTTAAATAATAATGTTTCAAATCGCATAATTTTTTTTAATAAGCTTAAGTAGATTTGAACTACTGACCTTACGCTTATCAGGCGTACGCTCTAACCAACTGAGCTATAAGCTTTACACACAAATGTTAAATAATTAATACATTTTTATAATTTCTTGAAAGTTGCTTGAATATTATTTGTTTTTTATCACTTGCTTTATCAGTATTGATTGTTAATACAACTGCAGCAACTGTTGCTAAAAGCAAAACATTTCCGGCAATAAGAAACTGTAAAACATATTGGGTATAAACGACTTGACCAATAGCTTGAATTTCAGTAAAAGTATCTATTTTGTCAATCCAATTTAAATGAAAATTACTTAACAACGAATTTGAATAAGGATTTGATTTAAAAGTTTCATCAACAACAAGTAAAATTTCACTTAAGAAAACACCACCAATTAAAGTGCCAAATGGAAAATATTTTAACGTATCTTTTATCAAACTTGTTGTTTTTAAATCTAACATCATAATCACAAATAAAAATAATACAGCAATTGCCCCAACATAAATCACAATAAACATTAAAGCGAGAAACTCACATTTTAATAAAAAAAGTATTCCCGCAGATGAAATAAAACTTAAAACTAAAAATAATACCGAATAGATAGAATTCTGTACAAAAATTACCATGAAAGAACTTAATAGAAGTATTGTCGAGAATAAATAAAATAAAATATTAATGATCATCTTTTTTAATGAAAGAGGGATTTGAACCCCCGACACTTGGATTATGATTCCAAAGTTCTAACCAACTGAACTATTTCATTTTGTTCCAGCTACACGTTCCCGTACAGCTACCTTGTTACGACTTCATCCAAATTATTAATTTCTCAATAGTTTTAAGTAAACTAAAAAATAAATATTTAATCTTTTACTTTTAAAACTTCAAGTAAAACTAACTCTCTGCATGTGACGGGCGGTGTGTACAAGGCCAAGATACATATTCACCGCAACGTGCTGATTTGCGATTACTAGTGATTCCACCTTCATATAAGCGAGTTGCAGCCTATAATCTGAACTAAGAAAACTTTTAAAGATTAACTTAAATTAAATATTAAATTTTTGTAACTTTTTGTAGTTTTCATTGTAGCACGTGTGTAGCCCAACCCATAAGGGCCACAGGGACTTGACTTGATTCTCACCTTCCTTCAATTTATCATTGATAGTATCTTTTAAAGCTTTAAAAAATTAAATAATATAAATTTTTTAAAAGTAATTTTTTTGATAAAGATAAGAGTTACGCTCGTTAAAGGAATTAACCAAACATCTTACGACACGAGCTGACGACAGTCGTGCAACACCTGTAAAGATTTTAAATTTAAATTAATTTCAAATAATAAAATAAGTTAAATTTTTTCTATATGTCAAGGGTTGGTAAGGTTTTGCGCGGATTATCGCATTAAACCACATGCTCCACCACTTGTTGTAGGCCCCCGTCAATTCCTTTGAGTTCCAACCTTGCGATCGTACTCCTCAGGCGGAGTGCTTATGGCGTTAGCTTAAAAAATCCAACACAAACTATTTTTGTATTAAATTACAGCACTCAGAATTTACAGTGTAGACTACCAGGGTATCTAATCCTGTTTGCTACCTACACTTTCGTCCCTCAACGTCAGTTTTTACTAAAGAGTCGCCTTCGCTGCTGATATTCCTTCATGTGTCTGCAGTCGTTACTCCTCAACATGAAATTCTACTCTTCTGCACAAAACTCAAAGTATAGTAGTATTAAATGCTTTTCTAAAGTTAAGCTTTAGGCTTTAACAAATAACTTACAATACCGTCTACGGACCCTTTACGCCCAGTTATTCCAGATAACGCTTGCCCCTCCCGTATTACCGCGGCTGCTGGCACGAGATTAGCCGGGACTAAACTTCTTTTAATAATGTCATTATCATTTTAAACGAAAGAACTTTACAACCAAAATAGCCGTCATCATTCACATAGTATTGCTGGATCAAACTTTCGTTCATTGTCCAATATTCCTCACTGCTGGCTAAAAAATTAGCCTGGACCTTGTCTCAGTTCCAGTGTGGTTGATCATCCTCTCAGACCAACTAAAGATCAAAGGCTTGGTAATCTATTAAATTACCAACTACCTAATCTTACGCAAAAGTATCTTTCAGCGAATTGGCTTTAAACAATTCTTTTTAATATATATTTAGTATTTGTTATATTTTTTCTCAACAATTTATATAAACTGTCGATTAACTTATCCTAAACTAAAAGGTAACAATTTACGCGTTCCTCACCCGTCCGCCACGAAATTACTTTCGTTCAACTCGCATGTGTAAAGCATACTATTAGCGTTCATCTTGAGCCAGGATCAAACTCAAAAACAAATAATCTTAAAATACACAAATTTAAAGATTCTTTAGAATTTTAATCTCTATGTTATAAAAACATGTCTTTAATAAAGTTGCATAAAAACAAAAGATTTTAGTACTTATTTGCTAAAAACTTCACAGCTCTTACACACTAAGCCTATTTACGTAGTGATCTACTACGTCTTTAAAAAAATAAATCTTGAAGTTAGTTTCTCACTTAGATGCTTTCAGTGATTATCTATTATAAACTTAGCTACTCGACTATGCTGTTGGTACAACAATCGATACACCATAGGTTTACTTTTCCCGGTCCTCTCGTACTAGGGTCTAGTCTTCTCAATTTTTTAACGCCTACGGTAGATAGGGACCAAACTGTCTCACGACGTTCTAAACTCAGATCATGTACCGCCTTCCTTGGCGAACAGCCAAACCCTTGGAACCACTTACAGCTCCAGGATGCGATAATCCAACATCGAGGTGCCAAACCACTCCGTCGATAGGGTCTCTAGAGAGTGATTAGCCTGTTATCCCCGGCGTACCTTTTATCCGTTGAGCGATGATCTTTTCCACACAGAATCACCGGATCACTATAACCGACTTTCGTCCCTGTTTGATTTGTCAATCTTACAGTCAGGCAAGCAATATACTATTACGCTCTACAATTAAAAATCTTTAATTTGAACTTACCTTTGTACGCCTCCGTTACTCTTTAGGAGGCGACCGCCCCAGTCAAACTACCCATTATGCAATGTCTTAAATAATGAGTAACAAAAATTTTTAAGAGTGGTATTTCACTAATGTTTAAATAATTTACTTGCGTAAAGATTTTTTATTAACTTCCCACATATGCTACACATAAAAAATTTTGTTACAATACATAACTATAGTAAAGGTGCACGGGGTCTTTCCGTCTAGCCGTAGGTACTCCGCATCTTCACGGAGAATTCAATTTCACTGAGGTTGTGTTGGAGACAGTAGGACAGTCGTTACGCCATTCATGCAGGACACCAATTAAATGCCAAGGAATTTCGCTACCTTTGGACCGTCAGAGTTACAGCCGCCGTTTACTGGGGTTTCTAGTCAAAGCCTAAACCTTTTCTATTATACTTGCAGCACCGGGCAGGCGTCAGTCTCTATACATCATTTTACAATTTTGCAGAGACCTGTGGTTTTATTAACCAGTCGCTGTCCTTGATTTTGTGACAGCTTTTAAAGGTTGCCCTTTAAAAGCTACTCCTTCTCCCGAAGTTACGGAGTCATTTTGCCGAGTTCCTTCAACACAATTCTCTCAAGCGCCTTAATTTACTAAATTTGTTCACCTGTGTCGGTTTTCAGTACGGTTTTATTCTTTTTAACAAACTATTTCTTGAAAACAATCAAAAACCTTTATTCTAACCAAAAAATAAAAATTAACTTTTTGTTTTGTCATTTGCTATAAAAATATAAAAAATTATATTTACCCATCAAGTAAAAACATTCGTGTTACTTTTAGGGACCGATTTACCTGAGACGGATTAGCCTTGTCTCAGAAACCTTGAACTTAAGGCGACAATGTTTTTCACATTGTTTATCGCTACTCATATCAACATTTTCAATTCTGATCTCTCCAAAATATGTCACCATAAATTTTCTTTGATTTACAGAACGTTCTGCTACCATTTAATAAAATAATAAATCTATCGCTTCGGTAAGTAATTTTAGTCCCTATACATTTTCACCGCAAAAAATCTAAACCAGTGAGCTGTTACGCTTTCTTTAAAGGATGGCTGCTTCCAAGCCTACCTACCGGTTGTTTTTAATTTTTTACAATTTTTTTCACTTAATTACTATTAAGGACCTTAACGAATAGTCTGGGCTGTTTCCCTCTTGACTATGAATCTTAGCACTCAAAGTCTGTCTGTTTAAAATCTTTTGTGTTATATTCGGAGTTTCATTAAATTCAGTAAAACTTTACGTTCCCATCATTTATCGAGTGCTCTACCTTAAAACAAAGTTTTTAAACGCTCTACTTAAATAGATTTCGCAGAAAACCAGCTATCTCTAAGTTTGATTGGCCTTTCACCCCTAACCACAAGTCATCCCAGTATTTTTCCACATACACGGGTTCGGTCCTCCAATAAGCGTTACCGCTATAAATTCAACCTGCTCATGGTTAGATCACTTAGTTTCGGGTCTTATTTTAGAGACTCAAAAGCTTTTTAAAACTTAATTTCTTTACGCCTACACATTCTAATGTTTAAGCTCGCCACTAAAATAAACTCGTTGATCCATTATACAAAAGGTACGCTGTTACTTTTAATATATTTTAAAAAGCTTCAACTGCTTGTCAGCATTAAATTTCAGTATTATTTCAAATTTACATTAATAAATTCTATTTTCACCTTTCCCTCACGGTACTTTACACTATCAATCATCAAAATTTGTTAGACTTGAGGGTGGGCCCCCATTATTCAAACAACACACGACTTGAGTCATTCTACTTTATACAATTTTTTATTTTTTTACAGGGCTATCATTTAAATGTTACCTTCTATGGCTTTATAAAAATTCAAAAAACAATGAAAAATTGCTTAGTCTTTTACCGCGTTCGCTCGCCACTACTTACAGTATCTCGGTTGATTTTTTAATTTAGTTACTTAGATGGTTCAGTTCACTAAATTTGATATTTTTATGTGCTAATATTTTTTAAAACAACATAAAAACGCTTTTTTACTAAAGCTCAGTTTTCCGAAACGGGGATTTGAAAGTCACAGTACATAAATACTCGTTTCAAAGTTACGTAATTAAACGCCCGCAAAAATTTAGATGTTTAGGCATTCATTTAATGCTTTACTTTTTATACAACTTATATAAAATAATTATATTTAAATAGGCGAATAACGGGACTTGAACCCGTGACTCTTAGAATCACAACCTAATACTCTAACCAACTGAGTTATAATCGCCGAATTTTTTGTTATAATATGTTAGAAGTAAGACTTGAACTTACAACCTCTGGGGCATGAGCCCAGTGAGCTACCAATTGCTCTATCCTAACAAAAAAGTTTTTAATCCCACTCTAAAGCACCTACGTACCAAACATAAACAAACCCAATTCCAAGCTCAATTACAAAATCAATCATAGACCAAAATCCTAAAACATTTAGTTGCGAAATACTAATACTCCAAGGAAGTAAAAACATAGTTTCAATATCGAAAAGAATAAACAAAATAGCCACTATATAAAATTTAACATCAAAAATATTTCTAGCATCTTCATAAGGTTCAAAACCACATTCGTAAGACGATAATTTTTCAGTGTCTGGATTTTGAATTGCTAAAAAATAAGATAAGCCTACAATAAGTAAGGCTAAAAGAATCGCAATACCTAAAAATATTAGTATTGGCAAGAATTCAAAATAAAGAAAAGAACTCTCTTGATTAAAAAAAAACTGAGAGTTTGTTGAGATATTAATAATTTTTAACATTTATATTTATTAAAATTAAGGATACTTTTTTTTTACTTTATTTTATATTAAACTATGATGAAAAACTACATAAATACAATTTTAATTTTTTTTTGAAAAAAGTAGGAAAGAATGGGATTCGAACCCATGGTGCAACAATTGATTACACAAAGGTTTAGCAGACCTTCACTTTAAACCACTCAGTCACCTTTCCACTAATAGAATTTATCTATGATTCCCTTAATTTTAAAGTATTTTAATAAAATTCTAAAAATTACACTTGAGTTCAAAATAGATTTCAGGTATTAAAGTATAAATAATTAAACTTTATATCTCTAACGGGAATCGAACCCGTGTTCTTGCCGTGAAAGGGCAATGTCCTAACCGCTAGACGATAGAGACTTTATAAAAAATTGAAATTAAACCGTCTTTTTCCTCTTATAGGTCAAAAAAAATGTGTAAAATTTTTTAAATAATAAAACTTAAATAATGTATATATATAATAATAAATGTATAACTCAAAAAACACATTACTTAATATTAATAATAATCTTAAAAAATTTAGTTTTTGTACATTTTTCGTCTTTTTCCTCTTATAGGTCAAAAAAAATGTGTAAAATAAATTTACAATTTATTTATATTTTTAAAAAACAAATCTGTTACACATCTTTCATTAACTTTTCGTAAATTTGGCCATCTTATATTATTTTTATAAAATATAAATCTATCCTATTTTTAAATCTTTTTTTGCTTTTTGAATCATAAAATCTTTTAAAAAAGTTTCATTTTGTATGTTTTTTATAAAACTGATTGCTTGGAAATATTAAATATCCAAATGAAACCAATTAAACATTAATTAATATAAATCATCTTTTATATAAAAAAACAAGACTTTAAATTATACTTAAAAATTACTCAAAAAATTTTACACATTTTTTTTGACCTATAAGAGGAAAAAGACAGAAAACCTACAAAAACAGTAAAATTTTATAATTAAATTTTATTTTATCATTTTTATAAATAAAACATATTTTAGAAACTTGTTTTTATTTATACTGACTTTTTTGGATTATATTGTAATAATCATTGCTTATTTAATTTTTAATTAAAAAAAACTATACATGATTTCTTCTTTTTATATTTATTGCGACAGCCCTGCATATTGGCAAACTTCTTTACAAGAACCTGCAAGTATTTCAATGGAAGGTATTTTATTATTCAATAAACATCTATTGTTTTTACTTACTGTAATTGTTATCTTTGTAGGTTGGTTATTAGCATATACTATTTATTATTTTGCAGAATTTAACAACAAATACAATTCAAAATTTGTACATTCTACACAATTAGAAGTTGTTTGGACTACAATTCCTGCATTGATTTTATTACTTTTATCTACTCCATCTTTTACTTTATTATATGCTATGGATGAAATTTCAGAGCCAGAATTATCATTAAAAATTTTAGGACATCAGTGGTTCTGGAGTTATGAAATCTCAGATTTTAACTCTTGTCAAAAACAAGAACAAAGTTTAAAATATGTTTGTTACATGATGGTTTTAGATGGTTTACCTAAAACAAAACAAGGTTATTTTAGATTATTAGAAACAAATAAACGTGTTATTTTACCAACAAACACTCATTTAAGATTATTAGTAAGTGCTGCTGATGTTTTACACAGCTGGACAGTACCTTCATTTGGTCTTAAAGTAGATGCTTGTCCTGGACGATTAAATCAATTAAATTTATTTATTAAACGGGTAGGAGTTTTTTTTGGTCAGTGTAGTGAGATTTGTGGAGTCAACCATGGATTTATGCCAATTGTTGTTGTTTCTTTACCAACTTTACAATTTCATCATTATATTATGACTAAGTTAGAACTAGGATAATTAATTTTTAATATATAAAAATGACATTAAAAAAAATAAATTTAAAAAAAAAAATAAAAAATTTTACTATTAATTTTGGTCCACAGCACCCTGCAGCGCATGGAGTTCTTCGACTTGTTTTAGAATTGAAAGGTGAAATTGTCGAACGAGCAGATCCTCACATAGGGTTGTTACATAGAGGTACTGAAAAATTAATTGAGTATAAAAACTATTTGCAAGCATTACCATATTTTGATCGTTTAGATTATGTTTCTATGATGTCTCAAGAGCATACTTATTGCCTTGCTGTAGAAAAATTATTAAACGCTCAAATACCATTAAGAGCTCAATATATTCGTGTTTTGTTTGCTGAAATTACTAGAATCTTAAATCATTTATTGGCTGTTGGTTGTCATGCAATGGATGTTGGAGCAATGACTCCTTTTTTATGGTCTTTTGAAGAAAGAGAAAAATTAATGGAGTTTTACGAACGTGTTTCTGGGGCACGAATGCATGCAGCTTATTTTCGACCTGGAGGTGTTTCTATGGATTTACCTGCAGGTTTGTTAAATGATATTTATTTATTTGTTGATCAATTTAATCTTCGGTTGTTAGAAGTGGAAGAAATGTTAACTGAAAACCGAATTTGGAAACAACGCCTTGTTGACATAGGTGTTGTGTCAGCATCTGATGCTCAGGCATGGGGGTTTAGTGGTGTTATGTTACGTGGTTCTGGTTTAAAATGGGATTTACGGAAAGCTCAGCCATATGAAGTTTACAATAACATGAATTTTGAGATTCCTGTAGGTACTAATGGTGATTGTTATGATCGTTATTTAATCCGAGTTTTTGAAATGAAAGAGTCTTTAAAAATTATTGAACAGTGTTTAAATCAAATACCTAATGGTATTGTGAAAAGTAGTGATAAAAAATTAACTCCACCATCACGAAAAGATATAAAACAATCTATGGAATCTTTAATTCATCATTTTAAAATGTATACTCAAGGTTTTTCTGTTCCTTTTAATGAAACTTATATGGCGAGTGAAGCTCCTAAAGGAGAGTTTGGTGTTTATTTAGTTTCTAATGGTACAAATCGACCATATCGGTGTAAAATAAAAGCTCCAGGTTTTGCGCATTTACAAGCATTAGATCATATGTCAAAAGGTCATTTAATTGCTGATGTTGTTACTATCATTGGTACTCAAGATATTGTTTTTGGAGAAGTTGATAGATAAATTTAAATTTATTATTGGTTTTTATAAATAAATCAAAAAGTTCTTATTTTTTAAATATGGTTATTCAAAATACAAAATTACTTCAAAACTTACAAATTTTTTCTAATGGGTGTTTGTTATTTACCACTAATGCAGTTAAGCACGTTTTAAAATCCAAAGTTCTGTTATCTGAAAAAGATTTAAAAAGTCTTGAAATGAGTTTTCAAACCAAATTATCTAAAGTAAATAATAAGCAAAATATTTTTTTAAATTATCGAAAAAAATTGTTTAAATAATTTCTAAATTAATTCATGAAAAATCAAATTCAAAAAGACAAAAATAAGAGAATTTTAAGTTCAAAAATTGAAAATAAACGTATTATTTTAAAAAGTATTGCTTGTAACAATAAAATATCGAAAATTATTCGATGGAATTGTGAATTAAAATTAACAAGTTTTCCGTCTAATAATTTAAAAACTGGAGTTGTGAATCGATGTATGTTCACAGGACGTAAAGGAAAGTTTAATAAAGAATTTAGGTTTTCAAGATTATCGTTTTTAAAATTGGCAAGAAATGGTTTTATTGGTGGATTGAAAAAATAAATTTATACAAAACTTTCAATGTATTTCAAATATTGATTTATAAATGTTATTAAATAGTTCAGTTTATCAATTTATAACTCGATGGCTTTTTTCGACAAATCATAAAGATATTGGTACCTTGTACTTAATTTTTGGAGCAATTTCCGGAGTAGCAGGTACAGCATTGTCTTTATATATTAGAATTACATTAGCACAACCAAATGGTACTTTTTTAGAGCAAAACCATCAAATGTATAATGTTATTGTAACCGGTCATGCTTTTGTTATGATTTTTTTTATGGTTATGCCTACGTTAATTGGTGGTTTTGGTAACTGGTTTGTGCCATTAATGATTGGTGCTCCTGATATGGCTTTTCCTAGAATGAATAATATCAGTTTTTGGTTATTACCTCCTTCATTATTAATGTTAATCGCATCTATTTTATCAGAAGCTGGTGTTGGTACAGGTTGGACAGTATATCCACCATTGTCTAGTGGTACTTCACATTCTGGTGGTGCAGTAGATTTAGCAATTTTTAGTTTACATATTTCAGGAGCTTCTTCTATATTAGGTGCAATTAACTTTATTTGTACTATTTTTAATATGAGGGTGAAAAGTTTATCATTTCATAAACTACCATTATTTGTATGGGCAGTTTTAATCACCGCTTTTTTATTGTTATTATCATTACCTGTGTTAGCTGGTGCGATCACTATGTTATTAACTGATCGAAATTTTAATACAACATTTTTTGATCCTGCAGGAGGAGGTGACCCTGTGTTATATCAGCATTTATTTTGGTTTTTTGGTCATCCTGAAGTTTATATATTAATTTTACCTGGTTTTGGTATTATTAGTCATATTATTGTAAGTGCTGCTAGAAAGCCTATCTTTGGTTATTTAGGAATGGTTTATGCAATGTTTTCAATCGGAGTTCTTGGGTTTATTGTATGGGCGCATCATATGTATACTGTAGGTTTAGATATTGATACTAGAGCATATTTTACAGCAGCTACTATGATTATTGCGATTCCTACTGGTATTAAAATTTTTAGTTGGTTAGCAACTTTATGGGGTGGTTCTATTGATTTAAGAACTCCTGGTTTATTTGCTGTAGGGTTTATTTTTTTATTTACAATTGGTGGTGTTACTGGAGTAGTTTTAGCAAATTCAGGTATTGATATTGCATTACATGATACTTATTATGTAATTGCACATTTTCATTATGTGTTATCAATGGGAGCTGTTTTTTCTATGTTAGGAGGAGTTTATTTTTGGTTTGATAAAATTACTGGGGTACGATACTCTGAAATTTTAGGTAAAATTCATTTTTGGACTTTTTTCGTTGGAGTAAATTTAACTTTCTTTCCTATGCATTTTTTAGGCGTTGCTGGTATGCCACGACGAATTCCTGACTATCCAGATGCATTTTATACTTTTAATAAATTAGCTTCTTGGGGTTCATATATATCTGCAATTTCATCATTATTTTTTTTCTATGTGGTATACGAAGCTTTTGCATCTAGTCGAAAAGTAGTAAACTCATAAAATAATTTTATATTGTGTATTTTAGACATATGGATAATTAAAAACCATAAAAACTATAACTTTTTAATTTTATTCGAGTATTTATTATTTATTTAAATAATAAAAAAATTATATATATATGAATAAGCAAATATTTGTAGAAAATTTACGCACTTTATCTAAAGTGTGTCCGTTAGAAAAGATTCAAGTTTTTAATGATAATTTAATTATAATTGTTAAGCCTGATGTTTTATTTGATGTTTTATTATTTTTTAAAAACCATATTTTGTATCAATTTGAATTGTTAACTTGTATTTCTGGTGTTGATTATCCTATGAATAAATATCGTTTTCAAATTGTTTATGAGTTGTTAAGTATTCGGTATAACTCTAGGCTTCGAATTAAAACTTTTACTCATGAATTATTGGGTATTGATTCTTGCGAGTCGTTATTTCCAGCAGCTGGATGGTATGAGTGTGAAATTTGGGATATGTTTGGAGTGTTTTTTAAAAACCATTCAAATTTAAAAAGAATTCTTACGGATTATGGTTTTGAAGGTTACCCATTAAGAAAAGATTTTCCTTTAAGCGGTTTTATTGAAATGCGATACAATGAAATTGAAAAACGTGTTGTAAACGAATCGTTAGAGTTGTGTCAAGAGTATAGAACTTTTACTTTTTTGTCTCCTTGGGAATCTCAAAATAATTTTTAAAGATTTTGGGATATAGCCAAGTGGTAAGGCCCTCGTTTTTGGTACGAGTATTCAAAGGTTCAAATCCTTTTATCCCAAAAAAGTTTAAAGTAATTAGCTCAATTGGCAGAGCGTCTCGCTTACAACGAGAATGTTGGTGGTTCGAGTCCATTATTACTTATATAAATTTTAATCTAAAAAATGTATTTAATTTTAGTATTTTTACCTTTAATTGGGTCAATAACTGCAGGGCTTTTTGGTCGAAAAATAGGGCCTAAAGGTGCATCTATAGTAACTGTTACGTTATTGTTTATAACTTTTTTAATTTCTGTTTTTGCGTTTTATGAAGTCGCTTTAATTGGTTCTCCTACTTATATAAAATTAACAACTTGGGTTAACTCTGAATTGTTTAATGTAGATTGGGGATTTTTATTTGACAGTTTAACAGTTGTTATGTGTTGCGTTGTTACTTTTGTTTCTACACTAGTTCATTTATATTCAACTGAATATATGTCACATGATCCACATTTGCCAAGATTTATGTCATATTTATCGTTATTTACTTTTTTTATGTTAATTTTAGTAACAGCTGATAATTATATCCAAATGTTTGTTGGTTGGGAAGGTGTTGGTTTATGTTCGTATTTGTTAATTAATTTTTGGTTCACTAGAATACAAGCAAATAAAGCTGCAATTAAAGCAATGGTTTTAAATCGAATTGGGGATTTTGGTTTAATTTTAGGTATTTTAATTATATTCGTGAAATATAAAGCTGTAGACTATGCTACAGTTTTTGCGATGACCCCTTTATTTGTAAATGATAATTTTATTTTTTTAAACACTGATTTTAATTTAGTTGATATTATTGGATTTTTATTGTTTATTGGTGCTATAGGAAAATCTGCTCAATTAGGGTTACACACTTGGTTACCTGATGCTATGGAAGGTCCTACACCTGTTTCTGCTTTGATTCACGCAGCTACGATGGTTACTGCTGGTGTTTTTTTAATTGCGCGAAGTTCACCTCTATATGAATATGCACCTAATATTTTAAAAATAATTACGGTTTTAGGTGCTTGTACTGCTTTTTTTGCAGCAACAGTAGGACTATTACAAAACGATTTAAAACGAGTAATAGCTTATTCTACTTGTAGCCAATTAGGTTATATGGTATTTGCTTGTGGGTTATCAAATTATTCAGTAGGCGTTTTTCATTTAGTAAATCATGCATTTTTCAAAGCTTTATTATTTTTAGGTGCAGGTTCAGTTATTCATGCTGTCGCTGATGAACAAGATATGAGAAAAATGGGTGGGTTGAAAAATCTGGTACCTTTTACCTATTCTATGATGGTTATAGGATCTTTAGCATTAATTGGATTTCCTTTTTTAACAGGATTTTATTCAAAAGACGTTATTTTAGAGGTGGCTTATGGAAAATATACTGCTGAGGGTCATTTCAGTTATATTTTAGGGTCAGTCGGAGCTTTTTTAACAGCTTTTTATTCAACTAGATTATTATATTTAACTTTTTTATCGAAACCTAATGGTTATAAATCGGTTATTTCTGCCGCATACGATTCTTCATATCAAATTTGTATAGCTCTTGCTGTTTTATCTATTCCTAGTATATTTATCGGTTTTTACACAAAAGATATGATTATTGGATTAGGTACTGATTTTTGGGGTAATGCAATTTATGTTCTTCCCGAAAATATGAATATGATTGATGCCGAGTTTATAGAACATTCTTTTAAAATTTTACCTGTAATTCTAAGTTTGGCAGGTGCTTCATGCTCTTTTTTACTGTATAGTTTCGGCAGCAGAATTTTATTTCAAACAAAAATATCATTTTTAGGCAAAAAACTTTATAATTTTTTAAATAAAAAATGGTTTTTTGATAAAGTGTATAATGAGTATATTGGCCAATTTTTTTTTAAGTTTGGTTATAATGTTAGTTATAAAATCATTGATCGAGGTATTATTGAGATGTTTGGGCCAATGGGTTTATCTAAAACAGTTTCTAGTAAAGCTTCATTCATTAACAAATTACAAACAAATTATTTATATCATTCTACTTTATTAATTTTAATTGGTACTACTTTATTGGTTGGTGCAAGACAGTTTTGGTTATTTTTTGGTATTTTTCTAGATTTTCGAATTTTTATAATTTTTTTTATTTTGTGTTTTTATTTACTTAAATTTTCAAAAAAATAAGATTATTTATATCACATATAAATGATTACTAAATTTATTTTAAAAAAATTAAACTTTGTAGGTGAGAAGAAAAATGTAAATATTATTTTAAAAAGTAATATTTTTAATAATGAACAATTTAAATATTTGAAAACTCGTCACACTTTTCATTTAGTAGACCCTAGTCCATGGCCATTAGTAGCATCATTAGGAGCTTTTTTTATGACTTCTGGTGGTGTTTTATATATGCATAATTTTACTGGAGGTGGAAGATTATTTTTAACAGGGTTTGCTACTATTTTATACGTAATGTATGTTTGGTGGCGTGATATTATTCGAGAAGCTACCTTTGAAGAACAGCACACATTTTCAGTTCAAAGAGGACTAAGACTTGGAATGATTTTATTTATTGTTTCTGAAGTTATGTTTTTTTTTGCTTTTTTCTGGGCATTTTTTCATTCAAGTTTATCACCTGCTTTTAATATAGGAGGTGTTTGGCCTCCTGTTGCTATTGAAACAATACAAACTTCAGGAATTCCGTTAACAAACACTTTTTTTTTATTAAGCTCTGGAGCTACAGTTACTTGGGCTCATCACGCAATTATTGTTCGAGCGAAAAAACAAGCTATTTTTGGGCTAATCTTAACAATTATTTTAGCTGTTATATTTACTGGCTTTCAAGGTGTTGAATATTTTGACGCACCATTTACAATTACCGATAGTGTCTTTGGTTCTTGTTTTTATTTAGCGACAGGATTCCATGGGTTTCATGTGTTTATAGGTACAATTTCACTATTTGTAGCTTTAGTTCGAATAGTATTAAATCATTTTACATCAACACATCATTTTGGTTTTGAATCAGCTGCTTGGTATTGGCATTTTGTTGATGTAGTTTGGTTATTTTTATTTATTACTGTTTATTGGTGGGGTGGTATTCAATAAGATATTAAATAAACACCAAAATGATGGAATTGGTAGACATGCTAGGTTTAGGTTCTAGTTCTTTTTCAAGAGTAGGGGTTCAAGTCCCTTTTTTGGTATTCTCATTAAACACAACAAACTTTAGAGTTATGTCTATATTAAGTTTTTACGTAAAAATAACTATTTTTAAGATATATGGCTGAATGATTGTTTTTCATTTCTAAAAATTTTTGAACATTTAATCATTGTACTAGAATATCTGCTATAAGAATCTTTTCCTCCAATATAGAAATCATTAATCCAAGTTTTAATATTTGTTGAAAATATTTTAGTTTTAGATTTTTTTATTGTTTCTATTGTAAATATTTGAACATTTGAAACACTTTTATTTAAATATCTATTTGCTTTTAAGTTTATACCGATTGTTGGCATATGCATAAATCCACTGAAGCTTTTAAATTTATTCAAGCTACTATTATTAAAATGAATAATAGAATTGTTTTTTACATTATTAGTAAAGCTAATTTTTTTAAACGATGAAAAAATCTTTCGTAGGATTTGCCAGTCTTCTTTTGTTTGTTTTTTAGTGGAAACAAATTTTACAGTTTTATTAAACTCTCCTTCACTATTTAGATAAGTACCTGTTGTTTCAAAAAACACATTGTTTGGCAAATTAATATAATTGTAAATTTGGTAAGAATTTTTTAATCGGTTAGGAAAATTATTTATTATACTATTGTTTTGTTCAATACAAAATTTTGGTAACAAATCATTGTTGTTAAAATATTGCATTAATTTAATATTAGTAATTTTTTTGACGTTATTTGTTTTACTTGAAGAGTTTAAAAAGTAAAGACCATTACTAGATAAAAAATCGTTTTCAGAAAATGATTTGTAGTTTCCTAGAAGTTTTGTACCAGCTTCATTTACTGAAGAATTTAATACATTTAAACTATTTATATTGGAATAATCTTTTATTTTTTCTAGAACTTTAAAAATACCAGAGCTATCTTTACGTTGTAACAAAGAAGAGCTAACTGCTGCTATTGTATTAGTTTGTTTAAGATCTTGACAAAACAAATTGTTACCTTCTGCAATTGATTTTAAAGTATTTATATTTAAACCAATATTAGAAGTAGGGAAAGTTAAATCTCTAGCCGAGCCTATTGATAACACTTTAAATTCACCTTCTAAATATCTTTTTCTTAGTTTTAAGTTAAAATTAGGGTTTTCATATCGACTATTTAAACCTATTAGTAAACATAAGTTAGATTTTTTTAAATTACTTGTTAATTGATGTGGTTTATTTGTTAAAAACTTATTTTCAATATCATTATTTGTTATTTGATTTTCTGCTCTTCTTAATTTAATAAATGAATACTTTTTACTGAAAAAAGTTAGCATACTTAAAACTTCTAAACTAAGATTATTATCAAATATAATAACTAGCGAATTTGTTTTTAAAAAATGTCGATTTAGGTGATCTTGAAAATAAATAGTTAAAATAATTTCGTCTAAAAGTTGTTTCCAACTGTTAGACTTAAAAATTTCTCCAGTGCCTGTACTAATAAAACCGTTTAAAACTCTTTCTGGTGAAAACATTCCATCAAAAGCAAATCTTGTTTTGTCAGAAATCCACACGTTAGAGTTCGTGGCTGGGTCGTAATTAGGAGTAATTTTAACGATTTGATTATTTTTTAAGTAAACCTGAATCTTAGTGCCAAACCCGTCTGAGAAATCAATTGTATTAATATTTTTTAATTCCCAACTTCTACTTACAAAAGGATAGGGTTTTGATGTTAACGCACCTACTGGGCATAGATCAATAATATTTCCAGAAAGTTCAGATTGAAAAGTTTTGGTTACATAAGTTCCAATTTCGCTTTCTAACCCTCTTCCAAACATTCCAAGTTCTCCAGTGCCGGCAATTTCATCTGCAAATCGAACACATCGGGTACAATGAATACATCTTGTCATTACAGTTTTAACGATTGGACCGATATTCTTGTCGGTAACAACTCGTTTGAAATTATAAAATCGTTTTTTAGACACACCGAAAAATAAAGATTGGTCTTGTAAATCACATTCACCTCCTTGATCACATATTGGACAATCTAAAGGATGATTCAGCAATAAGAACTCTAAGATGTTTTCTCTAGCTTTCTTAACCAAAGGACTGTTTGTAAATACTTCACTGTTATTTAAACAAGATTTTGCACTCATTGCGCATGAAACAATTGGTTTTGGTGAGTTTTTTAGTTCTACTAAACACATACGGCAGTTTCCTGATATAGACAGACTTTTGTGATAACAGTAATGTGGTATATTAATACCCAAAGTTTCACAATATTCAATTAACGGTGCATTATGTTTCCAATAATCATTTATATGATTACTTTGAAACTCTAATGTGTAGTTAAATTTTACGTTATTAATATGAAAATATTTTAAAGAGTTCATTATATTTTTATGGAAATGTAGCTTAATTTGGTTAAAGCGTCGACCTGTCACGTCGAAGATTGCGGGTTCAAGTCCCGTCTTTTCCGATTCAATTAAAAAAGTTAACTTTTGATGTTTTTAATTTTATCCATTTGAATTGTCTGTTTTAATTTATAATATATCGAAAGTATAGCTAAACCGATTGCTGATTCTGTTGCGGCAATTGTAAGTATAAATAAAACAAATATATATCCTGTAATATCATCAAGATAGACGGAAAAAACAATAAAGTTTAGATTAACTGATAATAACATTAACTCAATAGACATAATCGTAATTAAAACATTTTTTCTATTTAAGACTAGTCCTAGAGCTCCTATTAAAAACAAAATTATAACAACATTTAAAATATAATTTATATTAGTGATAATCATATATATTTTTAATATATTGGGTATATCGGGATTCGAACCCAAGACCTGTGGATTAAAAGTCCAATGCTCTACCGCTGAGCTACATACCCTTTTAATTAGTGCAAAATCTTTATATTCAATGTTTATTTGGCAATTAGATTTTTAGTAATATAACATATGTGCCTTTTAATCGAAAATTGTTTTTTTAATTTTGTTAGTCATAGATTTTAATTAGTAAATATTTTTTTATAAAACAAAAATTATAGTATAATTTATTGATTTATAAAATTTTAATTCAGTTTTTTATAATGCAAAAAGAATTAAAAATCCCATCATTAAAGAAAATAAAGCAATAGCTTCTGTTAAAGCGAATCCGAAAATTGCTAATTTGAATAGCTCGTCTTTTAGAGAAGGATTTCGAGATACACCAATTACTAATGCACCAAATACTGTACCGATACCTACTCCAGCACCTGCTAATCCAATTGTTGCTAAGCCTGCTCCTATAAATTTAGCTGCTTGTAATAACATATTAAATTATTATTATAAATGAAAATACTATCGGAAACTTTAAAACAGCTTTTAAACTTAAAGTTTGTCATCAAAAATTTTTTTAGTTAGTTGTCTTTTATATTTAGTTTTGGTTAAAGCTCAAAAAATTTATTTGATTTTTAGTTTTTAATTCAATTTTATTATTTTATTAAGTAAAAATTATCGTTTTTACAGGCAATTTTGCACCTCCTGTTTTAAAAGCTGAGATAGCTGTATTTTTAGTTACTCCACATAATTCAAAAATTATTGTACCCCCACCGATTTTTTTACCCCAATGACTTACTGAACCTTTTCCTTTTCCCATACGTACTTCCGTTGGTTTTGCGGTAATAGGTAAATCTGGAAAAACTCGTATCCATAGCTTACCTCTTCTTTTTATTTTTCTATTGATTGATTGTCTTGCAGCTTCTATTTGTCTTGCTGATAATATACCAGCTTCTGCAGCTTTTAATCCTATTGTTCCAAATTGAAGTTTATTTGATCGAAACTCTAATTTAGGAAAAGACCCCTTCCGCACTTTTTTATATTTTGATCTTTTTGGTTGTAAAAACATATTTGTTAAGTTTTATTTACTAGTATTTTCATTTTCACAAATCCATACTTTTATTCCAAAAGTTCCATTAGACGTATAAGCAGTATCTTCATAGTAACTTATGGTCGATTTAAAAGATTGTAATGGTACTGATCCTACTTTAATAATTTTTTTGTTTGAGCGTGGTGCACCGTTAAATCTTCCTGCAATAATAATTTTTATACCTTTTATTTGAGACATTTTAAGTGGTATTAAACTTGAAAATGTTTTTTTTATAAAAAAAAGTATAAATCCATGGCGTTTTTTTTGTTTTGTGAAATAATTACTTATAGCTTCAGCAACAAGTTTAGCTGAATTTTTTTCGGTTATTGCGACAAAAGAAATTTTCAATAACTCTTTATATATAGGATTTTTTAAAAATCGTTTAAAATTTTTTAAAATTTTTTTATATTCAAAAAAGTTTGTTTTAGTGTTTTTAATTAAAAGTTGTAACTTTTTGTTTAAATTGTGTGTTTTAACAGTAATTGTTTTGTTTTTTAAAAAAAGACTCAAATCAATTACTAAAATATTGTTTATTATAAAATTAATTAAGTCTTTACTATTAGAAATTGAAAAGTTTTGACAAAATTTTGGTATTGATAATTTTTCTTTGCTATCTTTTTTGTAAAATTTTTCAGTTTCGTTTTTTTTGTTATAAAGATTTATTAAAAAGATTATATTTCCATAGTTGTAATCGATTTTACAGCTGTGAACTAAAAAACCATAAATTTTAAAAATTCTGTTTATATAATTTCGGATTTCGACATCTTGAAATAAAAGAACAGAAGATTCTTCAACGTTTTTTTCTATGTATTTTGATTTCCATTCGGCTTTTTTTGTAGTTAAACTAAAAATTGTTGAATTTGTTTTTTGTCCCATAGTGTTTTTAATTATTTTGATTTTTTTTTTTTAAATGAGAACCGTTTTCGTGTGGGAGAAAATTCTCCAAGTTTTCTTCCTACCATATCTTCAGTGATTTTAACTTTTGAAAACGTTTTTCCATTATGAATATTGAAAGTTAACCCAATAAATTGTGGAACAATCGTTGATTTTCTGAAGTAGGTTGATATTTCATCTTTATCAGAAGATGAGATGTTACGTAGTTTATATAGTAATTCATTAGGTACAAAAGGACCTTTCCATTTAGCTCTACTCATGTTTGTTATTTGACTATTTTCTTTTTATTAAAATTAATTCGTTTGTTGATCTACTTGTTTTACCTCCTTTTGTAGGTTTTCCCCAAGGAGTTACAGAAGATCGACCTCCAGAGGTTTTACCTTCACCTCCACCGTGCGGATGATCTATTGGATTCATGGCAACTCCTCTGACATGAGGTCGTTTGTTCAACCATCTAGATCGACCAGCTTTACCTAGAGTAGTTAAAAACGAAAATTCATTTGACACAATACCTATTGTTGCAAAACACTCTATAGATACGTTTCTATGCTCTCCTGAACAAAGTTTTAATCTACCATAATTCGAAGTTTTTTCTATTAATTGACAGAACGTACCTGCAGCTCTACTTATTTGAGCGTTTTTTCCTGGTCTAACTGATACATTATGAATAAAACTTCCTATAGGTATTTTAGCAATTGGGAGTGAATGGCCGTTTTTTGCGTCTGCATTTAAACCCGATTTTACGATATCTCCAATTTTTAAATTTTTTGGCGCAAGAATATAGAAATAATTATTGGTTTCTAAATTATATATAGCTGCGATATTAGCAGATCTGTAAGGATCATGTTCTATACTAATAACGATCCCTGTTGATTCTATAATTCTATTAAAATTAATTTCTCTATATTTACGTTTGTGTCCCCCTCCTTTATGATATGCTGTAATACGGCCTGTAGAATTTCGGCCTGCAGTATTTTTTTGCCCTTTTATCTTAGTTTTTAATAAAGATGTTTTTGTCAGTTCTGTTTTGTTTAGCTGAATTAAGTTGCGTTGTGACGATGTCGTCGGCTTATAAGTCTTTAATTTCATTTTAGCAATAAGTTATATTTTTAAATTTATGATTTTATCAAATATATTATTTATAAAGAGTTCAAAAGAAAAAAGAACTCTTTTTTTAGTATCGTACATAAACAAGTTGTCTAAGTTGTTAAAACCTTTAAACAAAACTCAATCTCCTAAAAATTTAGCGTCTATGCTTTTAAATACAACTAATGATACTACTTATTTGAAGTTTGAACAGAATAAAAACTCAGTTTTTTTAAAGCAAAACCTTTTTAAAGAAAATTTAGTAAGCTATATTATAAACATAAACCTATCTCCAACAAATACTTTAGTAAATGTTACTGATATTAATGGTAACCCAAAAATTTCTTTTTCAGCAGGATTAGTTAAGCTAACAAAAAAACAAAAAAAAGCACAACCTATGGCTTTAATAAATATTTTTAAAGTTTTGTTGTTAAAAGCTAAATTTTTAGAAAACAAACCTGTTGCTTTACATTTTAAAAACACAAAAATTTTTTATGAGTCGTTAATTATTAAAATGTTGAAAGAAAGGTTGTTTATTAAATCGGTACACTCTCACAATTTATCTCCTCATAATGGTTGTCGTCCTAAAAAATTAAAAAGAATTAAAAGAAGAACTAAACGTATGGTTTTAAGATAGTCCGAAAGAATCCATAAAATTAGAAAGAATGACTGAGTGGTTTAAAGTGGCAGATTGTAAATCTGTTAGGTTTTTCCTATCGTAGGTTCGAATCCTACTTCTTTCAATATTAATCGAAATATAACGCAGTCAGGCAGCGTGCCTGTTTTGGGAACAGGAAGTCATGTGTTCGAATCACATTATTTCGAAACATTATTTATTTAAATTATAATATGGTAATTTAAGTAATTTTTTTAAAGATTTATTTAAAATTTGGATGTTATCTTTATAATTTAATGTTGATAACGTTTTTAATTGAGTAGGTGCGTAAATCCTATTATTTAGTTTTAAACCTAAAAAAGCCATACTGGGGTCAACTTTAATTATTTCTTGAATGTTAACTGTATTTTTTTTATCATTTTTAAAAGATAAAAAACATAAGTTTCCATTAATTATTGGCATGAATTGTAAAAATATTGATTGGTTTAAAAATACTTTTGATAAAGTATTGTAGACTTTGTAATATTTTAAGTTATAGTGAAAAAAAGCTTGTTCTGTTTTTAACCAATGTTTTGAGTTTAAGTTTGTAACATTAAACAAAAAAAAGATAGGTTTTTTTTGAAAATATATCGCTGTTTTTTTTAATTTGTACCCTTTTAGTTCAAGTTTCATTTTAATTAATTTTAATAATAATTTTTTGATTTCTAGGCTTAGCAGGATTTGAACCTGCGACTAAACCGTTATGAGCGGTACGTTCTACCACTGAACTATAAGCCTTTCAAGTTGTAATTCATTCGTTGATAAAATAATAAATTCTTTAATTTTAATATATTTATATTATTGTCATATTTTATTTAAAAGATATATATGGGAAATTTTAGTTTAGGACAACTTATTATTTTAATACTATTAATTTTGTTAGCTTTTGGAGATTTTTCTAAACTAACAAAAAGCCTCAAACATTTTTTAAACAAACATCAGTTTATTAATACTGAAAAAAAAAACAGGAAAAAAGGGAGTTGAACCCCTGACCTTTGGTTTTGGAAACCACTGTTCTACCAACTGAACTATTTTCCTTTTAAATAAATTATTTTAAATTCTTAGGCACATAAATGTTAAATAAATTTTTTTCTGAACTTAAAATAAGATTAGTTCTTGTCATACTGTCTTGGTTTATAACAGCGATTATTTCGTATTTGAATAAAGAGGTGTTATTGTTTATTTTAATAAAACCTGTATTAGTTTCTACAAATATAGATTCTTTTTATTTTATTGCTACAAATTTGACAGACATATTTTCAGTTTATTTAAAAGTTGTTTATTTAATAGTAAATCAAATAACTATGTTTTTTTTAATTTGGCAAGGTTTTTGTTATATAACACCCGCGTTGTTTTATTTTGAGTATAAAAAGCTTCGGTTTACCCTTTGTTTAGGGTTAGGGTTATTATGTGGTAGTGTACTTTTGTTGAATACTTATGTACTACCTCTTTGTTGGCAATTTTTTTCTAGTTTTCAGGAAACCCCTGCTAAATGCGTCAGTGTTTTTTTAGAAATTAGAATTACTGAATATCTAGCTTTTTATACTTTTGCTTATTACATTACTGTAGTTTTAAGCCAGGGGTTTTTATTGACTTTTTTATTTTTAGATATACTACCAAACAAGTTAAGTTTTATTAAAAAAAGTAGAAAAATTTTCTATGTCATTTTTTTCATTTTAGCAACAATTATGACGCCGCCGGAAGTTATAAGTCAGATAATGTTAGGGTGTTGGCTTATTTTTATTTATGAGTTAATTATAGTTATACTTATTTTAAAGAAACTTAGTTTGGTAACCAATTAAAGCTTATAAGTAATCCTACTGTAAAAAGTAAATAACCTAAAGATAAAGGTAAAAAAGACTTCCAACCTATATGCATTAATTGATCGTATCGGTATCTTGGAAGCGCAGCTCTTGTTAAAATAAAAAAAAGCACACCGATTACAATTTTAATTGATAACCAAAGACTTCCAGGCAGTAAGTTTAAAGGAAAAATATTAACTACAGGTAACCAGCCACCTAAAAATAATATGGATGAAAATGCACTCATTAATAACATATTTGCATATTCACCTAAAAAAAATAAAGCGAAAGTCATCGCAGAATATTCTACGTTATATCCTGAAACTAACTCTGCTTCAGCCTCGGGAAGATCAAATGGGTGTCTGTTAGTTTCTGCTAACATTGAAATATAAAATAAAATAAACATAGGAAATAAAGGCACAATAAACCAAACTTTTTCTTGAGCCAAAACGATATCACTTAAATTAAAAGATCCTACACAAACGCATATGTTAACAATTATGAAACCAATAGAAACTTCGTAAGAAATCATTTGAGCTGCAGATCGTAACGATCCTAAAAAAGGATATTTTGAGTTACTTGACCAACCTGCCATTACAATACCGTAAACGCTCAAAGACGATATTGCCAATAAGTATAAAATTCCTAAATTCATATCAGAAATGACAATATTTTCAGATAATGGGATTACAGCCCAACCAATTAAACTTAAAATAAAAGTTAAAATAGGTGCTAACAAAAACACGTAAATATTAGAATTACTTGGTAAAATTGTTTCTTTAACAAAAAGTTTTAGTCCATCAGCTAAAGGCTGTAACAACCCTACAAAACCAATCACGTTAGGCCCTCTTCGTCGTTGAATACTTCCCATAAATTTTCGTTCGGCTATTGTAAAATACGCAACAGATATTAACAATGGAACTACTATTGCAAGAATTTTTAGAATAATAGAAATTACAGCGATCATATATATATAATGTTGTGTTGTATAAATGCATAATAAAATTGATAAACTTTTAAAATTAGAAAAGGCTAAAATCGGACTTGAACCGATATTACAAGATTTGCAATCTAATACATTACCAATTATGTTATTTAGCCACATTTTATTAAAAGGATAAGGAGGGATTCGAACCCACGGTATTTTTCAATACAATAGTTTTCAAAACTAACGCCTTAAACCACTCGACCACTTATCCGTGTGTATGTGTACAATTTTTTAGCAAAAGAAGGGATTTGAACCCTCAGCTTTAACCTTGGCAAGGTTACACTCTACCAATTGAGTTACATTTGCTTGTGTTTAAGTTTTTATTTTATACGTCTGTAATAAGAAAAAAAAATCTTCTTTATTTTTACTTGACATTATTATAGTAACATTAAGATTTTTTAAATTTTTAAAAAATTGATAATTTTTTTCTAATTCGTTAAAAATTAAAATACTCGGAATTTTGAAAGAAAAAGCTTTCAATGTTGATACTTTTATATTATTAATTTTTCTTTCAATCGATATCTGATTAAGTAATTTGAAAAAAAATTCAAGCATTTTGTTTTTTCTTAACGTAATTTTACAGCCAACAGGTTGGCCTTTTCTGATTTTAAAAGAAACACTAGCCGTTTTTGACTTAGTTAAAAATCCTTTTTGAGCTGTTATTAATTCCAGAGCTGCTAAAGAAGTAACTAAAAGCTTTAAATCATATTTTTTTAAATTAAATTGTAAAATAATAGCTTGCAATTTAGGTATTTTTACTAGTTCTTTATAGTGAAACTTATTTATTAAATCGTATTTTACGATGTTGTAATTGTAATTTTCAAAGAAATACATATTATAATATATGGTGTATCAAATTAATTTAAAGGTTTAAACAGTACCTAAAGAGATATTAGCAAATTTTGAATATTTACCTTTTTTAAGACTTTTAGGAACAGGACCTAAAAGTCTACTTGCTAACGGTTTTCCTTGTTTATTTATTAAACTAACCGAATTATTATCAAAAAAAATAATAGAACCATCTTTATTTTGCTGCTTTGATTTAGTTTTAATAATTAAAGCTTTAAAAACCTCTCCTTTTTTAACTTTAGAAGTTTTTCTGGACTTATTTCTTAATTCTTGTATAGAAACAACAATTGTGTTACCTAGCTTAGCGAATTTTTTTTTAAACCCACCTAAAACTTTAATACATTTTACAGTTTTCGCTCCAGAATTATCTGAAACTTTTAAGATTGTTTGTTGTTGAATCATATTATTTTAATAATGCGCTTATAGCTCAATTGGATAGAGCGTCGGATTTCGGTCCCGAAGGTTATAGGTTCAACTCCTTTTAAGCGTATAATTATAAATCAATTTTTTTTAGAACCATCGGTAATTTGCAAATTTTTTTTTCAAAAAAGCTTCTTTATGTAATTCAAATCTACGTTTAAAACTCAAGCTATTTTTTTTACTAGAATTCAATATTTCTGAAGTAAAATTCTCGTAAAACGAGTTCTGTGTTTTAGTTTTGGTACTTGCTATCAAAAATTTTATTCCATATGAGAGTCTTAAATTAAGTTTTAATAAAAAAGGAAATTCAATTGTCCGCTTTCGTTTTCGTTTAATTTGTTTTAAATAAAGCGCTGGTGATGCATTAACAAATGACAATTTAAGAATTTCTTTGGCATTTTTTTTACGCTCAAGTTTTTGCATTAGTTTAAAACTTTTTAGTAGCGTTTTTTCAGCTATATGTTTCTTTCCTTTGGTTGTCAATCGGTTAAATATTTTTTGTTGTAACGTTTTTTTCATTATATGTAATTCGAAGATTTTTTTGTTCCGTATTTTGATCTTGAAGTTTTTCTACCTTTTAAACCTGAAAAATCGAGTTTGCCTCGAACTAGATGATATTTAATACCTGGTAAGTCTTTAACTCTACCACCTCGGATTAAAACTGTCGAATACTCTTGTAAATTATGTCCTTCACCTGGAATATAGGCTGATATTTTTTTTCCGTTGGTTAGCCTTAATCTTGCAAGTTTTCTTAAAGCTGAGTTAGGTTTCTTAGGTGTTCGTAAAAATATTTTAGTACAAACACCTTTTTTTTGAGGACACGTATTTAAAGCTGGAGTTTTTTTTCGTCGCTTTTTCTCTAATCTTTTTTTTTTACACAACTGATTAATAGTAGGCATTTATAAAATATAATTTTAACCACAACAAAAATAAATGTAAAAAATTAATTTTTTAAAAATTAATTCTTGCAAAATATTGTCATTAAATAAACTTAAAAACAAAAATACGTTTAAAAGACAAAAAAAAACAAAAAAAAAACTAAGTAAATAAAAACTAACTTTAACAAATAAAATTTTAAACAAAAGAAACGAATTTTGTTGGTTAACCGTCTCTACTATATAAGTGTAAAAAACAAAAAAAATCAAATAAATAAACAGTAAAGCAGCTAAAAATAGACTCGCGTTAAAAATGGGTTTAAAAATAAAATAAACGTCAAACCAATTATAAGATACCACAATTTTTAATGACAAAACATAAGTAATAAAAATATAATAAATCGATATTATTATTCCTATCAAATTATTTCGTAATTGTTTTGTTTTAAAAAAATACGAAAGTATAAAAATTAATAAAAACAAAGTAGACAATATCAATAAAAACTCTAATAATGTTAACATATGAGACCAAAAAACAATATTTCGTATTATTATTAAAAAATTTTTTATTAAATTTCTGAAATCACTGTTTGTTATAAAAAATTTTCCTGCTGTTTTTTCATAATCTTCAAAAATGTGTTCAATTAAAAACCAGCCACAAATTTGATCAAAAACAGATAGTGTATTAGGTTCAAAAAGCACTTTATAAAAAACGTAATAACTAACCAGACTTACAATTTTACCAGCTATTATATACCACATCTAAAATTCATTTTGAAAATAAAGACTTTTTGTATAAAAGTTTTTATTTTAGATTTACTCATTATCGGACTTGAACCGATACTCTTTAAAAAGAATCAGATTTTAAGTCTGACGTGTCTACCAATTTCACCAAACGAGCAAAAATTTAATATATAAATATTCCACAATTCGATCTTTTAACACTAGGTGCTCAATTATTCGGACTATTAATTAGTCTTTATTTTTTTTACTATTATTCTATTTCTACTAGTATTAGTAATTTTATTGAAATTAAAAAATTTCGAACAAAAAAAATTAACAAAAATACTAGCCTTGTTACAACAATTGATAAAGACTTAGAATATAATTTATGGTTAATCAGTTACAGTTACATTAAGTTTATAAAATAACCTAAAATAGGTTTTTGACTATGGGGGTATAACTCAATTGGCAGAGTGTGTGCTTTGCAAGCACAAAGTTATCGGTTCGATCCCGATTACCTCCAAATATTCTCTCCAGGCTGGATTTGAACCAACGGCCAAGTGGTTAACAGCCACTTGCTCTACCACTGAGCTACTGAAGAATGCTTTAATTTTTATATGATTGCATTACACTATTTAAATTTAACCACATAGATAAATTTGTAGAATCATTCGCTAATTTTATATCATCAATAACTGAAATTTGAAAAACTTTATAACTGATTTGTAAATACTTAGGTGGTAAAGGCCATAAATCAGAATTAACTAAATAATATTCTATAATCTTATGACTCTTTAAAGAAAAAGTGATTAAATCTCCTTTTTTTACTAAAAAAGAAGCATCTTGAACACATTTTTTATTCACATATACTTGACCATGGTTTATAAGTTGGCGAGCGTTTCTAATACTTAACGTAAAATGTGATCGATATAATATAACATCTAAACGACTTTCCAAAAACTCTTTAAAAAATAACTTTGAATTAATTCGATTTTTGGTTTGATTTGATTTTAAAAAAGAACGTGATACAATACTTTTTAAATACTTTTCTCTTAAACTTCCGTAAAATAAGTTAAATCCTCTTTTAGTGAGTAAGTTTTGTTTATAATTTTTTGAAAAAAAATTATTAAATTTTGGAGTGTAATAAATATTTTGATCATAAAATTTATAATAACAATTTGTTTTTGATGTTTTTGACATTTTTGTACTCTTTGCTACTAAAAATTGCCATTTTTGATTCCGAAAATTCAAAATTTTTTTTCGATTTTGTACATTTTTTTTTAAACTTGCTAGTTTTTTATATACAGGTTTATATCTATATAATTTTTTATTTATCATGTAAAATTATTTTTAAACAGCCACAGGTGTTTTTAAAATAGAATGAACTAAAAATGAGCAAAATTGCTTTAGTTTTTTATTAAAAAAAAAAGCAGGAACATTATATGTGGCATAAAATGAATTAAAACCAGGTTCTGTACCTAAACAAATTAAAGGCTGACCTGTTTTATACAATTCCTGTAATATAGCAGTATCCTCAAACTTTGGATTAAAAAATACTATTAAATCTGGATTACTTTGTATAGAAAACGTTTTTAATATACTACTCTTGTTTTTTGGTTTTTTAAAAACGCTAGCTTTATTGCCAAAAAGTCCTTTAATCCATAAATTTTTAGGTAAAAAGTTATGCTTTAAATATTTTAAAATATATTTATTTTTAATGTAAGGAAAACCTATAAATAAAATTCTTTTATTACTAGAATGATACAAATGAATTAAATTTAATGCTTGTTTTAAAGTAAGTTCTAAGTTTTCTAAGATTTTTGAATCAGTAAAACCAAATAAACTACCTTTGTATGCTTGATATTTTGACAAATATAGTTTAGTCAAAGTATATTTTTTAATTTTTTGAGTTTTTAACTTCATTTAAACTTTTTTACCCTCTTTCAATTTAATTATTTCATTACTGTATGAAATACCTTTTCCTTTATATGGTTCTGGTATTTTACAGCTTCTAATTAAAGCGGATGTGCTCGATACTAAATTATAATCATTACCAAACAAAAATATTTTGTCTGATTTATAACAATGAACCCGTAAATTTTCAGGTATTTTTAAATAAATACTGTGGCTGTAACCTAACTTTAAATGAATTAAATTAATTGAAGTGTTTTCTACAGGAAAAACCTTATAGCCCACACCTTTTAAATTTAGTTTTTTACATACCGAGCTAGAAACTTCTAAAAATGCTTGTTTAATTAAAGCAACAGTAGTACCACGCAAACTTTTCATTGTTTTTTTTTCTTTGTTAGAAACATTAACAAAAGGCTGATCTTTCACTTTTATCAATTTTTCATCTTTCAAAACTTCAAGTTGTATTTGTAGTGTCAAAAGTTTTTTCCGAACAGGACCCTGAATTAAAAGTGTTTGTCTTTGCTCACAATAGAAAACCGCTATATAATTAGGAATTTTTATAAGATAACGTTTTAAAAAATTTTTCATTTAATTATTATAAAAGGCTCTCCACCTAACTTTAATTTTTTACATTCATTAACAGACAGAATACCTCTATTTGTTGATAATATAACAATTCCTTGACTAGGATCTAACTTCCATAATTGTTTGACAGAATAGTATATTTTTAAACTAGGCTTGCTGACCATTTTAAGCAAACTAATCGTAGGTTTTCCATTTGTATATTTTAAAAAAACTTTTAAAACATTATGACGAGATTTTGAAATTTTGTAACCTGAAATAAAACCCTCATCCCACAATACATTTAAAATAGATTCACATGATTTTTTTTTCTTTTGATAGATATAAGCTTTTCTAGCCAATTGGCCATTTTTTATATTTGCAATCATATTCGATACATGATTTTTCATAGATTTTTAATTTAATAAATGTCTAGAGACAGATTTGAACTGCCGTCACAAGGATTTTCAGTCCTTTGCTCTAACCAACTGAGCTATCTAAACAAACTTTAGTTTTTTGTATCAAAATAATTTTACCATAGCTAACGAACACATTTAAATAAACATTTAAACTAGTATTAAAATTAGACACTAAAAAGTTATCCGGATTTATTTGATTTTTAAGGTTTTGTTTTGTTTTAACTTTATAATTTTTTAAATCAATTTTAAAATAAACATCAGAAAAAGCATAATTTTTTAATTTTTTTAATAATAGCAAAAATAAAAATGGTTGATTTGAATACACTTTAATACGTTTTGAGTATAATGTATAGTTAAAATGCTCTTGTGCAGTTTTATTTACATGAGGAGATTTTAAAACTGTGAATTTTTTTTTTTTTTTTTTTTTTTTTTTAAAAATTTTTTTTTAA
>Ga0213868_10000530_pt1 | contig 35999 bp, 48 predicted proteins | sample PICome_9_FD_160087 | JGI IMG/M metagenome (GOLD analysis project Ga0213868, IMG submission 160087) | Coastal seawater microbial communities near Pivers Island, North Carolina, United States - PICO127 | ecosystem: Environmental > Aquatic > Marine > Coastal | place: USA: North Carolina...
TGACTTAGATGATACTAAACATCCCATGTATAAGTACTACTCAGGTGACATTGAGGAGCGTGTGTCACATGTAAAAAAGTCCGTAGAGCAGGAAGACCGTCCTGCGCCATGCTCTTCTCCAGTACCAGATGGGCGTTCTGGAAATGTAAAACTATCTACTATGTGTTCTTACTGTCAGTACAAAGCACATTGCTACCCAAGCTTAAGAGCCTTTTCTTATTCTACTGGTCCAAGGTTTTTGACCCAAGTAAATAATAAGCCACAGGTTCCTGAGATTAACCTTAACAAACAATAGGAGATACTAATGGCTAAAGAGTTTAAAGTTATCAACACCCCACGACATGATCGTTTTGAAGAAACAATAACAAAACTTCTTAACGATGGTTGGGAACTACACGGGAGTCCTTTTGTTTCTCAGACAGGAGGGATGACACAAGCTTTATTAAGGGAACCTAGGGCATCGTTTAAACAACCTGCTAAGGCTAAAGCTAAGACTAATGAAGTATCGTAACAAGTTTGAAGCTCAAATTGCAGAGGTCTTGGGTGACCTCTGTAGTTACGAATCAAAACAAATACCTTACATAGTTAATAGAATGTATATTCCTGATTTCATAGGGATGAAAGGTAAGTTTGAGATTTTAGTTGAAGCTAAAGGTTACTTTAGAGTTGGCGACATCCAGAAGTACAAAGCAATTAGGGATAGTCTGCCGAAAAAAAAGCAACTGGTGTTTTTATTATACAACCCATATAAAAAAGTAAGGAAGGGAAGTAAGATGAATATGGCAGAATGGTGTGACAAAGAAAACATGAAGTGGTACACTCTGGAGAATATCAAAGATGCCTTTACCAACTAAACAATTCTTAAACAGAGTATCTAACTTAGCGGAACCTTCTTATTTGTGTGAGGTTCTTAACATAACTTCCGAAGATTTGATAGAGAGATTCGGAGATTTAATAGAACACAACATTGAAGACCTCAGAGAAGTTTTTGACGTTGACTTAGAGATTGAGGAGTAATAACATGGCTGACTATCCTGAAGACATGATGACTATGATGATGCCTGACATTCTTGTAGTTCGTATGGAGCAAGTACGTAAGCTTATAAAGGATCTAAAGGATGCTGATGACGTATGCGCCCCTTTACTTATAGATGCTATTGACATTCTTTTACAAAGTTGTGAGGTTAAGGAAAAGCCTAAGATAACTCATGAGGGTTATGACAACATAACTCCTTTGAATTAGGAGAGTAACATGAAGACATTATTTCTGATAATTATAATGGTGTATCACGATGGTAGTTTAGGCTACGATATACAGCAAAACCATGTTGACTTGGATATAGAAAGATGTCGTAAAGTGGTAGCACCTCAGTTTGTATATAAATATCTCAACAGTGGTAAAGTAGTTGACATCACTACCAAGTGTGTTATAATGATTAAACCAGTTAAGAAAAAAGATAAAGAGGAGAACAGTGTTGAGCAACCAAGTGTCTGAAGAAAAGTTTTTTCCTGATGGCAACAACGATCCAGTAAACAGTCCTTCACATTATAACATGCTGGACGTTGAAGCTATTGACCTGATAGAGATGTCCATGACTAGGGATGATTTCTTAGGGTATCTTAAGGGAAACGCAATGAAATATATAATCAGGTACAAACACAAAGGTAAACCTGATCAAGACATAAGCAAAGCAATTTGGTATTTAGAGAAGTTAAAGGGGAAAGTTAAAGATGGAGAGTGAAATGCATTACGGTATGACATTGCCAATATCAGAAGAGATAGACACAGTTAAGTACAGACAGACAGGTGAGGACTTCTACAGTAAAGTAGTACGTATAGCTGAGTCCCTTAAGGATAGCCCTGATCACTTTGAGAACTTCAAGGATGCACTTAGGCATCTTAGGTTTCTACCTGCTGGTAGAGTACAGAACGCTATGGGTGCTGCAAGACAGACCACAGCTTATAACTGCTTTGTAAGTGGTGTTATAGACGACAGTATGGACTCTATCATGGGCAGAGCTACAGAGGCTGCAGAGACCATGCGTAGAGGTGGTGGCATAGGCTATGACTTCAGTAGGCTACGTCCTAGAGGAGACAGGATCAAGTCTTTGGACTCTAGGGCATCAGGTGCAGTTAGCTTTATGCAGATTTATGATTCTGTCTGTCAGACCATAGCATCTAGCGGACACCGTAGAGGAGCACAGATGGGTGTCTTACGCATAGACCATCCAGACATTGAACAGTTTATCACAGCTAAGAATAACGGTACAGCGTTAACTGGTTTTAATATATCAGTAGGTGTAACTGATGAGTTCATGAAATGCCTAGAGAAGAAAGAACCATTCCCTCTACGGTTTGACGGTAGGGTGCATGAAGAGGTAGACCCTGTAGCACTGTGGGACATGGTTATGCGTAGCACATGGGATTGGGCAGAGCCGGGAGTGTTGTTTATAGACACCATTAACAAGATGAATAACTTATACTACTGTGAGAATATAGAGGCAACTAACCCATGTGGTGAGCAACCTCTGCCACCTTACGGTGCTTGTTTGTTAGGTAGTTTTAACCTTACTAAGTACGTAGGAGCAGGTGCGTTTGATTTTGGTCTGTTCACTGGTGACATCCACCATGTAGTTAGAGCTATGGATAATGTTATCGATAGGACTATCTATCCTCTGGAAGCACAAGAGAAAGAAGCTAAGAACAAGCGTAGGATGGGACTAGGTATTACAGGACTAGCCAATGCAGGTGAGATGTGTGGTATGCCTTATGGATCAGAAGAGTTTATGAAGTTTACTACTAAGGTTCTTAAGTCACTTCGAGACCATACTTACTCAGCTAGTTCTATGTTGGCTCAGGAGAAGGGTTCTTTCCCACTCTATGATAAGAATAAATACATAGAGGGTAAGTTCTTTAAGACACTATCTCCTTGGGTACAGGATCAGATTAAAGAGTTTGGTATACGTAACTCTCATCTGACTTCCATAGCACCCACAGGTACAATCAGTCTTACAGCAGACAACGTAAGCTCTGGTATTGAACCACCGTTTAGTTTGTTTTATGACAGAACCATACAGGAGTTTGATGGTCATCAGATACAGAGAGTAGAGGACTATGCTTACAGACAAGGTGTTAACGGTAGGACTGCCAATGAGATTAGTGCCGAAGAACATCTCTCAGTCCTTGCCTTGACCTCTAAGTACATAGATAGTGCAGTCAGTAAGACCTGTAACGTAGGTGACAATGTAACTTACGATGCGTTTAAACAGCTTTATTATAATGCTTGGAAGCAGGGATGCAAAGGCATCACTACATTCAGAGCTAGTGGTAAACGTTATGGTATACTGAATGAGGTTAAAGATGAGCCTAAAGCAGAAGCTTGTTTCATAGACCCACAGACAGGACAAAAAGAGTGTGAGTAAAGATGAGGGAGTTGGCATAGCTGGTGCGATGGATTACGTACCAGCAGACCAACGTGACTTTAATTTTTATTGTCACAAATGTGGCAAAGGACATGAGAACCCTTATGGGGCCAGTGCGTGTCCTTTGATATTTTGGTGTAGTAAGGAGTGTTTTGATGCAAGGTGATACTAAAGATTACATATGGAGACTTAAGTGGGTATCATCAGTTGTTCTTATGTTTGCGATGATACTTACTGCACAAAACATATATCCCTACAATCTGTTTTTTCATTTTGCAGGGATATTAGGTTGGTTAATAGTTTCTATAAATTGGAACGATAGGGCATTGATAGTCGTTAACAGCGTAGCCATAGCTATACTAACTAACGGTATCTTTGCTTACTATGTTAAAATATACTAAAGATTAGACGACCACATCTAGAACATTTATTAGGATTACTTTCTTCCATTTTATGCCAGAAAACCCAGCAGACCCAAATGTCTTTTTCCAAAACGGCTGCTTGCCGACCCAGTTGGGCAGCGGCGGTTTGTAAGATTTCTTTTTGTTCCAGAGGTTTCAAGGATAGGAAGGCATCAGCCATGCACAGCTTCCAATTCAGGACTGTTTAATGCTGCGCTCATCCAGGCCGGTACGTCGGCTGACTTAAGAGTTTCAAATTCTTCCGGGCTCAATCCGGATTTGATCCGGAAGATGTTTTCCTGTGTCGTGCCCTCTTTGCCTAGATACCAGAGGGCGGACAGGGCGAGACCGGTTTTTTTACCCGCGAATTGAAGCCGTCGATGGCTGGTCGTATGCATCATTTTGACCGTGATGTTGCCGACATGAAGAGATCGGCTTGGACCACTTGTATAAAAAACAGGTGAAGTTGGCATTTGAGTGCTGAGCTTAAAGCGGCGTGCCGCTTCAGCACCATGCACTTGAATGGTTTCGCCATGGCTCTTGGCAATCACTCGAATGACTTCAAAAACCTCTGGCATGACGGTTCCAATAAACCGGCTTTGTTTGGGGCGCATAAAGACACCGCGAGAAAGGCGTTGAATTTCGCCATCTTCAACCAGGCGCGACAACGTTTTGTCCACGGCTGAACGTGCTCCGAGCTTTTGAAAGCGAGAGCCAGTAAAGGGCTTTCCCTTGGGAAGCCTATGTATTTTGAGCTTGATTGCTTCTGCGGTTGTCATGGTTCTAGTTCCTTTATGTCAGAAAACCCAGCAACGTATATCTTTAAGTATTTGAAACATCAGTGTCCCCTGTAGTGTCTAGTGTGTTCCCAAAATTGTCTAAAGTAATATCTTTCTCTGGCTACTAGCCGTTTAAACAGTCTTAAGATCATCCGTAACCATACATCTTTTTCTTAGATGATTTCTTTTTAGCATATGACTTGCTCTTTTTCTTGCTGTAGCCTTTACCGCTTTTCATCTTTGCTACTTTACTTCCCATTGTAATCTCCCTTTACCATTTTTTACAGGACCAATATCTTGCACTTAGTTTACTAGGAGGACTAGTATCACACCTGTGTCTAGCCCTAAAGCTTTTTCTTCTCGCTGGCTGGTCTTTCTTTATAGTCATGTTAGGATCGCCAAACCTAACTAACTTCACTTGCTCACCTTGTTTAGCTAACACTGCGAACTTCTTATTCTTCTTAGGTGTTCTCTTGGGCTTATTGTAACCTGAGAACCTCTCTCCTCTGTATTCTATTGACATCTATTGCCTCTCTTCGTTATTTTCCCTTTGTGTGGGTTTAATGCCCCTAACCCCAGCCCTTATAGTATTAGACGCTACTGCTGTTCTTCCCTGTGATATTGCTTTAGGGTCCGTTAATTTTAAATTTCTTAGTGCTTGTGTTGTTAGCCATTGAGCCTTAGTTGTGTTCGGTGAAGGTACTTTTAGTGAGGTATCTACTCCCGGCATTTTGCTCATTATTGATTCAACCTCTGATCTTACTTTTGCAGAACCTTCTTTTAAACTTTCTTTTGATGCTTTAGTTCCTGATTTCCTACCTTTACCTAAAAGATCATAAACTATCGGAGTAGAGACAGAAATAAGCCTGTCTGCGAGAGGAGCTTTTATTTTAAAAATATCGTTTTCATCGCTCATAAAACTTGTCAACCTTCCGTCTTTTTTAATAGCAGTCATGTAGTTTACACCACCAAGTTCGTAAGCATCTGAAACTAAACTTCCTGTTACTATAGCTGGTCTTCCTTTAAGAACCTCTTTTGGGTTTCTAACACCAATACCTGAATCTTTTAAAGCTTCTAAAAATTCTTTATCTGTTTTAAAACCCTTAGCCTGAGAAAAATTAAGACCTTTTACCCCTTTGATTTTTTTAGCCCCAAATATTTTTTGTAGCCCTTTTAAATTTTCACCTCCAAAAACTTTAGGGATACCGCTTAACACTCTTTCTATGTTTCCTGAAGCTGACGTATTAGGTCTTCTTAGAGCCATTCTATATGTTTTACTGGAATCAACACTTTGTATTCCCTTCATGCCGATGTGTTTAAACACTTCCTCTAAATCTGTTTTGTTTAGACCAGTAGCCCCTTCCATTAAAGTATCGTATTGTTTAGCTCCTAAATTTGCATAATCTATTTGATCCATGCCGTTTAAAAGTTTATAAAAATCTGACTGTATTGCGTATTGTTCGTTAAATAACCTACTTTGGTTTATCTGACCCATAATTTTCTTTTGTGCATCTTTAGATATATCAGCTTTTTCAAAGTTAAAAGGGTTAAAACTATTATCTTTTCTTTTTCCCATTACCCACGCTTCTGTTTCGTCTAAAACTTTTCTTATTATATTGGGGTTGTAATTTCCTTCTAACATTTCAGAATATCTTTTAGCTACGTCTATGTCAGTTCTGGATACACCGTATTGTTTCCAAAGACCTTGGTCTTTTGGAGAATAAGCACTTTTTACCATGTTTTTAAACGCTGTGGTTCCTGAAGTAGCTGAACCAAAAAGTTGACCTGCTGGACCTCCACCATAAAATCCGGGAACAAAATTAGGAAAATTATGTATACCTTTGTTAATTCCTTCTTTAACAGGTTGTCTTAAAGTCTTACCTGCTGTTTTTAAACCTTCTCCGCTAAAAAGACCTTTTCCTTGTTTAGCTGTTTTCCCTATTGCCCTGAGAAGTCTGGCTCCCGGAAAAAAATTAGTTCCTAACATAGTAGCATTAAAAGCAGAAGGTTCTTTATATAAATTATAAGAATCAGCACCAATTCCAATAGCTGTTCCTAGTACTGGAACAGGAGAAGTTGCTAAAGCTAATTTATCGTACCAAGGCATTGCATCAACTGCTTTACCAAAAAGACCAGCTACTCTTGCTCTAGACGCTTCGGCCTCCTTAGCCCCAGCCATCATCTTTAAAATGTTGTCAGAAGAAGATGCCATTAATCACCCTTTAACATTTTAATAATATTATCATCCCCCATGCCTTCTGCGTAAGCATCGTCAACAACATCATCTATTAAAACCATAGCTAGTTTTGCAGCCTGTTCTGGTTTATTTCCTAATTCATTTATCTTTATTAATTTGTTCACATATTTAGGATTTACAGAAGCTCTTGCTAAAAATATAGGACCAAGAAGAATAGTTCCTGCGCTAACAACTGCTGTACTGGCTGGCATTAATCCAGTAGCACCTGCTGCAGCAAGACCACCCGCTGCTGTAAATTCCTTACTTCTTAAGAACAAAGTAGCAAGACCTGACTCTGGTTTTTTAGATGCGTTTGCCATTAGATTGACAGTTTTACGAAAAGAAGAATAGTTTGCACCCAATATTGCTTTAATTTTTTTAGCTTCTGTAGGATTTTTTAATGTCTCTGCTACTTTACTATAATCTGATAAATCAAAATCAGGTCTAGTAGGGTTTTTTATAACTGTTTGTATGTACCCTCTTGCTATTGCTTGTTTAGCTTCTTTTGCAGAAGAAAAAACCATAGAGTTTAATTTGTTTGAAGGAATTTTAGAGTAGGCTTTATCAATAGATCGCATAACTGCTTGAACATTTTCAACTTTTCCGGGTTGAGCAAACATAGCACCTAATGATGTAAAACCGCCTGAATTATTAGCGTCTATAAACTTTTGATTTATCTTTGGATAAATACCTTCTAAAGTGTCTCCATAAGCTTTCTGAAGCTTTCTAAAAGAAGAACCAGCTTCTTTATCTACTTTTGTTATATTTGTACGCACAACGGTTTTAACTCTTTTTGCTAAAGAGGTTAATTCTCTAGCTACCGTAGGATCAAAAGAAGGACCAAAAGAAGATACTTTTGCTATTTGTTGATTGACAGCTTGTTCAAAATCAAGTAAAAATTTAGCAGGTCCCTTTACATTTTCCCCCATTAAGTTATTTAATGTATCAATAACCCCTAGTGTTTTTTCGTCTAACTTTGAGTTTCCTAAAGCATCAAGATTTTCTTTTCTATTTACAAAAGACTTGAAAGAATTTTTTAAAGGGTTTAAACTTATTGTTGTTTTAGATAAAGTTTTACTTATTTCCCCCAAACTATCTCCGTACTCTCTAACAGTAACGTTTCGACCTTCTTCAAAGGCATCCATAAGCCCTTTACCAAGAACGTCATTAGTTATTTCACTACCTTGCCCAATAATATTAGACATCCTTGATCTAACTAATTCTTGTATTCTTTCTTGAGTGTTTGCAAAAACATTCTTACCAAAAAAACCTGTTCTTCCTATGTTTTCTTTAGTTATTTCAAATTTAGGAGCAATTCCTGTTTGAAAAGGAGTTAAAGACATTCCTTCTTTTTGTAATATTTCTTGTGATTCTGCTACATCAGGTAACATTTTAGAGTTAGACATGTCTCCTGAAGCAATTCGTTTAACAACTTCTTCGGGAGGAACTCCTGATTTTAATAGTTTTTTAGCACCAGCAAGTAAAGGTTTTCCTATCCTAGCTATACCTAAAGTAGCTATGTCCATCCCTAAAGACAAAGCTGCTTCGGTTAAAGCTTTCTGAACATCTCCGTCTGAATAATAAGAACCTGCTCCAGACCCTATAGAACCACCAACAATCGATCCTACTAAAGCACCTCCGGGAAGAGGTGATAAAAAACCTATAATACCTCCAGCAATAGTACCTCCAATTCCTCCGGGAAGTGATCCATTTTTATTAAGATATTCAATAGTTTCTTCTACAGTTAGTCCAGATATGGCATCACCAGCAGACCTTAAAACATCCAGTACTTGATCCATACTACTTTTTTGTGGCTGAGGTGTTGTAGGGGCAGGAGTATAGCCTATTTTTTGATCAAACTCACTCCTGTCCATGTCTGAATAATTACTATTATACAGCTTATCTGCTAACTCTTTATCAGATAAATCATCATATTGAGGATACTGTTGTCTAAATTGCTGTAAATTCATTAACGTATTCCTACCTAATTTTTGCTGGATCGTTATTTTCAGCCACTGGTGTTGAAAATAAATTTGTTTTTGCTTTGTTAAATAAATCAAGACCCCCTATATCTTGAGGGTTTGTATTGGTAACTAACCAATCACCAGCTTTAACATCCTTATCCATTTCTCTAATTATGTCTTCAATTATAGCAACGTTAACTTCCGTACTTTGTCCTAAAGTAGCTAACTTGTCTTCTATATATTTTAAATCTGCATCTGTAGGTCTTGTTCCTAACTTTTTTAACTCTTTAACAAGTATATCGGAAGTTAGTTTATTGAACAAACCTATATTACCAGCAGTTTTTCCAAGGAAATCTGTTATGGGTTTTTTAACATTAGCTGTAAAACCACCAGTTTGTATAGTTTTAAGTAACTGTAAAGCTTGTGTCATTTTACCTTTTATTCTGCTCGATAATATCCCTGTTTCTATAGTTTTACCTCTTAATGTTGCCCAATCTTTACCAGCTTGTTTTACGCTTGCAATTTTACTTGCTTCGCCAACTCTTTGACCCGTTGTCATTTTACTTTTTCCAAGTAAAGCATAAGGCCCTAAATTTATTTCGTTTTTGGAAGTTACTCCTTTACTTTTATCAGTAATAGGAGTAATCATTATAATATCTTCTCCTTTCTTTTGATACACAGGAGTTCCCACATCATAGTTATTATTTGCTTTTAAAGAATTTAAGTGTTTAGCCTTTGCAGTTTGTAATGCTGCAGGAAGTAATTTTTCATCTATAGTAACTTTACGTTCTTTTACAGACATCTCTCTTCTCTTAAGGTCTAAACCAGCCATTCCTTGTGCCATCTGAAGAAATTTAAAAGCTTCCTCTTGATAACCTCTTGACATTAACTCACTAAATCCTGTTTCAAGCTCAGCTTCGCTAATTTTACCATCGTCCTCTGTAAATTTTTGTAACATAGAATTAATTTCTGTACGGTCTTTATCTCTTTTGACTGCTCTAGCCAACCTAGGGTCCTGTGGCATCTTCATACCAAAGGCTCCCATAGCACCACCAAAGATGTTCCCAAGTGCTTGTCTGCCTCTCTCAGTAGCCTGAGACATCAACTGAGCCTGATAACCACCTGCTCTAGAATCTTGTCCTGCTTGTCTGATACGCAGTTCATTCTCTTGGTTCATTAGTTGCCTAATGTCCTGTGGTGTAGGTCCACCAAATAACCCTTTGACTGCCATAGCTATGCCTTCCTTGTCTTTGTTTTCTTCTTTGGTTTCTTTTTCTTGAAACCAGCTAACATGTTTTTATAGTCCTCGTCACTAATCTTACTTTTCTTTTTAGTACGAGAAATGCCTCTACGTTTTCTTCTGTTTATGTTTTCATATAATGACATTAATATGTTCCTTTAAAATCCAAAAGTTCCGTCACCGCTATCTTCAAACCCAGCATCAAAATCACCGTAAGAATCTCCTGATTCAATACTCATATCACCAATACCCTCATCTGAGTAAACAGGACCATACTCTGCTAAAGATTGTGCTGCTTCTTGACTAGCTGTTATGGTGTCATCATACCCACCACCTTTAGAATATACATCCTCAGCAATAGCGTTGTACGCTGGACCACTCATGTTATTTAAAGAATCAATAGCTTGGTTAGTAGTTAAATCTCCGTATCCTGATTGTTCATATCCAAGAGGTATGCCATCATAAGCTAACTGACCGTAACCAAACTCATCATCTCGTTCAGTTTTGAAGTAATCGTTTAAGTCGTTTGCTCTAATGTATCCTTGTGGAGTATTTACATACTCTCCTCCAAGACCTTTGTTTACCATGTCTTCAACCATGTTTGTCATGTTAAGCATACCTTCTTGCATACCTCCACCACCTGCTGATTTACTATCAAAACCAACTAAACCTTGATCTGGGTCCATAAATAAATTAGAGTCTACATTAGGGTTATAGTCGTGATGAAATCCCATAGCGTTTAAACCACCCCCAAGCATACCAAATAAACCCCCTGTGGTTCCTAATCCTAAAATACTAGCTACAGGCATCATACCTGCTGCAACTTTACGACCATTTATAAAAGAAGGGGTATCTCCCCTAGCTTGTCCTAAGGCATCTATAGCTTGCATATTTCTACCCATACCGCCCATGCTTAAAGGATTTCCTGTTATTTGCTGTAAAGCGGTAGGAGCAGTATAAGGTCCTGTACCCATGTCAAATAAACCACTAAGGCTAAAGTTACTACCGCTTGTAGCAGGAGACTCATCTACAGAAGTTGCTCCTAAACCATTAAAAATATTTTCTACTCCACTTGCAAAACTAGAAAATGTATCTGATATTCCTGTGGCTATTTGTCCCGGTACTTCACCTAATCGAGCAAAACCACGGGTAAAAGCATCACTATTTATTGAGGGACTAAAAGAACCGCTAGTTGAAGCTATATTACCAAAAGTAGAACTGTAGTCTTCTCCACTACCACCGTCATCAAGAGGTGTTCTTCTTGGAGGTAAGGCAGGTAACAAAGGTGCTACTGAAGATGAAACAGGAACAACTGCATCAGGATCAACTACTGCTCCTCTGTCAATAAGAAACCTTTGAAGGAATGGTGGAAGTGATGCTAACTCTTGAGATATTGCCATTATGTTACCTGCTGACTTCTTCTAGTAAATAAACCGCCTAGGGAACCAAGAGCATTACCTGCTGTACTACCCATAGCTGCTGTAACATTACCTAAGTTTTGTGCTGCCCCTGTTCTTGCTTGAAGACCTGAAGATGCTAACCTTCCTAAGTCACCTCCGATACCTCTACCTAAATTAGCTTGCTGTAGTGGAATATTAAGAAGTCCAGTAGCAGTAGAAATATCACCTGTTTCTCTACCAAGTAAACTATCAATAAGAGATTGAGCTTGTCCAAATGATTGAGTACGTCTTTGATTTTGGCTTCTTAGTATTGCTTCTTCCAAAGCACCCATGTCTTCTCTACCACCTGTGGAACCTAAGCGTCCCTGAGCAAGAAGTCTAGTCTCTAAATCTCTACGCAACCTATCTTCATCTCTTTGGAAAAATGGTTGTTGTTGTTCGTAAAATACATCAGCAGCCCCAAATGGATCGGCAGCTAAGGGAAGAAGCTGTTCACCAAATAGACCACTTCTGCTTAAAGCACCTTGGTAAATATCTTGTAGTTCTGGAGATAAATTAAGAAGTGCTGTTTGACTATCAGTATCAAACTCTGCTGTTCCTCCGATACTTCCAACACCAAAAGGTTGACCAGCTTCTATGGTTCTATCTGCTGCTTGATTGATAGATGATGCTTGTTGTTCCGCTGCTCTTTGAATTGCTTTTTGTTGCTCTCTAGCACCTAAGAAAGAAAGACCTCCTCCTAACAATGCTGAACCTAAACCGTCAAAAAAACTTGCCATAATATTCCCTTTGCTTACCTATATTTTACCTTATTTTACCCTGTTTTGTCAAGAGTGTTGTATTGATTAAACTTGAGTGATGACCGTTAACTTCTACTACCATTTTAATTCTTATATTTTTACCTGTTCTAGCCAAAGGAACTTTATATTCCCTAGGACCTGCTATTGGAGCATACTTAGCTTTGCCGTATAAAGAAGAAGAATTTCCATATAAAAACGTTATTGCATCTGAAACTAAATTAAATGTTTTAGAATAAGTAGAGTCCTCTTCATAGTCCTTAGCTATTGTAATAGTTGCTGCGCTATTTTGACCACCAGTTATTATCATTAAACCACTTTTAATTATTTTAGAAAATACTTGATCTCCAAGGTCTAACCAAGTACTTTGGAATTGCCAGTTATAATCACTTTTTACAGAACTATAGCAAACACCACCTTGAAAAGTATGTCCTGCTGTTTCACACGCACTTTCGTTTCCAAAAGAACTAGTTACATTACTAAGAACAACATCGTTATACCCAGTATACTCAGCTACAGAAGTAGACGTACCCATGTATAGCTTACCGTCTAATGTACTTACAGCCGTATAAGGGTTACTTGTAAATGTCCATGTTGTTATTCTAGGTACTGTTTTAACACCTCTAGAGAAATCAAAATAATAAGCAATATTACTACTAGGTATAAATGTAACAACAAAACCATCTGTTTGATGATAACAACTTTTAACCTGACTTAAGTCAGCAGTACTTATTATCCTACTCAAATCATTTCTTACTGCAATAGAAACAGTTTCTACAGGAGCTTTACCGTCTTGTTGAGTAAGACGAGATAAGGCAGTTAACCCTTCAAAACTTAAAAATAGTAACTCAGTTCCTACGTAAACAAGGTTATCTCTACCAGCTAAACCAGTTCCTATTATAATCTCGTCTAATGATATGCTTGTGGGTACTGAAGCATTTTTAAAAATAACAATGTTTTGTTTACCAAAAACTACTAACTTATCCTCTAACGCACCTAAGGCAATAATTTCGTCATTGCCCCAAACAGTTTTAAGATCAATAGAACCAGAAGCACCGCCATGTAATTTTTGACCAATTAAGTTATCTGAGTAAAACACAGTTCCTTTATCTTCAGTAACACCTCCATACCATATTCTACCGAACTCACCTAAAGCACATGAGGGATCAAAAGTAGTAATACCGTTAGGTGCTTGATAACTTCCTAAGTCATCTATGTCTGTCCAAGCAGAACCACTATAGTTAATAGGCATGTGTCCTGACTGTATTCCCCAAAACTGATCATTAAAATTAACCCACTGCCAATTAGAATCAGTTATGGTCTGAGGTGATCCTGCAAAACTTTGTGTCGTAAGTCCGTGAGGTGTTGTAGATGTATCTAGTTTTACTATAGTAGCTCCAGAACCCCCGTAGTATTCTCTAGTACGGTCTGCTTTAACAAACTCACCTAAAGACTTTACAGGAGAAGCTAGTATTTTGCCTACTTGTTTAGAACCTTTTCTTGGCCCCATTCGACCCTCAAGGTCATAGACAACATTATTTGCTTCTGTAAGCCACTGTGGTCCTAATGTAGAGTCTTCTGCCTGAGTGTTTAACCCTGCATCTCCTAACCCTTTTAGGACTACTGGTCTAGTTGGTTTAACTGGCATACCAAGTTATCTCATCTACTGTTCTAGATTGATCTTGAGCAATCGAATCTGATAATGCATCTGCAAATCTACTTACTGCAACATCTGTAGCAGTTCCACCGTCTTCACCTCTTTCAGCCAAAGCTAAAGAATACGTACCCAACACAATTAAATTTTCAGGTACTTTTATTGTATCTGCTGCCAGAGTTCTATCTGATTCTGGTTGAACAGCGTGAACTTTAATGGTGTATGTTGCAGCCGGAATAGGCCAAAAAGAAATATCGTTATCGTTTAATCTAAAATAAGAAGGTACTCCTGTTTGAGTAGTTCCTATAAGACTAAGGTTATAAAAATCTGAATCACTTATTTGAGTAAGCTGTGCATCATTAGTTGTATCAATAACTTGTAGAACTCTAGACCTGTTATTTAAATTAGACATATTATAAGTTTCTGTAGAAGCTGAGGTAGTAACTGTTTCTAATGTCCTTAAAATACCCCAGTTCCAAGCATCCTCTACTAAGTCTTTAGTTTCGTTTACTAATTCTCCAATAAGTTTTTGATAATCATCCACACTAGAAGCTGATGTTAAAACTCCTGTCCAATCAGTATCTATAGTGTCCTCTCGTAATCTTCTTAATACCTTATCAATTACTGTTCTATAACTCATTTAGTCATCCTCGCTTAAGAATAATTCTCGTTCTGCTTCTCTTCTTCTTAGAAGACCAGCTATAACTCTTTTTCTAGCGTACTTCCATTTTAGAAACTCATCAGCACAACCTTGGTAATTTTCACGGTTAAGCTTCATTCTTGCTGTAGATCGTTGGAAAGCTCCTGTGCCTACATTGTATGAGAAGCTACACAAAGCTCCATATTGGTTTTCCGTTAAAGGTACGTTAACTAAACGTGCTACTCTGTCTTCAGTGGACTTAAGATGATTCTCCATTAACACAGTAGCTTCTTCTTTTGTAATGTCTCTGTGGTCTTCTGTAATACGTTTGTGATCAAATCCATATATAGAACCAAAACCTATTGTCCAAATACCCGCTACATCTTTATATGGCTCAGAAGAAAAACCTTCAAAGTCTTTTATTAAGTCAAGACTTCTTTCGTTAATCATTTAGTCCACTTAGATACTAGACGTTGACCAAACCAAAACGAAATTATTACAGAAAATATACCAGAGATTTCTGTGGACCAAAGTAGTTTAAACAGTTCCACACTAATCATGTCAAATGCTGATAGTATTGTTAATAAAACAAACTCAAAGAAAAAGAAATATGTAATTAAAGGTCTTACCGTAGCAGATAGATTTACTACCCACTGGCTTGATCTTTTACTGTCTGCTTGGGAACTCTTTTGTACCTGTACGTTTAACTCACCTGTGCTTTGTACAATAGCTTCATCTAACCTATCTTGAGACTGTTGAGCCATAATCTTAAGCTCATGCTCTTTATCCCTAGCATCTTGTTTCTGATCCATAAATGTTTTAAATATAGAGGGTCCCGTAGAAGTAACAAACCCTAATAAACTACCAAGTAATGTAATCATGTTTAAACACTCTCTATTGGTGGATGTTTGCCGTTGTGCATTTTTTCAAGTTTTGTTATACGATCACCATTAGTGTGAGCCATAACAAGTATTTTCTCAAGTTCTCTATTGTTTTTCTCAAGTCTTTCTGGTGACATGATCCCTGAAAGTACGTGAGTCTTTTGTGCGTTAAGATCAATAGCGTTTTCTTGTCTATCTGTACGTTTATCTAAATCTCTTAATCTAGATTCATAATCAGATTTAATATCATTTAATTGTTCTATCACCGAAGCTAACTTTTGTTTCACTATAGTGGCTGCTGAAACAATACTAATCAGCATACCGCCTACGGTTATAATCAACTTCGCATCTATTTCCACTTCGGTTACTCAGGCGCAGGGTATTTAGTTTTAACTGCCTGACGCTTTACTTCGAGAGCATCTGCATCAGTTGAACGTCCTTCTACTTCTTTCTCCCACAGAGCTACCATTAGCTCGTCTACACTGGGATACGCACTTTGACGATATGTTTTATAATTGTCTGCATAAAACTCATCGTATGTTGGAACACCGTCTGCGTTTTTAGCGTCTTTGTCAGTTCCTTGGTAAATAACTTCTGCTGGCACTGTTGGCTCTTTGTATTTGGTTATGCGTTTCCACTTACCGTCTACATACTCAGGTTGAGGGGTATTAACTACCTGACTTCCTGTACCCTCAGAGACTTCTTCTACTTCTCTGATAAAATAAACTGTCCCACCTTCATCGTATAACTGCTCGTCTACTTTGGCGTTGCTTGTCATACCACCGTCAGGTCTTTTGACCACAGACAGATTGTGTAGGATTGCTACTTGTTGGTTAGCTTCGTTTTCTATTACGTACATTATCTTCCTCCTAAAATTCTACCGTCTACGTCAATAAGTGGTGTTCCAAATGCTAGATACACGTATGTGCCTCCTGATGAGTTAAAAATATTATCTGTTGATCTGAGTTTAAAACCACCTGTTACATTATCCATATCACTGTTATCTAACTCAGCATTACTAAGTTGAGCCTGTAAAATTAAACTAGATGCATTGTTTGGTGTTCGCACTGTATCTGTAAGTTGCCAACTATTTGCAGCATCAGTTCTTTTGATCATTACCCATTGAACTTTTAAAGGTATACCCAGACTGTTTACGGTTGGGACAAAAGTACCATTAGCATTTCCATTACCAACATAGCTTCCTATTGAAATAAATTGGCTAGGTGCAAAACAAAGGGCTACATGAGTTTCACTAGAAGAGTTACCTTGTTCTGTCGTCCCTAAACTAAAAACACTGCTTGTTGGAGATGTATTATTAAAATATACAGCATTGGTATCAGCAGCATTGTTAAGGCTTAAAAAAAGTGCTTTTGTATTTCCTATTCCCGAATGATAACAAAGCCAATGATCACCTTGATCTAGATTTTTTATTGCTATAAATTCTGGAGCTACACCTAATCCATGACCTACTGTAGCGTTTGCCCCAGTTCCTGTATAAGTTGAAATGCTTAAACCTAAGTTAGTATCTACTAATGTAGATGTAGTATTAATAGTACCATCAGTGTTACTAGAGCCTGATCCAGCAGTCTCCATCATCCAGTTCCAAAGAACATAGCTTTCGCTGCTAGTATTCACTTCAGCATCCGTACCTAATGTAACTCCTCCTCCAATAAAAGCTTTTACGGTTTGTGCATTTGTAACTTCTATATCTGTTGTATTAGAATGTATATCTTTTGTTGCGCCACGTACACGATCAAACAACATATGGTTATCAGCAGCATCACGATTTTTTATCCAAGAGAAGGCACTCGTATTTGTAGTTGTATCTGAAACTACATTTTGTTCTGATCCTGTTCCTTCGTAGAGTGTAGAGTCAAAGTATTCTTCTAGGTTAGATTTTGTTCTGGTTGTTTGTGCAGTTATAGCTGTACTAGTTAAAGGAAAATAACCTGCTGAAACAGTATCTTCAAAATCTGCTGGGTTTGAGTTGACTAATGCTTTACTTGTTGAATTACCATTAGTAAAAGCTAAAATAACTGCACCCGATGCTGGAGGTGTATAATCAAAAGTAAAACCTGAGTTGCTCCCCGGATTTGCACTATTTAAAGCACTGCCATTTTGCCAAAGATAAATTCTACCATTAGAAGCATCTATCTCCATTGTAATTCGATCACCATTTGCAAAGTTAGGTCTAGTAGCCCCTGAAGCTAAACCAGCATCATTTGCAAAATTTCCAGACGGTTGTTGAACAAGAGCAGTATCATATGGCCCATTAAAAGGAAAAACTTTGAAAGTAGGGTATTGATGATCAAATCCACTAGCAGCAGCTACTGAAAAGATAAATTCAATATGGGTGTTATATGTTACAGGAAACGTTAGCCCCCCTGTAGCTGACGACCCACTTGTCGAAAGACCTGTTGTTGTATTCCCTACTGTCATTACAGGAAATCTTGTTGTAATGTCTAAAAAATTAAGAGGATTAAATAGCGCATTTAGATTTGTTGGGGTATGCGTACTAAGTGTAACACTTCCTGTATTAGTAAAGTTATTACCTGTACCACTAGCATCTGTCTGTGCATTTGTAGTGTTGTCTAAGTAGAACCCTGTAGTACCAAAAGTTAATGCTTTAATTTCTGCTGATGATTTAGGTGTCCAAAATGTACCTGTTGAATCGTACTGCCCAAAACTACTTGGTTCTGCGACTGTGCCATCTAATAAGACAGCTTCAGCCATGTATCCATCCAAAGTTGTACCGAACCCATCGTGCATACCAATCTGATGTAAATGTGCGCCACAGATTAAACCGTCTAAATTCTGTGAGGGATCAACTACACTAGTAAGATCAGTTATTCTTTCTCCATTTAAATAAATCCTCATTCTATTACCAGCAATATTATTACCAGAATCATACACAGCTACAATATGATACCAACCTATGTCTCGCAAAACTTGAGATGAGATCACACGACCCACAAATGAATTAGAAAGATAAAGATCAAATTGTAATGTGCCACCAGCAGTTGTAAATAATCTATGCTGATTTGCGCTAGTATTAATAGCACCAAATATAGGAGTATTCCCACTAGTAGGATTGCACATATAAACCCATGCAGAAAAAGTAAACTTGTCTACATTACCAGCACTCCCCGGAGTTCTCTCTAGTTCTTGACTAGTTGTTGTGTACAAAGCAGAGTTACCTACTTCTACTAAACTTGTACCGCTGGCAGTATGTGCTGATGCCATCATTGCATTTCTAAAATTTGTCATTAAGCGAAAGCCAATCCAACTAAAGCCCCGTACCACCTAGACCCACCATTGACAGTCCAGAAGACTAAGTAATCAACTCCGCTAGCCGTTAGCGTAGGAGCAGTTCCTCCAGCCCAGTCAACTGTACCGGGCCAGTTTACCGTCTGCGATCCACCGTTGGTGAGTTCGAGGGTAAAACCACATAGCTCATCTGAAGCAGTAGGGTTACTAAAAGTAAAGGTATTAGCAGAAGTATCCACGGTAGCAGTAACGGAATTACCAAGAGTAAGGTCAATATCTTGCGTACCGCCTCCTGTAGCTCCAATAGCATTTGTTATCTCCCCGTAATCTTTAAGGTTAGCTCTTTGTAAAATATTATCTGCAAAGTTTTGAGTAGCTGACCATGTTTGAGCTACATCTAATTTACAAGTGTCTGCGTCAAATTGTTGAAGAGTTACGCCTAAATCGGCAGAATCATATTTAGAATTAACTGCTGTTTGAACAGAAGTAAACTCAGTATTGAACTCCGCACCAGATATGATTTTAGCTGAGTCTGAGTCTGCTAACCCATCTTTACCTGACCAGCTTACTTGAAGTGTGTAATCGCTCATTAAATATCTCCCGTTTAACTTTGGCTACTGTATGTAGCAATACCATATAGTGATCTAGAGTCTCCATACAAAGCAGAGTCCCCTTCGTCCCAAGGTGATCTGTAGTCTTGGTTTTTATTGCAAATGTTAGAAAACAATACCTGCTTAGACCACTTAGGCGGTGATGATTTAGGAAAAGGTTTAAATAAAGGTTTAGTTCTTCCTCTTCTCATTATATTCTCTGCCTCTCTTCTTTCCAACGTTGCAGATTTCTTTTTTTCTTTTTTTCATCATCATCTGATTTATAAGCATATTTTTTATTTTTTACAAACTTACCTGCTGTATACACTTTTACTGGTTTCATTACAAAATAACCCCGTATTCTTTGTTTCGTTCTTTAACCAAATCTAAAAGTTTTTGTCTTTCTGAATCCCAAATTTCTTTTAATTCGATTGTTTTTACTTTTGGTTTATCGTCAATAACTCTTTTTACTTTACCTGTTGGTGTTTTAAGTGATTTAGTTTTAGGTATTTTGTGTAAATCTTTAGGAGTAAATAAACCACCTGTAGGAACTTTTAATGATAAAGTTAAAGGTGCTGTTGTTTTTTCTTTAGATTTACTTTTTAATTCTTTGGTTTTTTCTACTTCTGGTTTCTCAAAGTTTTTATCTGTTACTGACTCTAAATCATCTTCTTTAGATAACATATCTAGTAAATTTTCTAAATCTTCTGACTCTTCTTCAAACCCATCACCTTTAAAATCTAAATCGTTTTTTTCTAAAAAATTAGCTAACTCTTCAGGAGTTGCGTTTGGATTAGCCATTTTAAATGTTTTTACTAATAAATCTCTATAAAGCTTTTGTATTTTATTTTTTATTTTGTCTAGCTCTAAATCATAACTTGTATCAGCTAAAGCATATTCTAAAGTATGAGCCATTAGATGCTAGCCCTGATTCCGTTACCGTTTACTTCGTGATCATTAGCCCATCTATCCTCAGGTAACGTTAGTATTAAAGAAGGAATAGATATACTATGTTTAGAAACACCACCACATTTAACACATTTAGTTTTTCTGTTTCTTTCGTTCATGTATCTAAACTCTACTTGAACATTGTCACAAGACTTACATGTGTAATTATAATTTGGCAATTAAATCTCCTATTGAAATAGAGCGGAGGTCCCTATTGCTAAGGACCTCCTAGTCTACTTATGTAGCAGGTACTACAAAAGCTATTCCAGCGTCATTACGTAGCTCACCTACGCCATATAGCGTGTCAGCAGTAAATAGATCGCCTAAGTACTCTTGCTTGTACTGAGTCTGCGAACGAACACCCATTTGCTCAACTAGAGCAAGAGCGTCCTTATGCTTCATAATGCCCACTCGCTGTGCGTCACTATTAATGGAAGGACAGTTAGAGGATACATATACATCAATTCCGTAGATGCTTCCAATTTTACCTGTCTTAATTGCTTCACCGTTGCCGATAAACTGTTGCTCAGTAAAACGGTTAATAGCAAGCATATCGTTTGCTGCAATCGGAGGTATGATTAAGCAACGATTATCCATAGGTACATCAGCATTATCAAGAGTTAGGATCATCTTACGAATACCTGCATCTGTAATGTCTGTGGCGTTTGTAGAGTTACCTGTATATAAAGTAGACCCGTCACCACCGATCACTGCTTTCTCATAAAGAGAAGCACCTGTACCACCAACTGTACCACCTTGGAAGCCCTCAGCAAGTGCAAACAAGTCATTATCAACTTGAGTAGCAAGAGCATATCCAGCATCGTCCGTGTAAAATCTACGGAGAGAGGACAGAGCCTGAACTTCAGTAATATCTTCGATAACTACTGAATATTCATAGTGTTTGTTGATGCTCAAGTTAACTACAGAGTGAGTATCACCTTGTAGTGTTACTTGAGTGTTCGCTGCCTTTGAGTTAGCGGAGCCACGAACAGGAGCAGGAATGTGAATGGTATCACCTTTCTTGCCATTGTGGTTAATCTTAGTAACAACGTTACCAAGAACTAAGTTAGCCTTATAACCAGCTATGACCTCATCGGACCATAGTTCAGGTATAAAGTTAGCTGCGGTTGTTACGGTCTGTTGACCAGTTCCTAAAGCCATAATTTAGCCCTTTCTTCTTTATAGGTTTTTATTTAACCCTTCCGTCTGCATAAGCTGCCAGAATTTCTGGTTGCAAAGCTTCATAACGTTCAGGCTGTTGAGTTCGGAGTCTGATTAGATCAGCCCTACGGTAGATTTTCTTACCGGCTGTGGATTCTGAAGAAGTCCTTGATACACCTTTGCCAGCTTTTAATGCTTGGTCTCTTTTGGTTGCTTTATTTGCTTCTGCCTCGCTAGTGTTATTAATCAGAGAGCGTTCTTTCCAGTTTCCTATAAGTTCTCTCGCTGAATCAATATTGTAGTTATGAGCCGAAACGTATAACTGTGTACGTACTGGACTTGCTTGTACCCACTCCTGAAACTTGGGATCACTTACGACCTCAATGTAGTCAGGATGTTCACTTTGAAGCTGTTGAGTTGTAGCTTGGGCTACTTGAACCTTTTGCTGCTCTTCAAATTCACGGAACTTCGGATGACTTTCAATGGCCTTATTGACTGCTTTGTCAGGGTCATCGAAAAAGTCTGTCTCCTCTTCTTGAACTTCTGTCCCGCTTTGACTAGTGGTAAGTTGCTGTTGTAAAATTCCGTCTGTTAATCTTCGGAGTTCACCAATCTCTTGTCCCTTCCTACCAAGTTCTTTTTCAAGATTTTCATAGGAGGACACAATGTCTTCCATTGACTTGCCTTTAAACTTGTTCGGTAATTCAACTTCTTTAGGTTGTTCCTCTGCTTGAGGAGCCTCTTTTGTAATGTCTGTGAACTGCTCGGCTTGTTCCGCAGTTTCAACGGGTTCTTCAACAACTACACTATCCATATTACTAATCCTCCGTCTATAAAGATTATGGAGTTAAAAAATGTTGGAGTTAGGTTTCTAATTGTTCCAACGCTAATTTGGTGGTTTCCTCTAAATTAATAACCATATTTAGCATATCCACCTGACCTCTACGTAAATAGAGGGTCTTCTCATCGTCTATTGTTTGTATTTTTTCTAATGATTCTGCCATAGAGGTTAACTCTTCTGTAAAGAGGTCCCAAGCTTCATGAGAAAAAAGGTCTAGACGTTTCTCTAAAAATTCTCTATCAGTCAATTACTTACGTTCCATACGTGCTTTAGCTAGATTAAGTATTGTCTCTGATTGTAAATGCTCTACTTCAGGAATGTTACGCATTGTTTCTGATTGAATGTTTTGTGCGTCCATTCTTAGTTTTTCAATCTTAGCCATCTTCTCAGCTAAATTCATTTGTTTCTCAACCATACTTTCTTCTGATTGACTACCTTGTATTTCAGATTGTATCTTCATAGCTTGAGCCATCTCTTTAGTTGCTCCAGCCTTCATCTCTTCTATTTCCATCTGAAGCTTCATAAGCTCCATTTGTTGTACCATTTGTTGAACTTGTTGAGCTTGTGGGTCTGGTTGCATACCCTGAGCTATAGCCATCTTTAACTCTTCTCTGTTATTTAAAGAACTGTTTTCAAAGATGGACATGAGAAGTAAACCAAATGCAGGTGTTCCTTGTTGTGTCATAGACAACAACTGTATCATCTGAGTAGTCTCAAGTTCTTTAGCCATAATACCCATAGTAGAGTAAGCTACAAACTTGTAGTCTCCTGCTGGATAACGCTCAGGAGCAAACTGTATATATCTATAAGCAGACTTCTTAATAAGAGGTATCAAAAAGTTTTCTTGAAAGTTCATTATTGTACGCTTCTGTCGTTTAATCGAAGCTGCCTGAAGCATAGACATACCAGAAGCAGTGTTGTTTCTAGGGTTAGCTGCTCCGCTAGTTGCGCTATCCATCGCTCCAGTACCCATTTGTACCATACGCTCTAGCTCTGCTGCTTCAGTAAACGTTGACTGTGCTACCTGTCCAAAGTTCAAAGGCATTAAAGTCTGCCTTGGATCACCGTTGGTCAGAATAGTCTTACCAGCTTTAACCTCAAACTTGACACCACGGGGTAATCTTGTAGCGTCCACACCCATCATAGGATGCGTTGTAAGGGCAAGTGCGTCTATTCGGGAACGTAACTCTGCATCAAGTGCCTTTTGTGGGTTGTAGCCCTTCTCTGCTATCCCTCTACCCCAGAATTTATTAGGTACTCTGTCCATTTGAAATGAAACAAAAGGACGATCACCCATGAGGTATGGATTTTCTGTAGCTTTGAGAACAGCATAATCGTTTGCTATGATGACTACGGCTTCTACAAGCTCATCTTCATCATAGTCAAACTGATCGTCTAGGGAACCTTGGCCTCCGTTTAAATATTTCTTAGGCACTCTTCCCCAGTACTCAGTAATCTTTACTTTATCATCATCGTCTGATCTTGAATCGTTTTCTTCATCAAATCCTAAGTCTGCTTTGTCGTAACTTCCTATAGGCTTGTCTTCGTATATTCCGTCCCTCATACCTTCTATTATTTCGTACTTAGGTTTAATCACTACTTGAGCAACACCTAGGGCTTCATCTATAGAAGTAGCTGATGGATCAATAGCAAACTCTTTAGGAGTCAAAGGATCAATACGAACTGTGGTCATATCTTCTTCGTATACTACAGTGTCCGTAGTAAGAGTATTAGGTATTGCAGACTCACCTAGTTTTTTTCCTACTTCTTCGTCTACACTTATTTTTGCTATACCTGTGCCATATATAGCTGCATTTAACAATGCTTCGACAATAGCATCTTTTACTTTAGCTCTGTCAAAGTCTTCTTGGAGGTTCATACGAACTACTTTAATGTCCGTTGAGTCTTGATCGTTAACATCGTCACGTATATCAAAGAACTTATCACCGCCAAATATAGCTTCTTCTAGCTCTGCTACAGTAGCTTCAATGGCCTGTTGTGTTGCAGGAGCAACTAATCTTGAGTTTTCAGATGATCTTGTTTTATCTTCAGAAGCCCAAATACCACGCCATATACGATAGTATTCATCCCATTTGGTAAGATAATTAGTATTTCTGTGGTCTTCCCACTGTGTAACTTTATCTACGACCCAAGAACTTAAGGAAGCTTGTGGATCGTTATATGCTAATTTAGTATCCAGCGACATCGTCTAATGGTTCCCATTCTTCTAAGTCTATTGACTGTGCAAAATCTGCTACAGATACTTGGTCTATGTAGGCTAGTGAGTCAAGTAAGTCATCATGTGCTAAATGGCTAGGGAAATCTAACATCTGAGTTATGAAGTGATGATTCCAATCTGCTTTCCTTAGCTTTATTTTACCATGTTCCATACGTCCTTGTAAAGCCCAAACTATCCTATCTTGCTTTTTTTTACCACCGTGGCTAACATCTGTTATGTTTATCCACCTGCCTTGACTTCTCATTTCGTCCTCAAGATAAGGCATTATGGCATTTTTTAATGCACCTGATTCAATACCTACTGTACTTGCTTCGACATCTTCTGCTGCGTATAAAATCTTTTGTGCTGTCTCTTTGATACCCCATCTTCCGTGTAGAATATCTTTTACTAACCACTCATCTCCTGCAATCTTAACAATAGATATTGCTGTTTCGTCAAGCTTAGAGGACTTTAATCCTCTTTCTTTATTAGATTTCTCAAACCCTGCTGGATCGACTGATATGACGTAATGACCATGCTTTTGACTTTTGATACTATCGAACTCATCATCATCAACATATTTAATCCACTCCTCTTTAAATATACCACCTGAGAAATTTTCAAAGGTAGCTTCAAATTCCTGTCTAAAAGCCTGAGTACTCATGGTACGCTTGGCTGCTTCTATTTCTACTGGGTCTAGAAAAGTATTATCGGTAGAATTAAACTGAAAAGCATCCCAATCATGTTTGTTTTCCTCTTTCTGTGCATCTACCCAAAGATCGTAGAAGTGATTTTTTCCTGCTGGTGTCCCTATAAATAAAGCTTCACCTTTTACGTCTGCTAAGGTTGGTCTTAGGATCATCTCCCAGACCTCTTGCTTCATTGAAGCGTACTCGTCCATAACAACATAAGCAAGACCCACACCCCTAAGAGTATCGGGACGGTCCGAACCCTTGAGATAAATTTTTCTGTCATTAACCAGAGTAAGTGTCGCAGTATTTTCGTGTGCTGATTTAATGACATCTTTACCTACTTCCTTCAATATAGACCAAAGAATATCCTTAGCTTGTTGAAACGTAGGTGCTACATAAAATACATCTTTAGAGTTACTTTGGAGTGCTTTAATAATTAACACCCATGCTGCTAAGTAACTTTTACCAAATCTTCTACCACAAGAGGCAACTTTAAATCTCTTGGGTGACTTAAATATTTCCATCTGAGCATCATGTAATGTGACTTTAAGTTCTGCCATTACTTTTCTTCTGTGTACTCAGCTTCTATTGTCTTGTAGTCTTCTTCCTCTTCTCTTTCGATTGCCTTAACACCTTCGACTATGATGTTAATACCTAAGTCCTGATGGTCATGTGTAATTTCGACTGCCTTGCTTGTTGGTATAATACGATCCATACACATTTTAAGACAATGCCTATCTCCCTCAAGTGCCATATCGATTACTTTCTGGACTATTTCGGGACCTTTGTTAGACATCAATTCCCTAGATAACTTAGTAAACTTATTTAGGGAACCTTTAGTACGACCATTTGGATTTAAGGGAGGCATCCCTTTATATAAAGCTGGATTACCTCTTTTCTTTTTCTTAACTGGCTCTTCTTTAGAAGAAGACATAAATATTTATTCCTTTTTGCTTTAACCCGTCTTTCAACTAAGTTGATAAAGATAGGAAGACAAATCAATTACTTAAGTGTACTTAAGTGAGTAGTACAAGTTATAAACTTAAATGTTAAACACTTAAAGTTAACCACTTTTGTATTTAAGTGTACTTAAGTAACTCAATATAAGTATATTGTAGCATATTTTTATTCTTAAGTCAATGGGGCCAGTGAAGTTTTTTTAACTTCTTAGGTACATACCGCGATTCTGAGCAAAGTCAAGCCAAAACTAGCTTCTTTTTAATATTTATATAATCTTTTTACTCTTTTGTGACACTTTTGCAACACATTAGACACCCTCCATTACTTACGGACTTTTTAGTAGTCAAGGTCCAAATTGCTTCTCATGTGGTCCTGAGTGTATTACAATAATTATCCCCAGACCACAGGGGTCCCCCCCCATGCTTATGTGGCACAAATGTCACACTGTTGTTCTCAGGTAACACACAGGTGTTGCATAAGTGTCACTGTTGCATTAATACCACACAGGTGTTGCATAAGTGTCACATGAGAAGTTGGCATGGTTATTGCATAAGCAACATGTGTGCCAAAAGAATACCAAAGTGTAAGAGTGTATGATCTACGCTATGGACCACATTAGAACAAACAAGCAACTAATGTTCTCATTATGTCCGCTATGCTACAGAGCAAAACATACACTATTATATAGTCTAGGTATCTAGAACACTAAATCAACTAAGAACGTCTTAAAATGCCCTATGAATGATTTAGCTGTTTTTATGTAATTAAATGTAATTAAATTGAAATAAAATGAAATTAGCTATTGTAATCTGTTTAAACATCATATAAGCTTCAGTCTCGAAGAGTAATTTTAACAATGAGAACAGAATAGGAACATACAAAATGATTTATATTTGGGTAGATGAAAAGGACGGAAACGGATTTGTTCCACATATGGAATTTGAGAATGAGAAGTCCGACAGTACTATAATGACGGATTGGGAGTTTGAAATACAGGCTTTACGGGATGCTGGTTTTAAAGCAAAAAAAGGAGGACCATTTTAATGGACATTACAATGACACCTAAAGAATACGCAATTAAAAATGATAGTGAATTTTTGGTTAATAATATTGAGCTAGCTATTAGCCAGAATACTTTACCAGTGGGCATGGACATCGACTACGCTCTATCTGTTTTAGATGAAGTAAAAGCAAATAAAAAAACAGACACCCGCGAGCAATGGCTCAACCGTGCTAAAAATGGCATGATAAAGACGCTGTTTAAACAGGCGGGATATAAAGAAAAAGACTTCCCACAAATTAGGATTACATGTGCGCCTATTGGATCTCGTAAAACCAAAACAATAGGGCAATGCTATAATAACAGTTTAAGTGCTGATAATACTTTTGAGATTGTCATTAGTTCGGAAATCGATACACCAGAGGAAACAATAGCTATTCTCGCACATGAAATAATTCATGCATTAGTCGGATTAGAAGCTCAACACGGCCCTAAGTTTCGTAAAGTTGCCCTAGCAATAGGATTAGAAGGCAAAATGACTGCAACGGTTGCCGGTGAAGCGTTTAAACAAGCCACTCAGGCATTATTAGTTAAATTAGGCGAATATCCACATGCCAGTATGAAAAGAAGCGAAAAGAAAAAACAAACTACTCGTATGGTAAAATTAGAATGTGGAGATTGTGGTTTTATTTGTCGTGCCTCACGGTCTGCAATAGAAGCCTCTGGAGAGCCTACGTGTGGTTGTGGTTCTGAAATGTGGGTTGCTTAAGCCCTATCTATAACCCGTAACAAAAAGGTTGTATTGTGTTTAAAAGCATGATACGACCTTAAGGCGGTAGTAAAACAAATTTTTTTAAAGGGGTTAAAAAATGAATAATAGTGAATTTTGGTCTTGCATATTATGGCTAACCGTGCTAACAAGCTTGATATTAACATCTAATTTTTTTAATGAGTTACTTAAGGAGATATTTTAAAATGAAGGTTTCAAATTATTACAACAAACAATCAAACAATACATTGGTCGAAAGTTCAAAAGGTGATGTATGGTTTTCATACAAAACACCGATAGCTTTTAGAACGTCAAAAACTGGGGTTGTCATTAGACAAAATGATTGGTCTGCAACCACTGGTAAACATCTTAACAGTATCGATCCAGACAAGTCCAAAAGAATTTCTGGTGGTGATTTTATGGAACAATTAGAAAAAGCGGGGTTGAACTAATGTACGATATAGATTATAGATATCTTCGAAAAGACGGTGGGCAGACATGGTGCTATGGTGAAATAGAACCAGATAGCAATTTTGCTGTAACGTGTGACGATGAAGACGACGACGGAATTGTTGCCGATATTGACACTTCTATTCACAATACATGGGACAAAATTTGTCGCTATTTGGAAACTAATTATTCAAATGAAATTGAAGAAATTGAAACTTGTTAAATAAAGGGAGTGTTTAAACATGGTTAAATTTATAATTGATTGCCCAGACTGTGAAGGAACGGGAGAGGATTTTAGGGAGTATTCTAGCGGTCATGGCGAGGTTATACAGTTAAACGGTGAATGTTTTTGGTGCGGTGGTAGCGGAAATCAAGAGTTGACCGATGCTATTTATACGTGTATAGAGGAAGTGTTGGAGGATTATCCAATAAGTCAATACGGAACAAGGGGTTTTGAAAATGGGTAAAGTTAAAGATAGGTTATTCGACATCTACGAGTCTCTTTTAGATGAAGGATTGAGTGAGGAGGAAGCTTCAAGATTAGCTTATGAAGTTTTCCAAGATCAAGTTTATGATTTAGTTGACAAGGAGTAATCATAATGGCAGATTATATAATGTTTGGTATGTTTTTAGCATTAATGTTATGTGCATTTTCAGTATTGGGGGCTATATAATGACCAGAAAAGAATTGATAGAGTACTTAAAAAATTGTGATGCAAAATGGTTTGTATCTAATGAGGGCTATGGTGCCATAAACATTCAATTTCATATAGAACAGGAGCGTTTAAACACTTCCGATCAATTAAACCTCTTTAGTAGTAAAGGAGAGAACTAATGCCACCCTATAATTTCAAATCTACCGACACTATGATTCAAGATTTGTGGGATTTTCATTTTCATAGTATGTCATTAACTGAACTTGTCGAGTTAGCCAAAAAACAACACGATTATAAGTTAAGAAAAAAAGAACCGACAGAGCTAATTGATCAATATAAACAGGTGTTCGGTAATTGGTAACCAAAAGAACCTCTGTAGGGTACCTTAAAACGCTCTACAGAGGGCATTTAAAATTTATTTAGGAGTAGAATTAATGAGATGCAGAATTTGCAATACAAAATTAAAGGATTCGGAGTTGTCAAAAAAAGATAGCAGAGGTAATTTCTTGGAGACATGCGGAAATTGCATGGCTTCGGTGTACGAAAGTTTAGATGATTTTACACCTTTTTTAAAAGATATTGAAAAACCGCTTGACACGGATTAAAACTATCATTAGTATACTTAAGTAGTCAGGAGTTATTAACCTTAATCTTTACACTTAAAGTTAATTACTTAAGAATACTTAAGAAGAGAGGATATTATGTCTATTACTAAAAAGAAAAAACTTAATGGATGGAAAGTCAGGAATCCAGAGAAAGTAGTTCTTGACAAGTACTATCATCCTAAGGTATTTAAGTCTAAAAAGATTGGTCTCAGAGCTAAGGAAGCCGATCAAGAGTTAAAAGATTACTTAGAGGGTAAAATATAATGAACATATTCTATTTATCAGATTGCCCAGAGCAATCGGCAAAAGATCATTGTGATAAACACGTTGTCAAGATGATCTTAGAAACTGCTCAGTTGTTGTCTACTGCTCACCGTGTGCTAGATGGTGATGAGTTTGCAGATAGCAGAGGTCTTTATAAATGTACACATAAAAACCACCCCTCAGCGGTATGGGTCAGAGCGTCAGACGCTAACTATAAATGGACTTGTCAGTTGTTTTATTATTTAAACAAAGAATACACAAGACGTTACAAAAAAATACACAAATCATTTATGTTAATGCAAACGCTTGCTGTTGTGCCAGATAATATATCAGATGATGATTTTGTAGAACCACCACAGTGTATGCCAGATGAGTACAAGTGTTTAAACAGTGTCGATGCGTATCGTAACTATTACAAAGGTGAGAAAGCGTATTTTGCAAAGTGGAATTATTCTCAAGCACCCCAATGGTGGGAACATGGGTAAATTTTTTTGGGTTGCAATGCACATAATTACGTGTACAATGATCTGCATAGGAAACGCTAGAGTAATGGGGTGGTTATAAACTGTTGGCACTGTAACACTGAGTTAATTTGGGGTGGTGACCAAGATATAGATGATGAATTTTATGTTATGGTTACTAACCTAAGTTGTCCTAAATGTGAGAGTATAGTGGATGTCTATTATCCAAAGGAGGGTAAAGATGAAGACATATAATGTAAAGACTTATAGAACTGTTATGTTTGAACTAAACCATTGTGTTGAGGCTGAAGATGAGAGATCAGCAATGGTTAAATGTATTAATTGGTACGACCCAAGTGACGAATTGACAGTGGATAATTTTAAGGAATGGATTGATCCACAAGAAGATTATAAGTCAATACAGTTTTGCTATGTAGAGGAGGAGGAAGAAGATGACTGAAGTGTTTAAACAGTCTCTTAATTATAAGATACAGGAGTATCCTAAATGAATCCAGAATTTGAAGAGGAGTTAATAGGTTTGTTGGTAAAATATTACGGAACAAATTTTATTTACAGCAGTGACCCAGAGAGAAAAGGTCATTACATTAGACTTAATGTATGGGAGGAGGAGGAGAATGAATAATATACCTTTGATACACAAGCAACGTTTGCTGCAAAAGATTTACAGAAATGTAAAACTTGATAAGAGAGTCTTGACATATGAAAAGAAACCTATTACACTGAAACGTATAGATATAAAAGTTTAAAGGTGACGAGATGAAAGTTTATTTAGTTTTACAACATGACGGTTTTGAGTATTCCCATGTAGCGGGAGTATTCGAGAGTGAGGATTTAGCAGAAGAAGCTAGAGACCTCTACACAAGCAGTGACCAAGGACTTATGTTAAATTTTTATGTCAAAGAATTTAATGTTGAAAAAAGTCTTGACAGTCATTTTCCCTACGTATATACTACAGAAGAGTTACATTAACCAATAGGAGTTTAGACATGATTACAGAAGGCGTAGTAGCATTTAGCAATTTATCCGAAACAGAGAAGTACAATGGTCAAGACACAGGTAAGTTTTCCATTGTGTTGACCCTTGAGGAAGACGAGGCTGGAAAGCTTTCGGATGCTGGTGTAAATGTTAAAGAGTACAAGAACCAACCACAGCGTAAGTTTGTGACAAAGTTTCCAGACTTTCCAGTAATGGATGCTGAGGGAGAGGTGATTGCGAAACACATACCGTATGGTTCTAAAGTACGTGTGTTGTGGGAGCCGGGCAAGCCACACCCGACTCACGGTGTTGCTCCGTACTTTAAGAAGATTAAAGTGCTTGAGTTAGCTACACATGAGGGCGCAATGGCTGACGGTGATGAAGAGTTTTAACCCTCGTTGACTTAACTAGGAGCCTAGGGTAAAACCTAGGTTCCGCTTTTTAACAAGGAGATTATTTTGTTGCAAAAAGTTTCTAAAGTTACAGGCAAGAGTGCGTGTCCTAAGTGTCGAGAGAGTGGTAACGACAGATCAGGAGATAATTTAGTTTCTTATGATGACGGACACAAATACTGTTATGCTTGTAATTACACAGTGTTTAAACAGGATGCTTTTGAGCAACCTAAAATAATTAAAACAAAACGAGGATTTGAAATGTCAGGTGTAAGTGGTGCTATAAAAGATAGACGTATATCGGAAAGCATTGTAAGAAAGTTTGGAGTTACTCTGGAGAAGAACGCAGATGGTAGTATTGATAAACATCATTATCCGTATCATGACAAAGATACAGGACAGGCGGTAGGTACAAAAGTCCGTACAGTAGCAACTAAGAATTTCCACGCTACAGGGACACTAGAGAATACTGGATTGTTCGGACAACAAATATGGCGAGAGGGTGGTAAATTTGTCACAGTAGTTGAGGGTGAGTTAGATGCCCTAGCGGTGGCAGAGATGTTTGACGGTAAGTGGCCCGTGGTATCAATCAAGACAGGTTCCGCTGGAGCATTGAAGGACATCAAAGCTAACCTAGAGTGGCTAGAAACTTTTGAAAATGTTGTGATCTGTTTTGATATGGATGATGCTGGAAAGCAAGCAGTAGACAGCATACTACCGTTGTTCTCTCACAACAAAGCAAAGGTTGTCTCTCTTCCTCTTAAGGATGCTGGAGAAATGTTACAAGCCAGTAGAGTTCAAGAGTTCGTGAGTTCATGGTGGGACGCTAAACCCTACAGACCAGTAGGAGTGGTATCGTTCGGTGACGAGGAGTGTTGGGATGCTTTCATCAAACGTGGTACAGAGGAGATCATACCTTTACCAGATGCCTATGGGTCATTGAATGTAATGATGAATGGTGGTCTAGCCACAGGTGAGGTAACTGTGATAGGTGCTTTAACTTCAATCGGTAAAACCACAATGGTATTTAATCTCCTTTACGACATGGTGTTACAATCAAATAAAAAGATTGGTGCAGTGTTGTTAGAGTCAGACTTAGGTGAGACCATTGAGAAGATTGTATCGTTACACAGTGGTGAGAACATTAGTATAGTCCCGTCAGAAACTAGGGACAACTCTTTATACCGTGACTTCTACGATGACTTCAAAAGTAAATCTAATGTGCATATACTGAAGCACCTAGGTTTCTCTGATGTTGATGCGTTGTTCTCTAAGATGAGGTGGATGGCTGTGGGTGATGACTGTGATGTTATTCTTCTTGACCCTTTACATGCAGCAGTCAGATCAAATGAGAATGGACAGATAGATGAGTTCATGGATAGATGTCTTAAGTTAGCTAAGGAGACAGGAGTATCTATTGTTATCGTGTCACACATGAGGAAGCCTAACGTCAAAGACCCACACGATGTCAACGAGTACGACATGAAGGGGTCAGGATCGATCAATCAGATAGCCTTTAACACAATCTTACTGAGTCGTGACAAGATGTCTGAGGATCAGTACACTAGAAACTCCACTAAGGTACAGCTAGTGAAGTGTCGTAGGACAGGACGCACTGGACACGCTGGGTGGTTGTACTACGAGGAAGGCACAGGTCGTATGGTTGCTGGTGTGGAGCCTAAAGTAAAGGCGGTAGAAGATGAGGAGTTTTGATATAAAGGGTAAAGTAAATAGATCAGAATATTTAAGAAAAAGAACTGGTTACGCTTGCGAAGTTTGCGGAGAAAAATACCCAGAAGAACTTTTAGAACTACATCATCCAGAAGGTGTGAAAAAGGAACGGAATTTTGACTCCCATACGTGGAGAAAAATAAAACAGGAAGTTATTGACGAAGCAGATAAATGTGTTATACTGTGTAGTAACTGTCACAAGCTTGAGCATATAGCGTTAAGGAAGGGTGAGACTTTAATCAATGACAAAGAAGCTTATTCTAGATATAGAAACCACCGCTTTTCCAGTTACAAAGGTTTGGATGATCGGGACGAAAGACATACAAACGGGGACGAAGAAGAATTTCCTTGCGCCCCTATCTGAAATAAAACAAATACAGGAGTACATTGATGGATTTGATACTATTATTGGTCACAATATTCTTGGGTTCGACTCCCCTATTGTAGAGAAGTTCTTAGGCGTAACGTTTAAACAGCATGAGATTATAGATACATTGACTTTATCTAGACTTTATAACCCACAGCTAGAGGATGGACATTCTCTCAAAGCTTGGGGAGAAAGACTTAAGTTTCCTAAGGGAGACCATGATGATTGGACTAAGCTAACACCTGAGATGATTAAGTACTGTGAACAAGATTGTGATGTAACTCATAAAGTTTATGATTTACTTACTGAAAGACTTGAGAAGTTTGGTGATACGAGTGTAACTCTGGAACATGAAGTACAAAAAGTTATTACTAAACAGACTGAGAATGGTTGGTTATTGGATCAGAGAAAGTGTGTTGATTTACTAGCCAGATTGAAACAAAGAAAGATGGAGATAGAAGATGAAGTACACGAAAAGTTTAAGCCGTTACCTGTTTTTGTTAAAGAGATCACGCCTAAGTACAATAAAGATGGCAGACTCAGCACTGTGGGTCTTAAGTTTCTTAGTGATTGCGACAGGGGCTTTGTATCTGGTTCATTTAGTAGAATAGATTGGCCTGAGTTTAACCTAGGTTCTAGGCAACAGATCGGAAGATACTTACAGTTTTTCGGATGGAAGCCTGAGACATACACTGAGAAGGGAAACGTAATTGTCGATGAAGCAGTCCTTAGTAAAGTTAAGAAGATACCTGAAGCTTCTCTTATCGCTGAGTACTTACTGGTACAGAAGCGTATGGCACAGATAGATTCATGGCTAGAAGGAGTAGAAGAGGACGGAAGAGTTCATGGTTACGTTAACCCTATCGGTGCTGTAACGGGACGTATGACACACAGCAGTCCTAATATGGCTCAGGTTCCAGCGAGTTACTCACCTTACGGTGGCGAGTGTCGGAGTTGTTGGGTAGTTCCTAAAGGTTACAAGTTAGTAGGTGTTGATGCTTCAGGATTAGAGTTGAGGATGTTGGCACATTACATGGACGATAAGGAGTATACCCATGAAGTTATTAATGGAGACATACACACAGTTAATCAAAACTCAGCAGGACTTACAACAAGAGACAACGCAAAGACTTTTATCTATGCTTTCTTATATGGAGCAGGGGACGCTAAAATCGGAAGTGTTGTTGGAGGCAATAGCAGAGATGGGGCAAAGCTCAAGAAAAAATTTCTCGACAACACTCCGTCTCTTAGAGACCTTAGAGAAAGAGTTGAGCGTAGTTCCCAAAGAGGATACCTCAAAGGACTTGACGGAAGAAAGCTAATCATAAGATCAGCACACGCTAGTTTAAACACTCTCTTACAATCCGCTGGTGCAATTATTATGAAAAAAGCCTTGACACTGTTAAATGAGTATGCGATACTACATAGTATAGACTATAAATTCGTAGGTAATATTCACGATGAATTTCAAGCGGAAGTTCGGGAAGACCAAGTAGATAATTTTGGATGGTTAGCTGTAGAGTGTATTAAGTCAGCAGGTCTAAAGTTTAACTTAAGATGTCCCTTAGATGGGGAATATAAAATCGGAAACAACTGGGCTGAAACCCACTAGGAGATGACATGAGTAAAACATTAGACACACTAGTAGAAGACATCTATACGTTGATGAAGAATAAAAACACAGCTAAAGGTGTTGACCCTGAAGCAGAGATAGAGAAGTTTGGGGAGTCACTTAAGGACCTAATGAAGAAAGAGTTCCTACCTTCTAATCACCGTTATGATGGACGTAAGCTAAGGCTGTCTGCTATAGGCAAACCAGACTTACAACAATGGTACTCAGTGAACAACTACACTGGAGAGAAACTACAACCACACACCTTAATCAAGTTTATGTATGGTCATTTGATTGAAGAGTTTCTTCTCATGCTTGTTCGTATGACGGGGCATGAGGTTACCGATGAACAGAAGGAAGTGTCAGTAGGTGGTGTTAAAGGACACATGGACTGTAAGATAGACGGTACTGTAGTTGACGTTAAGTCTACAACTGCTTTCGGTATGAAGAAGTTTAAGGACGGAACCTTAGCAATGAGTGATGACTTTGGTTATGTAGATCAGATCAAAGCATATGCTCATGCAGAAGGTGACCGTAAGTGGGCGTGGTTGGCTATGGATAAACAGAACGGTACTCTGGCGGTGCTTGAGTATGACTTAGATGA
>Ga0213868_10000531_pt1 | contig 35951 bp, 27 predicted proteins | sample PICome_9_FD_160087 | JGI IMG/M metagenome (GOLD analysis project Ga0213868, IMG submission 160087) | Coastal seawater microbial communities near Pivers Island, North Carolina, United States - PICO127 | ecosystem: Environmental > Aquatic > Marine > Coastal | place: USA: North Carolina...
GTTAATATCTGATCCTGATCCTGAAGAGCCTGCACCTGAAGAGCCTGCACCTGAAGAGCCTGCACCTGAAGAGCCTTCGTCTGAAGAGCCTGCACCTGAAGAGCCCGCGCCTGAAGAACCTGAACCAATCACCGTTCCCTATGATAGCGCCCGCGCCGGTAAGCTTGACGGCTCAAAGATATGGCAGCTACCGGATTCCCCCGATGGCGATCGCCCTGATCAGTGCTGGCTGGCTGTCGGCTCCGATGCCAATGGTGAAATCTATATTTCTGGCCATGACCATATCAACAACTCGATGATGTATCGTATGTATCAAAGCGACGATACTGTGCGCTGGATTGGCGACGCACGCACGGCCTCTCAGGCAGCCAATAACTGGCAGAGTAATGAGACCGCTGAGAAATTTCATACTCGGCCTACTCATCACAACAACAATGTCTATGTCGCCACCCTGGATAACTCCGACATGAACAGCGGATTCCTGAATACCCGCGGTTTTCATTGGTATGGATACAATCTGCCTGACAATACTTTTTATGATCTCAGTGCCGACGAGCCCAATGGGGTTGGCGCGCAAACTTTGCAGCTGGCCACCATACAGGTCGATCCGGTCAACAACCTGCTCTACGGTATGTCCATCCCGGAAAACAAGCTGGTTCGTTACGACATTGAACTGGGTCAAACCACCGTACTGGGCAATCCCGATGCCTGGAATAACTATTTCTACACTAACCGTTTTATGTGGGTTGACTCCCGCGGCCGCGTCTATATCAGTGGCGGCTCCTCGCGGGTACAGTGGAATCGGGGTGAACCGACCAATGTATTTGATCATATCTGGTACTACGACCCAGCTACCGGCTTTGGCGAGCTGCAAGACTTTACCCTGCAGGGCCCCAACGCCATGGAAGTCGGACAGTGGGACAGAGAGCATAAAAATCTCTATACCAGCGACGATCAGGGCAATATCTACAGATTTAACGATGCCGCTGCCAGCTGGGAATTTTTAGGTCGACCGGATTTTCCCAGCAGCTATAAAACCTGGGTGTTTCAGCTCTCTGCCGATGAAAAGAAAATCTATATAGGCCAGAGTGACGGACCTGACCCCAACACCATCTATGAGTTTGATATTGCCAGCGGCAGTTCTTATAAATTGCTGGAAATCAGCGATTTAGACGATGTGGCGGCCACTGAAAACTTTATTACCGGTTATGACTCCTGGGATAGTCAGGGCAGTTTTTATATCGCCGACTTCAGTATGTACGATGGCGATAATGTCTATATGCTGGGTATTAACCCGGTGCGTATTAAAGCAGCCAAGGGAATTCTTTCCGAGCTGGTAGAGGTCAGTGCAGTGACTACAGAAGACAACATCAGTGTCAGTCGCAGCGGTTCAACCAGCGCTGCCCTGGAAGTGCTCTATGAGGTTAAGGGCTTCGATGCCGAGGGTGAGCTGGTTAACACCAGACATGGTACGCTTAACTTCACTGCCCAGCAGAGTAATCTGACGTTGAGTTACTCTAGCATTCTTCGCGCGACTGGCAGCGAGATTGTCAGTGAAACTTTCGCGGTGATGCCCGATGGCAATGACTATGTGACCGGGGCAGATACTAAGGTGAGTGTTCCCAGACCTTAAATACAGCCTTTTTCTCTCACCTAAAAAAAGCCCGCCATGGAAAACCATGGCGGGCTTTTTAATGAACTGCTCGCTATTATTTACTAGAGCCGTTCAATGCATACCAACCGATATAAATATAACAGAGCATTGGCACTACAAAGCTGAGCTGAATGCCGATCATATCTGCAGCTACACCCTGTATAAGGGGTATTAACGCACCCCCAACAATCGCCTGACAGACCAAGCCAGAACCTTTACTGGTCATTGAACCCAGACCTTTAACCGCTAGGGTAAAGATCGTTGGGAACATAATCGAGTTAAAGAAGCCAACGGCCAGGATAGACCACATGGCAACACTGCCTGATGTATTCATGCTGACAATGATCATAACGATCGCAATCAGGGCATTGACAGCGAGGTACTTAGTCGCTGGAATATAGTTCATCAAACCTGCACCGACCAGACGACCAACCATCGCCGCACCCCAGTAGTAGGCAACCATCTCACCTGCATCTGCTGAACTCATTCCGGCAATAGATTCTTCAGTGAAATAGTTAACCAGGAAGCTACCAATAGAAACTTCGCCACCTACATAAAGGAAGATCGCCAGGGCACCCAATACCAGTGAGCGACGGCTCCAAACACTTTCACCTGTATCTTCGGTCGCTTCAACATGAGCAAGGACAGGCAACTTAATAAACCTGAATACCAGTGCAGCGGTCACCAGAAGCGCACCTAGCATCACATAGGGCATCTGCACGGCTGAGGCATCAGCAGCCACCGCACCAAGAATTAGTGCCGCACCAACAATAGGCCCCACAGTTGTACCAAAGGAGTTAGCCGCCTGCGCCAGGTTTAGGCGGCTGGCCGCCGTTTTTTCAGGCCCAAGTGCTGCCACATAGGGATTAGCCGCTACCTGCAAAATAGTAATGCCGCTAGCCAACACAAAGAAGGAAAACAGGAACAGTCCATAGACATGTATTTCCGCAGAGGGGTAAAACAGCAAGCAACCTGCGGCTGTGGTTAAGAGCCCGAGAACAATACCCTGCTGGTAGCCAACCTTATCAATTAACTTGCCGGCAAAGGGCGAGACAATAAAGTAGGCGCCAAAAAAGCAGAACTGCACCAGCATCGCCTGAGTGTAATTAAGGTCAAAAGATTCTTTTAAAAATGGAATTAGAATATCGTTTAGAACAGTGATAAAGCCCCAGAAGAAGAACAGACAGGTCATTGCGATAAACGCAAATGTCTGTGTGCCCTGCTCCTGGCCGCCGGCCGCTGTTGCTGTTGAACTACCTGCAGTTGAACCTGCCATGTGAACCCCCAAAGATTAGTGTTAGTTTATAATTGTTTTATCAGCCACCAAGATTAGTTGGGCTGTGCAGGGCATGCAAGGTATGTTTTCTATAGATAGGCTTTTTGGTCGCAATATAGCGGTACTTTATCGCCCTTAAGGCGTTTTAAGGGCTTATCTGGCCTGAACAGCCAGCATGGCAGCCATCACCTGCTTGAGGCCATTGTGTAGTGAACGCATCTCATCGAGATTATCTGGATCGCTCATCCAGTGATAGACAATGCCACTGACTGAGGCGGTAAAGTGGTCGGCAATCAGTTCAATATCAGGGGTCGACGCCAGTGCGCCCTCTTCAATGCCTTCTTCAATCCAACGAATAACATCAGTGCGGCGACGTCGGTGGATACCGAGAATAACGCTTTTGAGTTGCGATTCTGGCGCAAGGGATTCAAACCATAGACGATAAAAAGCCTCTACATGTTTGGGGGCATCTTCACAAAACTTGATATGGGCATCCAGCGCAGCGGCAATGGCTTGGTATCCACACTTGCCCTCAGTGACATGGGTCAGTTCTGCCAGCCATTTATCACCCACTGAGCTGAGTACAAAATCAAACAGCCCGGCTTTATTGCCAAATCGATAACCGGCAAGTCCCCGGGAATAACCCGCCCTTTCGCCGACATCTTTTAAAGTCGCCTGCTCAGCGCCGCGCTCAACAATTAAATCCACCGCCGCTTCAAGCATTTTTGCGTCGGATATCTCTTTGCGTTCAATCTGGGTAAGACGCAGGGCTTTGGCCATTTTTGTACTCTTAATTAACTCTCAATTTATACTACATACTTCTTCTATATTGCCCACCAACATCGAACAGTGCGTTAGTGATTTGCCCCAGTGAACAGCAGCGTACCGCATCCATCAAAACTTCAAAACCATTGCCACCCTGACTTACGGTTTCCTGCAGGCGCTTCAGCATAGCCGCAGACTGTTCGCTGTTTAACGCCTGAAACTCGCGCAGGCGTTTTATCTGGCTGAGCTTTTCCGCATCGGTTGAGCGCGCCAGTTGAATTTCAACGGACTCTTCATCGGACTCATTAAGGAAAGTATTTACCCCGACAATCGGCAGCGAGCCATCGTGTTTTTTATGCTCATAGTAGAGTGATTCTTCCTGAATCTTACCACGTTGATAACCGGTTTCCATGGCACCCAGCACACCACCGCGATCAGAGATTTTCTCAAATTCCTGCAACACCGCCTCTTCAACCAGATCGGTTAGCTCATCAATAATAAAAGCCCCCTGGCTGGGGTTTTCATTTTTTGCCAAACCCCATTCCTGATTGATAATTAATTGAATTGCCAGCGCTCTGCGCACCGACTCTTCGGTGGGCGTGGTAATCGCCTCGTCATAGGCGTTGGTATGCAGGCTATTACAGTTATCATAGATAGCGATTAAGGCTTGCAGAGTAGTGCGAATATCATTGAAGTTCATCTCCTGGGCATGCAGTGATCGACCGGAGGTCTGAATATGATATTTAAGTTTTTGACTGCGGGGGTTGGCGCTATAGCGATCACGCATTGAGGTTGACCAGATACGCCGCGCTACGCGACCCATCACTGTGTACTCGGGATCCATACCATTGGAAAAGAAGAACGACAGATTGGGGGCAAAATCGTCAATATTCATACCCCGGGCCAGATAGGCTTCAACAAAGGTAAAACCGTTGGCCAGGGTAAAGGCCAGCTGCGAGATCGGGTTGGCACCAGCTTCGGCAATATGATATCCAGAGATAGACACAGAGTAGAAATTACGAATCTGCTTGTCGATAAAGTACTGCTGCATATCGCCCATCATGCGCAGACTAAATTCAGTTGAGAAGATGCAGGTGTTCTGCCCCTGATCCTCTTTGAGAATATCTGCCTGCACCGTACCGCGCACCCGTATTAAAGTATCAGTGCGCAACTTATGATACTCAGTATCATCGGGTTGGCGCTTATGTTCAGCGACAAACTTATCCACCTGCTGATCAATTGCAGTGTTTAAAAACATCGCTAAAATTGTCGGCGCCGGGCCATTGATTGTCATAGACACAGAAGTGGTTGGATTACACAGATCAAATCCATCATAGAGCGCCTTCATATCCTCCAGAGTGCAGATAGAGACACCGGCATTGCCAACCTTGCCATAGATATCCGGACGCTCATCAGGATCCCAGCCATACAGAGTCACTGAGTCAAAAGCCGTGGACAGACGCTTGGCAGCGGCATGCTCCGAGAGCACCTTAAAGCGCTGATTGGTTCTAAACGCATCCCCTTCACCGGCAAACATTCGCGCCGGATCTTCCCCCTCGCGCTTAAAGGGAAACACCCCCGCCGTAAAAGGAAACTCACCGGGCAGGTTTTCCAGCATCAACCACTTAAGCAATTCACCGTGATCCTTGTAGCGCGGCAGTGACACCCGCGGGATTTTATTACCCGATAACGACAGGGTATTTAATTGTGTAGTGACCTGCTTGCCATTACTTAGGGTATCGACTTTCTGATCGCCAGAATAGGCTTTAACCTGATCCGGCCAACTCTCCAACAGCGTGCTTGCGCGACCATCCATCGCCTGCAGACGCTCGGCGGCCAGTCGATCAATGGTCGAACAGACTGGCTGCCCATTTTTCATACTGTCGCTACTAATCAGCATATCCTTGGCGGCGAGCAACTGCTGCTGCTCGCGAGCCAGATTGGACTGCACAGCCACATGCTGGTGGTAGCTGCGAACAGCGGCGGCAATTTCAGCCAGATAGCGCTGCCGATCCGCCGGCACCACGACGGTTTTTTGGGAAGGTGTTTTGCAATCCACTCTGGCCAGATGCTGCTTAAAACTACGCAGACCGCGCGCCTGTAATAATTCCAGCAAACCCTGGTAGGCGGCAGTCACACCATCATCATTAAAGCGCGATGCAATGGTGCCATACACTGGCATCTGCTCCGGCAGTTGATCAAAGGCCTCGCGGTTGCGCTGAATCTGCTTGCAGACATCGCGGTAGGCATCATCACTTCCCTTGCGATCAAACTTATTGATAATCGCCAGCTCTGCATAATCGAGCATATCAATTTTTTCCAGCTGGCTCTGGGCACCAAACTCTGGGGTCATCACATAAATTGGAATATCCACATAGGGCACAATGCCCGCATCACCCTGACCAATACCTGGCGTTTCCACCACCACCAGATCGAAGCCGCCAAGGCGCAGGGCGCCAATAATATCGGTAAGTGACTCCGGCACTTCGCCACTGGCGCCACGGGTACCGATTGAACGCATAAAGATATTCTGATGGTAGATCGCATTCATGCGAATACGATCCCCCAATAGTGCACCGCCGGTTTTTCGGCGAGTGGGATCAATCGCCAGCACAGCGATCTTTAATTTATCCTCAGCGTCCTGCCGAAAGCGGCGAATTAATTCATCTGTAAGCGATGATTTACCGGCACCACCGGTACCGGTAATACCAAGCACCGGGACTGACTTGCTTAAAAACTGCGCCTGTTCACGAAGTGATTTTTGTTGCTCTCCAGAGAGTTCACCGCGCTCAATAGCGGTTATTAAACGGGATAAATTAGAACGCTTTTGGGCGTCGCTCAACTGCTTGGCGTCAACAGTGATATCCTGGTAACTCCCCAGAGAACAGCGCTTGATCATATCGTCGATCATGCCGACCAGACCCAGATCCTGACCATCATAGGGTGAGTAAATTCGCTCTACACCATAGGCTTCAAGCTCCTTGATTTCAGCTGGGACTATCACCCCACCGCCACCGCCAAACAACCGAATATGTTCAGCACCGGCCTCTTTAAGCAGGTCCACGGCATATTTAAAGTATTCAACATGGCCACCCTGATAGGAGCTGATGGCGATGCCCTGGGCATCTTCCTGCAGCGCGGTTTCAACCACCTCTGCCACCGAGCGGTTGTGCGCCAGATGAATCACTTCAACACCAGCACCCTGCAGTATGCGACGCATAATATTAATCGCCGCATCATGGCCATCAAATAGACTCGCGGCGGTAACAAATCTCAGGGGAATAGCAGGCTTTTGCCGATGGCTGGCGCTGGAAGAATCGGCCTGCTCGGAGGTGGGATTTTTAACTGTTTTATTGGCTTTTTTTTCGGGTGCGGCTTTAGCTGTTGAGGTGCTCATATCGACTCCATTGACTGCGCAATACCGTTTAGCTCTTTCTAGAGGAGCTTAGTACCGGGCAAATTCCATTCCATTGAGTCTTAGCTTAGTCAACTTGCTTGTTCCGTGCAAGTATCTATGCGAAAGCCAATTTAAAGACAATTGAGAAACTCAGAGTCCTGCGGTGGTGAATCTATAGAGAGAACCGGTCGCCATAACCGTAGTAATCGGCAATCGCCAGACCGGCGGCGACACTGGTAAAGGGATCGTGCTCAACCACTTTCCCGGCAAACTGGTTATCCAGAATATCTTTTACCGCCGGTATTAATGAGGAGCCACCAGTGCGCAATACCAGGTCGATATCCACCGCCTGAATATTGGCTTTATTGAGTATCAGGGTGATCGCCTGTTCGAGCTCGAAGAGCAGATCGGAAATCATCAACTCAAACTCCCAGCGTTCCAGTGTCACCTCGATATCAATTTCAGGAATATCCAATACCGCAGAATCATTCACCGAGAGCTCGGCTTTAAATGTCTTGATCGCCTCAAAAACCTGGTAGCTGTAGTTTTGCTTAATCAGATCGTAGAGTCGTTTGAATTTAATCGCCCCCTCATCGTCTTCAACCATACGCTGCATCACCGAGGCGGTGTATTTATTCTGGTTGAGCATATAGCTGACCGGCCAGTTAATCAGCAGGTCTTCAAAGTCGCCAAAGGGGAATAGCGTATCCACTTGAGAGCCGTCGAGCACCCGACGCCAGCGCTCACCCTTACCGAGTAGAGGGAAGATTAACTCACGAAAAATCGTCTGGTCAATTCTGTCACCACCCAGAGCAATACCGTGGGTAGCTTCCACCTTAAAAGATGAACCCTCACGACGCAGTATGCTGAAGTCCAGGGTGCCACCGCCGAAATCGACGGTCAATACCAGCTCGTCACTGGCACCTGGGTGATTGTGCAAATAACTAATTGCCGCCGCCGTCGGCTCGGGGCAGAACGACTGCTCAGTGATACCCGCATGACGATAGGACTCACTGAGTCTCTCCAGGGCAATATTATTACGGCCCTGCTCTATACCCTCAAAATTAACCGGATGACCAATACAGGCATGGGTCGTATTGTCGAGATTGCGCTGCAGCGCTTTGCGAATCCCCACCAGAATAGGCGTCACTAGCGCAACCAGCCGAAAGGCCCGATCAAAGATTAGTGTGCGTCCATCCGAGGCGTTACCCAGCAGACGCTTGGTGCCGCGAAACAGTCGCCCAGGCAAACTTGAGTCATTAAATGCCTGACCAAAGACCTTGCTGGTTTCCGACTCGCTGGCCGGGCCAGTTGGATTGCCGGTGCTGGTGCGAGCTTCACCTATAAGCTCGGCGCTGAGCTCTACCTTGCGACCCTGGTTGCCACGAATATATTCATCAATCGCCTTTTGGCCAATGGTGGTAGTAAAGTCCCGGTCAATATAATTGGCCGAGGGCATAATCGGGTTCTGTTCAGACAGCTGAACCAGGAAGACCTGCTCACCATCATAAACCGCCGCCGCGCTGTTGCTGGTACCAAAATCAATACCGATGCCGAATTTTGGATCATTTGAATTATCGGCAGAACCTGAAAGAGAAGAATTGTTGCTTTGCATGAAAAGAGGGTCGCTGGGAAAGATTAAAATAATGCCCGTATTTTAGACTAATTTGACTAACAATTAATAAAAAGCTGCCTTTAAAATAACAGTAACGATCAACATGGCTCAGAAAGTACAGCCAACTACCACTCACAGCTATAGTATTGAAAATAGCGTTATGTGATAGCCTAGGCAAATAATAATTAGAAAACAAAGGCCTCAAATGCTACGAAAAATACCACAGCGTTACTCGCTGGTATCGATGTCGATGCTGGCAGTGTTTATCTGCTATATCGACCGCGTCAATATGTCTGTGGCAATCATCCCCATGGCCGAAGAGTTTGGCTGGGGTCCGGCAAAGCAGGGCTCTGTACTCTCATCATTCTTTGTCGGCTATCTATTACTGCAAATACTCGGCGGTACCCTCGCCGATCGGTTTGGCGGGAAAATCGTACTTGGGCTCGGCGTTATACTCTGGTCGCTATTTACCCTGCTAACCCCATTGGCTGCCTCGATAGGGCTCAGCATCCTGGTTCTTAACCGCATCCTGATGGGTATGGGTGAAGCGGTAACCTTCCCTTCTATTTATGCACTGCTGGCACGCTGGGTGCCGGTTGCGGAACGATCCCGCGCCATGGGCGTGATTAACAGTGGCATCCCATTGGGAACGGTCTTTGCCCTTATTATTACGCCGATCATTGTTCAGGCCTACGGCTGGGAATGGGCGTTCTATTCCTTTGCTATTCTCGGTTTTATCTGGGCTGCTATATGGTTTAGGATCGCCGCATCCGACCCGGGCAAACATCCACGCATCTCGGCCCGTGAGCTTGCGCATATTCAATCCGATGGCGAACCCAGTAAGACAAAATCTGCGCCGCCGGTATTAAAGCTGCTTAAATCCCGTGCCATCCAGGCAATTATGGTCGCCCACTTCTGTAATAACTGGTCGCTGTTTCTGCTGCTGACATGGCTGCCTACCTTTATTAACAAAGGCCTGGGAGTGGACTATTCATCGATCGGCTACTTCACGATGGTGCCGTTTATTGCCTCGTTCCTGTGTTTGAATATAGCGGGAGGCGTTGCCGACCGCATGATTAAAAGCGGCATGGCCGTGATTAAGGTACGTAAAATTATGCAGAGTATCAGTCTCGGCGGAATGGCTGCAGCCATGATGGTGGTTGGCTATGCCGAGACTATATGGGTAGCGATCGCTATTATGACAATCAGTAATGCGCTGGGCTCTGCAGCTGTTGGCGGCTTTGTAGTCAACCATATGGATATAGCGCCAAAATATGCTGGCACCCTGATGGGCATCACCAATACCATGGCTGCAGTGCCGGGGATTATTGGTGTGTATACCGCGGGTTTAATTTTAGAACTGACCGGCTCTTGGGCTCTGGTGTTTCAATTGGCTGGGGCAATATCGCTGTTTGGCATGCTGTTCTATCTGCGCTTTGCCAGTGCCGACAAACAATTTGATTAAAGCTAGTCTATTGCCGCAAAGGCATCTCGGGTGAGGTTTTCCAGACGGCCATCCCCATGCACAACAATATTGTCTTCGATACGAATTCCGCCATAGGGAATAAACTCATTCACCCGCGACCAGTTGAACTTGGCGGCATGCTTTCCAGCGCGCAATTTGTCTAACAGTGCGGGAATAAAATACAGTCCTGGCTCTACGGTATGAATCTGGTTGGCCACCATCGGCGCAGAGCTGCGCAGCTTTGGATATTTCTCTGATGCCGGTACTTTATCTCCCTGAGCATTGGCCAGGTTACCGCCTCTATCGTGGACATTACTGCCCAGGTGATGACCCAGGCCATGGGGATAGAACGCCGCTGTAATATCAGCATCAAAGGCCTCTTCGGCCGATACTTGCAACACATCAAATTGACGCAGTACCTCAGCCACTTTTAGCTGAGATAAAACATTTAACTCAACCGGACATTTGTCTATACCACCAGCGGCGACCAATTCCAGTTGAACTGCATCCATCACCCGAATCATCTCGGCAAAATCGCTGCCCTGATCAAAGGCATAGGTGCGAGTAATATCCGAGGCATAACCATTGACAGCAACCCCGGCATCGATCAGAAAACTGCGCGGTGTCTGGGGTTGCTTAAATAGATTGTGGTGGTGCAATACCGCTGCATGCTCATTGACCCCGGCGATAATACCGTAGGGCATTTCATTTTCACTCTGGTTACAGGCGGCCAGATAAGCCGTGGCAATCTCCAGCTCTGAAGCGCCGGCCATAAACGCCCGATAGGCCGCGCGATGGGCTGGCGCTGCCTGCCGATTGGCTTCGCGCACGCACTCCTGCTCGTAAGGGGTTTTAGCTCGACGCTGGAAATCAATCTGGTCAGTAACCGATTTAGGATTCCAACAGTCCGCCGACAGACCCAACTCATTGGTTTCATTAATAAAGGCAGTGCCATTCTCGCGCTTGCCAAGCTGGCTTTTTAATTCGTCTATAGAAGCATACTCAATAACCTCCAGCCCTTCCTCAAACCCTGCTGGCAGGGCCTCGGGGGCGGTATGCCAGATATCTTCTGCAGTGAGCAGAAATAATTTCGGCTTGCTCGCAGCGGCAACGATCTGCAGATAACAGCCGGCGCGTTTGCCCAATGGCACCCACTCCCTGAAGTAGGGATTGGCTTTAAAGGGATAAGCCATATCATCCGAAAACTGCATCTTGCTCTCACCGGAGCCAATCACAATTTCATCAAATCCGGTCTCGCTGAGAATATTTTGAAATCTGGAAAACTTCTCCCCGAGGTGTTGGCCATAAAGTTCCGCGATGCTCACTGTTGCTTCCTTAATTAATTCGTACTGATTCATGACTTGAATATCCCTCTCTGATTTTACGCCTTTAAATATCGAGATCACTGGCAATGCGAAGAAGTATGCTTATTACCTGTGATGGCCACAAACAGAGCGTCCGGCGAGAACTAAGGGCCAGACTTGGGCTGCCGGCCATTATAGGACTCAAAATAAGGGGAAACCCCCATCTCCTGTAACGAGAAACCTCTAATTTTCGACAATGGGTAACATCACGGACTGCTTAACTCTCTTTAGATCGTGAACTACAAGGTATAAGCAGGGAACCAAAATCAGGGTGATTGCGGTAGCAGAAACAATACCAAAACTAAGTGACAGCGCCATTGGAATAACAAACTGCGCCTGCATACTAGTTTCAAATAGCATGGGCAGCAGTCCCACAAAAGTGGTGGTAGTGGTTAAAAAGATCGCTCTAAAGCGCTGCTTACCGGCGGCGAGCAGAGCATCTTCCTCAGTCTTTTCATACTCTCGAGCGCGGTTGGCAAATTCAACCAGAATCAAACTGTCGTTGACCACTACCCCGGCAAGTGCGATCAGGCCAAACACCGATAACATACTCATGGTCATATCAAAGACAATATGGCCGACAACTGCGCCGATAAAACCGAAAGGAATAACCGACATAATCACCAGCGGCTGAACATAGGAGCGCAGTGGCACGGCAAGCAGGCCGTAAATTAAGAACAGCGCCGCGATCAATCCCACAAACATCCGGCTAATCAGTTCAGATTGCTCCTCACTGGCTCCACCCAAACCAAAGCCTACGCCCGGATAACGCTCCAAAAGCTGGGGAATAAAATTATCGGTAACATCTGCTATTACAGTGCCGCTCTGGGTCTTCGAGGCATCCACATCTGCAGTGATGGTAATCGTGCGTTTGCGATCAGTGCGCTTAATACTGGTCAACCCGAGACCGAGGCGAATATCTGCCACTTCACCGATGGCGATAACCTGTCCATTGGCGGTGCGGATATGCATCTCTTCCAGGGTGGCAATTGAACGGCGCTCCTCGAGGGGATAGCGCACCATCACCTTTAGGGTATCTGCTCCGCGCTGCAGTCTCTGAACCTCTTCACCATAGAATGCCTGACGAACCTGCCGCGCCACATCTCCCAGCTTGATATTCAGCTGCCCAGCATAGGGCTTAAGGCTGATCAGTATCTCCCTGGCACCAACACCCTGGGAATTGTAGATATCAAATACGCCATTGTACTCACCGAGCTTTTCCTGCAACTCTGCACTGGCCAAACTGAGTTGGTTGGGATCTTCGCCATAAAGGGATAAGTTGATCTTTGCCCCACCACCGGCATTGGTACTGGCATAGTAATTTTGCTTGCGCACATTGGGCAGGTTGCCGACCTCTTTGCGCCACAGCTTTTCAAATTCGAGTGCACTGATAGCCCTCTCCTCAGCATGCACCAGGGAGATGATAAAGACCCCCTCCACATCGGACTGGGTGTAGAACAGCACATGCTCAACCAGACCCTTTGTCTGAGGGTTGGCCAGGCGGTAATCACTGTCGACTTTAAAGGCGGCGGCCTCAACGGTTTCCAGCGCCTCAATCAGACTCTCACTGGAAACGCCGTCCTGCATAATAATGGTGGCTCGAATATCATCTCCGGGAACATCGGGGAAAAATTCAAAGCGAGCAATGCCACTGGCCAGCGCAGCACTGGCAACGATAAGCACAGCGACAAACGACGACAGGGTGACATAGCGATGCTGCATGCATTTGGCTAAAAACGGCTGGTACCTCTGCTTGATAAACTGCGACATATAAACGTCGATAGCCTTTTGCCAGCGCTTGATGAAATTCCACTTTGACGGCTTCGGTTTGCTAAAGCGCAGGCCCACCAGGTGTGCTGGCAAAATCAACTTGGACTCAATCAGGGAGAAGATCAGGCAGAGAATCACCACCACCGAGATCGCTTCTAGGAACCCAGCAACATTCCCGCCAATAAACAGTATGGGTAAAAAGGCGGCCATGGTGGTAAGCACACCAATTGTCGATGGTATGGCCACTCTTTTGGCACCGGCAACCACTGTTTCGACTGGCGCCACATAGGAAAAGTCCTCTGGCGTCTCACCACCATTTAGCTGTTTGGCTTTTTCCTCAGCTTTGTTCGCCTCATACTTAGCCTCGCTGAAAATACTCTCGCCAATAACAATGGCGTCATCCACCACAATACCCAGAACCATAATAAAGGCAAACAGACTCAGGACATTGACAGTGACCGGGTAAGGATTTACCGGCATCAGCCAGATCGCACCGAGGAAGCTGACCGGGATACCCACCATCACCCATCTGGCAACCTGTAAATTGAGGAACAGACCGAGCACAATAGCCACCAGCACCGACCCCATAGCCAGGTTGGAGAGCATCATATCGAGCCTGCCGCGCAGGTTATAGGAGCCATCAAAAACGTAATTAATGTTCAGTCCATCAGGCAATTCGCTGCGCTTTTCCTCAACATACTTTTTCACAGAATCACTGATAGCAATTAGGTCCTGATCCTTCAGGGAAAATATTCCCACAGAGATAGACCTGTTCCGATCAAAACGTACCATAGCGTTGGTCTCGGCGAAACCATCTTTAACATCGGCAATATCAGAGACGAGCAGCTGGGTTCCATCGGAGTGACTGCGCAGCACAAGATTGGCAAAGTCCTCACCCCGGTATGCCTTACCCTGAGTGCGCACCAACACATTGCCATTCTCAGCCCGGATCATTCCCGCCGGCAGGTCAATGGATGAATCTCTCAGCACCCGGGCAACTTCAGCCAGAGTCAGATCCAGTTCTCTGAGCCGGTCTTCCTTTACCTCGATGGCGATTTCATAATCGTCCGTTCCCCAGAGCATTGCTCTCTTGACCTGTGGCAAATCCAGCAGTTCGTCACGAATCTCCTGACCCAGCTCTTTTCTAATGCGCTCATTCATAGGGCCAGAGACATTGACGTTTATCACCCAGCCAAAGTTTTCGGCTCTGCTGACATTGGGCTTTTCAAGATCCTGAGGAAAGTTAACAATACTGTCGATGCGATTCTCGACCTGAGCCATCACTTCATTGATATCTTCATTGGCCTCTATCTCAAGACTCAGACTGGCCGAATCGCGGCTGGCGGTGGCGTTGATTTTCTTGACGCCTTTGAGTCCTTTTAACGCGGCCTCAATGGGCAGAATAACGCCTTTTTCAACTTCCACTGGCGCCGCACCGGGATAGGGAACATTGATCTGTATGCGATCAATATCTGAGCGCGGGAACATTTCCTTGCTGATACTCATTGCCGAGATAAGACCGGCAGCAATAATCAGCAGCATGGCAAGATTGGCCGCCACGGGATTTTTGGTAAACCAGCTGATAAGTCCTGTGCTGTGCATTATGGGTTACCTATGGGCTTGACGCGCATCCCATCAATAGCAATTCCCACGGCGCTGACAATAATCTCAACCCCCTCTTCCAGACCGTTGCTGATGTAGTAAAACTGATCATCGCCAAAGACTTTTTCGACCTTTTTCAGTCGCAGCCTATTGTCGCCATCCACCGCCGCTATATTGTCTCCTTCGAGAAGCGCATGGCGGGGAACAGCAAATATTTTGTCGAGCTTTTTACCGGCGATTGAGGCGCGAACAAAGCTGCCCATCAGCAGTGCCGGATTTTCACTGCGCTGTTGAATATTGTAGGGATCGTCTACCTGGGCCACCAGGTACTGGGCCCGGTTGCGCTGATCGACAACGCCTTCGGAACGCACCAGCAGCGCATTCCACTCCACTTCAGCCCCACCCACATAGGCTCTCAGGGTTACTGTAGGCTTGGATTGACCACCGGTCATAGCGGCGATATCCAGCTTTGAGAGATCTCTTTTGGTCATTGGCAGACGAACTTCTGCATAGTCGATAGCAAATATTTCGCCCAATCTTGAACCCAGCGCAACAAACTGACCAATATCGGCACTCTTTTCAGACACCATGCCTGCATAGGGCGCGCGAATCGTTGTTTTATCCAATTTTTGCTGTGCCTGTTTTACTTCGGCTTGCGCTTGCAAAACATTGGCCTGGGCTTCGGCCAGATAGGGCTTACGCAGCGCTAACAGCGGTGCTTCTGTGGCCGGACGACCGGTCATTGCCCACTCTTTTTCGGCCTGGGCAGAGCGCGCCTGCTCAAAACTCAACTGGGCATTCATGCTGATAAGTCTGGCCTCGGCACGCTGCAACGCCACCTGATAATCCGTGGGATCCGGCTGCACCAGAATATCACCCGCCTTAAAAACCCCGCCGACAACAAACTGCGGAGAGACTTTTAACACAGCGCCAGAGACCTCTGAAATAAGCGCCGTGCGAGTGCGCGGCAGCACTGTCCCCTGGGATTTCACAAACAACTGGGTGGCAGTTTTCTCCAGCACCACTGTCTTAACAACAACCGCAGTCTCTGGGGCTTCTAGCTTATCCGGCGCGGGCTTTAGCAAGAACATGACCAGGGAGAGCACAACAGCACCGGCGATAATGGCAAACGGCAAGACGATTTTTTTCAAGGGAGTTACCTTTATATTATAGATATCTGGCTAATTTATATTGTATGGACTATTAGTGGATTTTAGTAGTAATTACCCAAGCCTATATTAATTGATCCGTAAACAACCCACTAACGTAAAAAAGCTATTCTGAGCAGAAGCAGTAGATTATGATTACTTCAAAAATACGCAGTACAAGTCAAACCCGACCAACGGAAGACCGCGTGACTACTTTGAACAACCCAGAGAAACGCTCAGACCAGTGGAGTCAACTGCTTATCTCTGTGGGTGAAAATCGCGATCGCCAAGCCTTTGCCCAGCTGTTTAAACATTTTGGGCCACTGCTTAAAGGCTTCGCCCATGCCAGTCGCAACGAAGGCTGGTTCCCCGGATTGGGTGATGACCTTGTTCAGGAAGTGATGATCAAGGTCTGGAACAAAGCTGCTGGATACAACGCCGAAAAAGCCTCTGCGACCACCTGGATCTATACTGTTGCCCGCAACTGTCGAATCGACATGCTGCGCCGCAAGAGCAATACCCAACATCTGCCTCTGGAAAACGAAGACTTCTGGCACGAACCGGATGAAGAGACCCCGATATCACTGCTTCAGCAAAAGCGCAGTGAAGACAGGGTTCAGGATTCGCTGGCCCAGCTTCCCAAAGAGCAGGATCAAATTTTACGCAAAGTGTACCTTGAAGGTAAATCCCATGCCGAGGCGTCTGCCGAACTGGGACTCCCTCTGGGAACAGTTAAATCACGAGTGCGACTGGCACTCCAAAAAATGCAAATTATTGTCTCCAAAGAGGCGCAAGAATGATTAACACAACAACCCATCATCCCGATCAAAATATGCTGATTGAATTTTCAGCAGGCACACTGGAAACTGCACCTTCGATCTGCGTCTCCGCACACCTGCACTTTTGCTCCAACTGTAGAGCCAAGCTGTTGCGGCTCGATCAGGTCGGCTCGCAATTTATGAGTCAGGCTGAACCAGTTAAATTAGCAGAGGATGCTCTTGCCCAGGTTATGGAAAAAATAGACAGCGGCGACAACACTGCCCCTAAAAAAACTAATTTCGATGGTGATATGCCATTTACCGTCAACAAGCTGATCGGCACCTCGCTGATCAACAAAAACTGGAAGAGACTCTCTTCATCAGTAGATGTAGCGCGCTTTAAAACCGGGCAAGATAATTTCGAAGTGGCTCTGCACAAAATCTGTGCCGGCGGTAAAACCCCTAAACATGGTCATGAAGGCCTGGAGTACACCGTAGTATTAAAAGGCAGCTTCTCCGATGAGAATGCGGTCTATCGCGAGGGCGACTTTTTACTGCGCCAGCCCGGCGACGTTCACCAGCCGATGGGCTCACAAAATGGCGAGTGTATCTGCCTGTCAGCCCTCTCCGCCCCGATCAAACCAACCAGTCCGCTTGGGTTTTTGATGAAGCCTTGGCTGCGCATTAACCCGATGTAATCTGTGCCGGCCACTCTCTGGTGGCCGGCATCTTTTCAGTACTATCACTTCAGCACATCTATTTGTCTTTTGGTAATTCTCTATAGCGCGGTATTCCGCTACACTGCCCAGCTCAAATAACTGCAAACAGTCGACTATTTCAACCATGGCACAATACGTATACACAATGAATCGGGTGGGAAAAATTGTTCCCCCAAAACGCGAAATCCTCAAAGATATTTCCCTGTCTTTTTTTCCCGGCGCAAAAATTGGCGTTCTCGGCCTCAACGGTTCGGGCAAGTCCACTCTGCTAAAAATTATGGCCGGCCTGGATACCGATATTCAGGGTGAAGCGCGCCCTATGCCGGACCTCAATGTTGGCTATCTGCCTCAGGAACCCCAGCTGGATCCCAATAAAGATGTGCGCGGCAATGTGGAAGATGGTGTTCGCGAAGCGGTCGATGCCCTGAAGGGACTTGAACAGGTTTATCTAGACTATGCAGAGCCAGATGCCGACTTCGATGCCCTGGCCAAACGTCAGGGTGACTTAGAGGCGATTATTGAGGCCTGGGATGCCCACAATCTGGATCACGCCCTGGACGTAGCCGCAGATGCTCTGCGTCTACCACCCTGGGATGCAGATGTGACTTCACTCTCTGGTGGTGAGCGCCGCCGTGTTGCTCTCTGTCGATTACTGCTATCCCGTCCGGATATGTTGCTACTCGATGAGCCGACCAACCACCTGGATGCAGAGTCGGTTTTCTGGCTTGAGAAATTCCTTGAAGAATTTTCCGGCACTGTGGTCGCAGTAACCCACGATCGTTATTTCCTGGATAATGTCGCCGGCTGGATTCTCGAGCTGGATAGAGGTCATGGTATTCCCTACGAGGGCAACTATTCCACATGGCTTGAAGGTAAAGAGCGACGACTCAGAACCGAGTCGAAGCAAGAGGCCTCCCGACAGCGCGCACTAAAACAGGAACTCGAGTGGGTGCGCCAAAACACCAAGGGCCGCCAGGCGAAAAGCAAGGCGCGACTGGCACGTTTCGATGAGTTGAACTCCCAAGAATTTCAATCTCGCAACGAAACCAATGAAATCTATATCGCGCCGGGCGAACGCCTTGGTGATAAGGTTATTGTTCTCGACAAGGTCTGTAAGGGCTTTGGCGGTCAGGCACTTATAGATAACTTTTCGGTATCGATTCCCAAGGGCGCTGTGGTTGGTATTATCGGTGGTAACGGTGCCGGTAAATCGACACTGTTCCGCATGATTGCCGGAACCGAGCAACCGGATAGCGGTACTGTCACTCTCGGCGATACGGTTAAAGTTGCCTATGTCGAACAGAGCCGTGACTCTCTCGATGACAATCACAATGTCTGGGAAGCTATTTCTGGCGGCCACGATATGCTTAAAATCGGTAACTACGAAGTGTCATCGCGCGCCTATGCCGGACGCTTTAACTTTAAAGGCTCTGATCAGCAAAAACGTGTTGGAGAATTATCCGGTGGTGAGCGCGGTCGTCTGCATCTAGCCAATACCCTAAAGCAAGGGGCCAATGTTCTGCTCCTCGATGAACCCTCAAACGATCTCGATATTGAAACCCTGCGCGCCCTTGAAGAAGCGGTACTCTCCTTTCCCGGCTGTGTGATGGTTATCTCGCACGATCGCTGGTTCCTGGACAGAATCGCCACACATATTCTCGCTTATGAAGGGGATAGCGAAATTCAGTTCTTTGAAGGCGGCTACAGCGAATATCACGAAGACTTTATTCGCCGCAAGGGAACCGATGCACAACCAACTCGCGTTAAATACAAGCGCTTAAAGGCTTAATATGGCCAAGGGTTAAAAATGAGTAGCATTTGGCACCATCGTCCGGATATAGACGTCATCAACAACAGCATCAACCAGGGCACCGTCTGCGAGCAGCTGGGTATTGTGGTTACCGAAGTTGGCGATGATTTTATCAAGGGCACCATGCCCGCAGATGCGCGAACCTTTCAGCCGTTTGGCGTGGTTCACGGCGGTGCCAATGTTGTGCTGGCAGAGAGCCTTGGCAGTATTGGCGGAGCCCATGTTATAGATATAAGCCAGGCGAAATGCCTGGGCCAAGAAGTCAGCGCAACCCACCTTCGTCCAGTGTCATCGGGCTTGGTAACTGGAATTGCCAGACCCATTCATCTCGGTCGACGCTCTCAGGTATGGGAAATTCGCCTTGAAGATGATCGGGGAAAATTAACCTGTATCTCCAAATTAACACTGGCAATTCTGCCCCATTAGACTTTCCGGTAATTGACTAAATACCCATGCGGGAGAGGATATCCAACACCTGCCGCATAGCAAAAGCCAGCTTGGGATATTTAACCTCATAGGCCGAGCTCTTCTCCTCAAGCATTTCCCGCAGATGTTTTTCCGTCGGCGCCTTCTGGTCGTCGAGCTGCAAAATACCCACTACCATATTGCTCAAAACCTCTCTCTCACTGGCAGTAATTTCTGAGGCGCTCTGAAGATCAGCATGCAGGCCCTCGAGCCTTAACTTCAATTCTTCGCGATCCACTGCATCATTGTTGTCCATATTTTTATCTCCAAAGCTATTTCTACATACTTGTTTTTCAACAAACTGGTCATTGGGCTATTTTTCAACCACCACTTTAAAAGTATAGACCGCCGTGGAAATAGCGCCCTGCATCACTTTAGTGCGCAACACCTATTTTATGGCATAAATATTGCTTTAATTTGGTGATATTCTCGATTTTAACGCCAAAATGGCTTATTTAGGCACAGCTATAGTGCATTTACAGTTGAAAACCAAAACTAAAAGCACCTTTTTGGTGCCTGTACAGGGGAAATTTATGTTGTCTCGTTTTAAAACTCTCACCGTTAAGACTCTTGCAGTTCTTTTCGCCACAATCCCGGCTGCGGCATTTGCCGATGATCTCAATGGCGCAAACACTGCGTGGATTCTTACCTCAACCGCACTGGTTCTGTTTATGACCATTCCGGGGCTATCACTTTTTTACGCCGGTCTGGTTCGCTCAAAAAATGTGCTCTCGGTATTGATGCAATGTTTTTCAATTACCTGCCTCGCATCCATCATCTGGTTTGCTGTGGGTTACAGCATGGCCTTTGGCGATGGCGGAGCGGCCAACTGGTTTGTCGGTGGACTGGACAACGTATTCCTTGCCAATGTTCTCGAAGGCTCAATGGCTGGCGATATTCCTGAATCTGTATTTGCCATGTTCCAGATGACTTTCGCGATTATTACTCCAGCGTTGATTGTCGGTGCTTTCGCTGAGCGTATGCGCTTTAGCGCCATGCTGCTGTTCAGTGGCCTGTGGTTAGTTGTAGTCTACGCACCGATCACCCACTGGGTATGGGGCGGCGGCTGGTTGGCTGAGATGGGTCTGTTGGATTTTGCCGGTGGTACTGTTGTACATATCACCGCTGGTGTTGGTGCACTGGTTGCCGCGCTGGTTCTTGGTAACCGCAAAGGTTTCCCTCAGCAGGCAATGCCTCCACACAACCTGGCCATGACTGTGACTGGTGCCGGTATGCTGTGGGTTGGCTGGTTCGGTTTTAACGCTGGCTCTGCACTTGCCGCCAATGGCGATGCAGGTATGGCAATGCTGGTTACTCATATCTCTGCCGCTGCCGGTTCACTGGCGTGGATGACGATGGAATGGGTTAAGCACGGCAAGCCTTCTGTACTGGGTATTGTTACCGGTATGGTTGCTGGTCTTGGCACTATCACTCCAGCCTCAGGCTTTGTTGGCCCCGGTGGCGCACTGATTATTGGTCTCAGTGCCGGTGTTATCTGTTACTACGCGACTCAGGCGATCAAGCAGCGCTGGAAGATTGACGATTCTCTGGATGTATTCCCGGTTCACGGTGTTGGCGGTATTCTCGGTACGCTGTTCGCCGGTATCTTTGCCTCAGACGCTCTCGGCGTTTTTAGCGGCCAGGGTTACAACGAAGGTATGAATATGGCCAGCCAGTTGCAAGTTCAAATTGTGGGTATTGTCTCCACGTTCGTCTATACAGCAATAGTGACATTTATATTGCTAAAATTGGTTGATAGCATGTTAGGATTACGCATCGACGACGAAGACGAAACAAAAGGTCTAGATCTCGCAGAACACGATGAGAGGGGGTATGACCTATAATAATAAAAAAATATAGGGGATAAACAAAATAGCCCGAACACCACCGCCGAACTTTTTATTAGAACATTAGAAAGTTGTTTTACTAGACTTGTTTTACTTAAGAGTATTGGCGGGGTGAACCAGAGGGGCATTATAAGCCGCTGATATTTATCAGCGGCTTTTTTATTGGTGGGGATTTTTTCTCAAACAGATTTTGACTAAATAACCAGATTAGGGCAGCAGGGTATAAACGCAGTATGAAAGTACCAAAACGAATCCAGCCGTTAATTGATGACGGCGTAGTCGATGAAGTTATCCGCCCGCTGATGAGCGGTAAGGAGGCGGCTGTCTATGTGGTTCGCTGTGGCTCGGAGATGCGCTGCGCCAAGGTCTATAAAGAAGCCAGGAAACGCAGTTTTAAGCAGGCTGTCACCTATCAGGAAGGTCGCAAGGTTCGCAATAGCCGCCGTCAGCGGGCCATGGAAAAGGGCTCGAGGTTTGGCCGTAAACAGCAGGAAGAGACCTGGCAGAATGCCGAGGTGGACGCACTCTATCGTCTGGCCGACGCCGGGGTTAGAGTTCCGACCCCCTACGGCTGCTTTGATGGTGTGCTGCTGATGGAGCTAGTTACCGATGATGCTGGCAATGTGGCACCAAGACTCAATGATGTTGCCATGTCAGAGGAACAGGCGCTAGAAGACCACTATCTGGTGATGCAGTACGTTCTGAGAATGCTCTGCGCTGGATTGGTCCATGGCGATCTTTCAGAGTTTAATGTACTAGTCGACGATTATGGTCCAGTGATTATCGATCTTCCCCAGGCCGTCGATGCGGCGGCCAATAATAATGCCGAAAAAATGTTTGCCCGCGACGTTAACAATATGACCACCTATTACGGCCAATTCGCGCCTGAATTACTCGAGACTCAATATGCCAAAGAGATTTGGGCACTATTTGAAGAGGGTAATTTAACCCCTGACACCGAACTTAGCGGCTGCTTTACAGAGGACGCTGAACTGGCTGATGTGGATACGGTGATGGAAGAGATTAAGGCGGCATTTGCTGAAGAGCAGGATCGTTTAGAGCGTATTCGCGAGGCTGATGCTTAAACTAATCTAAATCTTAAACTTAAAAGACCTAAGTTCTGGCTCGATCAAAATAACCACACATCATTTCAGCACCATCGAGAATACGCACCGAATGGCGCTGCATTAGATCCGCGGGAATCAAGTAAATCTGGCTTTTAATCACCGCCGAGATACCAGACCATTTCTGCCAGCTCTTAAACCAGTGCGGCTGCTCTTCCTGACTGCCACCGGCAATAATCACCTGGGGATCAGCGGCGACAACAGACTCGATATTTACATAGGGCACCAGGGGAATCGCATCGGCAAAAATATTAACCCCTCCGCAGAGTTCGATCACACTACTAACCATATGCTGGCCATTTAGGGTAATCAGCGGCTCATCCCAAATTTGATAAAAGGTTCTCACTAGGGATTTTTGCTGGTTGGCCGCGCGCAGCTTTTTAAGCCGCTCGGTAAATTCCAATGCTCGCTGTTCGGCCGTATCAGTATGACCAGAGAGTTTACCGAAACGCCTGAACAGATTGGGCACCTGATCGATCTCTCTGGTATCTATAACAAATACCGGAATCCCCAGCTTGCGCAGCGGATTGATAATTTTGTCGCCATTGCCAGATTGCCAGGCAATCACCAGATCGGGCTTTAGAGAGAGAATTAACTCATAGTTAGCAGCGGCATAATTACTCACCCGCAAAATATCTTTGGCTTCCTCAGGGTAATTACTGTATTCGTCGGCACCCACTATCTGCTTCCCTGCACCTATATGGAAAAGCACCTCGGTAATATTTGGCGCCAGGCTGATAATCCGCTTGGCCGGCCCTTCAAGGCGAACCTCTGCACCATTATCATCAACCACCAGCAACTCTGATGTAAATGCAAAAGTAGCTAAAGAAACCGACAGGACTGTTATTAGAATTGCTATTAAATTCACAGGGAAAATTTTCATCAGGTAATCACCAACGGTCTTTTGGTCACCGGGTGGCTGGCGATAATCGACTTAACCCCAAACACCTTATCGATTAACTGTTCGGTTAAAACCTCTTCCGGAGAACCCACGGCTTCAATAACACCACCATTAAATACCACCAGGTTATCGGCGCAGCGGGAGGCCAAATTTAGGTCGTGAATTACCATCACCACACCAACACCTCTGTCGGCCAGATTGCGGACAATATCCAGCGTCAATTTTTGATGGGACAGATCAAAGGCCGAGGTCGGCTCATCCAGCACCAGAAACTGCTCGCCGAACTCACAGGGCTGCCAGATCTGTGCCAGCACCCGAGCCAGCTGTACACGTTGCTTTTCGCCGCCGGACATCTGAGTGTAAAAACGTTTTTGTAGATAGCTGGCATCGACCAGCTCAAGCGCCTCAGCGACAATCTGCGCATCCTTTACGCTGCCGGTCTGATGAGGAATTCGCCCCAGACCCACCACCTCATCGGCGGTAAATGGAAAGTTGAGCAAGGTATGCTGGGGTAGCACCGCGAGCATCTGGGCCTTTTGCTCCAGACTCCACTGACTTAAAGGTTGCTGATTAAAGGAGACCGCGCCCTTACTTGGCTCCATCTCGCCGGTAATAACCTTGAGTAAACTGGATTTTCCCGCGCCATTGGGACCCACAATGGCAGTCACCTTGCCCGCCTCTACTTCAATGCTGACATTGCGCAGCAGATCAAAGCCAGAGAGGTGTAGGGAGATATTATCCGCCAGCATAGTCATCGACTTATACCTGCTTGCGCTGCTGCAATAGCAGGGCGACAAAGAAAGGTGCACCGAGCAGCGCGGTGAGTATGCCCGTGGGCAGTTCGGCGGGAACCACAACAACCCGCGCCAGGCTGTCGGCAAATACCAACAGCGTTGCACCGGCCAGTGCCGAGGCGGGAATCAACCAGCGGTGATCCGGGCCAATGGCCAGGCGCACGATATGGGGAATAATAAGACCGACAAAACCAACCAGACCAGCCAGCGCCACACAGACCCCCACCCCCAGCGCGGTCAGTAGAATCAGCCTGCGCTTAACCGCCTGCACATCGACACCTAAATGACGGGCTTCTGACTCACCCAACAGCAGCGCGTTGAGCGCGTGACTATCTTTGGGAAACAGCGCCAGCAGCAACAGAGCCACTGCCGCCATAATCGATACCTTTGTCCAGCTGGCACCACTGAGGTTACCCATCTGCCAGAGGCTGATCTGACGCAGCATATCGTTATCAGAGAAATAAGTGAGCAGGCTGTTTAAAGCACCGGCGATAGCAGCGATAGCAATACCGGCCAACAGCATGGTGGTGACCGATGTTCCTATGCCAGAGGTAGCTAATCGATAAACCAAGAGTGTAGCGACAAAGCCACCGATAAAGGCACCCACAGCGACTAGCGAAAGCCCAAGAAGCGCGCCGCTGTGAATAAATCCGCCAGCCGCCACAATCATTAAACTGGCACCGACAGAAGCGCCACTGGAGACACCAATTAATGAGGGATCGGCCAGTGGATTACGAAACAGGCCCTGCATAACTGCACCGGTACTTGCGAGAACTGCACCGACACAGATTGCCAGTAAGATTCTCGGCAGGCGAATATCAAATAGAATGGTGCCAGTCTGGCTGTTGTCAGCGGCAAATAGATCGCCAAACGAGATAGAAACCGTGCCCACAGTCATGGATAACAGGGAGACCACTGGCAATATTATTGCCAGTGCCCAGATTAATCCAGATGCAGAAAAACGCCGCACTTAATAATCCACGCCTTTGCGGGCCATAATGCCGGCATTGTAGGCATGCTTTATCTCTTTGATTTCAGAGACCGTATCGGCAAGATCGGCTATGGCTGAACCACCACCCCGCCCTGTCACTACCAGCGACTGATTCTGCGGACGATTTGTAAGCGCCGATAGCACTCTGTCCTGATCCAGATATTTAAAGCTGAGCATATAGGTAAGCTCGTCGAGCACTACCAGATGATAACTGTCATCGGCGAGCATTTTTTCGGCAATCGCCCAGCTCTTTTCAGCGGCGGCAATATCCGCAGAGCGATCCTGGGTGTCCCAGGTAAATCCGGTACCCATCTGGTGGAATGTCACCTGAGGGCATTGATCGCGAATATACAGCTCTTCACCGGAGAGCTGCACACCTTTAATAAACTGCACTACACCGACTTTGTAACCATAACCCAGCGCACGCATAACCATGCCAAAGGCGGAGCTGGATTTACCCTTACCATTGCCGGTCAGCAAAATAAATACACCGCGCTCTGTATCTGCCGCCGCGATAGAAGCATCGACATTGTCCTTAAGCTTCTCCATCTTTTTTTGATGGCTCTGCTGTTTTTTATCTTTATCACTCATAAATATCTCTTCTTTCATTGAGCAGGGTTTAACCCTGTTGCTTAATTTTAACTTAGACGGTCTGCTTCAAAGCGCTTTCCATGCCCTTTGGCAATGGATGCAGATCGGGGTGTAATGCATTGGCCATAATTTCCAGTGCGTCTACCAGTCGCGGGCCGGGGCGGCTAAAGTAGGCATTGCCATCGACCAGATAGACCTGGGTTCCCAAACGTCTTTGCAACTTTGCAAAGCGCTCGGCTTTTAAGAAAACATCTACATCCTGCCTCGAGCGCTCAATATCAAAACCACAGAGGGCAATAAAAATAATATCTGGCGCAGCTTCAATCAGGTGATCCCAATTGCGTCGCTGCGAGGCCTGACGCTTTTCTCCGAAACAGGGAATACCCCCAGCCAGATCAATAATTTCCGGACTCCAGTGACCACCGTCAAACAGTGGATCGAGCCAATCGAGCAGAGCTACGCGGGGCTTATCTGCACTATCGATAGTCGCCGAGCGCTGCGCGACTGCATCTATCCTGCCCTGCAGCTCGGCCTTATAGGTTACACCCTGTTCTCTGCAGCCCGCGGCCTCAGCCAATAATGTCACAGTCTGCAAAACATCGTCGAGACAGATCGGTTCAAGATTTACTACCTGTGGATCTCCCGGCAAACTGTGGATCGCCCTGGCCACATCACTTCCAGATACCGCACAGACATCGCAGAGTGCCTGAGTCACAATCAGATCAGGCTCTAGATCCATCAACTGGCCCATCACCAGATCATAGAGTGCTTCATCATTTTGCAGCTGGTCAGTGACCAGTCGATCGATCTCACCGCTATCTAATCCCGAAGGAATGCGTGAGCTGGTTAAAATCGGCAAACCCAATACTGAGGGCGGGTAATTACATTCATGGGAGACACCCACCAACTGATCCTGCAGTCCAAGACCGCAGACCAGCTCAGTCGCACTGGGCAGTAGGGATACAATTTTCATTATTACGCCTCGGGCAAAAGATCGGAGTAAACAAATCCATTGCGTGTAACTACTTTTCCAGCAACTACTGGGATTGGGTATTTAAACATAGGTCCGTCCCATGCAAAGGTGTGAAACTCACCATTTTCTCCACAGGGGTCGACGGACTCCGGTAACTCTTCAAGCAATTTATTGGAAAACTGATCACCGGCAAAATGCTCAGGCATCACTCGTGGATCCAGACAGGTAATCGCCGCTTTAAGACCGCCGGCAATCATCTGCTGGGCCAATTCAGCCGTGGGAATTTGCCACAGCGGAAACAGCAGCTCCAAACCAGTGCCCTGCATCTGAGTTTCGCGATAGTTGCGAATATCTTCCAGATAGAGATCACCAAAGGCGACCGCATCCATCTGCAACTGATTACGCGCGGACTCCAGTGATTCACCCATAATGCTTTCGTACTGCTCGTTGGAGCAGGGCCATGGCAGGGGAATTTCAATCAGTGGTAAGCCGGCCGCCTCAGCCTGCATGCGCAACAACTGCTGGCGCACACCGTGAATGGCCGAGCGTTTAAACTCATCGTTAAAGGTGGTCAGCAAGCCAACCACCTCAACGCTGGGATCCCGTTGCAGCTGATAGAGAGTCCAGGCCGAGTCTTTACCGCTGCTCCATGAGAGCAGTACTCGCTTTATTTCTCTATCAACTGGTTGGGACATGCAAATACCTATAGGCTGTAGCGCAGACCGAAGCTGGCACCAAAACCCAGGGTCTGGTAGCCAAATACTTCCTGGTAATCTTCATCGAGCAGGTTATCCAGTCGCAGATAGATATCCAGATTGTCCGTTGCATTAAAGTTGGCATTTACATTAACCAATGTAAACGCATCAAGGGTAACGCTGCCAATATCAGTTTGCGTACCGTTATGCTGGGCATTTGCATTAATCGTAAGATTGTCTTGCGCTCTCCACAGCAAATTCAAGCTACCTAGGTGACGAGCACGGCGGGTTTCATCAACACCATTCTGGGTAGAATCCGTGTAGGTGTATGATGCATCCAGGACAACAGCTTCATTTGCAAGCCACGATGACGTCAGCTCTAAACCCTTCTGCCTACTAATTCCACTGATATTGTAGGGTTGATAAATATCATTACTCCAATTACCGTCTGCACAATTTTTAATGCATTTTGAACTAATTTCATTGTCTAATTTTGCATTAAAGTAAGTTGCTTTTATTTCAAGTCGGTCATCTAAAAGTGCTTTATCAATACCAAGTTCCCAGCTCTGCGACTGCTCAGTGGCTAAATCTGGATTGCTTTCGAATCCACTAAAAATTCCGTAGAGCTCAGAAAAAGTTGGGTTTTTAATAGCGGTCCCCGAAGCAGCACGTAATCGAGTGCTATCATCCAGACGATATACGCCCTCCAATTTCCATGTATCGGCATCTTCGAAGGTATCATTGTTATCCTGCCTAGCACCAACCGCTAGAGTAAGCTTATCAACTGGATCTACTCTGTATTCCAAGGCAATACTATCGGTATCCCGATAGACAACTTTATTGGCATCACTACCCGTTGCCCAACCACCAGACTGCTTATACTCCTCAGTTTCTCGCTCCAACAATAGGGAAATCTGCTGATCTAAAGCTTCCCATAGACGGGATCCAATATATTGGTAATCCTGTCTATTTGATTCCGTAGCGCCGTTTGCAACAACGACACCATCAGAGGTGTACTTAAAGTTATTATTTTCAAACTGAGATTCTGACAGGCTAACTTTATGGTTCCATTTGCCATCAGCCGAGGCGAACTGAGCATTTACTCGAGAAGAAAACCGATCAAAGTCACTGTGTAAAAGATCGTTAAACTCATTGTGAAAATCTGTGCCAATCTTGGCCGCATATTCATCATCATATTCACTGAAACCATCACTTTGGCTTAAGGATAATGTCAATCTCAGCTCATCACTGGCATCCACACCGGCTTTAAAATTTATACTGGTGTTCTTGTATCCGTCATTATCATTTGTACCTGTATTGAGGATAATATTATCGCCTTCAGATTCAAGTTCAGTAACACCTAGACTGACATCATATTTTTCAGCCTTATGGCCAACACTTAAACCGAGCTTATTAGTAGAAAAACTTCCAGCCTCAGCAAATACTTTCGCACTAAACGGCTGATCAGCACGACGGGTAATAATATTAACCACGCCGGCCATAGCATCGCTGCCGCGCATAGCACTCTGAGGCCCACGGATCACTTCAATACGCTCAATATCAGAAGTAATTAAAGTGCCCCAGTTAAGCTCATCGCTCTGTGAGGGATCATTGGCTTCAACACCATCGATAAGCACCAGTAGATGGTTGGCTTCGGCACCGCGAACACGAATCTGGGTCTGAGATCCCTGAACGCCGCTGCGGCTAACCGCAAGGCCAGGAACATCACGCAGCAGATCGCTAACGCTAATTGCAGCACGGTTCTTTAGCTGTTCGCTATCAATAACAGTAATGGCATTGGCGGAACGGGTCGCGGCAATAGGAACGAGAGAAGCGCTAACCAGCACCTCTTCAATATTTTCGTCTGCCTGTGCGGCAAGCGGTAAAGTTAGTAGCAGCGATCCAGCAAGCACTTTAGTGGCTGTCGCTATTGTAGGTATTTTTTTCATTTTGGATTCTCTTACACTCACACCCGAGTGACTAAAAATTAAGTAAACGGGGGCGTGCAAGCGAACAGACAGAGACTGTCGATCAGCACAAGACCGCACCCCGCGGTTTGTCTGCGTAGCTATAGGCCGGTCTCCGGACTTATAAGTGAGCAGCTAGTTAACAACTGCTCTGTTTGGCTACCTTCCCATGCAAAAAATACACAGTGGTCATACAGCCAAACATTCTTATCTACCGTTGCGGGGGCAGTATCGGAATTACATTTTTTGCCAATCTCTGGCAATGCGCACCGATTTCCCGTTTCACTCTTCATTTAATCAATTAACCGATTAAATTCGAGAACCTATTGCTGAAGCAAGAGACCGCAATCTAATCCCTATAAGATTTGAAGTCAAACCGAATCCATTGAAAACACTATTTATAACAGTGCCTGTGGCATGTTAATCTCTACCCTCAACAATAAGAGTTATCCAAATATGCTTGCTGTACTGATTAAACGAGTTTTGGCCCCAGGAATGGAGACCACTTACGAGGAATTTTCCAGAAAAATTGTTCAAGCGGCTGTTCCAGCCCAAGGGTTTATTTCCAGCAAAGTCTTCAAAGATATTAACGATCCCTGTGTACGCTTTGCCCTGATTCAAATGGAGACACTTGCCGACTGGCAAGCCTGGCAGCAATCCCCTGAACGCGCGAAAGCTCTCGGACCCATTCAGCCGCTGATGCTCGAGCCGGAAACTATTTCGATTTTGACGACCGCCTAAATAGGCAAAGTACTAAAGCGCATCTAGGGCCTCAGTCACCCGGCGCACCGGCACAACGGTCATACCCTTAATTGGCTGTTTTGGCACATTGCCCGCCGGCACAATAGCGCGGGTAAAGCCGTGCTTGGCGGCCTCGCGCAGACGCTCCTGGCCATTGGCCACCGGGCGGATCTCACCGGCCAGACCAACCTCGCCAAACACCACCAAATTCTCAGCCAGCGCCTGATCGCGAAAGCTGGAGATAACCGCCAGTATCAACGCCAGATCAGCACTGGTTTCCAATACCTTGACGCCGCCCACCACATTGACAAAAACATCCTGATCGCCGACTGCAATGCCACCGTGGCGATGCAACACCGCCAGCAACATGGACAGGCGGTTGTGATCCAGGCCCACGGTGACACGCCGCGGATTACCCAGATGGCTATCATCGACCAGCGCCTGAAGCTCTACTAACAGCGGACGGGTGCCCTCCCAGACAACCATCACCACACTGCCGGAAGAGACATCTTCACCGCGCTGCAAGAAAATTGCCGAGGGGTTGGGCACTTCCCGCAGCCCTTTGTCGGTCATGGCAAAAACACCCAGCTCATTGACCGCACCAAAGCGATTTTTATTGCTGCGCAATGTGCGGAAGTGGCTGTCACTGGAACCCTCGAGCATCAGCGAGCAGTCAATCATATGCTCCAATACCTTGGGGCCGGCCAGCGAGCCATCTTTGGTGACATGACCAACCAGGATCAATACTGTGCCCGTCTGCTTGGCAAAGCGCACCAGCATAGCGGCACTTTCGCGCACCTGGGAAACACTGCCTGGCGCCGAGGCCACCTCGTCCATATGCATCACTTGAATAGAATCGACAACAAGAATTTTAGGACGCTTTTGCTCGGCGATAGCGCAGACCGTCTCAACCGATGTCTCGGCCATTATCTCTAACTTATCAGTGGGTAATCCCAGACGATTGGCGCGCATGGCTATCTGCTGGGGCGACTCTTCACCGGTAACATAAAGCGATGAATGATTTTCAGCCAGATTACAGAGGGTCTGTAATAACAATGTACTTTTACCCGCGCCGGGCTCACCGCCCAACAGCACGCAGGAACCTGGCACCAAACCGCCGCCAAGCACCAAATCCAGTTCGCTAGTCCCGGTACTGATACGCGGAATTTCATCCAGCGCAATATCGGCCAGAGTTTTTACCGCACCATCAACAGCACCGGCAAACCCCGGGCGCAGCACCTTGCCACCGCGGGCGGGACTGCTGAGACGAATTTCTGACAGTGTATTCCACGCGCTGCACTCGCCACACTGACCCTGCCACTTGCGGTAATCGGCACCGCAGTCATTGCAGACATAGGCTGATTTGGTTTTGCTGACCAAGTTGATTCTCCTGTTAACTGAGGCTTATTTAAGCCTATTACTGTTGTTATGTACAGTAATAAAATAATTCCAAAGAGTCCTTCCGGTGGCTAGTTTTGAAAGCTACTATGGCAGCTCAAAACTATAAAAATAGCCATTTCTATGCAGCCGACAACCGAGAGTACCGACTTTATTATCCGCCCGGCAACTTGCGAAGATTGCCCAACTATTTTGACGTTTATCAAACAGCTGGCGGAATATGAAAAGCTTGCCCACGAAGTTGTGGCTAATGAGGAGAGACTGCAGACTTCACTCTTTGGCGAGCACCCCAGTGCAGAGGTTATTATCGCTGAATACCAGAACAGTCCGGTTGGCTTTGCACTTTTCTTCACCAACTACTCGACCTTTTTAGCCAAGCCCGGCATCTATCTTGAAGATCTCTATGTGCATACAAATATGCGCGGCAGAGGTTTCGGTAAAAAGCTACTGGCTTATCTTGCCGGAATTGCTGTCGACCGCGACTGCGGTCGACTGGAATGGTCGGTACTCGATTGGAATCAACCAGCCAAGGACTTTTACCAGTCCCTTAATGCAGAGCCCATGGACGGCTGGACGGTTAACCGATTGACCGGTGAGTCGCTGACCGCTCTGGCCGATCAATGCTAATTCAATCTTCAGTTTGCCTCGTCGATCAGCTAGCTTTCTGATAGAGTATTGGCATGTCTTTAATACCTGAAAAACCCATAGTTATCTCACCCACGCTGGCGGCAACCATCGGCTTGGAAGAGACCGTGTTACTGCAATTATTGCAGGAGTGTCGCAGTCATGGCAGCGCGGAGCAGAGCCAGGGTTATCAGTGGATTACGCTGACCGGAGAGAAGCTTCTCAACCTCGCCCCCTTCTGGCGGGAAGATGATATTCGCCGACTGTCTATGGGTCTGCATGAAAAAGGTTTACTGCTGATTGGCGGCGCACCCTTCTCTGCACAGCAGGATTTTCGCTTTGCCTTTAATGAGGCGGTTGCTGCCTCTTCAGCGTCAGCTGCCCGGCAGTCATCTTCAGGGCAGCCACCTGTTCAGGCGGCAAATACAGCACCATATTCGGCAAAGACCATTGGCACTAGCTGGCAACCCAGCCAGGATGCCCTGCGTCAACTCAGCCAGCTCGGTGTTACCCAGACTTTTGCCGAGCAGCAGATACCCCAGTTTGTCACCTACTGGCGCGATCGCAATGTGCCGCGACACAGTTGGGAGTCAAAATTTATCAAAGAGGTCTGGCGCCAGTGGCAGCAGGCTGAGGCAACTTCTCATCGCCGCCGTCAGGAGGTGGCTGTCTCAAGCGAGTGGCGCCCCTCTAATGATGCCCTGCAGATACTGGTCCGTCAGGGTGGCATCAATGCCAACTTTGTCGAGGATGCGATCCCGGAGTTTATTCTCTACTGGCGTGATCGCGGCGATCTCTCCAGCACCTGGGATTCCAAGTTTATTCAGCATATTCGCCGCCAGTGGCAATTTTATAGCGGCATGATGGAACAGGATTCTATGCCTCGCGCTATTACGACGAATTGGCAGCCGAAAGAATCTGTGTATGATGTTCTGCAAATGGCCAATATTAATCGTCAGTTTGCTCAGCAAATAATTCCCGAATTTGTCCTCTATTGGCAAGAGAACGGTTCTCCCCAATGTTCCTGGAGCACCAAGTTTTTACAGTATGTAAAACGTCAGTGGGCCAGACATAATCAAACTCAGTTAACGGATACAGTAGATGGCAAACAGCAAGAATCTAATCCAAAAGGTCGCATCAGGGATCGCAGCATCATCGACGCAGTCTCCGACCGCAGCTGGGCATCCTAAAGCGACACCGGCAAACCCGCAGCTGATTGATGCTATTAATCAGATCTTCGCGTTTTTTCGAATTAATTATCACAACCAGTATTACAGTGCTTTTGGCGATAATACTAAATCTGAAAATCTGGCTAAGAAGCTTTGGTTGAGCAAGCTGAGTGACTTTTCAGCCGAGACGATTATCGCTGGTGCTGAAAAGGTTATTGCCGAGAGCGACTATCTTCCGACCCTGCACAAAATGCTCAATGCATGCCGCGATGTGGGTATGCCAGAGGGCTTGCCATCGCCGCGCAATGCCTATCGGGAAGTCTGCAATAAGCCGAGCCCGAAAGCTGAACAGCAGTGGTCTCATCCGGCTGTGTATATCGCCGGTCGCGAATGTGGCTGGCACTTTCTGGCAAACACTATTGAGTCGAAGGCCTTTGCACCATTTGCTGAAATTTATCAGCAGTACTGCGAGCGGGTTGTGGCTGGCGAGACATTTGTCGTCGAGAAACCCGAGGCTCTGCCAGAGACTTCAATGAAACCAGCGACTAAAAAACAGGCGCTGGCTCAGCTGGATGATTTAAAAAATATTTTGAGCTAGAAGCTCTTTAGTTAAGAGCCCTTAATTAAAAAGCTTGGCCACGGAAACAGTTCTCGGAGACGATTGCTATATGGCGCAAACCCCACTGATACACAACTCTACTGCACGGCGCATGGCGAAGACGGTTCTCAACGGTTTTCGCAGCTATTTTGCCGACTATCTTAACGCCACACTCAGCGCCAAGGCACGTTTTGAAAAAGCCGATTGGCACGGTGTGCAGCAAGCCAATGTCGATCGTCTGGAACTCTACAAGGCCAAAGTTGCCCAGACGGTGACGTACCTGGAGATGGTAACCAATAAGGATATCGCCAATCGGGCGCTGTGGATCGAGGCAAAAAAAGCCTATACCCAGCTGGTCTTTAACTTTCCAAATTTTGAAATTGCGGAAACGTTTTTTAATTCTGTATTCAGTGCACTGCACGATCATGACAAGATCAATGACGATATTATCTATGTGCTCTCCTCGCAATTAATTGAGGCCCCAGAAGCTGAGTACAGTATCTTTGTCCGCTATGAGGGCAGCGATTACCGTAATATTTTCCGTCGTATTCTCAAGGAGTCGGAGTTCTCCCTGCCTGGCGAGGATATAGAGCTTGATCTGGACTGTATTCTCAACGTATTTCAGCAAGAGGTGGTTCCTGTGCTGAGCGGCTCTCCTGAAGAGTTAAAATTTGATTTACTCGAGTCGGTTTTTTACCGCGGCAAGGCTGCCTATATGGTTGGCCGGGTGATGGATGGCGAACAGATCTTCCCGATGGCGCTGGCAATTCTTAACAACGAGCAGGGACAGCTGTATGTGGATACGGCTATTTTTAATTCGGATGAGTTGAGTGTGATTTTCAGTTTTACTCGCAACCATTTTATGGTCGATGCACCACTGCCCTATCAGTACGCGCATTTTTTAAAAACCCTGATGACGAAAAAGCTCGACTATGAAATTTATAATTCCCTGGGTTTTCCAAAGCATGCAAAGACCGAGTTTTATCGCCAGTCGGTTAAACACCTGCGCAACTCTGATGACCAGTTTATTGTTGCCCCGGGTATCAAAGGTATGGTGATGACGGTGTTTACACTGCCCTCATACAATATTGTATTTAAAATTATTAAAGACAAGTTTGCCCCGCCCAAGGAAATTACTCACCAGCAGGTGCGCAACAAATACCGACTGGTCTCCAGACATGATCGCATTGGACGTATGGCGGATACCCAGGAATTTCATAAACTGGTTTTCCCCCTCGATCGTTTTTCAGATTCGTTACTCGAAGAGCTGCAAAAAGTTGCCGCCTCATCGATTGAAATTCGCGACACCAGGCTGATTATTAAACACCTCTATACCGAGCGTTATATGACACCGCTCAATATCTATCTAGAGAGTGCCACAGACGCTGAAATTCACAGCGCAATGGAGGAGTATGGCAACTGTATTAAGCAGTTGGCGGCGGCAAATATTTTTCCCGGCGATATGCCATTAAAGAATTTTGGTGTCACCCGTCACGGCCGTGTGGTGTTCTATGACTACGATGAAATTGTCGCACTGACTGACTGTCATTTTCGGCGCATCCCAGAACCGCGCACCGCCGAGGAAGAGATGCAGGCGGGCACTTGGTACACTGTGGCTGAGAACGATATTTTCCCCGAGGAGTTTCGGCTGTTTTTCTCTGGCAATACCAAGGCGCGAAAAATGTTTGAAGAAATGCACAGCGATCTCTACGAGGTTAAATTCTGGCAGA
>Ga0213868_10000532_pt1 | contig 35845 bp, 39 predicted proteins | sample PICome_9_FD_160087 | JGI IMG/M metagenome (GOLD analysis project Ga0213868, IMG submission 160087) | Coastal seawater microbial communities near Pivers Island, North Carolina, United States - PICO127 | ecosystem: Environmental > Aquatic > Marine > Coastal | place: USA: North Carolina...
TTTTTTTTTTTTATTAAATTGTTTTATAAAAAATATTAATTTTTTTTATTTTTTTTTTTTAAATTTCAATATTTTAAAATTATTTCTTATATTTTTTCTTAAAGAAATAAATTTTTTAAATATAGGTTTATATTTATTGAAAGTTTTTACCATCTTCTAATAGTTTTATATTTTGATTGTTTAAATATTAATAAATGTTTATTATAAAAATTATTAAACATTATATTAGGTATATAAGATTTATACCGTTTTATTCTAATTTTTAATATTGAATACAATAATAAATTGTATATATTTAAACGTATTTTTATAAGTTTTGAATAATTTCCTGACACATTATATAAAATTTTTTCATGTTTTTTTTTTATGTGATGATTAAAAAGTATAATTGGGATTTTTAAAGTATTTATTTCTTTAATAATTTTATAGTTATTCTTAGTATTAAAAAGAACTATTAAATCAGGACTAGCATTTAAGGTACTTAAAAAGCGTTTTAATTCAATATTAGATAAATTTTTATTATGTTTTTTTACATATTTTGTGTTAGATAAAATACCATTTACCCAAGCAGTTTCTGAAATGAAAATATGAGAAGTATTTTTTGATATATCTTTTATAAAAAAATTATTAAATATAGGAAATCCCACAAATAAAATTTTTTTTTGTTTTATATGATACTCATAAATAATTTTTAGTGATTGTTTAAAATACATTTCAATACGTTCTAATAAAAAATTAATCAATTTCAAATTATTACTCTCACTACTTAAATAAATTTGATATTTCAACAAATAATATTTAATTAATTTATATTTTTTTGAAGAAACAAACTTTAATTTCATGTTTTAAACTTTTTTACCTTCTTTTAATTTAATAATCTCGTTTTCATATAAAATACCTTTACCTTTATAAACTTCTGGTATTTTAAATGATCTTATTTTAGCTGCTATATTAGTAACTAAATTATAATTGTAACCTAAAATTAATAATTTATTGTTATTATAAATTGTTATTTCTACAGTATTTGGTACTTTATAATAAATGAAATGGCTTAAACCTAATTTAAATCTTAATATTATAAATAATTCTTTATTTATAATATCAATTTTATAACCAATACCATTTAATTTTAATTTTCTAGAGACTTTTTTTGAAACTTCAAATATTCCCTGTTTTATTAGTGAAAAATTAGTTCCCTGTATACTTTTTTTATTTTTTAAATCTTTAATAGAATTAGATCTAAAAAAAGTATCTTTAATATATATCGAATTATTTTTTTTTTTCACTTTTATTTTAGTTTTTAATTTTATAATTTTTTGACTAATAGGTCCTTTAATTAAAATACTTTGATATTTTTCAGAATAAAATATAGAAATATTTTTTGGGATTTTTAATAAGTAATTTTTTGTCATAACTTTTTAAAACTTTATTTTATAATTAATAAAGGTTCACCCCCTAATCTTTTTTTTTTACACTCATTTAAAGTTAATAAACCTTTATTGGTTGAAACGACTATTAAACCTTTTGTAGAGTTAATCTTCCAAAGTTGTTTACTTGTATAATACAATCTATTGCCTGGTTTACTTATAGATTTTAACGAAGATATTACAGGACTATTGTTTTTATATCTTAAAAATATTTTAAAATATTTTTCTTCTATTTTATAACCTAATATATAACCTTCATCCCAAAGAAGATTTAAAATTAACGAGCATAATTTTGTTTTTTTTTGTAATATAAATGATTTATTGGCAAGTTGTCCGTTTTGGATGCTGGCAAACATATTCCATATATGATGTTTCATAAATTTATGTTTTTACTTATAAAAGTTTTTGTTTAGAGACAGATTTGAACTGCCGTCCCAAGGATTTTCAGTCCTTTGCTCTACCTACTGAGCTATCTAAACTACATTTTTAAATTGTAATTCTCCTAAAACATCTAAAATTTTGAAAAAAACATTAGAATTTACATTTTTCTTAAGGAAATAACTACTAATATTTAATATAGAAGTTATATTTTTATTTTTAATAATTTTTATTTTTATTTTTATATCTGAAAAATTATTCTCTGAAAAATATTTAATAAAATAAATTAATTTATAATAATTATTAGAATAAATAGTTAATTGTGTTCTATAAAGTTTGTTTTCAAATTGCGTTTGTGCAGTTTTATTTACATGAGGGGATTTTAAAACTGTAAAAACAGTTGTTTTAATTTTTTTTTTGAAAACAAACATAATATTTTTTGTTTTTAATTTTTTTTTATTAAAACGTTTTTTAATGAACTTTAAATAGTTAGTTATGGACAATTTATTTTTAGAATATATATATATATTAATAAACATAAATATTTAAAATTAAAATTAGTGTAAATTTATACCGTCATTCAAATATATACAAGTCAATATTGTGAAAACATACGCTTGAATAACAGCTACAGCTAATTCTAGACCCATTAAAATTACAAGAATAATTAAAGGTATAATATGAGCTATAGATAATACATCTTCTAATAGCAACATACTCCATGAAAAACCAACAATAACTTTTAATAAAGTATGACCTGCCATTAAATTAGCAAATAACCGAACACCTAAACTTATTGGTTTAAATATATAAGAAACAAATTCTATAGGAACTAATAATAACGCTAATCCAAATGAAGTGTTAGCGGGTAAAAATAATGATAACATATGGCTTTTATGTCTTTTTAAACAAATTATATTTATACCTATAAAAATAGACATTGATAAAGTAAAAGTTACTATTAAATGACTAGTTATAGTAAAACTATAAGGAACTAAACCAATTAAATTACTAAACAAAATAAAAGTAAATAATACAGATATGAAAGGAAAATATTTTTCACCTTCATCATTTAAATTATCAAATAATAATTGTGAAATTGTCTCATAAAGCATCTCAATTAACACTTGCCAATTATTTGGAATTAAAAAAAAACTAACCTCTCCTACATAATTGGTATTTGAACTAATAGATGAAATTATAAAACTAAATAAAATTAATACTATAAAATTAACTAATAGCATATTAGTAATAGAAAAATCTAAACAAAATAATTTTAAAGAAAACAGAGAAATAATTTGAAACTGTTCTAATGGAGTCAATAACATATAATTTTTATTTTTTGTAGTGAGCTAATTTAGTTTCTAATAATCCAATGACAGGAATTAAAATTAAAAAGAAAATAAAGTAAAAAACAGTAGCAACTTGACCTACTAATACATAAATATCTTTAACAGGTTTTTGGCCTACCCAACCTAAAATTAAGAAATCCGCAACTAATAACCAATAAAAAATTTTAAAAATAGGTCTAAATGTAGTACTTCTAACTTCTGATGTATTAGTAAATGGTATTAAAAATAAAACAATTAATGCACCTCCCATAGCCACAACACCTCCTAATTTATCAGGAATTGACCTTAAAACAGCGTAAAATGGTAGAAAATACCATTCAGGAACAATGTGTGCTGGAGTTTGCATTGGGTCAGCAGGTATGTAATTATCGGGATGACCTAAAGTATTTGGGAAATAAAATACGAAAGTTGCGAAAAATAATAAAAACACTGAAAGACCAAAAGCATCTTTTACTGCAAAATAAGGATAAAAAGGTACTTTATCTACTCCACTATCTACACCTAAAGGATTATTAGACCCATCTTTGTGAAGTAAAGCTAAATGAACTATAGATAATCCGGCAATTACAAAAGGTAAAACAAAATGTAAGCTAAAAAATCTATTTAATGTAGCATTGTTTACTGTAAAACCGCCCCATAACCAATCTACAATAGATTGACCAACTACAGGTACAGCAGTTACTAAACTTGTAATTACAGTAGCACCCCAAAAACTCATTTGACCCCAAGGAAGTACATAACCCATAAAAGCAGTACCCATCATTAATATAAAAATTAATACACCGGAACACCATAACAATTGTCTTGGTTGCATATAAGATCCATAATATAAACCTCTAAAAATATGACAATATACTACTATAAAAAACATAGAAGCACCATTAGCATGAATATATCTAATTAACCAACCATTGTTAACATCTCTCATAATATGCTCAACACTACTAAAAGCTAAATCAATATGTGGAGTGTAATGCATTGCTAAAAAGATTCCTGATAAAATTTGAACGATTAAACAGAAACCTGCTAAGGAACCAAAACTCCAAGCATAAGATAAATTAATAGGAGTAGGGTAATGAATAATATGATTATCCAAAATAGATAGTAAATAATTACTATTCCATCTGTTTGTTTTAGTAACAAACGAAGCCATAAAACTTGAATTTTCTAAATTACTTGACAAATTATCCTTTTTAAATTTGTCATAAACACTAGAATATAATTTAAATGTTTTTCTCATATAAATAGTTTTGGATTTGAACCAATAAATCACTCCCTTTTAAAAATTAAATGAAACTATTTTTTTTTTAAATCGTTTTGACGTTTTAGCATTAGTATGAGTACGTTGACCTCTCACTGGTAAATTATTTAAACGTCTAAGCCCCCTATAAGATTTTATCTCTATAAGATTTTTAAATATTTTATAATTTAATTTTCTTAAATCATTATTTAAGATAAAAGACGAATTTTCTATAAATTTTATAAGTTGATTTAATTGCTCTTTTGACAATTGTGAAAGTTTTAAGTTTAAAGAATAACCTAAAGTTTTGCAGATAAACTTTACTTGTGAATTTTTTAAACCATAAATTTTTTGTAATGAATAATATATAGATTTTTTTTCAGAAAGTTCCGTTTCAAATAAATAAACCATACCAAATACTACTTATTAAAAATACATTAATTCAACTAACATATTAGTACTTAAATGAATAGAATCTAAAAAAATTACTGGATATAATCCCATTACAAGAGTACCTAGAATTAAAGGAAAAAAAGTTAAAAATTCTCTTTTATTTATATCTAAAAATTCATTAATGTACTGAGTTTTTAAATTACCATACGCGATTCTATTAAACAACCATAAAGAATAACAACCTCCAATAATCATACCAGTAGCACTTAAAAACGTAATACTAGTATTTGTTTTAAAAGATCCTGTTAATATTAATAATTCACCTACAAAACTGCTAGTGCCAGGTAATCCTATATTAGCCATTGTAAAAAATAAAAAGATAATAATATATATAGGCATAACATGAACTAAACCACCAAAATATTTAACCATTCTAGTATGATGTCTATCATAAACAACACCAATTATTAAAAATAAAGCACTGGCAACAAACCCATGACTTAAACTTTGTAGAATAGCTCCTTCTAATCCAATTACATTAAAACTAAATAACCCAACCATTACTAAATTCATATGTGCAACTGAAGTATAAGCAATTATTCTTTTAAAATCAGTTTGTCTTATAGCAGTAAATGAAGTATATATAATACCTGCTACGGACATAGCGTATACAAAAGGAGCAAAATAAAAACAAGCATATGGGAATAAAGGAAAAGAAAACCTTATAAACCCATAAGTTCCTAATTTTAACAATACACCTGCTAAAATAACAGAACCTGCAGTAGGAGCTTCTACATGCGCTTCAGGTAACCATAAATGTACAGGAACCATAGGAACTTTAGTAGCAAAAGATGCAAAAAAAGTAAACCACATAATTTTTTGTTCTAACTCAGAAAATGTAAATGTTAATAATATTTCATAATCTGTAGTACCTACTTGATAATATATGTATAAAATAGATAAAAGCATTAAAACTGAACCTAATAATGTATATAAAAAGAAAAAATAACTAGCTCTTATTTTTCTTTCTCTTGATCCCCAAACACCTATAATAAGAAACATAGGTATTAAAACACTTTCAAAAAAAATATAAAAAAGAAATAAATCTAAAATACAAAAAACACCAATTAAAAAAAATTCCATAATTAAAAAAGCTAATAAATATTCTTTCAAATTAAACTTAATACTATCCCAACTTACTAATAAACATAATGGAATTAATAAAGTTGTTAATAAAATAAAAAATAATGAAATACCATCTACACCCATCGTAAAATTAATATTAAACAATAAAGGCATCCATGAAAATTTATTTACAAATTGAAATGTACTAACAGATTTATCAAAAAAAACCCATAATACTAACGATAGTAAAAAAGTTAAACACGAAATATTTAATGCAATTAACCTTAATAAATTTTTATTTGTAGAAGGCGTAATCACTAAAAAAAAAGCACCCAATAAGGGTAATAATAATATATATGTTAATAAATTTTTAATATAAAACATGACTTAATTTTTTATTAAATTTAACATTTTATAGGATTTGAACCTATGTCCATCAGCTTAGAAGGCTGTTGCTCTATCCAACTGAGCTAAAAATGCTAAATTGATTTAAATTAAAAGTAATAAACTTAATTTATGTGTTATTAAAATTATTAATGTAGGATTTATAAACAAAAATATTAAAGAAATAAATAATAATGAGATTACCATTCCTTTATTTGAAGTTATAGGGTAATATAACTTTCCAACAATTACTTTTTCAAAATACATAATTTTAATAATTCTAATATAATAAAATGTAGCAACTACACTACATAATATACTTATTAAAGCTAAAAAGTACATTGACGACTCTATAGCAGTTAAAAAAATACCAACTTTTACTAAAAAACCTATCATAGGCGGGAATCCTGCCACAGAAAATAGAGATATAGTAAAAAATAATGCTAACATTTTATTAGTTTTATTTAATAAAACTATATCAGTTAAATCTTTATTATGTTTTAAAGAATGATTATTTTTTAATCTAGCTATTATAAAAATAGACCAAATACATAAACCAGAAAATACATAAACTATTAAATAGCTTAATAACATTTGAATTCCTTCAAAAGTTCCTGAGTTAAATGCAATTAAAGAATATCCCATATGGCTTATTGAACTATATGCTAATAATGTTTTTAACTTTCTTTGTTCTAAACCACCAAAAGACCCTACAAGAATAGAAACAATAGCTACTATAACGCATAAGTATCTCCAATTGTCGATTAAACCATAAAAACTACTATAAAATATTCTAATTAATAAAACAAACAACCCTAATTTAGGTACAATAGCAAAAAAAAATGTAGAACTAGTAGGAGAACCTTCATACACATCAGGAGACCATACATGAAAAGGAGCAATCGCTAGCTTAAAAAATAAACTTATTAGTATAAAAGTTAATCCTATCTGCAATAAACTAGTATCTAATGACGATTCTAAAACATGTAAATCTTGAAAATCATTTTGCTTAATACAATTAGCTAGTAAAAAAGCAAAACTTCCAAAAAACCATTTAGTTAACTCAAGTTTATTTTTTTCATCGAAAATTCCTTTTTCTATAAACTCATTAGTGTTATCGCATAAACGATAATAATTATTATATATATGATAAAACATACAAGTTTCGTCAATTTCGTCAAAGAATAACCACTCTACCAAATGATACCGGTTTATCATTGATATTTCTCCTTCATGACTACTTACTGTTAATATTGAATCCATAGAATCTATAATACTCGAAGTAATTAAGGCATAAATAGAAATTTTTTCAAAATTATATACAGCATTTTCATATAATACAGTATTATCTATTTCATAATTTAAAACATCAGCATCATACTGAGATAATAACTTATCTTGTGAATTTTCAAATTTTTCTAATAATGCAAATAGTAAAATATCTTGATCTTGATTTTCGTAATACTGTTCTAAATTAGATAATCCTAAAATACTTCCTGGAAAAATCCAAAAAAAAAGATCTTTAAAATCACTAAAATTAATTGTACCAGTTATACCATAAATTAAAGAAGATCCAAATAAAAATAAACTAGAAGCAAATGCGCCTAAAATAAAATATTTTATACCTGCATCCACTGAAAATGTAGAATTTTTCTTGAATGAAGCTAAAACATAAAAGGATAGACTTTGTAATTCTATTGCCAAGTAAGAAGTTAAAAGATCATTTGAAGAACATAATAAGAATAAACCTAAAATTGAAAATAAAAATAACAAAATATACTCAAATTGATTTATTTTTTGATGATTTAAATGAGTATACATCATTAATAAGCAAAATGAAGATGTTATGCTAATAATTAATTTAGAAGTTAAACTTAAAAAATCATTATTTATTGTATTATTTAAAATAGTAGACTCTAAAACATCTAAACTATCATTCACTAATAAAAACGATGTCATTAATAATATTAAAATTCCTAAAAAAACACAAGAATTAATAATTAATGGAAAATTTTTATTCATACTCAAAAAAGTACCATATAACACAAAATATACTAATGAAATTCCTAAGAATAATTCTGGTAAAATATTTATATTTTTAAATAATAAAATCTCAGTTGTCATTTATAAAATTTTTTTTAAACAATTAAAACATTTTTATAAGTTCTAGATAACTGCTTAAAAATTATTTGTTTTTTTGTAGTATGCCTTGTATTTATAGTCAAAGACACTGCACCAATAACAGATAATAATAAAATATTACCTGCTATTAAAAACTGTAAAACATAATGGGTATATAATAGTTGACCTATAGATTCTAATTCTGTTAAAGAATCAACTTTGTCTAACCAATTAGTATAATAATTAAATAAACTACTGTCTATATAAGGATTTGTTTTAAATGTATCTGATACCACTAAAAAAATCTCTGTTAAAAAAATAATACCTATAAAACTTCCGAAAGGAAAATATTTTAAAATATCTTTTTTAACAGTTAATGTTTTAACATCTAACATCATAACAACAAATAAAAATAATACAGCTATTGCACCTACATAGATCATTATAAACAATAACGCCACAAATTCACACTCTAATAAAAATAATAAACTAGCAGAAGATATAAAACTTAAAACAAGAAATAGTACAGAATGAACTGCATTTTGAACTACAATAACCATCAAAGAACTTAAAATTAAAATAAATGAAAAAAAATAAAATAAAAAATTTATAATCATAATATATAGTTTAATATTAATGAAAGAGGGATTTGAACCCCCGACACTTGGAGTATGATTCCAATGTTCTAACCAACTGAACTATTTCATTTATTCCAGCTACACGTTCCCGTACAGCTACCTTGTTACGACTTCATCCAAATTACTAATTTTTCAATAAATATACTTTAACAAATAATGATTACAAAAATTATTTAAAAATAGATTTTCAAGTAAAATTAATTCTTTGCATGTGACGGGCGGTGTGTACAAGGCCGAGATACGTATTCACCGCAACATTCTGATTTGCGATTACTAGTGATTCCAACTTCATATAAGCGAGTTGCAGCTTATAATCCGAACTACGAAAAGTTTTTTAGATTAACTAAAAAATAATTTTTTTGTTTCTATTTGTACTTTCCATTGTAGCACGTGTGTTGCCCAACCCATAAGGGCCACAGGGACTTGACTTAATTCTTACCTTCCTTCAACTTATGATTGACCGTATTTTTAAAGCTAAAATAATAGTATTATTTTTTTGTAAATAATTAAAAATAAGAGTTACGCTCGTTAAAGGAATAAACCAAATATCTCACGACACGAGCTGACGACAGTCGTGCAACACCTGTAAAATCATATTTAGTATAATTTTATGTCAAGGGTTGGTAAGGTTTTGCGCGGAGTATCGCATTAAACCACATGCTCCACCACTCGTTGTAGGCCCCCGTCAATTCCTTTGAGTTCCAACCTTGCGATCGTACTCCTCAGGCGGAATGCTTATGGCGTTAGCTTAAACAATCTAAAATATTTTTTTTTTAAATTACAGCATTCATAATTTACAGTATAGACTACCAGGGTATCTAATCCTGTTTGCTACCTATACTTTCGTCCCTCAACGTCAGTTTTTACTAAAAAATTGCTTTCGCTATTGGTGTTCCTTCACATATCTATGGAAATTACTCCTACATTTGAAATTCTATTTTTCTGTATAAAACTCAAGTAAAACAGTATTAAATGCTATTTTAAAGTTAAGCTTTAAAATTTAACAAATAACTTATATTACAGTCTACGGACACTTTACGCCCAATAATTTCGGATAACGCTTGCCCCTCCCGTATTACCGCGGCTGCTGGCACGAGATTAGCCGGGACTAAGCTTCTTTAAATAATGTCATTATCATTTTTAACGAAAGAATTTTACAACCAAATTAGCCTTCTTCATTCACATAATATTGCTGGATCAAACTTTCGTTCATTGTCCAATATTCCTCACTGCTGGCCAAATTACTTAGCCTGGACCTTGTCTCAGTTCCAGTGTGGTTGATCATCCTTCTAAGACCAACTAAAGATCGACGGCTTGGTGTATCTACTAAATCACCAACTACCTAATCTTACGCAGATTTATCTTTTAGCAAAAATAAATGAATTATTTTTTTTAATTATCTAGAATTTTATTCTAGACTAAAAGGTAAAATTCTACGAATTCCTCACCCGTTTGCTACTTAAATATTTTATATTTCGTACAACTCGCATGTGTAAAGCATATTATTAGCGTTCATCCTGAGCCAGGATCAAACTCATAAAAATAAAATTAATTTTTCTTTAATTTATTTTGTATTTATATCTTATGTCAAAGGAAGGATTCGAACCAACAACCTCTAGGGCATGAGCCTAGCGAGCAACCGTTGCTCTTCTTTAACTTTAAAAGTCGTTTAATTTTAAATTATTTTTAAGAAGTTAGTATTTATTAGCTAAAAATTTTACAATTCTTACACACTAAACCTATTAACGTAATAATCTTTTACGTCTTAAAAAACTTGTTTCAAGGATAGTTTTTTACTTAGATGCTTTCAGCAATTATCTATTACAAATGTAGCTACTCGGCTATGCTATTGGTATAACAACCGATACACCAGAGATTTGCTTTTCCCGGTCCTCTCGTACTAGGGTTTAATCCTTTCAATTTTTAACAATTACGGTAGATAGGGACCAAACTGTCTCACGACGTTCTGAACTCAGATCATGTACCGCCTTTCTTGGCGAACAGCCAAACCCTTGGAATCATTTTCAATTCCAGGATGCGATAATCCAACATCGAGGTGCCAAACCACCCCGTCGATAAGGTCTCTAGAGGGTGATTAGCCTGTTATCCCCGGCGTACCTTTTATCCGTTGAGCGATGATCATTTCCATACAGAATCACCGGATCACTATAACCGATTTTCATCCCTGTTTGATTTGTCAATCTTACAGTCAGGCAAGTATAATACTATTATGCTCTTAAATTGATATTAGTCAATTTGAACTTACCTTAGTACGCCTCCGTTACTCTTTAGGAGGCGACCGCCCCAGTCAAACTACCCATTATACACTGTTTTAAAAAATGAGTAATAAAAAATTTTCAAGTGGTATTTCACTAAAGTTTTTATTATTTACTTGTGTAAAAATATACAAACAACTTCCCACTTATGCTACATATTAAATTTTTTATTACAATATATAACTATAGTAAAGGTGCACGGGGTCTTTCCGTCTAGCCGTAATAACTCCGCATCTTCACGGAGAATTCAATTTCACTGAACTTATATTGGAGACAGTGGAACAGTCGTTACGCCATTCATGCAGGACACCAATTAAATGCCAAGGAATTTCGCTACCTTTGGACCGTCAGAGTTACAGCCGCCGTTTACTGGGGGTTCGGGTCAAAGCCAAAACTTTTTCCTTTAATCTTGCAGCACTGGGCAGGCGTCAGTTTCTATACATCTTTTTACAAATTAGCAGAAACCTGTGTTTTTGTTAAACAGTCGCTGTTCCCGATTTTGTGACAACCAACTAAGGTTACCCTTAATTAGTTACTCTTTATCCCGAAGTTACAGAGTAATTTTGCCGAGTTCCTTCAATATAATTCTTTCAAGCGCCTTAATTTACTAAATTTGTCTACCTGTGTCGGTTTAGGGTACGATTATTGTTACGTCATATTTACACTATTTCCTGAGTAAAATAAGAAACATTTATTTAACCATAAAATAAAAATTAAATTTTTTTACTGTCATGTAAAAATTACCCATTAAAGTTTTATTTTCATAAAAATTCTTAGGGATCGTTTAACAAAACCAAGGAGGATTAGCCTTGCCTTGGAAACCTTAGACTTAAGGCGACAATGTTTTTCACATTGTTTATCGCTACTCATATCAACATTTTCACTTCTGATATCTCCAATTTATGTTACCATAAATCTTCTTAAATTTACAGAACGTTCTGCTACCATTATAATACATATAATCTATCGCTTCGGTAAATAATATAAGCCCCTATACATTTTCAACGCAAAAAAACTAGACCAGTGAGCTGTTACGCTTTCTTTAAAGGATGGCTGCTTCCAAGCCTACCTACTAGTTGTTTTAATTTTTTCACTATTTTTTTCACTTAATTATTTTTAAGGACCTTAACGAACAGTCTAGGGCTGTTTCCCTTTTGATTATGAACCTTAGCATTCATAATCTGTCTATTTAAATTCATTTTTTTTATATTCGGAGTTTTAATAAATTCAGTAAAGTTTTACACTCCCATTATTTATCAAGTGCTCTACCTTAAAAAAAAGTTTTTTTAAACGCTCTACTTAAATAGATTTCGCAGAAAACCAGCTATCTCTAAGTTTGATTGGCCTTTCACCCCTAACCACAAATCATCTCAATATTTTTCCACATATAAGAGTTCGGTCTTCCAATCAGCGTTACCGCTAAACATTCAACCTGTTCATGGTTAGATCACTTAGTTTCGGGTCTTATTAAAGAGACTAAATTATGTTTTTTAAAACTCAATTTATTTACGCCTACATAAAACGTTATAACTATTTAAGCTTGCCACTTTAATAAACTAGTTGATCCATTATGCAAAAGGTACGTTGTTACTTTAAAAAGCTACAACTGCTTGTAAGTATTAAGTTTCAAATTCTATTGCAAATTCTCAAATTCTATTTCACCTTTCCTTTACAGTACTTTACACTATCAATCATCAAAAAATTTAAGACTTTGAGGATGGTCCCCCATTATTCAAACCGCACATGACTTGTACAGTTCTACTAATTAATATTTATAAAACTTTTATTTTACAGGGCTTCCATATTAAAATAAGCTACCTTCTTTGGCTTAAAATTCTATTAAATAAAAACTTTATAAAGTCTATTTATCGGTTTCGCTCGCCACTACTAACGTTATCTCGGTTGATTTATTTCTTAGTTACTTAGATGGTTCAATTCACTAAATTTTTGATTATTAACTATAATAATCAAGAACTATTTAAAATAAGCTCAGTTTCCTGAATTGGATATTTATAACTCTCAGCTAAAATTACTCGTTATAAAATTTCGTATAAATACGTCCAATTAATTTTTGATGTTTAGGCATTCTCTTAATACTCTAAATGACTTTTTGATATAATTAATCCCACTCTAAAGCTCCTATATACCAAATATAAACGAATCCTACCCCTAATTCAATAAGAAAATCTATCATAGACCAAAAACCTAAAATATTTAATTTAGATAATGAAATACTCCAAGGTAAAAGAAACATAGTTTCTATATCAAAAACTATAAACATAATTGCCACTATATAAAATTTAACATCGAAAATATTTCTAGCGTCTTCATAAGGTTCAAAACCACACTCATACGTAGAAAGTTTTTCAGTCTCTGGGTTTTGAACAGCTAATAAATAAGAAAGAGTTACTAATAAACAAGATAATAAAACTGCTATGGTTAAAAAAATTAATATAGGTAAATATTCATTATATGCTAGTGAGTTTAAATTATTAAAATAAAAATTATTTATCATTTTTAATATTGTTTTTGGGCAAATAACGGGATTTGAACCCGTGTCTGTTAGGACCACAACCTATCACTCTACCAACTGAGTTATAATTGCCTTAAATTATTCTTAAATATAAAATATTATTATTGATTCCCTTTAAAGTATAAGTATTTATATAATATTTTATAAACCACTTGAATTTAGTTAGGTTCAGGGTGTTTGATAATTTAACATCTTTAACGGGATTTGAACCCGTGTTACCGCCGTGAAAGGGCGATGTCCTAACCACTAGACGATAAAGACTGTTTTACATTTTTACTCCATATAGTTAAAAGATTTAATAAATAAACGAATTTGAACTAAAGTGAAAAGTTGTTATACGGTGATATCTAACTTATTAATATTAACAAAAAAATTAGTTTCTTCTATTATTCTATATATATATTAAACATACAATATTAAAACAAATTAATATATCTTTAAATACAACTTTCAGATATAAAACATAATGGAAATAAATTAACGACATAACAAAAATCATCTAATGCGCTTTTTTAAATAAAAACTTTTGATTTAAAAAACTGCTACATGTTTAAAAAGGCAAAATATTACTATTAAAACAAATGAAATGTTCATAAGTTAGATATCACCGTATAACAACTTTTCACTTTAGTTCAAATTCGTTTATTTATTAAATCTTTTAACTATATGGGATAAATTGATACATTAGCTCCCATCCATAAAACTCAATGAAAATGGGCAATGGCATAATAAGTATCATGTAGTGCAATATAGATACCAGAGTTTGCTAAAACTACTCCAGTAACACCTCCTATAGTGAATAAAAATATAAACTTCTGGATGACCAAAAAACTAAAATAGATGTTGGTATAAAATTATTGGAAAAATGACTGAGTGGCTTAAAGTGGAGATCTGCTAAATCTCTGTATACAGATTAAAGTATACCGTGGGTTCGAATCCCACTTTTTCTTAAATTTCAATAAAAAATTTACATATGACTTATTTTATAAAATGCGATAGCCCTGTTTTTTGGCAAACTTATTTATCTGATCCTGCAAGTATTAGTATGGAAGGTATATTAATGTTTAACAAACATTTGACCTTTTTAATAACAATGATTATCTTATTTGTAGCTTGGTTATTAATTCAAACTTTAAACTATTATTTAGAGTTTAGTAATAGTGTTAACTCTAAATTTGTTCACTCAAAAGAACTTGAAATTATTTGGACATCTGTACCTGCATTAATATTACTTTTATTATCTACTCCATCTTTTACATTATTGTATGCTATGGATGAAATAGCAGAACCTGAATTATCATTAAAAATTTTAGGTCATCAATGGTTTTGGAGCTATGAAATTTCTGATTTTAATTCATGTCAATCTAAAGATCAAAGTTTAAAATATGTTTGTTATATGATGGTATTAGACGGTCTTCCTAAAACAAAACAAGGATATTTTAGATTATTAGAGACTAATAAAAGAGTAATATTACCTACAAATACTCATTTAAGACTTTTAGTGACAGCAGCAGACGTTTTACACAGTTGGACAATTCCATCATTTGGTATTAAAGTTGATGCTTGTCCTGGTCGATTAAATCAATTAAATTTATTTATCAAAAGAGTTGGAGTTTTTTTCGGTCAGTGTAGCGAAATTTGTGGAGTTAATCATGGTTTTATGCCTATTGTGGTTGTATCATTACCAACTTTACAATTTCATAATTATGTAATGACTAAATTAGAATTAGGTTAATTTTAACTAAAAGCTTATAGCTCAGTGGTTAGAGCGTACGCCTGATAAGCGTAAAGTCAATAGTTCAAATCTATTTAAGCTTAATAAAAAATATAAATGACATTAAAAAAGACTGAATTATCTAAAAAAATAAAAAATTTTACTATAAATTTTGGACCACAACACCCTGCGGCTCATGGTGTTTTAAGACTAGTTTTAGAACTAAATGGTGAAATAGTAGATAGAGCGGATCCTCATATAGGATTATTACATAGAGGAACTGAAAAATTAATAGAGTATAAAAATTATGTTCAATCAATTCCTTATTTTGATAGATTAGATTATGTATCTATGATGGCACAAGAGCATTCTTTTTGTTTAGCTATTGAAAAATTAACAAATTCTCAAATACCTAAACGATCTCAATATATAAGAGTTCTTTTTGCAGAACTCACACGTATTTTAAATCATTTATTAGCTGTAGGATGTCATGCTATGGATGTTGGAGCAATGACTCCATTTCTTTGGTCTTTTGAAGAAAGAGAAAAATTAATGGAATTTTATGAGCGTGTTTCAGGTGCAAGAATGCACGCATCTTATTTTAGACCAGGGGGTGTTCATTTAGATCTTCCCAAAGGTTTATTATCAGATATATTTCTATTTATTGAGCAATATAATATTAGATTAACTGAAATAGAAGATATGTTAACTGAGAATAGAATATGGAAACAGAGATTAGTTGATATAGGTGTAGTTTCTAGTCAAGATGCTTATGATTGGAGTTTTAGTGGTGTAATGTTAAGAGGTTCTGGTGTTAAATGGGATTTAAGAAAAAGTCAACCTTATGAAGTTTATGAAGACTTAGATTTTGATATTCCTGTTGGTACAAATGGAGATTGTTATGATAGATATCTTATTAGAGTTTATGAAATGAAACAATCATTAAAAATTATAGAGCAATGTTTAAATAATATGCCTAATGGTATAATTAAAAGCAGTGATAAAAAATTAACCCCTCCCTCTAGAACAGATGTTAAGCAATCGATGGAGGCTTTGATTCATCATTTTAAGATATATACCCAAGGTGTTGTAGTTCCTGAAGGAGAAACTTATACAAGTACTGAAGCTCCTAAAGGGGAATTTGGTGTTTATATAGTTTCTAATAATACAAATAGACCTTATAGATGTAAAATTAAAGCTCCAGGATTTAATCATTTACAAGCTCTTAATTTTATGTCAAAAGGTCATTTAATTGCAGATGTTGTTACTATTATAGGAACACAAGATATAGTATTTGGCGAAGTCGATAGATAATTTAAATTTAATGAAGCCTATAAAAAATAAATTTGTTCTTATTGAATCAGATGGAAGTTTAAAAATTTGTTCATCTTTAAAGCTAAAAATTTCAAATAACTATTTTTTAAAAGAAAAAGATTATAAAACGTTAAAAAATTTAGATTATAATACTGTAGAAAAAAATTTAAAATCAAAATACAGAAAAGTATTTTTTTAATTACTTTTTATCTTAAAATGAGTCAACAAGTAGTTGTAGAAAATTTAAAAAATTTATCTAAACAAATTCCTATAGAAAAAATACAAATGTTTGATTATGATATTTTTTTATTAGTTAAGCCTAATTTTCTTATTGATGTATTAACATTTTTGAAATATCATATAAATTACCAGTTTGATATACTTACATGTATATCTGGTGTTGATTACCCTAAAAATTCCTATAGATTTAAGGTAGTTTATGAGTTATTAACTATTAAATATAATTTTAGATTAAAAATTAAAACTTTTACACATGAGTTATTAGGTTTAGAGTCTTGTGAAAAATTATATTTATCTGCAGGTTGGTATGAATGTGAAATTTGGGATATGTTTGGTGTTTTTTTTAAAAATCATTCGAATTTAAAACGAATTTTAACTGATTATGGTTTTGAAGGTTATCCTTTAAGAAAAGATTTTCCTTTAAGTGGTTTTGTAGAAATGAGATATAATGAAATAGAAAAAAGAATTATAAATGAATCTATAGAGCTTTGTCAAGAATATAGAACTTTTGCGTTTTTATCCCCTTGGGAGAACGAAAAGACTTAATTTTTCATGAAAAAACTAGTTTATAAAGATATATCTAAAAGAAAAACTGTTTCAAATTATCTGAATAAAAAAACTATTTTAAAAGGTATTTATAATAATTCTTGTTTATCGACTTTTATAAGATGGAAAGCCCTAGATTCTTTAGTAAACTTACCAAAAAATGCAAGTTTAACTAGAGTTAAAAGTAGATGTATTATTACAGGTAAAAATTCTAAAAATAATAAATTTTATAGATTTTCCCGTTTAACTTTTTTAAGACTAGCCAGAGCAGGCAGTATTTCAGGATTACGAAAATCTACTTAAATTATTTAATTATGGCAGCAAGTACTAACTTAAACCCTATTTATCAATTTGTTTCTCGATGGCTTTTTTCAACTAATCATAAGGATATTGGAACCTTATACTTAATTTTTGGTGCTATTTCAGGTGTAGCTGGTACTGCATTATCTTTATATATAAGAATGACTTTACACCAACCTAATGGAAGTTTTTTAGAGTATAACCATCATTTATATAATGTAATTGTAACAGGTCATGCATTTATAATGATTTTTTTTATGGTTATGCCAACTTTAATAGGTGGTTTTGGTAATTGGTTTGTTCCATTAATGATAGGAGCTCCTGATATGGCATTTCCTAGAATGAATAATATTAGTTTTTGGTTGTTACCACCTTCTTTATTATTATTAATCGCTTCAGTATTAACAGAAGCTGGTGTAGGTACAGGATGGACCGTTTATCCTCCATTATCAAGTGGTACTGCACATTCTGGCGGAGCTGTAGATTTAGCTATTTTTAGTCTTCATGTTTCTGGAGCTTCATCTATATTAGGTGCTATTAATTTTATTTGTACCATTTTTAACATGAGGGTTAAAAGTTTATCATTTCATAAACTACCTTTATTTGCATGGTCAGTATTAATTACTGCATTTTTATTACTGTTATCTTTACCAGTTTTAGCTGGAGCAATTACTATGCTTTTAACAGATAGAAATTTTAACACTACTTTTTTTGATCCAGCAGGTGGGGGTGATCCAATTTTATACCAACATCTATTTTGGTTTTTTGGTCATCCAGAAGTTTATATTTTAATTTTACCAGGTTTTGGTATTGTTAGTCATATAATTGTAAGCGTTGCTAGAAAACCTATTTTTGGTTATTTAGGAATGGTTTATGCTATGTTTTCTATCGGAGTTTTAGGTTTTATTGTATGGGCTCACCACATGTATACTGTAGGTTTAGATATAGATACAAGAGCATATTTTACAGCAGCAACTATGATTATTGCAATTCCAACAGGTATTAAAATCTTTAGTTGGTTAGCTACTTTGTGGGGAGGTTCTATAGATTTAAGAACTCCTGGATTGTTTGCAATTGGTTTTATATTTTTATTCACTGTAGGTGGTGTTACTGGAGTAGTTTTAGCAAACTCTGGTATCGATATTGCATTACATGATACTTATTATGTTGTTGCTCACTTCCATTATGTTTTATCGATGGGAGCTGTTTTTTCAATGCTAGGAGGAGTTTATTTTTGGTTTGAGAAAATAACAGGTGTAAGATATTCTGAAATTTTAGGTAAAATTCATTTTTGGACATTCTTTACCGGAGTAAATATTACATTTTTCCCTATGCATTTCTTAGGAGTAGCAGGTATGCCAAGACGAATTCCAGATTATCCAGATGCATATCTTACTTTTAATAAAATGGCTTCGTGGGGTTCTTATATTTCAGCATTATCTTCATTATTTTTCTTTTATGTAGTTTTTGAGGCATTATCTTCTAGTAGAAAAGTAGAAAATGTTTAATATTTAAATATTATAATTGGGATATAGCCAAGTGGTAAGGCCTTCGTTTTTGGTACGAGTATTCAAAGGTTCAAATCCTTTTATCCCAAAAGTAATTAGCTCAATTGGTAGAGCGTCTCGCTTACAACGAGAATGTTAGCGGTTCAAATCCGTTATTACTTATCATATGTATTTAGTTTTAGTATTTTTACCTTTAATTAGTTCAATCACTGCTGGTTTTTTCGGTAGATTTATAGGTCCTTATGGATCTTCTATTCTAACAGTAAGCTGTTTAATATTTACGGCTTTATGTTCGTTTTTTATTTTCTATGAAGTAGCTATCATTGGATGTCCTGTTTATATTAAATTAGTACCTTGGATAGATTCTGAAATGTTAAATGTAGATTGGGGTTTTCAATTTGATAGTTTAACTTCTATAATGTGTTGCGTTGTAACTTTTGTTTCTTCTTTAGTGCACTTATATTCAACAGAGTATATGTCTCATGATCCACATTTGCCTAGATTTATGTCTTATTTATCTCTTTTTACTTTTTTTATGCTGATCTTAGTAACTGCTGACAATTTTATTCAAATGTTTGTAGGTTGGGAAGGTGTTGGTTTATGTTCGTATTTACTTATAAACTTTTGGTATACAAGAATTCAAGCCAATAAAGCTGCTATAAAAGCAATGGTATTAAATAGAATTGGAGATTTTGGGTTAATTTTAGGTATATTAATTATATTTGTTAAATATAAATCAGTAGATTATTCAACAGTTTTTGCTCTAACACCTTTATTTATTAATGATACGTTTATATTTTTAAATATAGAATTTAATTTAATTAATATTATTGGTTTTTTATTATTTGTAGGTGCAGTTGGTAAATCAGCTCAATTAGGATTACATACTTGGTTACCGGATGCTATGGAAGGTCCTACTCCGGTATCTGCTTTAATTCATGCGGCTACTATGGTTACTGCTGGAGTGTTTTTAATAGCCAGAAGCTCACCTTTATATGAATATACCCCATTAATTTTAAGTTTAATTACCGTAGCAGGGGCTTGCACCGCGTTTTTTGCAGCTACAGTTGGTTTATTGCAAAATGATTTAAAAAAAGTAATTGCATATTCTACTTGTAGCCAGTTAGGGTATATGGTATTTGCATGTGGTTTATCAAATTATTCCGTAGGAGTTTTTCATTTAGTAAATCATGCATTTTTTAAAGCATTATTATTTTTAGGAGCAGGATCAATTATTCATGCAGTTGCTGATGAGCAAGATATGAGAAAAATGGGTGGATTAAAAAATTTAGTACCCTTTACCTATTCTATGATGGTTATAGGATCTTTAGCTTTAATAGGGTTTCCATTTTTAACAGGTTTTTATTCTAAAGATGTTATTCTTGAAGTTGCTTATGGTAAATATACAACTCAAGGTCATTTCAGTTATATTTTAGGTTCTATGGGAGCTTTTTTGACAGCTTTTTATTCTACTAGACTTGTTTATTTAACTTTTTTAACCACACCTAATGGTTATAAATCAGTTATTTGTAAGGCATATGATTCGTCTTATCAAATATGTATTGCTTTAGCTATCTTATCTATTCCAAGTATGTTTATAGGTTATTATACTAAAGACATGATTATTGGGTTAGGTACTGATTTCTGGGGAAATTCATTATATGTTTTACCTGAAAATATGAATATGATAGATGCTGAATTTATAACACATTTTTTTAAAATTTTACCCGTAATTTTAAGTATTTGTGGAGCATCATTATCATTTATTTTATATACTTTTGGAAGTAAATTACTTTTTAAATTAAAAATTTCTTATTTTGGTAAAAAGATCTACAATTTTTTAAATAAAAAATGGTTTTTTGACAAAGTATATAACGAAATAGTAGGACAATTTTTCTTTAAATTTGGTTATAATACTAGTTATAAAATTATAGATCGGGGTATGTTTGAAATATTCGGACCTTTAGGGTTATCTACTGCAATATCTCATAAATCTCGTTTAATATCAGGTATACAGTCAGGGTTTATTTATCATTATACATTTAGTATTTTATTAATGAGTACTTTATTAGTAGGTATAAGACAATTTTGGATATTGACAGAAAATATGATAGATTATAGAATTTTTATTATATTATTTATTTCAAGTTTATTTTTATTATTTAATAAAAAATAATTAAAAATTTATATATGACAATATTAAATTTAAAAAATCTTAAAAATAATAAGAGAGAATATTTTTCAATAAATAAAATTGAAAATAAAGAACAGTTTAAATACTTAAAAACAAAACATACTTATCATTTAGTAGATCCAAGCCCTTGGCCTTTAGTGGCGTCAATGGGTGCTTTTTTCATGACTACTGGTGGAGTTTCTTATATGCAAAATTTTATAGGCGGAGGTAGATTACTTACACTTGGATTTATTATAATTTTATATGTTATGTTTACATGGTGGAGGGATATTGTTAGAGAAGCCACCTATGAAGAGCAGCACACTTTTTCTGTACAAAGAGGTTTAAGATTAGGTATGATTTTATTTATTGTATCAGAAATTATGTTTTTTTTTGCATTTTTTTGGGCTTTTTTTCATTCTAGTTTATCTCCTGTTTTTAATATAGGAGGTGTTTGGCCGCCTGTGGCAATAGAAACTGTAGCGAGTTCAGGTATTCCATTAACCAATACTTTTTTTTTATTAAGTTCTGGAGCAACTGTTACTTGGGCTCATCATGCTATCATAGTTAGAGCTAAAAAACAAGCTATTATAGGGTTAATATTAACTGTAATATTAGCTATTTTATTTACTGGATTGCAAGGTTATGAGTATTATGAAGCACCGTTCAATATAACAGATGGAGTTTTTGGTTCTTGTTTTTACATGGCTACTGGTTTTCATGGATTCCATGTATTTGTTGGTACTGTTTCTTTAATTGTTTCTTTAATTAGGATAATATTTAATCATTTTACATCAACACATCATTTTGGTTTTGAATCTGCAGCTTGGTACTGGCATTTTGTTGATGTTGTTTGGTTATTTTTATTTATTACTGTGTATTGGTGGGGTGGTGCTCACTAATTTTTAATAAAATGAGTCGTTCTAAATGGAAAGGTCCCTATGTTAATTCAACATTGTGGCAACAATTAGGCTTAAAAAATAAGGAATTTAACACTTTTTCTAGAAATTCATGTATAGTTCCTCAATTTGTAAATTTTAATATTAAAGTTCATAACGGAAAGTCTTTTATAAATTTGTTGATAACAAAGGATATGATTGGTCACAAATTAGGTGAGTTTGTACCAACAAGAAAAAAGTTTTCTTTCAAAAAAAAAAAAAAAAAAAAGGAAAAAAAATAAATTATAATAAATTAAAAAAAAGAAAAAATAAAAAAAAATATAATTTTAAATATTTAAAAAAAAAAAAAAAAATGATTGTTTAAAAAATAGGAGAGTTAATACAAAAAAAAAAAAAATTTTTTTTAAAAAAAAAAAAAAAGTAAATGGGTCAAAAAATAAATCCTCATATATTAAGATTAGGAACAAATAATAAAGAATGGAATTCTAAGTATTTAGAACAAAATATAGAAGAATCTACTTTTTATGCATATAAAGATTTACAAATTCAAAAATATATTACTCGAGTTTTAAATTTAATAGGTTTAAATATTCATACATGTAAAACTAGGTACAGCAGTAGTCATATTAATTTAATTGTATCTTATTATTGTTCTAAAAGATTTTTAAAATTATTACGGAAAATGTTATTAATTAATAACTATAAAATTTCATTGAAAATAAAAAATAATTTAAATTCTATTTTTTATAATAAAACTAGAAAATACCCAAAAAAAAGATTATTAATTTTAAAATTGTACAAAACTTATTTAAAACAAAAAGTTTTTAAATCTAGTCAGCTTACTTGTTTAAATAAATTTTCAAATAAAATATTAACGAGTCTCGCTTTGTATTTTAACAAACAATTAAATATAAATTTAGTAATGCAAAATTTAAATAAAGGATTAGGTTTAAGGTTATTAAATAAAGAAGCTCAATTATTTAGAACTTTAGTATTACGTTTAAGAAAATTTTCAAATAATTTTTTTTTTAAAGAAACAATTACAATTATTTTAATTACAATTAGAACAAAGAATTCTGCTCAGTTTTTAAGTAATTTTATAGCAAATGAATTAAGTTTTATGAAACGTCATAATTATTTTTTGAATTTTTTAAAGTCTAGTTTGATGATATTTGTAACTTCAAATTTATCTACAATTTTGGGTATTAAAATAATTATAAAAGGAAGATTTAATGGAGCACCTAGAGCTCGAAAAAAAATTATATCAGTAGGAAATATACCAGCACAACAAATAAAATCGAATATTGATTATTATGAGGCTACTTCTTTTACAAATAACGGAACTTTTGGTGTTAAAGTTTGGATAGCTTATAAATAAAAACATGTTTTTACAACCCAAACGATCAAAGTATAAAAAAGTAAGAAAAGGTAAGTTAAAAAAGTTTAATTTTAAAAGTAATCAATTAAAATTTGGTACTATAGGACTAAAAACTTCAGAATCAGGTGTTATTACAGCTAAACAATTAGAGTCTGCAAGACAAGCAATTTCAAGAAAAAGTCAAAGAAAAGGTAAGTTATGGATTAGGATATTTCCTAATTACCCTGTTACTAAAAAACCTACAGAAGTTAGAATGGGTAAGGGTAAAGGTTCTGTAAATTATTGGGCTTCTAAAGTAAGTGGTGGTACTGTTTTATTTGAATTATGTGGAGTTTCTTTAAGAATAGCAATATCAGCATTTAAAACAGGTGGTGCTAAATTACCTATCAAAACTATAATATTTAAATAATTATTAACATTTTTAGACATTTATTAAATTTATTTGATAAGTTTATATTATAACTTCGTTTTAACTAAAATACAAAAGATTAAACTTTTATGTTATTACAAGCAGCTAAGTTTATCGGCGCAGGTTTAGCTTCTATCGGGTTAGCAGGTGCTGGAGTAGGTATTGGTACCGTTTTCGGTGCATTAGTGATTGGTATTTCAAGAAATCCATCATTAAAAGATGAGTTATTCAAAACTGCAATTTTAGGTTTTGCTTTAACTGAAGCTATCGCATTATTTGCATTAATGATGGCTTTCTTAATTCTTTTCGCACTTTAAGTTTTTAAAGAGCACTTCGTATTTGTACAGAATACGTTAGTTTTAAGGGTATGTAGCTCAGTAGGTAGAGCACTGGACTTTTAATCCATTGGTCCTGAGTTCGAATCTCAGTGTACCCAAAATTATATAATGATAATAACTAATATAAACTATATTTTAAATACAATAATATTTTTATTTTTAATTGGAGCATTAGGTCTGGTTTTAAACAGAAAAAGTATATTAATTACAATTATGTCAATAGAATTAATGTTACTTGCAGTTAATTTAAATTTTATTATTTTTTCTATCTATCTTGATGATATTACAGGCCATATTTTTGTAATATTTATTCTTACTATAGCAGCAACTGAATCTGCTATTGGTTTAGCAATATTAACTGTTTATTATAAATTAAAAAATACTATCCAAATGGATAAAATTAAAATTATAAAAAGTTAATTTTTTATTCGGAAATAACGGGATTTGAACCCGCGGTCTTCGACGTGACAGGCCGACGCTTTAACCAATTAAGCTATATTTCCATAAGTTTTTTTTTGAAATATTTTCATATAAATAATATAAAATTTAATTATGATTTAGAATTCAATAGCAATTCTAAAAAAAATTTTTGGAAGCATAATGCTCCTTTAATTGAATATTGTGAAACATTAGGAATTAATATTCCTCATTATTGTTATCATAAAAATTTGTCTATTTCCGGTAATTGTCGTATGTGCCTTATTGAATTGAAAAATTCTCCAAAGCCTGTAGTATCTTGTGCTATGAGTGCTAAATCTTGTTTAAATAATAATGAAGTATTTACTAATAGTCCTTTAGTTAAAAAAGCTAGAGAAAATATATTAGAATTTTTATTATTAAATCACCCATTGGATTGTCCTATTTGTGATCAAGGTGGAGAATGTGATTTACAAGATCAATCTTTTTTTTTTGGATTTTCAAAAAAACGATTTTTTAATTTTAAAAGAGTTGTTACTGATAAAAATATAGGTCCTATTGTAAAAACAGTAATGACTAGATGTATTCATTGTACTAGATGTGTTCGATTCGCTAGTGAGATTGCAGGCATAGAAGATATGGGAATGTTTGGTAGAGGAGTTCATAGTGAAATAGGGACTTATGTCACAAAAACATTTCAATCTGAATTATCTGGTAATATTATAGATTTATGTCCTGTAGGTGCTTTAACTGCAAAGCCTTATCCTTTTATAGGCAGAAGCTGGGAGTTAAAAAATATTAAATCTATTGATTTTTCAGATAGTTTTGGTGTTGATTTACAAATATTTTTAAAAAATAATAAAATAATAAAAATATTACCAGGATTTAGTAATAGTATAAATTCAACTAATTGGATTTCCGATAAAACAAGATTCTCTTTTGATGGTATGTTTTCTCCTGAAAGAGTTTTACATGGTTTTATAAATACTAATTTTAAAGTAAAATGGAAAGATTTAATCGAAGAAATTATATATTTTATATACTTTAAAGATCATTTAAATAAACATTTTTTTAAATTTCATGATTTAGTAATAGTTTTTAGTTCTAATATAAGTTTAGAAGTTTTAACTTTATTAAAGATATTTTCACAAAAATATTCTTTTATAAAGTTAAGATTAGACAATAGCAGTGTTAAATTAAATGATTTAGAAGAAACTTTTGTTCTAGACCAGACACAATTGAATTCTAATTTTGAAACTTCAACTGTTTGTTTATTAATTGGTATTAATACTAGGTATGAAAGCCCTGTTTTAAATTTGAAATTAAGAAAAAGATATTTAAAAGGTAATTTTAAAGTGTTTTCTTTAAATTCGGATTTAAATTTAACTTTTCCTACGACAAATTTGGGAAATAATTTAAATCAATTAAAACAAATTGTTGAAGGGACTCATATGTTATGTCAAACATTAACTACAAAGTCAATTCCTTCTATTTTAATTAGTTCTGAAATATTAAAAAGAAAAGATTCTTATGAATTAATTAAATTATTGATTTCTTTCAAATCAAATCTAAATAAAGTTCATAATAAATCTGTTAATATTAATGTATTAAATACTTCATTAAATAATTCAGGTATTAGTTATATAGATATTTTCAAAAAAATATCAAAAGCTGATTTTTTTAATAGTTTAGGTATTTATTTATTAAATATTAATGATATATCTTCTAATTTAAAAACAATATTAGAGTTAAAATTATTAAATTATTATAATAATGAATATTTTACACCTAAATTACTAGTAAAGCAAAATAATGGTTTTAATTTTGATACAACATTATTTAATCCTAATACTTATATAAATTTACCAAATAATGTGTTTTTTTCTACAACTAACACTTATTTAACATCAGAGGGAATTTTTAAACAAAATATAAAATTTTTATCTAGTACTAAACAAACAAAAGATGATTGGCAAATAATTAGAAAATTATTTTCAAAAACTAAAAATATTAACTTTTTTAGTAACAAATCATGGAATAATAAAATAAGTTTTAATTGTAATAATTTTTTTAAGTTTAAATCTTATTCAAATATACTTTTTTTTGCTAGTAATATTTTAACTAAATTTAATAAATTAAAAGTGTCTAAAAATCCTGTTTTATTAGATCATAAATATAAAACTTTAAAGATGAAAGTTTATAATACTCCATTTAGATTATGGTTAGATGATTTTTATATTGGCGGAAAAGATTTATATAGTAAGCATTCTATTACTATGATTAATTGTTCTAATATTTTAAAAAAAAATCAAAATAATTTTCTTCATATTATATAGTTTTACCCCAAGGAGTTTTTCTAATGCCAGATTTTTTACCTTCTCCACCACCATGTGGGTGATCTATAGGATTCATAGCAACTCCCCTAACGGTAGGTCTTTTATTTAACCACCTAGCTCGCCCTGCTTTACCAATAGTTGTTAAAAATGAAAATTCATTAGAAACTATTCCTAAAGTAGCAAAATTATTTATAGATATTGTAATAATTTTGTTAGAACTTAGTTTTAATTTACAAGTTTTAGAACCTTTTTCAATTAATACAGAAAAAGTTCCTGCAGATCTACTACAAATACCTTTTTGTTTTGGGTTTAATGAAATGTTATGAATTAAGCTTCCTACAGGAATTTTAGTTAAAGGTAAAGTATGTCCTGTTTTTAATTCAGCGTACTTACCCTTTTTAATAATATCGCCTATTTTAATATTTTTTGGTGTTAGTATATAAGAAAATTTTTTTTCTTTATAATCATATAAAGCTGATATTGAAGTATTTCTAAAAGGATCATATTCTATATTACAGACTATATTGATTTTATTTTCATTTAAATTATAGTCAATATTTCTATATTTTTTTTTATGACCCCCTCCTTTGTGAAAAACTGTAATTTTACCTGCATTATTTTTACCTGCATTATTTTTTCTTCCTTTTATTAAAGATTTTAATAAAGATTTTTTAGCTAAAATATTTTTAACTTTTATATAGTTTCTTTGGCCTGGTGTACAAGGATTTACTTTTTTTATATTCATTTTAGTTATGTACTTATATTTAATTAAAAAAATGTTTTTATCAAAAATATTATTAAACAAAAAACTTCAAAAAAATAAAATAAAATCTTATTTACAAATAAAAATATTATTAAAAAAATTATTTTTTAAAATAATTTTTTTAAAAAAAACAGATACTTATAAATTATTACTCAATGAATTGAATAAATATAAATTGTTAAAAAAAAATTTAATCGACTCTAATAAAAATAATTTAGATGTAAATAAACTAGTTAATTATATTTTAATTATTAATATGTCCCTAACAAATACTATGGTACATTTAACAAATACTAAAGGTAAGTTATTAGTATCTTTATCTGCAGGTCAATTAAATTTTAAAGGAAAACAAAAACGAAAACAACCTTCAGTTTTAATTATGTTATTAAAAGAATTATTAATAAAAACACGATTTGTAAAAAATAAAACTATAGCAGTTCATTTCAAAAATACAAAAGAATATCATGAATCTTTAGTAATTTCTATGTTAAAAGAAAAATTTTTTATACAATTTATAAAAAGTTATAATTTACTTCCTCATAATGGTTGTAGGCCTAAAAAGTTAAAACGTTTAAAAAGTAAAAAAAGATAATTTTCTTATGAAGAAATGACTGAGTGGTTAAAAGTGGCAGATTGTAAATCTGTTGGGTTTCCCATCGTAGGTTCGAATCCTACTTTCTTCTTTATATCGAAATATAACGCAGTTTGGTAGCGTGCCTGTTTTGGGAACAGGAAGTCATGTGTTCAAATCACATTATTTCGATTAATTTTTAATTGAAAGTTTTTTAATTCTAAAAATTCCTTTTTTATTTATATTATTAAATAACTTGGTTAATAATGTTATATTATAGTCATAAGTAGTAAAAATATTGGTAAGTTGAGTTTCATAATAAATTTTATTATTTATTATACTGCATAGTATTTTAATATTTGAGCTTAATAGTTTTTCTAATTTATTATAATTAAAATTTTTAGTTATTTCGGTTGAATATATTAAAATTATAGGCCCATTTATTAAAGGAATTGTACTTTTAAAAATAGAATTATATAATAACTTAATTAAAATAGTATTTGATGTTTTATAATATTTTAGTTTATTTTTTTTAAGAACCTGTTCTTGAATTTTCCAATTTTTTATTTTAGTAATTTCATAAGAACAAATGTGTATTAATTTTATATTTTTTAAAATATATTTTAATTTATTAATTTTATATTTTTTAAAATTCATTTATATTATAGGCTTAGCAGGATTTGAACCTACGACAAAACCGTTATGAGCGGTACGTTCTACCTCTGAACTATAAGCCTTTTAAATTTTTATTTCTAAAAATTCACGTTTTATATAAAAAATATGGGTCGAATAAGTATAAGTCAAATATTACTCGTTGTATTATTAGGATTTTTAGTTTTTGGAGACATTTCTAAATTAAAATCAACGATAAAAAATTTAATAAAAACAAATAATTTATTTAAAATAAAAAAATAATTTATAATTTTAGCAGGAAAAAAGGGATTTGAACCCCTGACCTTTGGTTTTGGAAACCACTGCTCTACCAACTGAACTATTCTCCTTAAATAAAAATTATGTTTTTACATTATATAAAAGAAATAAAAAATAGATCATTTTTGATAAGTTTAACATGGGTTTCGACTTTTATATGTTCCTATTCATATAAAGAAAACATATTATTCTTATGTGTTAAACCTAGTTTATATTATTTTAAAGATTCATCCTTTTATTTTATTTCTACAAATTTAACTGAAATATTTTATACATATTTAGATTTAATGTATTTTATAGCAAATAATTTAACCTTCATTTTATTAATATATCATATATTAATATTCTTACATTTAGGTTTAACATCAAAAGAATATAATAAATTTAAGTCTATTATATTAATAAGTTTTGCTTTATGGGTATTTTATATTTTATACATTAATAATTATTTTTTAAAATTATGTTGGGATTTTTTTATTAGTTTTCAAAATTCTAATAACAATTCATTAAATTTTTTTTTTGAAGCTAAATTTAACGAGTATCTTCATTTTTATTTGCTAGTTTATAAAATTTGTTTATTATTTTGTTTAGCTATTGTTTTTACTTTATTAATTTTTGAAATTTATGATAAAAAAAAGTTAAAAAAAACCAGAAAGTTTTTTCATTTTTTTATTTTTTTAATGGCAACTTTGTTAACGCCTCCAGATATTATAAGTCAATTATGCTTTAGTATTATTTTAATTTTTATTTTTGAAACTTTATTATATATTAGTTTTTTCAATAAAAATTGGTAATTTGTTATTTTAAGGTAACCAGTTAAAACTAATTAGAATTCCTGTAGTTAGAGTAAGATAACCTAAAGAAATAGGTAAAAAAGATTTCCAACCTATATGCATTAATTGATCATATCTGTATCTAGGTAGTGCTGCTCTTGTTAAAATAAAAAATACAACACCTAAAAGAATTTTAATACTTAACCAAAAACTACCTGGAAGTAAATTTAATGGAAAAATATTTATCAAAGGCAGCCATCCACCTAAAAATAATAAAGAAGAAAAGGTACTCATTAATAACATATTTGCGTATTCTCCTAAAAAAAAAAGAGCAAATATAATAAACGAATACTCTACATTATAACCTGAAACTAATTCAGCTTCAGCTTCTGGTAAATCAAATGGGTGTCTATTAGTTTCAGCCAACATAGAAATATAAAATAATACAAACATAGGAAATAATGGAATTAAAAACCAAATTTTTTCTTGAGCTAAAACTATTTTACTCAAATTAAAAGATCCTGAACATAGTGCTACAGTAACTACAATAAATCCTATAGATACTTCATAAGAAATCATTTGTGCTGCAGATCTTAAAGCACCTAAAAAAGGGTATTTAGAATTACTTGACCAACCTGCTAAAATAATTCCATACACACTTAACGCTGAAATAGCAAATAAGTACATAATTCCTACATTTAAGTCAGATATTACTATAGTTTCTGATAAAGGTATAACAGACCACCCTATTAAACTTAAAATAAATGTTAATAAAGGAGCTAATATGAAAAGAAATAAATTAGAATTACTTGGTAAAATTGTTTCTTTTACGAACAATTTTAAACCATCAGCTAAAGGCTGTAATAATCCTAAATATCCTATTACATTAGGACCTCTACGTCGCTGTATACTACCCATTATTTTTCTTTCAGCTAAAGTAAAATAAGCTACAGCAATTAATAAAGGAATTATAATTGCAAGAATTTTAAGAACATTAGATAATATTAATATAGTCATATTTAAAAATTTTAAATTATAAAAGCTAAAATCGGAATTGAACCAATATTTCAAGATTTGCAATCTAGCACATTAACCATTTATGTTATTTAGCCTAAAATTATAGTTTATTAAAGATAAGGTGGGATTCGAACCCACGGTATTTTTATTCAATACAATAGTTTTCAAAACTAACGCCTTAAACCACTCGACCACTTATCCATAAAAAAATTTAAGCAAAAGAAGGGATTTGAACCCTCAGCTTTAACCTTGGCAAGGTTACACTCTACCAATTGAGTTACATTTGCTATAATTATAGAGGTATTTTATAACTTTTTAATAAAAAATTTAATTCAGAAAAAGTTTTTGAGTTACAAACTATTGTTATATTTAATTTACTTAATTCTTTAAATATTTGGTAATTTGATTCTAGTTCAGGAAATATTAAACTATTCTTTATTTGAAAAGAGAAAAATGAAGAATTTTTTATTTTGATTTTTTTTAAATTTTCTCGGAAATTAGATTTTGAATAGAAAATTTCATTAATTAATTTTAAAATAAAAAAATTTGCGTTTTGTTTTCGTAGCGTTAATTTAAAACCAGCAGGCTGTCCTTTTCTTATTTTTAAAGTTATATTTGAAACTTTTGACATAATAAAAATAGGTTTTTGATTACTTATTAATTCTAATGCTAATAATGAAGTAGTTAAATTTCTATAAGTTTGTTTTTTAAAATTAAAATTTAAAATTATTTTTTCTACTTTAGGTAGTTGTTTAATATTTTTATAATAAAATTTGTTAATTAAATCGTATTTTACGATATTGTTATAATAATAATTTAAAAAATCCATGTTAATTTTTTATATAAATCCTGATGAAATATTAATAAGTTTGTTGAATTTTTTATTTTTAAGTCGTTTGCTTAAAGGTCCTATAATTCTAGTGCCTATAGGTTTCTTTTGTTTATTAAGTAAACTTACAGAGTTTTCATTAAAATTAATAGTAAAACCGTTTTTAATTATATATTTTTTTTTAGTTCGTACTATTAATGCTTTATAAATTTCTCCTTTATTTACTTTGGAATTAAATTTAGATTTGTTTCTCAGAGTTTGAACTGAAACTATAATTATATCTCCTAATTTTGCGATTTTTTTTTTAAATCCTCCAAGTACTTTTATACATTTTACTGTTTTTGCACCAGAATTATCTGCTACTTTTAAAATTGTTTGTTGTTGAATCATAAAAAATTATTTTTGCGTTTATAGCTTAATTGGATAAAGCGTTGGATTTCGGTCCCAAAGATTATAGGTTCAACTCCTATTAAACGTATAAAAAAGCTTTAAAACCATCTAAAATTAGCATATTTTTTTTTTTGAAAAGATTGCTCATAAAGATCTTTTTTTAATTTTATAGTGTTACTTTTATTCAATGAAGTTAATAAAATTTCATCTGAAAAGTTTCTAGAAAATGAGTTAACTTTATTAAGTTTTAATGATCTTAATATAAATTTTAAACCAAAAAACAATCTTAATTTTTTTTTTAAAATATATGGAAATTCTTTTACATTTTTTTTTCTCCTTTTAATTTGTTTAATTGCTATTACGGGAGAAGAGTTTATTAAAGATTTTTTTAGTATTTCTAAATGTTTTTTCTTTGACTTCCTTTGAAGTTGTTTTATACATAATTTCAAGATTTTCTCAGGGTGAGTTTTTACACCATTTTTTAATAATTTATTTAAAAGTTTGTTTTTTAAAATAATATTCATTTATTTAAATATGATTAGAAATTTTTTTAGTTCCGTATTTAGATCTTGATGTTTTTCTATTTTTTAACCCAACTAAGTCAAGTTTCCCCCTAATTAAATGATACTTAATTCCAGGTAAATCTTTAACTCTTCCACCTCTCATTAACACTGTCGAATATTCTTGTAAATTATGACCTTCACCTGGAATATATACATTAACACGTTTATTATCTGAAAGTCTTATCCTAGCTAATTTTCTTAATGCTGAGTTTGGCTTTTTTGGTGTTCTTAAAAAAATTTTTAAACAAACTCCCTTTTTTTGAGGACAATTTGATAAAGCAGGTGCTTTTATTTTTTTTGTTTTTTTAATACGTTTATTTCTACATAATTGATTTATAGTTGGCATTTGTTGTTTTTTAAAAACATAAAAGTTTTAATAATAAAAAAGTATATAATATAAGAAATTTTAAACATAATTCATTTAAAAAATTATTGGTAATCAAAGTTTCATGAAAAAATATATTAAATATTAAATACATATTTAATATGAGTTGAAAAAATAACAAAATTATTTTCAAAAAAAAATATTTACTAAAAATAACTTTTAATAATAAAAAAATGTATAAATAAAAATAAACTAAAAAATCAACATTAATTAAAATTTCAAATATTAATAAAATAGGAATTAAAAAAAAACTTAAACTGTATGTATACAATTCAAAAAATAAATTATTCAATATAAATAAATAAATAATAATATATAAAATATTTAAAAATGTTATACTATTTTTATTTTTAAAATATTGAATTTGTAATATTAATAAATAATGTATATATACATATAGTGTTGTTAAAAGTAGATATTGTGTAATTGTTATCAAATAAGACAAACTAAAAATATTTTTTACTATTATTAAACAATCTGTTATTAATCTTCTCATATCATAATTAATTAAAAAATATTTTATAGCAGAATTAACATATAATTCAGGAATATGATCAAGAAAAAACCATCCCCAAATATGATCTGAAATATTTAAATCAGCCAAACTATAAGAATATTCAATTTTAATTGTAATTTCATTAATTATTTTGTTTATAATTAAACCTGCTATTGTAATCCACATAAAATTATACTTATATACCAAAAAGGGGACTTGAACCCCTACTCTTATTATTAGAACTAGAACCTAAACCTAGCATGTCTACCAATTCCATCATTTTGGTATAATTAATGTACTCATTACCGGACTTGAACCGATACTCTTTAATAAGAATCAGATTTTAAGTCTGACGTGTCTACCAATTTCACCAAATGAGCTATATATATACATATAATTTATGGAGATAATCGGATTTGAACCGATAACTTTATGCTTGCAAAGCATACACTCTACCAATTGAGTTATATCCCCCTTTACTATTTTATTTTAAAAAATTTTTATAAGAATAATTAATTAACCATAATGTATAATTTAAATCTTTATCTATATTTAAAATTAATTCATTATTTTTTGCTAATTTTTTAGTTCTAAATTTTTTAATTTCAATAAAGTAAGGAATAGTTACATTTATTGTATAATAGTAAAATAATCCTAAGGATAATAATAATCCAAATACTTGAGCACCTAATGTTAATAAATCAAATTGTGGGATAAAACTAAAAAAACTAGTATGTAAAGGCCAATACTCTTCAAGCTGGATTTGAACCAACGTCCTGGTGGTTAACAGCCACTTGCTCTACCACTGAGCTATTGAAGATATATAATATAAATTTACCGTTTATAATGCTCTAATAAAGTATTCCAATCAATTCTGAACGGAAAGTGAGTAGAAAAATTACTATAAGCTAAATTTTCTACAATTATAATTTCCAATATTTTGTAATTAATACATAAATACTTTGGCGGTAATGGCCAAAAACTGGAGTTTCCAATATTAAATTTAATTAAAAAATTTATTTTAGAAGATACAGTTATTTTATCTCCTAATTTAACACTATAAGAATTATCATATACAGATTCTCCATTTATTAATATATGACCATGTGATATTAACTGCCTAGCTGTTCTTATACTTGTCACAAAATGAGCTCTGTAAAGAATTGTATCTAATCTTTGCTCTAATTTATATAATAATATTTGAGACTTTGGAAAATTTTTATACTCATGAGAATAATTTAATGAATTTATTTTGGATTTAATATACTTTTTAGCTAAATTTCCATAAAAAAGTCTAAATTTTTTCGATGTTTTAATTTTATATGAGTATTTATTTTTAAACTTACTTCCGAATTTAGAAATAAAATGTAAATTATTATCAAAGTATCTATAATATTTTTTTCTTGTTTGATTAGAACGTTTTATAAAAAATATTAATTTTTGCCATTTTTTTTTTTTAAATTTCAATATTTTAAAATTATTTCTTATATTTTTTCTTAAAGAAATAAATTTTTTAAATATAGGTTTATTTTTTTTTTAAATCCTCCAAGTACTTTTATACATTTTACTGTTTTTGCACCATAATTATCTGCTACTTTTAAAATTGTTTGTTGTTGAATCATAAAAAATTATTTTTGCGTTTATAGCTTAATTGGATAAAGCGTTGGATTTCGGTCCCAAAGATTATAG
>Ga0213868_10000534_pt1 | contig 35802 bp, 35 predicted proteins | sample PICome_9_FD_160087 | JGI IMG/M metagenome (GOLD analysis project Ga0213868, IMG submission 160087) | Coastal seawater microbial communities near Pivers Island, North Carolina, United States - PICO127 | ecosystem: Environmental > Aquatic > Marine > Coastal | place: USA: North Carolina...
TTAAAAAATTTGTTACACTATTTAAAAAGTTTGTATTCATATCGAATCGTTTTACGTACTTTTTACCATTTTTATGAAAGTGAGAAAAATTTTAATATGAAAAAACAGAGAATTTGTATAGTTGGAGACGGTCTTTCAGGTTTAATGACTGCTTTAGCATTAAACAAATTAGAAGGCTTAGACGTTCACTTAATATCTAGAAAAAACAAGCTTTCTAAAGATAGAAGAACCACAGCTATTTCTGCCTCTAACTATGACTTTTTTAATGCAGTCTTAGACAAATTCGATAAAAATTTATTTTGGCCCTCTAAAAAAATCGATCTTTACTACGAGACAAAAGATCAGAACTTGAATTTCTTAAACTTTAATGAAGATAGCAAAAATCTTATGTACGTTTTTGAGAATAATAAAATCAAAGAAATTCTAATTAAAGAAATTAAAAAGAAAAAGATCAAAACTCTTCAAAAAAATATTAATGAATTAAAAGATTTAGATGGTTATGATATTAAAATATTATGCTTAGGCAGGTCCTCAAAAATCTATCAAAGTATAGTTGATAAAAGATCTTTAAATAAAGATTATAAAGAAATCGCTATCATAGGTTATGTCAAACACAATCTGAAGAATTTGAATACAGCTCAATATTTTTTAAAAGATGGCCCACTAGCAATACTTCCTTTTTCAAAAAATAATTTTTCCTTTGTATGGAGTGTTGATAAAGACTTTCCTAAAAAAAATATTAACTTAATTGTTAAATCTAAAATTTGTGAAGTTTTAAAAACAAAAAAAATACAGCTTTCAAATCAACAATCTTATCCTTTAACACTTAATTTAAAACGAGAATATTATAAAAATGATATTCTTATTTTAGGTGAAGGGCTTCATTCAGTTCATCCTGTAGCAGGTCAAGGTTTCAATCTTGTATTAAGAGATATAAATAAATTACAAGAGATACTTAAATATTATACGGGATTAGGTATATCCCTAAAAAGCACTCCTGCTCTTGAGGATTTTACAAATAATAGAAAATCTGAGAATATTATTACTGGTATTGGAATAGACCTTACTCATAATTTTTTTAAACAAAATAAATTATTAGACCCTTTTAAAGAAACAATTTTGAAGAATATTTCAAAAAATAATACTTTTAAAAAAATAAGCAAATTTATTTCTAATCAAGGTTTATCAACTTAATTCAATGAATATTTATGCGCTTTCATCAGGCAGAGGCCCGTCAGGAATAGCCATTGTTAGAATATCAGGTAAAGACACTCTTAAAGTTTGTAAGAATTTAACTAAACTAAAAGACATTAATTCTAAGGAGGTAAATTATTGCCAATTCTATGATCCCAAAAACGATACAATAATAGACCCAGAGGCTCTATTATTGTGGTTTCCCGGGCCTAATAGCTATACTGGAGATGATTTAGCTGAGTTCCAGGTCCATGGTAGTAATGCTGTTATTAACGCTCTATTGAAGGCACTATCAGAACAAGATAATTGTAGATTAGCCGAACCTGGTGAATTTACAAAGATAGCTTTTCAAAATGATAAAATTGATCTTTTAAAGGCTGAAAGTATAGGTGATTTAATCCATGCAGAGACAGAGTTGCAAAGAGAACAAGCTGTTAAATTAGTTCAAGGTAATGCTTCAAATTATTATAATGATTTGAGAGAAAAATTAATAAAATCTTTATCCTATATCGAAGCTAAAATAGATTTTGCTGAGGATGATTTACCAGAAAAAGTTTTAAAAGAAGTTCAAAACTCTATTAAAGAAATTCATAAAGATATTCATAAGATAATCGAGGACTATAAAATTGGAGAAAAAATAAGAGATGGATTTAGAGTTTCTATAACAGGCGAAGTGAATGCAGGTAAATCTTCTCTTTTAAATTTAATAGCAAAAAGAGATGTTGCTATTGTTTCAGATCAAGCAGGAACCACAAGAGATGTAATCGAGATATATTTAAATATAGATGGTTATCCCGTAATTTTAGCTGATACAGCAGGCATCAGAGATGTTAAAAATGAGGTTGAAAAAAAAGGCATATCTTTAGCTTTAGGAAAATCAAAAGAAGCAGATTTGAATATTGTTGTTATAGATAATTCCTCAAAAAACATAAATAATGAAATTAAAAAAATGATTAACAACGATACAATAATTTTGTTAAATAAATCAGACGTACAAGATAAACAAAATTTTAAATTTGATGCAGATACAGTGTTAGCCTCAGTTAAAGAAAACAAAAATATCGATAGTTTAATTAAAAAAATAAAAGAAAAATTGAGTAAAAAATTTACATCAAATAATACTGCTTTAATTACAAGAGAAAGACATAGAGTTAAACTTAATGAATGTTTAAAAGAAATAGATAACTTTCTTCAAAAAGATCAAAATAAAGATTTAGAATTAGCTGCGGAAGATCTAAGAATGGCTACACGACATCTTGGAAGCATTGTTGGAAAAGTTGATGTTGAAGAAATCCTTGGATCGATATTTAAAGACTTCTGTATAGGAAAATAAAATACCTCTTGTATTCTTAATATACCGGGTTACATTCATCTGATGACAAAACAAGACTATGATGTAGTAGTAATAGGGGGTGGTCACGCTGGATGTGAAGCAGCAGCTGCATCCGCTAGAATGGGCGTTAATACTGCCCTTTTTACACATAAAATAGAGACAATTGGCGAGATGTCGTGCAATCCTGCTATCGGAGGGCTTGGAAAAGGGCATCTAGTTAGAGAAATAGATGCTTTAGATGGTCTAATGGGTATTGTAGCCGACAAATCAGGTATTCAATTTAGATTATTAAACAGAAGTAGAGGTCCAGCAGTGCAAGGGCCACGTACTCAATCAGATAGGGCTCTTTACAAAGAGCACATGCAAAAAATATTACTTAATTATAAAAATTTAACTGTAATAGCTGATCCAGTCACAAAATTTTTATTTGATGATATGCAAAGCAAAATTATTGGCTTTATATGTCAAAGTGGAAAAGAAGTAAGGACAAAAGAACTAATATTAACTACAGGTACTTTTCTTAATGGATTAATACATATTGGTGAAATACAAATACCAGCTGGTAGGTATGATGAAAAACCATCAACTGGTTTGAGTGAACAATTATCAAAATTAAAAATGCAAATAGGAAGATTGAAGACAGGTACTCCACCCCGTCTAGATGGTAGCACAATTAACTACGATGATTTGGAAATGCAGCCAGCAGATGATGATCATTATTACTTTTCTTTCCTTACGAATAAAATTGATAACAAACAAATTAAGTGTGGAATGACTTATACTAATAATGAAGTCCATAAAATTATAAATGACAATATTTCTCGTAGCGCAATGTATTCAGGAAATATTAAAGGTGTAGGGCCGCGTTATTGCCCATCCATTGAAGATAAAATTGTAAAATTTAAAGAGAAACAGCAGCATCAAATATTCCTTGAACCTGAGGGATTAAAGGACAATACTATTTACCCAAATGGCATATCTACTTCTCTTCCAGAAGAGATACAGCTTAGAATATTAGCTAAAATCAAGGGTTTAGAGCAGGTTAAGATGAAAAGAGCAGGATATGCTATAGAGTACGATTATGTGGATCCAAGAGAACTTAATGCTACTTTAGAGACCAAAAAAATTAAGTCATTATTTTTAGCAGGACAAATTAATGGTACTACTGGTTACGAGGAAGCTGCTGCTCAAGGTTTGATAGCTGGAATTAATGCTGCTTTAAAAATCAAAAATAAAACTGAATTTGTTTTAGATAGATCAACTTCTTACATTGGTGTGATGATTGATGACCTTATTACTAAAGGTGTTACAGAGCCATATCGTATGTTTACCTCTAGAGCAGAATATAGATTATCTTTAAGAGCTGATAATGCAGATCAGAGATTATCAGATATTGGTATAAATTTAAATCTCGTCAGTTCAGAAAGAAAGAAAATATTTTTAGAAAAGAAAAAAAATATTTTTTCACTTAATAATTTTTTAGAAACAAAATTTTTAACTCCTAATGAAGCAAAAAAACATAACATTAAAATTGCTATGGACGGTGTCAAAAGATCGTGCCTAGAGGTCATGGGTCAACGAAAAGTAAATATGGCTAAAATAAGGCAGATATTTAATGACTTACCTGTGTACGGTAGCACAATAGAAAAGCAGGTTGTAATTGATGCTCACTACATGGGGTATTTAAAGAGACAAGAGCGGGACATCCAATCATTTAAGAAAGATGAGTCTGTAATTATTCCTAAAAATATTAATTATGAAAATTTAAGTGGTTTGTCTAATGAGGTTAAGTCTAAGCTAGTTTCTATTAAGCCTAAGACACTAGGCCAGGCTATCAGAATAGATGGTATTACTCCTGCGGCTGTAATAATTTTATTATCTCATATTAAAAAGCTTAAATTTAAAGCTTCTGCGTAATGCAGGAAAAAGAAGTCATAAAATATCTACAAAATCAGCTTCATTTTTCTTTTAAATCCACAGAAAAGCTTCAAATTTTTGTTAATGCTCTAATCTGTGCAAATAAAAAGCATAATTTTATATCTAAGAGTACTGAAGTTAATATTTGGCATAGGCACGTACTCGATTCAGCTCAATTAGTTAAATTTATAGACTTTTCAAAAGGTTCTTTATCAGATTTAGGTTCAGGTGCAGGATTTCCTGGTTTGGTATTAGCAATTTTTAATGAGAATAAGAACTTTCACGTGAAATTGTATGAAAAATCACCTGTTAAGAGAGCTTTTTTAGATGAAATAAGTAAAAGATTGTCTATAAAAGTAGATATTCAGGGCAATATATATGAAAAAAAAATCGATAGTGATTATGTAGTGAGTAGAGCTTTTAAAAAATTAGAAACAGTAATACAAGTTTCACGTGAAATCGTCAAAAAACCACATAAATTGATAGTTTTAAAAGGTCAAAATGCACAGGAAGACATTAAAAAAGCTTTCAAAAGAAAAAAATACGCTTATAAACTTGAAGATAGTATAACTAATAATGACTCAAAAATAATTATAGTTGATTTAAAAAAATGACGACAACAATTTCGGTGATTAATCAAAAAGGTGGAGTGGGTAAGACAACAACAGTCATAAACTTGGCAGCTTCACTGTCCATTATGGGTCAAAATAATCTTGTTATAGATTTAGACCCTCAGGGTAATGCCACAACAGGGTTTGGAAAAAGCAATAGTGATGAAGTAAAGAATATTTACAATTTATTAATTAGAAAAATAAAACTTAATCAGGTAATTCAAAAAACAAATATCGAAAATTTAGATATCATTGGATCTCACGTAAATTTATCTGGAATAGAAGTAGAAACAGCTAATGATTCAAAAAGAGCTTTTGTTTTAAAAGAAATCTTATCGGCTGAAAAATTAGGACTGTTAAAAAAATATGATAATATTTTCATAGACTGTCCTCCTTCTTTAAGTCTGTTAACTATTATGTCATTGGTAGCATCAGATGAATTATTAGTACCTCTACAGACAGAATTCTTTGCCTTGGAGGGAATTACTCAGTTGGTAAAAACTATTGATAGAATTAAAGAAAATTTAAATCCAGAACTTTCTATAAGGGGCATATTGTTAACAATGTTTGATAAAAGGAATAAACTTTCTTCTGAAGTAGATAGGGAAGCCAGAAATTATTTTAAAGATAAAGTTTACCAAACTGTAATACAAAGAAATGTAAGGCTTTCCGAAGCACCATCTCATGGTTTGCCATGTGTTATTTACGATAAAAGTTGCGTAGGTAGCCAATCATATTTTAAATTAGCTGAAGAATTTTCCAAAAAAAATAATATAGAAAGCGCTGCGTGAGCCCAACAAAGAAAAAAGGACTAGGAAGAGGTCTATCAGCTTTGTTTGGGGATCAAGGCTCTGCAGAAGAAAGTCAATTAAATAGGGAATTAAATACAGTTTCAATAAGTGATTTAAGCAGAAACCCTTACCAACCAAGGGAAAATTTCAATCAAAACAAACTAGTAGAGCTTTCAAATTCAATAAAAAAAAATGGTATAATTCAGCCAATAGCAGTTAGACCTAAAAAATCAGAACCAGGAAAGTATGAAATAATTGCTGGTGAAAGAAGATGGTTAGCTGCCCAAAAAGCGGGTTTACATGAAATACCTGTTACCATCTTAGATTTAAGTGATGTTGAGTCATTAGAAGTAGCGATAGTAGAGAATATTCAGCGAGATGATCTAAATGCTATTGAAGAAGCAAGAGGTTATAAGAGACTATCAGATGAGTTTAATTATGATCATGAAAGTATTTCAAAATTAATGTCTAAAAGTAGGAGTCATGTAAGTAATACATTAAGATTGTTAACATTACCTTCAGACGTGGTAAGTATGATAGAGGAAGGATCATTAACTTCTGGACAGGCCAGACCTTTAATAGGACTATCAAATGCTTCCAGTATTGCCGAGGAAATTGTTTCAAAAAATTATAGTGCTAGAAAAGTAGAATATTTAGTTAAGTCTAAGAAAACTTCTGGATCTAAAATTAAAACATATGATGCAAATATTTTAAAAGCCCAAGAACTCATCGAAAAAAAATTGGGGTTAAAAGTTAATATATTTAATAAAAAGAATAACTCTGGAAAAATTGCTATTGAGTATAAAGATTTAGAACAATTCGAATTAATATCAAAACTTTTAACTAAGCATTAGCTAACTCACATATATCTACAATTAATTTTTTCATTAGTACTTTTTTATTTATATTTCCATTTGTCTTAAAATTGATTTCAATATCGTACGTTTTGCTTAAGATTTTTTTAATTTTTAATAAATTCCATTTTTTTGCTTGGATTAAGAATGAGGGTTTATCTTTCCAGAATATAGGAGGTTTGATCATATTAACTGCATCTACTAAACTTGTTTTTTTTTCTAAATTAAAAGTTTCAGCCAACTTGTTTAATCTTTGATTAATTACATTTAAATAATAAATACTTTTTTCATTATCCATCAAAGTATCACTAAGCAGCTGATTGGTTTGAACTTTATCTCCTTTTAAAGCCTCATCTTTTAATAAGTTAAAATTATCATTAACTTTTACATCTAATAACATTTCTAGTTTATCAGAACTTAATTCCTTATTTTTAAAAAAAGTTAAAATTTTACTTAGTTCATTATTCAGCTTAGCTCTATCCAAATTACAATTATCTTTAATCATATTTATATTTTGTGATGACATGCCTTTAAAACCTTTTAATTTATTTAATATAATGTTTTTGATACTAATTTCATTGTCTGGGTAGCAAGCAATCGCAGCAGTTTTATTAGATTTTTCATAATAAGATCTAAGCTTCGATTTTTTGTCTAATAGTTCAGAAAATAAATATATTTTTTGATTGTCTAATTTTGTTATAACTTTTTCTATTACACTTAAGACTTTGTCAGTAGCTTGATCTATAAAATAAATTTTTTCTTCTTCAAAAAGTGAAATATTTAAAACTTCGTTAAAGAAACGATCCTCATTTTTTATAATCTCTTCTTCTAAAAAAACTAATATCTCTGCTTTCTTATTATTTAATTTGATAATTTTTTTAAAATCTTCTTTTAAACCAATGTTTTCACCATAAAATAAAAATAAATTCTCCTTGATCCCATTGATATTTTGTTCAGCTAAATAACTTTTATAAATCATTTAATTTAAAAGCTATCTCGTCTAAAATTTTATTCGCCAATATATTAACTAACATTGCTTCTTCCTCTTTTTCGTTCTTTCGTGTTGTTGAGTGATATTTTGCTACCTTGTATTCTGATTTTTCTGAAATTGATATTTTATCTAAAAGTTTTCCGTTATCATCTTTAATTTCAAGAGAAATGTTTATTGTCATTTCGTATTTACTTATTTCATTATTGGTATTTTTTTCTTTAATTTTTTTATTTTTTTCGCTGATTATATTTAAATAAATTATCTTATTATCTTTATTTTTTGAAAATAATAATAATTTATTTTTTAATTTATAATTAATTCTTTTGTCCCCTGATGTATCAATTTCTGCTATTGAAAAGTTGATCAATTCACTTTTTTTAATAACCTTAAATCCGCATCCAGTGAATATAAAAATTGCGGCAAGAATTGTTGAAATAATTTTTATCATTTATTAAGAATTATGTAATTTATAATTTTATTTTTGACAAAGATAGTTTTAATAATTTTTTTGTTTAAAATATACTTATTAGCCTTAGATTTGTTTAAGACCATTTTATTAATTTCATCTTGATTTAAATCCTTTTTAGTAGTTATTATATCTCTTGTTTTACCATTAATCTGAATAGCAATTTTTATTTCCTCAATAAAATTTCTTTGAATTATCGGCCAATTGATTTCTTCTTTGCAACCTAATAGTTCTAAGCATTCGTAGGCTAAATGTGGGATTAGTGGAATCATCAGTTTCATTATTTTTACAGTGTTCTCGGTAAATATTTTATTATTGATTTCTTTATCTAAATTATTTTTTAAATATTTATGAACTTCGTAAAAATTAGCTATAGTTACATTAAATCTAAATTTATTAATAGAGATGTCAATTTTATTTACATAATTATTTATTTCCAAAATAAATTTTTTTTCAATTTCTTTGTTAGATTTTTTTTCAATTCTTTCAGAAACAACGTAGTTTAAGTCCCAAATTCTTTGTAAAAATTTACTTGCTGATGCAACACCCGTGTCCGACCATTGAACATCTTTCTCGGGTGGACTATCAGAAAGAATAAACCATCTGACAGCATCAGCCCCGTATTGTTTAATCATAGTTTCTGGATCAATAGTATTTTTTTTCGATTTAGACATTGACTCAACAGGACCAACTAGAACTTTACTTTGATCTGTTTTTTTAACAATTTTTTTAGAGTCAACTTTTTCAATTTCTTCAGGATATAGCCAATTACCATTTTGATCCTTATATGTTTCATGACAAACCATCCCTTGTGTGAAAAGATTTTTAAATGGTTCAGAAATATTTAATTTGTTGTTACATTTCTTCAAGGCTTTAGTAAAAAATCGAGAATAAAGTAAATGTAATATAGCATGTTCAATACCACCAATATATTGATCAACAGGCATCCAATGATTTATTTTTTTTTCATCAAAAGGTGAAACTTTATGGTCAGGAGAACAAAATCTTAAAAAATACCATGAAGAGTCTACAAAAGTATCTAACGTGTCTGTTTCTCGTATAGCTTTCTTTCCTGTAGTTTTTTGTTTTGTGAACTTCCAGGTAGGATGAGAGTCCAATGGGTTACCCCGTGAATTAAGATCTATGTCGTCAGGCAATTCTATAGGTAATTCGCTTTTATCTACAGGAACAACCTTTCCATCTTCAAGGTAAATCATTGGTATTGGACATCCCCAGTACCTCTGTCTTGAAACGCCCCAATCTTTTAAACGATATAAAGTTTTTTTTTCTCCAAGATTTTTATTTTCAATTCTCTTAATAATTTCTTTTTTTGCATCAATTATATCGAGATTATTCAAAAAATTAGAATTAATTATTTTACCGTTTCCTGTGTATGCTTCTCGTAATTCATTGTTACCTTTTTCATCGGAAACGACTTTCTTTATTTCAAGCTTATATTTTTTTGCAAAATCAAAATCTCTTTGGTCATGAGCAGGACACCCAAAAATTGCACCAGTCCCATAATCCATTAAAACAAAATTTGCAAAATAAACAGGTATTTTTTTATTCAAAAAAGGGTGATGAACAACTAAATTAGTATTAAATCCCAATTTTTCAGCATTTGCTAGTGCTTCTTCAGTGGTGCCAGTTTTATTGCAATCCTCTTTAAATTTTTTAAAAGAGTCTTTTTCTATAAATTTATTATTTAAAGGATGATCAACTGAAAGCGCAATAAAGCTGGCCCCAAAAATAGTATCAGGTCTTGTAGTAAAGACTTTGATTAATTCTTTAGAATCATCAACTTTAAAATTGATTTCACAGCCAAAGGATTTTCCTATCCAATTTTTTTGCATTAATTTAACTTTTTCAGGCCACCCTTCGAGAGAGCTTAAATCACTTAATAGTTCATTTGAAAATTTTGTGATATTAAAAAACCATTGTGATAATTTTTTTCGTTCAACAACTGCGTTTGATCTCCATCCCTTTCCATCAATAACTTGCTCATTAGCAAGGACAGTTTTTTCAATTGGGTCCCAATTAACATATGTTTCCTTACGTGAAACTAAGCCCTGGTTATAAAAGTCGATGAAAATTTCTTGCTGATGTTTATAGTATTCCTTATCACAGGTAGATATTTCCAAGCTCCAATCTATCGATAAGCCTAAAAGCTTAAGCTGTTTTTTCATTAAATTAATATTATTTTTTGTCCATTGTTTTGGATGCAAATTATTTTGTTTTGAGGCATTTTCAGCAGGCAACCCAAAAGAATCCCAACCCATCGGGTGCAAAACACTAAAGCCATTTAAATATTTATAACGAGCGATAACATCGCCAATTGTATAGTTTCTTACATGTCCCATATGAATTTTACCAGATGGATACGGAAACATTTCAAGGCAATAAAATTTTTTACCTTGATCTCTATAAAGATTATTTTTTATGAATTTGGTTTGCCATTTTTTTTCAATAGCTCTTAAATTGAGTCTTTCCATGGCAGTTATTTTTTTTCTTTATCTGATTTTTCAAATAACGAAGCTTTTTTTAAAATTGTTGCGCGCAATTCATCTTTGATCAAATTGCTAGAAGCTAAATTTGTTCTGCAAACTAAATTATTGTCGCAAATCTTTTTATGTACAATAATTTTAAGACTATCGCTTCTTACCTGGTTTGATAAAAATCTAATTGTAATTTTAATAGATTCTCTTTTAGAATTTTCCGAGTACCAGTCAGTTATAATTACACCACCTGAGTAGTCTACAGTAGTTAATGGTAAAAAATCTAATGTCTCTAGAGATGCTCGCCACATAGGATTGGAAGAACTGAATTCGTAATTGGTAGAACCTCCTCTATTTCCAAATATAGATCCTAGTGAGGCACCTCTTCCTTCTTTTATATTTTTTTTTCTTTTGTCTTCAGCAGATATAGGTCTGTTAGGATCAAAATCTGCATTTTTTTTGTTACACCCGAAAGCTATTACTAAAGTTGAAAAGAGTAATATTTTTAAAAAATTAGATAGAATTTTTGACATTTAGATAAAGTATAAATTTTTATAGAACTTAATATTATTACCTTTTTATAACGTAAAGCTAAAAAATACTAATAAAACTGGTAAAAAGTGTGATATATTTACTACAGTAAGCCAAAAATAGGCAAATTACTTGTTTAATTAGTGAAAAATGAAGTTGTTATTGTAAATTACGTACAAATTGTAATTACAATTTCGAAACAAAAAACAAACAAAGGAAACAAATGAAAAAAATATCTAAACTATTAGTAGGTATCTTATTTTCAGCTCTAGTTGTTGCTCCATCTTACGCAGGTGAGTTAGCAGTGACTGGTGGTGCTACCGCTACTTACTCTATCGGTGGTGACTCTTCAGGGTCTGGAAAAACATTAGGTATCTCTAATGAAATAGACTTCTCTGCAAGCGGAGAATTAGACAATGGTTTTACTTGGAATTACCAAGTACAACTAGATGGTGCTTCAACAGCTAACGATGACACAAGATTAGAAATCGGAACTGACATGGGTACTATTGGTATTTACATTTCTGAAGGTGGAATGTCTAAAGAACTTCATGGCGTAGGTGCTATGGGTCCTGGATTTGACTACCATTCTCCAGCTAACGGAACTACTGGTGCATTTCAAACTGGTTATGACGTAGACGGTTACGGAAACGTTCAATACCACACACCAGGAGACATGCTTCCATTAGGAGCAACTGTTAAACTTGGTTATGTGCCAGATATGAATGACACTGCATTGAGTTCAGCAAAAGACTCAAACTCTAATCCTAGTTCAGAAGCAACGGGAAGAAACTTAACACAACTTGCTTTAACTCTAGCGCCAATTGATGGTTTAACTATTCAAGGTGACGTTGCTCAAACTTCAAATGAAACTGGCGTAGCCGTTTCAGTAGAAGAAGGTGTTTCTGCTAACGTAGGTGCTAAGTACACTATGGGTCAATTCAGCTTAGGTTATGTAGAAGGTGGATACCAACCAGCAGTAGCATCAAGTGAAATTACATACTACGAAAATACTTTCTTAGGTGTACAATTTGATGTTAATGACGCAATTTCTCTTTCATACCACGTAGATGAATCAGACAGAAACGTTAGAACTGCAGTAGCAGTAGCAGCATCAGCTGGTACAAAAGTTGTAACTTCAATGGAACAGAAATCTTACCAAGTAGCGTATACTACAGGTGGAGCAACATTAGGTGTAGCTCAAGCAACTGTAAAAAACTCTGATTACACTGCAGGTAAAGACGAAAGCCAAACAATTCTATCTTTAGCAATTTCTTTCTAGTTTAAGAGATTTTAAAGTTTAAAAAAGCCGGTTAATTATTTTAGCCGGCTTTTTTTTTATTTCTGACAAAATAGCAAAAGACTCACAATTTATTTGTTTAAGCTTATTTAAATTCTTAATTTTAATACCTCCCAAAGGAACAAGTTTGTTAAAAATTGTATTTAGACATTTGTTAAATTTAACTACTCCTAAAATTGGATCTTTTTTATCGTAGTCAACTAAGAGCAATTTGGATAACAATATTTTGCTACATCCTTGTTTGATCTTTAAATAAATCTCACTTACATTGTGAGCTGAGCCTATAATTTGAAAATTTATTTTCTTTAAATTCAATGCTTTAAAACTTTTATTATATGAAGATAAGTAGACTCCATCTGAATTAAGTAATACAGCTAATTTTTTATCATTAGCTACAAAAAAATCTATTAACTTAAGTCTACATTGTTTCCTAAACTTGATGAGATCTTCTAGACTGTCTTTAGTCTTGTGATTTCGATAAATAATGAGAAATTTGTTATATTTTTTTATGTTTCTTAAATTTAAATCTTTGATACTTTCAATTATTAAAAAATATTTTTTTTTAAAAGCAAACATATGAATACAATAGTAGAAAGATACAATAAAATAAAATCTAATATTATATCTTTGAAACCTAATAAACCTGTCAATATCATAGCAGTCAGCAAAACATTTCCTCTAACACACATAAGACCTTTAGTAGATTACGGCCATACTCATTTCGGTGAAAACAAAGTCCAAGAGGCCATCTCAAAATGGAAAGATGTAAAGAAAGAGAAAAATAATATAATTCTTCATATGATAGGTAAGTTACAAACCAATAAAGCAAAAGATGCTGTAAAGATTTTTAATTACATCCACTCTTTGGACAACCAAAAACTTGCGGATATTTTGGCAAAAACTCAATCAAATGAAAATAAAAATTTAAATTATTTTATACAAGTTAACATTGGTAACGAGAACCAAAAATCTGGAATACCAATCAATGAATTAGATGCCTTTTATAATTATTGTAATAATGAAATTAAATTAAATATTATTGGACTTATGGTCATACCGCCTAATGATAATAACACTAAAAAATATTTTAAATATTTAAATGAATTAAACAAATCCCTGGCATTAAAAGAACTTAGTATGGGCATGTCAGCAGATTATCTTGATGCAGTAAATTTTGAAGCTACATACGTAAGGATAGGTACCTCTATATTTGGTTCTAGATCTTAGAAAATTTTTATTTTTGTTTTTTTTTTTATACTATTAAGTATTTTTAATAAATGAATCTTTTTTATAGCAATACAACCTTCTGTGCTCTTGTAATTTTTTTTGGCAACATGAATAAAAATAGCACTCCCTTTATTTTTTATAATGGGATTCATGTTGAAATCTAAAACTAAAATTAAGTCATAAGTATTTTCTTTCTTGAAGAGTTTTTCATAACTAAAATTAATTGATTTAGTAGTCAATTTGTTATATTTATTTGAGCTTGGATCATCACACCAAGCCATATCTTTAGTAATGGCGAGTTTTTTTAAGGATGTATTTAATTTTTTTATTCTATCTTTTCTATATAAAAGAAATTTAATTTTAAATAAGCCTCTTGGGGTTACAAAGTCACCTTCTTTCATTTTTTTCCCAATTCCTCTTTTACCTACAGCACATTTTATTCTATAGTTATTGAAAGTAAGATATTTATTTTTTATTAATATATGCATTTATTAAAGACTTTAATTATTGGTCCCCCTATTTTCATTTCTACACTAATTGAACTAAGGCCTTTTTTAAAGTTTAATTTATTCGATAATTTTTTAAGTAATGAAAATTCTAACATAAATTTTGATGTTTTAATTATTCACGAAGACTCTCTTAATGACAAACAAAGTCGATCCTTTATTGACAAAAACAATTCATTAAAGATATTAGCGTCAAGCAAGAGTGATAAAATATTTAATTGTGATGTTATTTTACGACTTCCAACAACAGTAAAAGAATTGAACTCAACAGTTGAGAATTTATTAGCTAAAAAGATATTTAATAAAAATTCTTCAATTAAAATTAAAGATTTTTTTTTAAATAAAAATGAAAAGAAATTGTCCAAAGATAAAAATTCCGTAATTTTAACAGAAAAAGAAATTCAATTGTTGGAATTATTAAAAAAAATTAATCAACCAGTTTCTAAAGAAAAAATTTTATCATCAGTTTGGCGTTACTCATCAGATGCCGATACGCATACTGTAGAAACGCATATATACCGACTTAGGAAAAAAATTAATGAAAATTTTTCTGATGAAAATTTTATTTTAAATAATAAAGACGGTTATTATTTGTGAAAAAAAGAAATAAAATTGCAAAAGATCTTTTTTCTACAAAATATAGAAAGCGCATTGTTAAGCCAAAAAAAGGTAAAGGTAGCTTTAAAAGAAAAAAAGCCTAATTTATTCTAGCACCAATTTGCTGAATTATTTTAGAAGCCATTTCAGTTCCTTTATGCAGACATTGTTTCAGTGGTAATTTATTTATGCAGCCATGTAAAAAACCAGCTGCGAATAAGTCTCCTGCCCCAGTCAAATCTTTAATTTTTAGGTTTGTTTGACTTTTACACTCAACTATTTCATTTTCCTTGATTGCGATGCTACCTTTGTCTGATCTAGTTACGACAAGAGTACTATTTAAATTCTTTCCAAAAGAAATAACGTCATCAAAAGATTTAGTGTCAATTAATTCTAATATCTCTTGTTCATTGGCAAACGTAATATCAAGTTTATTTTGAACGAGGTGTAAAAAATTTTTTTTATGTCGATCTACACAAAATTTGTCTGATAAAGACATTGCTGTTCTATTTGAATATTTAATAGCTTCATCGAAAGCATCTTTGGGTTCACCTTCATCCCATAAGTAACCTTCAAGGAAAGTTAATTCACTATTTTTAACAGCTTTAATATTTATGTCTGAATTATTTATTTTTCCCGCAGTTCCAAGAAAAGTACACATTGTTCTTTCTGAGTCTGGAGTTATAAGTATAAGACAAGTTCCAGTGGGTAAATTTTCTTTTTTTTTCTTATAAAAATATTCCACATTTTCTTTTTTTAGACCTTGTTCATACTTTTGACCTAAATCATCATCATTAACTTTACCTATAAATCCAACATTATTTCCAAGTTGTGATAAACCAACAATTGAATTAGCAACAGATCCACCCGAAACCGTCTCTTCAATTTTAAGATTGGTAAGCAATTTTTTAAATTCTGCTTCATTTATTAATTTCATATTGCCTTTAGCTAAATTATTTTTAGAAAGAAATAAATCATCTACCTTACAAATAACGTCGACTATTGCGTTCCCGATTCCAATAATATTCATTAGTTATGCTTTCTTTGTTTTAATTGGCTTTTTTCTATTTGGATAACAGCTTTTACAAATTTTACAAGAAATTCCGTAGCACTCTCGAGCCTTACAATATTCTCTTCCATACCAAATAATTTGTAGATGTAGTTTGTTCCAGTGCTTTATAGGAAAGATTTTCTTTAAATCTTTTTCTGTTTGAACAACATCTTTTCCATTTGTTAAGCCCCATCTTTGTGCCAATCTATGAATGTGAGTATCTATGGGAAAGGCTGGAAAACCAAAAGCTTGAGACATTACTACACTAGCAGTTTTATGACCTACGCCAGGAAGGCGTTCAAGCTCCTCAAATGTTTTAGGAACTTTGCTTTTATATTTTTCAACAAGTATTTTTGAAAGATAGTAAATACTTTTAGCTTTAATTCTAAATATACCTATTTTATTAATCAATCTTTCAATTTTTTTTCTTCCTATTTTTAAAAAATGTTTTGGTTGATTATATTTCAGGTAAATATTTTTTGTAACGTTATTAACATTAACATCTGTACATTGAGCCGAAAGTAATACAGATATTAATAGAGTAAAAGTGTTTTTATAATTTAAAGGAATTTGTACTTTAGGATAAATTTTGTTTAATTCCCTTAAAATAATTTTAGATTTCTCTTTGTTATTCACTTAAAGTTCAGAAGATCTCGCATTGAATAAAGTCCTGGTTTTTTGGACATAAGCCAGATAGCAGCAGTTAATGCTCCTTGTGAATATAAAGCTCTGTCAAAAGACTGGTGATTAAGTTTAACGATTTCTTTTCCACTTGAAAATCTAACCTCATGTTCTCCAATAATTTCTCCTTTTCGAATAGAGTTAAAATTTATTTTTTTGGAGTATGGAAAAGATTTTCTATTTAAATATTTTTTTCCTATTAAATTATTAAGATTTTTATTTTTTCCATCAGCTATTCCTTTACCTAACATTAAAGCGGTTCCAGATGGATAGTCTATTTTATGTTTGTGATGAACTTCATACACTTTACTAAGAAAATTACTTCCGAGAGACTTAGATGCAATTTCTGTTAAGAACATTAATAGGTTAACACCAAGACTCATGTTGCCTGCTTTTAAAATTGGAATTTTTTTTGAAAATTTTTTTATTAAAGTTTCGTCTTTTTTTGAAAAACCTGTTGTTCCAATTACTACTCGTTTTTTAAGTTTGCTCGCAATTCTTAAAATTTCAAGAGTACATTTTGGAACGGTAAAATCAATAATAACATTAGTAGTTTTAAATGAATCAACATTATTAAGACCAGGTTTAATACCTGCAATTTTTTTTTTAATTATTTTACTTTCCGTTAACGAAGTTAATTTAAAATTTCTATTATCTTTAGATGACTTTATAAGTTGTTGGCCCATTCTACCCATGCAGCCTGAAATAGATAAATTTATTTTTTTCATTATTTTATCAAATAAATTATTACAATAATAACTAATGTAATTATAGCCCAAATAGATAAATTTCTTAAAAATTCTTTTAATTTATTATTTGTAGATAAAAAACTAGGTAAGATAAGAGTTAGTACGGCAATTAAAAAAATTGCAGACATTAATTGATCAGTGTGCATTTAAATTAAGAATTTTTCCAAAACTTTTTTGCTTTTTCAAAAAAGTTCTTAATGATTGGGTCAGGCTTATCGCTTTCAATTTTATTAAATTCCTCTAATATTTCTTTTTGTCTTTTGGAAAGAGATGTAGGTACTTGAGTAATAATTCTGATATAAAGATCTCCAAAAATGCTTCTTCTTAAAATAGGCATACCTTTTCCTTTTAACCTAAATTGTTTACCATGCTGAGTTGCAGCTGGTATTTTAATTTTAGACTTACCACCATCAATCGCAGGTACCTCTACAGAAGTTCCTAGAGCTGCATCTGTAAAAGAAATAGGCAATTCATAGTATAGATTTTCTTCTGATCTTTTAAAAATTTCGTGATTATCGATTGAAATAAATAAATAAAGATCTCCATTAGATCCACCTTTGGATCCCGCTTCACCTTTTCCAGATACTCTTATTCTTGTCCCATCATCAACACCTTTTGGAATTTTAACGGTCACATTTTCATTGGCCTGTACTTTACCGTTACCACTGCATATATTACATGGTTTACTAATTGTTTCGCCATATCCACTACACTGAGGACATGTTTGTTGAACAGTAAAAAACCCCTGATTGGTTCTAACCTTGCCTCTTCCAGAACAGTAATTACATTTAATAGGTTTAGAACCTTTTGCTGCACCACTACCAGAACAAGAGGAGCATGATTTATAAGTTGTGTACTTAACATTTTTTTCAATACCTTTATAAGCATCTTCCAAATTAATGCTAACATCATACCTTAAATCATTTCCTCGATTACTTGATCCTCTAGAAGATCCACTTCCACCAAAATCACCAAAAAAATCTTCAAAAATGTCTGAAAAAGATGAAGTATCAAATCCTCCAAAACCTTGTCCACCACCGCCTGATCCTTCAAACGCAGCATGACCAAATTGGTCATAATTAGCTTTTCTCTTATCATCGGAAAGAATATGGTAAGCTTCACTTGCCTCCTTAAATTTTTCTTCAGAAGTTTTGTCGCCTTTGGTTTTATCTGGGTGATGTTTTAGAGCTAGCTTTCGGTAAGCTTTTTTTATTTCGTCTTTTGATGCTGCTTTAGTAACACCTAAGACATCATAACAATCTCTTTTAGCCACAGGACGTCTCCTTAATTATTTTCTTAGGCGCTTTTTTCTTTATCTTCTTCTTTTACATCTTCAAAATCGGCGTCAACTACATTTTCTTTTTCATTAGGCTTGGAGTTTTTTGTTTCTTCCGCTTTATCTACCCCAGGTTTCTGCTGACTCTTATATACAGCTTCACCTAATTTCATAGAAACTTGAATTAAACTTTGTGTTTTCTTTTTAATATCTTCAGCATCAGTTCCCTCTAAAGATTTTTTAAGTTCAACAATACCATCTTCAATTGCTTTCTTTTCTTCGGCTGAAATTTTATCTCCATGTTCTTTTAAACTTTTTTCTGTAGAAAAAACCAAACTATCTGCCTGATTTCTAGCATCAACAGAGTCTCTTTTCTTTTTATCAGCTTCTTTATTAGCCTCAGCTTCTTTAACCATTTTCTGAATTTCCTCTTCAGATAACCCGCCGGAAGCCTGAATTTGAATTTTTTGTTCTTTTCCAGTCCCTTTATCTTTTGCAGAAACATTAACAATTCCATTAGCATCTATATCAAAAGTCACTTCAATTTGAGGAGTTCCTCTTGGTGCAGGTGGTAATCCCACAAGTTCGAAATTACCTAAAATTTTGTTATCTGAAGCCATTTCTCTTTCACCCTGAAGAACTCTGATTGATACAGCGGGTTGATTATCTTCGGCTGTTGAAAAAACCTGACTCTTTTTAGTTGGTATAGTTGTATTTTTTTCTATCAGTTTTGTTGATACACCGCCTAAAGTCTCAATACCAAGTGATAATGGAGTTACATCTAATAATAATACATCTTTAACGTCACCTTGAAGTACGCCTGCTTGAATAGCTGCACCCATAGCAACTACTTCATCAGGATTAACACTTTTATTGGGTTCTTTGCCAAAGAAATTTTTAACAGTTTCGATTATTTTAGGCATTCTAGTCATACCACCAACTAAAACTACTTCATTTATTTCTGCAGCTGAAAAGCCAGAATCTTTTAAGGCAGTTTTGCACGGTTCTAATGTTCTCTCTACAAGGTCGGCAACTAAAGCTTCAAGTTTAGCTCTAGTAAATTTTAAATTAACATGTTTAGGTCCAGTTTTATCTGCAGTTATAAATGGAAGATTGATTTCAGTTTGTGTTGCTGAAGATAATTCTATTTTAGCTTTTTCAGCAGCTTCTTTCAGTCTTTGAAGAGCCAACTTATCGTTTCTTAAATCGATACCATTATCTTTTTTAAACTCATCAATTAAGTAATTTACAATGGCATCATCAAAATCTTCGCCACCTAAGAACGTATCACCATTTGTAGACTTAACTTCAAAAACACCATCTCCTATTTCAAGAATTGAAACATCAAATGTTCCACCTCCTAAATCATAAACAGCAATTTTTTGGCCACTTTTTTTATCAAGACCATATGCTAATGCCGCTGCAGTTGGCTCATTTATAATTCTTAAAACTTCAAGTCCAGCTATTTTTCCAGCATCTTTAGTTGCTTGCCTTTGAGCATCGTTAAAATATGCAGGGACTGTTATAACTGCTTTTGTTACTGCTTGACCTAAATATTTTTCTGCAGTTTCTTTCATTTTTTGTAATATAAAAGCTGAAATTTGTGAAGGTGAATATTTTTGGCCTTTGCCTTCTACCCAAGCTTCGTTGCTATCGGATTTTACAATTTTGAACGGAACTCTACTAATATCTTTTTTTACAGTTTGATCGTCGAACGATCTACCAACTAGTCTTTTAGCGGCAAAAATTGTATCTTGTGCGTTAGTTACAGCCTGCCTTTTCGCTGGTTGTCCAATTAATTTTTCTTCACCCTCTAAAAAAGCAACAACTGATGGCGTGGTTCTAGCCCCCTCTGCATTTTCAAGAACCTTTGCTTGAGAGCCGTCCATAATGGCTACACACGAATTTGTTGTTCCTAAATCTATTCCAATTACTTTACTCATTAAATCAGTTCCTTTGTTGATAATTTTTTATATGGGTGTTTTTTTCCCATCTACAAGGTTATTTTTCCTCTTTTTTATCATTATTTTTATTATTTTTCTTAGAAACACCTACTAGTGCTGGCCTTAATAGCCTTTCACCCAACATGTAGCCAGCTTGTATCTCTTGGAGGATAGTTCCGGACTCTGCTTTTGCATCCTCTATTTCTGACATTGCTTGATGATAATTTGGGTCAAATTTTTTACCTTTAGTATTTATTTTACTAATTCTATTTTTTTCAAATATTGAAATTAAATCTTTTTCAATAATTGTTATATTTTCAAGAAATTTATCCAGATCTTTATTTGTTTTAAGTCCTTCATCGTTAATAATAGCTAATTTAGCTCTTTCCAGATTATCTAGAATTGCCAAACTTTCCTTAGCAAAATTAAAAGATCCAAACTCAAAAGCATCTCTTATCTCTTTCTCAAACCTTCTTCTTTGATTTTCTATTTCAGCAAGAGATCTTAAAAGTTTGTCTTCTGTATCTTTAAGTTTATCTTCTAAGGTTATTTCTTTAGAATCTTCATTAGTTTTTATCTCAGATGAATTTACATCTTTTTTATTCTTAATTTCTTCGTCAGTCTTTTGATACATATCGTTTTTTTTTGTATTTTCTTTGCTCATCTGATTGCTATATAGTAAAGAATCTTAAAATTACTAGATCAAAATGAAAAAAATTTTAATTGGGACGCACAATAATGGTAAATTTAAGGAAATTTCCTACTTAATCTCAAAAAAATTTAGGAAAATATCTCCTATAACACTAAAAATAAAAAGCCCAAAAGAAACTGGAAAAACATTTTCTTCAAACTCAAGGCTCAAAGTTAAGTTTTTTTCAAAATTTGTTAATTATCCCGTAATATCTGATGACTCGGGTTTATGTATCAAAGCTTTAGATAATAAGCCAGGAATACATTCTGCGCGATTAGCCAAGAAAAAAGGAAGTTTTTTAAATGCTATGAAGTTTATTTTAAAAAAACTTGAAAAGAAAAATAATAGGTCAGCAACATTTGTAAGCAATCTTTCATTTAAACAATTAAATGGTAAAATAATTTCTGCAGAAGGAAGGCTACAAGGTAAGATTTCTCATCAAATTTTAGGAAAAAAGGGTTTTGGATATGACTCAATTTTCATACCATCTAAGCTAAAAATTACTTTTGGTCAAATGTCAAAATTTAAAAAAATTAAAATGGATCATAGGTTCATTGCTTTTAAAAAATTGAAAAAAAAAATTAAAATTTTATAAATTTATTTTTATCTGTTTTATAAATTTTTAATTCTTGTAAAACCCTTCCATTTTTAAAACTAAAAGTTCCTATTTTACCTTTAATTTTAGATTTAAATAAAAAATCGTTAATTGAGTCAATTTTTTTATTTTTTTTCCAAATATAGTAAATAAGGCCTAGAGCATCATAAGTTAAAATAGTAATTTCGTTTGGATATGTTTTAAATTTTTTAAAGTATTTTTTGTTATACTTTTTGAATTCTTCATAATCTACAGAGGGGTAGTACAATTTTTTTATAGTATTTTCATAGAATATACTTTCATCAAACCATTGATTGATTGTGGTAAATAAAACCTTATCTTGATCAACATCAGTATAAACTAATGAAGTTAAAACGCTTTTTAAATTATTTCCAAAATCAATAATTATAACAGAGTCGAAATTAACATTTCCTAATGTATACAACTGTTCTAATCTTTCTAATTCTTTAATTGATTGTTCGTCATCTTTGTCTTCAAACATTTTTTTTCTTAATTTAAGACTTCTTTTTCTTTGAGAGTAATTCGTTAAAACTTCAATCTCACCTGTAAGAATTTCTGGATTTGGACTATAAGCAAATGTTTTAATATCATTTAAGTTAAGAACTTTAATTTTATCTTCGATAAATTCTGAATATTTATTTTTGGGATACATTATCACAGTTTTTTTTTTGTTTTGTTTTTTAATAAAATTTGTTAAGGCAATAAGTTGGGATTCTAAACTCACTCCGACACTTAATATATTATTTGTAAGTTCTGGATTAATATTAGATGGTGAAATAAAAATCAGATCATTATATTTTTTTGCTACATCAAAATCATCATAAGTTATGGGTCCAATTATAACTTTAACTCCTTGAGATTTAATATCTTTGATTGCAGTGTTAAGTTTGTCTTTATCATTGAAGCCAGAGTCTCTGGGCACTATGAATAATTCTTTATCACCTATTTCCTCTAGTGCTAGCTGTAAAGAATATAAAAGAGAATTACCTAACTCACCATAGGCTCCGCTTAATGGAGCAATTAGGCCTACCTTAAGAGTTCTGTTATCTTCATCACTTAAAAGATTAGAATTAAAAAAAACTATTGTATAAACTAATATTAAGATAAATTTTTTTTTCATAAAATGGAATTATACACTAATAATTTATATATTGTTTCTACACCTATTGGCAATCTTGAAGATATAACTTTTAGAGCATTAGGCGTATTAAAAAAATCAGACATTATTTTGTGTGAAGACACAAGACGTTCACTTAAATTATTAAATCACTATGACATAAAAAAGAAATTAATTTCTTACCATAAGTTTAATGAAAAAAAACAAACTTCAAAAATCATTGAACACATAAAACAGGGCAAGATTTTGTCATTAATTTCAGATGCCGGAACCCCACTTTTGTCAGACCCAGGACGTTTATTAGTAAATGAATGTATTGAAAATAAGATTAAGGTTATCCCAATTCCTGGCGCTTCATCAATAACTGCAGCTATGAGTATTTCTGGATTCAAAGACCAATATTTATTTTATGGTTTTTTACCTAAAAAAGAAAATGAAGTTGAAAAAATATTTTCTACATTATCTCAAAATTTATTATCACAAATTTTTTTTATTCCAGCTATTAAAATTAACTTTTATATTAAATTGATTAAAAAATATTATTCTGGCAGAAAATTACTTATTGCTAAAGAAATCACTAAAGTTCATGAGACCTTTTTTAGAGAAAATATTGAAGATATAAAATTATTTAAAACTCCATTAAAAGGTGAATTGACCATAATAATTTCTAACAAAAAAAAAATGAAAAAACAGCAAAAGGTGAATAAGGAAAAAATTGTTAATAAAGTTAAAAAATATTTGAAAAAATATAGCCTTAAAGACACTGTTGATTTAATCTGTGAAATAGAACAAATAAAAAAAAAAGATATCTACAAACTGTGTTTAAAAATAAAAAATGAAAAAAAGTATTAGCATTTTAATTGTTATTTTTATAACTTCTTGTACTTCTGTAGGAAAATTTGGTGCAGGCGTTGATATCACATTTGATCCACGAACAATTGGAATGCAAATTGATGACACGATAATGCAAAAAAATTTATCTGCCAGATTGGCATTAACAAATAAAAAATACTTTTTATCTATTCAATCAGAAGTCATCGATGGGAATATATTTTTATCAGGTAAGGTTATTGAACCAGAAGAAAAAATAAAAATAACAAAAATGGCATGGGAAACTAAAGGGGTCAGAGCTGTGAAAAATGCTATTACTATTAAAGGCAACAGTAGCTTTAAAAGTACTGCAAAAGATATTTTAATTACTAGTCAATTACGGTCTTCACTTATTTTTAACAAGAAAACAAAATCTAGAAATTATACCTTGGAAACAATTAATAAAAATATTTATATTTTTGGAATAGCGATGAATTTAGAGGAAAAAAATGAAGTTATAAACGAAGCGAATAAAATTTATGATGTTGAAAAAATTTTCCCCTCAATTTACTTAGCCACTGATTTAAGCAGAAATAAACTTTAATTAGAATAATCAATTACATCTGAAGAGAAAGAAGCAATCGATGCCAAGTTTATAATTTCTGAAGTGCTAGCTCTAAGAGGAGCAACCTCAATAGGTAAACCTAGACCTATCAACAAAGGTCCAATTAATTTTCCTCCACCAAACACTTTCATAAGCTTTGTGGAAATAGCCGCACTATGCAATGCGGGCATTATTAAAATATTTGCATTACCAACAATTTTAGAAAATGGATAAATTTCTTGGTAGATTGGATTTAAAGCTACGTCTGGTTGCATTTCACCGTCAAAATCAAAGTCAACTTCTTCTTTTTTTAACATATCAATAGCAGTTCTAACATGCTTAGTATTTTTTGAAATTGGTTTTCCAAAAGTAGAGTGAGATAAAAAAGCAACTTTAGGATCAAAACCAAAAAGGCGTGCTACACGTACACACGACTTTGATACATTTACTAGTCTCTCAGATGATGGAAAATCTTTGACGTTTGTATCTGCTACTAGAATAGTTTTTCCTTTTGAGACTATCATTGTCATTCCAAATATTTCTTCTCCCTGCCTCGCTTCCACTACTTTTTTAAGTTTTTCAATCGAAGCAGCATAATGTCTTATATTTCCTGTTACCATTGCATCAGCATCTTTGCAGGCAATCATCGAAGATCCCCACGCAATCCTATCATTACGAACCAGTCTATCAACATCCCTCTTTAATTGACCTTCTCTTTGTAATTTTTTATATAAATGTTTGACATATCTTTCTCTTTTTTCTTTGTCTGTAGAGTTTACAATGTCAATTTTATAATTTTCTTCCAACCCTATTTTTTTTAGTTGCTCTCTAATTCTTTTTTCAGCACCGATTAGTATTGGTTTTCCAAGTTTATTTCTTCCAAATTCAATTGCAGCTTTAAGCATATTTTCATCTTCACCTTCTGCAAAAACCACTCTTTTAGGATTTTTTCTGATTTTAGCATTTATACCTTGCATTAATGACATTGAGGGATCTAAACGATTTGAAAGTTGATCTTTATATAATTCGAAGTCCTTTATTTTTTTTCGTGCGACTCCACTTTTTATAGCTGCTTCTGCCACGGCTGCTGGAATTACACTGATTAATCTTGGATCAAATGTTGAAGGTATAATGTAGTTTTTTCCATATCTTGGTCTGTCACCACCATAAGCAGAAACAACTTCATCAGGGACATTTTCTCTTGCTAAAAGAGCTATTGCTTTTGCTGCAGCGACTTTCATTTCTTCATTTATTGCCTTGGCTCTAACATCAAGTGCACCTCGAAAAATGTATGGAAACCCAATTAAATTATTTACTTGGTTTGGATAATCAGATCTTCCCGTAGCTATAATTGCATCATCTCTAATTTCTTTAATGAGTTCAGGTTTGATTTCTGGGTCTGGGTTAGCGCAAGCAAAAATTACTGGATTTTTGGCCATGGATTTAATCATTCCTTGAGTAACAACATCCTTAGCAGATAAACCTAAAAAAACATCTGATTTTTTAATTGCCTCCTCTAATGTTCTTAATTTAGTTTCAGTTGCATGGGTGGATTTAAATTGATCAATATTTTTTCTACCTTTATAAATAACTCCTTTACTATCACACATAATTAAATTTTCACTTTTAACACCTGAGCTTTTAAACAAATTTGCACATGCTTGAGCAGATGCTCCAGCCCCATTAACTACAATTTTTACTTCTGAAATATTTTTTTTTGAAATATCCAAAGCATTAATTAGTGCGGCTGTTGTAATTATAGCTGTTCCATGTTGATCATCATGAAAAACAGGAATATCTAAAATATCTTTTAATTTTTGTTCTATTATAAAACAATCAGGTGCAGCAATATCTTCAAGGTTAATACCTCCAAATGTACCACTAATATTTTTTATAGTTTCAATAATTGAATCAACATTTTCGTTATCGATTTCAATATCAATGGAGTCTATATCTGCAAATCTTTTAAATAAAACTGACTTTCCTTCCATTACTGGCTTAGAAGCCAACGAGCCTAAATTTCCTAAACCTAAAATCGCAGACCCGTTACTGATCACAGCAACTAAGTTACCTTTACTTGTGTAGTCGTAAGCAAGTTCAGGGTTTTTTGCAATTTCTCTCACTGGTGCGGCTACACCAGGAGAATAAGCTAAAGAAAGATCTCTTTTAGTAGTTAAGGGTTTCGAAGAAGATATCTCAATTTTGCCCGACTTTCCCTTTACATGAAAATCAAGAGCTTCTTTATCACTATAATGATCAATTTCTGTTTTTTTTGGCATTTAGTTAAATGAGTATGTAATATAAAAAATGATAATTCACTAAAAATTTATGGCTTAATTAAGATTATATATGAACTTACTTTTTTCAACTTCAATATTCAGTTTTTTTACTTTAATAAGCAGAGTTTTAGGCTACATCAGAGATATTTTAATAGCATTCTTTTTAGGGGCATCAATATTTGCTGACGCATTTTTTGTAGCGTTCAGACTGCCTAACACATTTAGAAGATTATTTGCCGAGGGAACTTTCAATGCAGCATTCATTCCAAGTTATACATCTGCAAACACAGAAAACAAAAAAAAAGGAAAAAAGTTTGCAGATGATATTTTAGGCTGGTTAATTTTAATTTTAATTTTAATAGTTACGGTAGTAGAAATTTTTACACCTTATTTAGTTTATATTATTGCCCCAGGATTTATTGAAAATGATGTCAAATTTAATCTTGCAGTAGAATTAACAAGAATCACATTTCCTTTTTTATTGTTTGTAAGTCTTTCATCTTTTTTTTCAGGTATTTTAAATTCAAACAACAAATTTGCTTCTGCAGCTGCAGCACCAATACTTTTGAATATTATTTTAATCCTAAGCTTAATTATTTCTTACAAGTTTAATCTTAACTTTGCTGAACAATTATCATACGGTGTTACGCTAGCTGGAATATTACAATTTATATTTCTATTGTTTGTTGCTGCAAAATTTTATAAACCAACTTTAATTTTTAAAATAAAAGCAGACAGTAAAGTTAAGCTTTTTTTTAAAAAATTAATACCAAGTATTTTTTCATCTGGGGTTACACAAATTAATATTTTAGTTGGAACAATTATTGCTTCTTTTGAAATGGGAGCAGTTTCTTATTTATATTATGCAGATCGAATTTATCAAATTAATCTAGCAATAGCCGGAATAGCTGTAGGAACAGTTTCTTTGCCTGTTCTCTCAAAAGCATATAAAAACAAAAACTTAAAAAAACTATCAAATATTCAAAGTAAGTCTTTCGAACTTTCTTTGTTATTATCAATACCAGCAAGTTTTGGTTTAATTTTAGCCTCAGAGGAAATAGTTAATTCTTTATTTGGGTATGGATCATTTTCTGAGGAAGATGTTAAATTAACAGCTGATGCTTTAAGATATTTTGGATTTGGTGTGCCGGCCTTTGCGTTAGTCAAAATATTATCAAATTTCTTTTTTGCAAGAGACAACACTAAAACACCTTTCTATATTTCAATAGTAATAGTCTTGATTAATATTTTTATAAGCGTAAGTCTGTTTTCAAGCTTCGGATTTATAATTATTCCTATTGCCACTTCTATAGCAACTTGGATTGGTGTTTTATTTTATTTTTATCTTTTAAATCAAAAAAAATCCCTACTATTAGATGTCCAATTAATACCTAATTTTTTAAAAATTTTATGTTCCACAATAATAATGTCTTTTATTTTAGTCCTAGCATTAAATAATTTTGCAGATTATTTGGATTACAATTACAAATTTAAAGCAATTTATTTAATATCAATTGTAGGTTTCGCAGGGATTGTTTATTTGTTATCTTGTTTCATATTAGGAATATTAAAAATAAAAAATTATAAGGCAAATTAAATGAGTAATAAAAAAATAGTTTTTTCTGGTGTTCAGCCAACTGGTAATTTACATTTAGGTAATTATCTAGGAGCACTTAAAAAATTTGAGTCTCTTCAAAAAGAAATGGAATGTATTTACTGCGTAGTTGATTTGCATGCTATTACAGTTTTTCAAAAACCCGAAGAATTATCAAATAACGTTCTCGAGACAACTGCGAGTTTTTTGGCTGCAGGTATAGATCCAAACAAAAGTATAATTTTTAATCAATCTGCAGTTTCTGGTCATTCAGAATTAGCTTGGATTCTAAACTGCGTGTCTAGAATAGGATGGTTAGATAGAATGACACAATTTAAAGATAAAGCAGGATCAGATAAAGAAAAGGCTAGCGTAGGTTTATATATTTATCCAAATTTGATGGCTGCAGATATTTTACTTTATAAGGCCACACATGTCCCAGTTGGTGCAGATCAAAAGCAACACTTGGAATTATCAAGAGATATTGCTCAAAAATTTAATAATGATTTTAAATGTGAAAATTTTTTTCCTATCCCAGAACCATTAATATCTAAAAATATTTCAAGAGTGATGAGTTTAAGAGACGCAACAAAAAAGATGAGCAAATCCGAAGAGTCTGACTATTCTAGAATTAATTTAAAAGATAGCGCAGATGAAATAACTAAAAAAATTAAAAAAGCTAAATCTGACTCCGAGTCAATTCCCGATAATTTAAAATCTCTTGAAAAAAAACCTGAAGCATTAAATTTATTAACCATTTACTCTGATTTATCAAAAATTAAACTAGAAAAGACTCTTAGTGATATGGCTGGAAAAGATTACTCATTTTTGAAAACAAAATTGGCAGAGATTTTAATTGCAGAGATAACACCAGTCGGTAAAGAGATAAATAAGTTACTTGCTAACAAAACGCATTTAAAAGATATTTTAAAAAAAGGTAGTGAAAAGGCTAGTAAAATTGCTGAAGAAAACCTTAAAAATATACGTGATATAGTGGGATTGATATAATATAAGTTTTACATGATACAAACTGAACCAACGCCTAATCCAGACTCTCTAAAATTCATATCAGAAAATACTATTTCTGATACTGGTACGGAAGAATTTCAAAAGGATAAATTAGAAGAAATATCAAATAAATTTATAAAAGAACTTTTAGGATTTAACGGAGTTGAACTTATTTTACTTTCAAAAAATTTTTTATCTGTAAAAAAGACAAAAGATGTCACCTGGAATGAACTCAAACCAATGGTTATTTCTCATTTAAATGAATATTTTGAGAAAAATGATGAGCCAATTTTAAAAAAAGAAAAAATACAACCTACTAAACCTATTAATAGCAACGAAATTATTAACAAAATAATTGAAGTTTTAGATACCAAAGTAAGACCAGCTGTGGCAAGAGATGGAGGGGATATTAAATTTAAATCATTTGAGAATGGAGTGGTTAAAGTCGAATTACAAGGAAGTTGTCAGGTTGCCCTAGCTCTTTAATGACTTTAAAACAAGGCGTTCAGAATCTTCTAAAACATTATGTTAAAGAAGTTAATTCTGTAGAAGCAATATAACTATGAAAAAAAAATTAAGTTACAGAGATAAATTGTTAGAGTTATCCTTTATTTATGACGTTAAAGAAGTTCAAGAATACGTTAAAAATAGAAAAAATTTAACAACGGGACAATTAGAATTAATTTTAAAAAAGAACAAAATAGCCATACCAAAAGATTTTAAGACGAGCTTCATTAGAGAAAATTTTACTAAACCAATCTCCAAAATTAAAAATAATATTGCAGAATTTCGAGACAATCAAATTAAAGCAAAAAATAAATTTTTAAGAAAAACTGAAAACTTTAAATACGATAGCCAAAGACAAATTAGTGGAAAGATAAAAGGTTTGTGGAAAAACTTGGGTACAATAGGATTGAACTTTTTAAATATTATTCCTACGTTAGGCCAAACATTTTATAAATTTTTTGTGGGTACATTTATAGATATATTTAATGGAATTTATAATCAACAAATTAATCCAAAGAGTGCAAAAACAGCAATTATTGGTTTTTTTGTAATTGTTGGAGTGACAACTCTAATAATTTCTTTTTCAAGTAAATTTTCAAATTTAAATCAAATACAAAAAGTTGAAATAGAAAAAACAAATGTTAAAGAAAAAAAAGAACCAAAAGTTCAAGTTAAAAAAGAAAAGAAACAACCAGAGGTTCAAGTTAAAAAAGAAAAAAAAAAGCCAAAGGTTCAAGTTAAAAAAGAAAAGAAACAACCGAATCTTAAAGTAAAAAAGAATAATGTTGCAGAGGTAATTCTTCCAGATCTAAATCTCAAAACTGAAACTGTTCTGAATCTTTTTAAAGATGTGGATTATGACTTAAGTCAAGTAAGAAATAAAAAACTTGTAAAACCTATTTACTTTACGCAATTTCCTAAAGATCTAGACGAACTACAAAGTTCAAGGTTGAAAAAAGATACATTCATAAAAATTGTATTACCATTAATTGTAGCTGAAAATGAAAGAATTTTAGCAGACCGTAAAAAATTAAAAAGAGTTTATAAGAAGAAAAATACCACTGACTTAGAGAAGCAATGGTTAAGGCAAAAACTCCTAGAATATAAAGTTAAAAAAGGAAATATGGAGGAGCTACTTATCAGAGTGGATATTATACCAACGTCTATTGCATTAGCTCAAGCAGCAAAAGAAAGTGGCTGGGGAACTTCTAGATTTGCTTTGGAAGGAAATGCCATATTTGGTCAATGGACATGGAGCGGTCAAGGAATAGCACCATTGGATAGAGCTAGTAACAAAAATCACAAAATTCTTAAATTTCCAATTTTAAGAGCTTCTGTAAAAGCTTATCAAAATAATCTTAACACACACAAAAGTTATACGAGCTTCAGAAATAAAAGATCTTCAATGAGAGAAAAAGATAAATATATTTCAGGTCTTGAACTAACCAGCACACTAAAAAATTATGCCCAGACTGGATCTGAGTATATTAAAATTTTAAATCAAATAATTAGGCAGAATAGGCTAACAGATTTTGAACCAGTAAGATTGGTGAATTCTGTAAAACAAATAGAGCTTAATTCTTAATTCTTTTCGCTTATAACAAACTGAATACCGAGCCATCTCCAAAAACCACTCGAATCTCTTAAGGAGCAATTGATACGGCCACGTTCCCCAATAAATTTTTCACTTATTGTAATATTAAGAACATTGATAGATACAAAAGCTAACTTAGACTTTCTCCATACATCACCTTCATTAGAGTAACAATTAACTGAATTGAGATCTCTTATATCTTCATAAAACTCTATTATAACATCAGGAGGATTTTTACTATTTAAAAGATATTTTTCTTCGGGAAGTATGCTTTTATATTTAAAAGGTAAAGTTTTTGTTAAGGAAGTAAATCTTTTTAATTCACCATATTTTTCGTTAATTGGAAATCTCGGTAATTCATAAAAATCCTTAGTTTCATCTATTACACCTGAATGCTGACCAAAAGCATATTTAAATCCTAATATTTTGATAATATTTTTAAAATTAATACTATATTCACCAAACGGATATGAAAAAAATTTAGAATTTCTTCCTAACTTTTCTTTGAAAATGGCAATTGATTTTTGAATATCTGCTTTAATTATTTCATCATTTTCGTCTACCAAATATTCATGAGTATGGCTATGATTTCCTATTTCAACAAAATCCTCTTCAGAAATTTCCTTTATTTGATCCCAATTCATATAATTGAAAGACCCAACTTCTCTTGTACTTACAAATAATATAAATGGAATTTTATTTTTTTTTAAAATTGGCCATGCATTTTGGTAAAAGGATAAAAAGGCATCATCTATTGTTAATAAAACTTTTCTTTGCATTTTATTATTGATAATTTCATTTTCAAAATTCTTAGGATTTATAAATTTAATATTATTTTTTTGTATTATCTCTATTTGTTTTTTGAAATCTAATATTTTGATATTAGTTGATGGATATTTATTTTCCTCGAATCTATGATACATTAAAGAGATTAAACCGAAATCTTCTATATTTTCTGTACCCGTGTTTGAATACAAATTGTTATGTACTAATAAAAAAGTTATAAAGAAATAAATGATTAAAAATTTTCTAATTATAAATTGCATAGGCAAAAATGATAAAATTGGTTTAAAAATTAACGATAAATTTTTTATTCATGATTTTAATCTTAAAATTAAAAATAATGATCTGCTTGTAACAACCATATTAAATATGATAAAAAAACACAAAGTAAATTTTAATACAAATTTTTCAATACTTGTAAACTCTGGACCTGGGAGTTTTTCCTCTATTAGAGTTTCTTTGGCAGTTGCAAAAGGAATCAAATTATCGAAAAAAATTAATCTTTTTGGTTATAATGACTCAGATTTAGGTCAATTTAACCTTATTAATATTGAACTTTTGATAAAAAAAAATTTAATACAAAAAAATTTGATAAAACCCTTATATATAAGTTAGATTATTTAAATGAATTCAATAGAAGAAAAATGCAAAAATAAAGGTGTAAGATTAACAGACCAAAGAAAAATTATTGCGCAAGTTATGGCAGAGTCGAAGGACCATCCAGATGTAGATGAGCTTCACAAAAGAGTTAGTGAAGTGGACAAAAAAATAAGTATCGCAACAGTTTATAGGACTGTAAAACTTTTTGAAGAAGCTGGTATTCTAGAAAAACACGATTTTAAAGGTGGTAAAGCAAGATATGAACAATCTCCTGATGAACATCATGATCATCTAATTGATATCAATAGCGGTGAAATAATTGAATTTGTAGATACAGACATAGAAAAACTTCAAAATGCAGTAGCAAAAAAATTAGGTTATAAATTAGTAGACCATAAGTTAGAACTTTATGGTTCAAAAATAAAAAAATAACTTGCAAAAAAAAATATTCATTAAAACACTGGGTTGTCAAATGAATGAATATGATAGCAATCGTATTTTAGATTTAGCAAAAAAAATAAATTATGTATCGACTAGTAATATTGCTGAAGCTGATTGTTATATTTTAAATACTTGTCACATAAGAGAAAAAGCAACTGAAAAAGTTTATCATGACATTGGAAGAATAAAAAAGGAATTTAAAAATAAAAATAAACCCGTTGTCTTAATTGCCGGTTGTGTAGCTCAAGCTGAAGGAGATTTACTATTAAAAAAAGAAAATTATATTGATGGGATTATTGGACCACAATCGTATCACCAGCTAAATGATTTGATTTTAAAATTAGAAAAAAATTCAAGGCCATTAAATTTTACGGAGTTTGAAGTAAATAAAAAATTTGATACATTAAATCTTGTAAAAAATTCTTGCAGTAATGTTTCATCATTTTTAACCATTCAAGAGGGTTGTGATAAATTTTGTAAATTTTGTGTTGTACCTTACACAAGAGGAGCAGAATTTTCGAGATCAATTGTAGAGTTGATAAAAGAAGCAAAGCAATTAGCAAACAATGGTACTAAAGAAATAACTCTTCTCGGACAAAATGTTAACGCTTATAATTATGGTGGAAAAAAACTTTCTGATTTAATTTTGGAAATTTCAAAAATTACTGAATTGAAAAGAATAAGATATACCACCTCACATCCTAGAGATTTTACCGATGACTTAATTCAAATTCACAAGAATTGTAAAAAATTAATGCCATTAATACACTTACCAGTTCAAAGTGGATCTAATAAAATCTTAGAAAACATGAATAGAAAGCATACAATTGAAGAATATTTACACATTGTGGAAAAATTAAAAAAAGCTAATTCTAATATAAAATTTTCAAGTGATTTTATTATAGGCTACCCAGGTGAAACCCAAGACGATTTCGAAAAAACTTTACAGTTAATGAAAAAAGTAAAGTTCATTAATTCATATTCATTTACATTTAGTCCTAGACCTGGCACACCTTCTTATAAATTAAAAAAAATTAATGATAATTTGGCTAAAGAAAGATTGACAGTTTTTCAAAATTTGTCAAAAAAGATAAAAACTGAATATAGAGAAACACTATTAGCTAAAACAATCCCGGTTTTGTTTGAAAATGAAACAAAAATTGAGAACCAATATTTTGGACGTGATGAATTTTTTAATTCAGTAATTGTTGAAAGTAACGACAATATAAGTGGAAAAATAAAGAATATTAACATTACTAAAGTAAGCCAAAATACTTTATTTGGAAAAATTGATTCAAAATTTATAAATAAGGAATACGCTGCATAATATATGTCTGAAATTAGCAAGATTGAACAAAATATAATTATTAAAAAGATTGATAATGAAACTAGAAATATTCAAGTTGCAAATAATGATATATTAATATCGTTAGTTGGCCAATTTGATCAAAATTTAAAATATCTATCAAAATTAACTAACACAAAAGTTTTTTTTAGAGGTAATTCAATTACTTGCAAAGGAAAACCTGAAAACCTTTCAATATTTTGTGAAGCGATAAAATTTTTAACTAATAAATTTTTGCTAACGAATCTTATTGAAAAAGAAGATATACTCTTATCAGTGAAAAAAATTGTAGATCTTGAAGACTCAAATGTTAAATCTTTTAAACAATTAATAAAAACACCAAGAAAATCTGTAATAGCAAGGTCAGAAAAGCAATCAGATTACATTAAAGCTCTTAAGGAAAATGATATTGTAATGGCTTTAGGTCCTGCTGGAACAGGAAAAAGTTTTCTTGCAGTATCAGTCGCGGTTACTCTGTTGATGGAAAAAAAAATTGAAAGGGTAATCTTATCCCGTCCAGCAGTAGAAGCAGGTGAAAAATTAGGTTTTTTGCCTGGAGACATGAAAGAGAAAGTAGACCCATACCTGAGACCGCTATACGATGCTTTGTACGAACTTTTCGGGGCTGAAAAGATAAATAAAAAAATAGAAACTGGAGAAATTGAAATAGCACCTTTAGCTTTCATGAGAGGAAGAACTTTAAAAAATTGTTTTGCTATTTTAGATGAAGCACAAAATGCCACAGAAACTCAAATAAAAATGTTTTTAACAAGAATAGGCGAAAATTCAAAGTTAGTAGTTAATGGAGATCCGTCACAAGTGGATCTAATTAACAAAACCCATTCAGGTTTAATTAAATCAAAAAATATTTTAAAAAACTTAAGCGAAATTAGTATAATTGAATTTGATCACAATGATGTTGTTAGACATCCTTTAGTGTCTAAAATTATTAGAGCTTACCAAAATAAAAGTACTGATGATAAAAATTAATGTTATCAATAATTATGCAGCTTGGTTACGTTTCATTAAAAATCCTAGCAGTTACATAGATAGAAAAATTAAAAAACTAAATTATAAAAACAAAAAATATAAAAAAAATATTATTTTTTGTACGATATTACTTTCAGGCAACAAGGAAATTAAAAATCTTAATAAAAGATTTAGAAAAAAAAATAAATCAACAGATGTTCTATCATTTCCATTTCACCAAAAAAAAAATTTAAAAAGTATATTAGAAAAAGAAAAAGAAATTTATTTAGGGGATATAATTATTAATTTTAAAAAAATTAAATATAAAGGG
>Ga0213868_10000535_pt1 | contig 35742 bp, 37 predicted proteins | sample PICome_9_FD_160087 | JGI IMG/M metagenome (GOLD analysis project Ga0213868, IMG submission 160087) | Coastal seawater microbial communities near Pivers Island, North Carolina, United States - PICO127 | ecosystem: Environmental > Aquatic > Marine > Coastal | place: USA: North Carolina...
TGAGTGGTCCTGCCATTTTAAAACTATCTGCATTTGGAGCTCGAGTGTTGGCAAAAAAAAATTACGAGTATAAAGTGCAAGTAGATTGGCTTTCTAGACCTACTCATAAAATTGTAAATGTGTTGTTAAATTTAAAAAAAAAACACTCCAAAAAACAAGTAATTGTTAGATCTCCTTTTGAAGAGATTCCAAAAAGATTATGGGAGCGCTTTGTATTAGCTTCAAAGATTAAAACTACGTTTAATTGGGCAGATGTAAGTCATGATCAGATAGATGCCCTGGCTAATCAATTGACTAAAAGTGTTTTTACTGCTAAGGGAAAAAGTACGTTTAAAGAAGAGTTTGTAACAGCTGGTGGAGTAGATTTAAAAGAAATTAACTTTAAAAACTTTGAAAGTAAATTACAAGATAACCTGTTTTTTGTAGGTGAGGTTTTAAATATAGATGCTGTTACAGGTGGCTTTAATTTTCAGAATGCCTGGACTGGTGGTTGGTTGTGTGCTAAAGGCTTGGCAAACTTGTAACTATTATTATCGCTCTTGTTCTGAAGCATAGCTCTATAATAGGTTAAACTTTTTATTTAGTTGTTTTTAACTGATCTAGTAACAGGTCTAATTGAGTTCTATCAAAATAGTTGCCTTGCTTAATCACTGCATTAATTTCCTTTGTATTGTTAATGTCTTCTAGAGGGTTTGCATCAAGAATTACTAAATCTGCCCAATTGTTTATTGCAATTTTTCCTAACTCTTTTTCTAAATTAAAGTAGGCTGCAGGATTTGTGGTAGCACTTTTTAACGCCTCTAATGGTGATAAGCCAGCTTCTACTAAAACTGCTAACTCTTCGTGAAGGCTAAGTCCTGGTGTTAAAAAGAAAATTGGGGTATCTGTACCCGCCATAATTTTAATTCCCTTTTCATGAACTCTTTTGGTCATATTAAACATCCATTTAGCATATTTTTCATCAAATGGTTTTACCTCAGATTTTACTAGATTGTTGATGTAGTTTAACCACTGTTCTTTGATATTTTTAGGTAAATAGGAAAAACTTTTTTGCCAATCCTTTGCAGCAAAGGGTCTTCTTGCAAAAGCGGTATTTAATGTGAGTGTTGGAATTTGCCAAGTATCATTTTTTTTCAAGACTTCTAAAACTTCATTTGCTTTATTTACATCAAAATTTTTAAGAGCGATCTCTCTTTGTTTTTTGTGTATTCTTGAGCGCAAAACCCCTCCTTTATCCTCTTTTCCAGAGGCTAATAGTTGTTGTCTTTCTAGTAATAATTCATCTGAATTAGAGGCACAAGACAATTCTAAGTTTCTAAAATGCTCCATGCTGTTTAATCCTGCATTAGAGGCACCAATTACATCCATACTTAATGGTACGTGGCCAGTTACCTTAAGTCCTTTTTCTTTAGCAAGTTTTGTGACCTCTTTAAATTGTTCTGGAGTTAACATTTCATATGCCTTAAGGAAATCTACTTTCAAACTATCTAATTCGATAATTTTGTTAGTTACATCCTCAACAGTTTTTAATCCCACAGATAAAGGAGGATGACTGTGATCACTCCCATCATACACATTTGGGTTGCCATCAAGAAGTGGCCCAGCTACCATTACTCTTGGAGCATCTGTAGGGTTGGCTAACGATTTTTCCTTCCAAGTATTTACAAAATTAATATCTCCCCCAGTATCTCTCACACTAGTGATACCATAAGCTAAAAATAAATCCAACATATTAGGAGCCATTTCTTTGATAAAAGAAAAGTGAATATGAGCATCCCATAACCCAGGAATCATAAATTTATCGGTACCATCTATAATGGTATTTTGTTTGGCTAATTGAAGGTCTTGAGAAGGAGAAATTTGAATTATTTTTCCTGCTTTAATAATAATGGTTTGGTTTTCTAATAATCCAATTTCAGGATCAATGGTGGAAATATTTTCAATACAAAGTGCATCTTCAAAAAGTACCTCAGAATTCTGACAGCTAAAAAGTGTACAAAATAAAATTAAGAGTAGCCTGTAGGATATTTTACGTATCATCTTTTATTGAATTACTAAATCAATGAAATTTTAATATAAGAATTTATTTCTTATTATAAGCGATATTTTACCTTTTGAAAAAATTTTTACTTCAACAGGGTTATTTTTGTGGTCATACAAATATTTGAATTCTGAAATATCAGTTATCGTTGTGTCTTTTTCTGTAATAACTTTATTAGTCCAGCTAACAATATCATTGTATTTATTATATTTTTTTTCAGTAATTCTTCTTTTTTTGGTTTTATAATCGAAGCTTACATTTAAGATTGGATTGCCTTTTTTATCATATTTAAGTTCTCTTTTTCTTCTAATGCTTCCATCTGAGTCATTTATTGTATGACCAATTTCATTCCATTTATTATCATAGAATTTTTTTATTTTACTAATGTTTTCCTTTTTAACAGTCCCATCTTTATTATAGACGAAATCTGTGGCTCTTGAGCTTTTATCTTTTGTGTTGTAGGTGTAATTAATTGATTTATTTCCATCTTTAATGATGTACTTTAGTTCTAATATTTTCCCATATTTGTTATAGGTATAGGTTCTATTTCTATGAATAACGCTATCTTTTCCGTAATGGATATACTCTATAATATTTCCTTTTTTATCATAGATAAACTTTTTTTCACCATCCACGATGTTTCCAGCTCTATTGATATTAGGTTGTTTTAAAATACGGCCTTTAGAATCATAATAAATCAACTGTTTACCATACCAAAATTCTTTTTCAACATTATAATAAGATATTTCAACCATTTTTGGTTTTCCTTTCCATCCATCATAGGCATTTAAATACTTTAAATTTGAGCATTTAGTAAATAATAGAACAATTAGTATTGGGGCTATTTTTTTCATGGGGTATTGTTAAAATAATTCTCCTCTATGAGGTTTCAAAGCATCTCTGTATACTTTCATGTCAGATTCATTAACTACTATAAAGGCAGTACACAGCATAGGGTTCAACCCTTTAATGTCTATCTCATGAAATTGGAGATTTTCGATCGCAGCAAATTCTTTTAAATGAATGGTGTGGTGTTTTGCAGTTTCTAGGGCATCTGGGCCTCTAAAATCCCACAAAAGTTTTATTTTTCTTTCCAATTGAATACAATTTAAAACAAAAATACCCATTTCTAATTAGAAATGGGCATTGATATCTAGATGTCATTTAAGTTATTTTTTTTTTAGAATTAAAGCAATAATACCCAACCTAGCAATTAAGAAAACCACCATACCAAAAGCGGGCGATAAAGAAGCTACTTTAATTCCTCCAGCAATAATTTCTGGTTTTACATTTCCAAAAGATTGAATAAAATCGAAAGCGGTAATCAAACCAATAATTTGTCCTAAAAAACCCCACACCAATGCAAACAAACTTAAAGAAGCGATTAGTTTTTGAGTTTTACCATTTTCATCACCTTTTAAAAGTGCTTTTACGATTAATCCAATACAGATAATAAGTATAATTAAAAGTGTGTACATAAAAAGTGGTCCACCTTCGTTTAATAAATTAGCAAATAAGGGTTTCATTAATTGAGCTGTCATTTTAAAATTCATATTTTTAGTTTTTAATTGTTATTTGATGTCAAATGTATTTTTAATGTTTGTTGGTTTTTTGTTTAATCGATAAGTAACCAAAACAAAACTAAAATCGACCAAATAAGCCTTGGTTTTGTAAATATCTGCAAAAACACGTCAAAAACCAGCTAAAATTAGAATTTGAACGTAATAAATAATGGTAGGTATAGAAAAATAGTATTATTGCAAGATGATGTTATCCTTTGGTAAAATAAAAGAATACGCTTTTAAATTAATTGTCCAATCATTTTTTTGGGTGATCATTTATTTTTTCTACAATTATTTCTTAGGATTTGGGAGCAATCAAAAAACCTACATTCAATTGTTTTCGGCTTTTTTAATGCCTATAACAATGACGATTAGCTACTTTGTAGTTTATTTTTTAGTCCCAAAATACTTACTTAAAAAGCTTTATAAAAGTTTTATACTTTATACAATATACACACTTATTCTATCTATTTATGCTATTATTCTTAGCGTATTATTTGCCTTGGTTTATTTGGCAGATCTAAACCCAGAAAATGCATCGCCCATTACCAAAACATTGCCTTTTATTATTTTGGGGGTCTTTTTTGTAGTATTAATTGTGGTGACTTTAAGTTTGATATTTCATAATTACAAATCCATTGTAAAAAACGAAGATTTAAAAAATAAAATTTTACAAACTCAATTGCAATTAAAAGAACAAGAGTTAAAATTATTGAAGATGCAAATACATCCTCATTTCTTGTTTAACTCCTTAAATACCATTTATGGTTTTGCACTAAAAAAAGGTGATGAAGCTCCAGAAATGATTTTAAAATTATCTAATTTGTTAGATTATATTTTATATCAAATCGAAAAACCTACGGTGTTTCTAGAAAATGAAATCAATCATTTAGAAGATTATATCACCTTAGAAAAACTAAGATTTCATGATACATTGCAAGTCAATTTAATTAAACAAAGTGCTGTTGAAAATATCAATATTGCTCCAATGATGTTGATTCCTTTTGTTGAAAATAGTTTTAAACATGGCGCTATTGTAAATGGAGTTTTGGTGATTAATATTCTAATTAAAAAAATCGACGATACACTTTTATTTGAAGTGGAGAATTCTATTATTGAAAAATCTAAAAGTGAAGACGGAATCGGTTTAGAAAACATCCAAAAGCGATTAAAGATGTTGTATCCGAATGCACATACCTTAGAAATATATGAAAACGACCAACGTTTTAAAGTAAGTTTAACCTTGCAATTGAACGGATTAAAAAGTATGAAGAATGTCTGATAAAGTAACTTGTATGATTGTGGATGATGAGCCAATGGCAAGAGAAATTATCAGTTCTTTTGTGGGTAAAATTCATAATTTAGAATTGGTGGCAACTTGCAAAAATGTTTCTGAGGCTTTTTCTGTGTTACAAAAAGAATCGATTCAACTAATTTTTTTAGACATCAATATGCCAGAGATATCTGGTTTGTCTTTGGCAAAATCTATTCAGCATAAGAGTCAGGTAATTTTTACAACTGCTTATCGAGAATATGCCATAGAAGGTTTTGATTTACAAGCGGTAGATTATTTATTAAAACCTATTTCATTTGATCGATTTTTAAAAGCTGTTCAAAAATACTTTGATTTGCATGCTTCCAAAGAAATCATCAAACAAGAAATTGTTAGTGAAGCAAAAGAAACGTCCATCTTTGTACGTTCAGATCGTAAAATGGTAAAAGTTCGATTCAAGGAAATTAATTACATAGAAAGTTTAAGTGACTATGTGAAAATTTTCACAGATAAAGAAACCATCATAACGAGAGAAACCATTAGCAATATAGAGTCTAAATTGCCTTCTAATGAATTTCTAAGAACCCACAGATCTTATATCGTTTCGATGCCAAAAATAGATTCTTTTACCAACGAGTTTTTAGAGTTAGATAAAAAAGCGATTCCAATTAGCAGATCTTATAAAGAAAATGTCTTACAAAAGTTGGCGGGTAAATAAGTCAAAAACTGCTATATTTGTAGCAAAATATAAGGCTTGGATACACAGCAATTTATTCCGAATTCTCTTCAAAATAAAATAACAAAAACTTCCTTTACATGGAAAACACCTAGCAATATTGCATTGGTGAAATATTGGGGAAAAACAGAACCGCAGATCCCAAAAAATGCCTCGATAAGTTTTACGTTGAGTAATAGTCATACCATTACAACAATAGATTTTACCAAAAAAAGTAATTCTGAAGCTGATAATAAGGTCAACTTTGAGTTGTTTTTTGAAGGGAAAAAGAAAGAAGATTTTAAGCCGAAAATTGCGAAATTCTTTGAAAGAATTCTAGAATATTGCCCATACTTAACCACTTATACCATGGTAATACATTCAGAGAATTCTTTTCCTCATAGTAGCGGAATAGCGTCTTCTGCAAGCGGCATGAGTGCTATTGCCATGTGTTTAATGAGCTTAGAAAAATCGTTAAGTTCTATTGAGTTAACCAATGAGTTCATCAATAAAAAAGCTTCTTTCCTAGCACGTTTGGGATCAGGAAGCGCAAGTAGAAGCATAGAAGGCCCATTGGTGGTTTGGGGAAATCATCCAGACATCAAAGGGAGTTCAGATGTATTTGGAGTGCCATTTCCTTATGAGGTTCATGAAGTTTTTAAAAATTATCATGATGCAATTTTATTGGTAGATAAAGGAGAAAAGCAAGTGAGTAGTACAGTAGGCCACGATTTAATGCACAATCATCCCTTTGCAACTCAAAGATTTGATCAAGCCAATGAAAATTTGGCTAAAATTTCTAAAATTTTACAAAACGGAGATATAAACTCTTTTATAAATTTGGTGGAAAGTGAAGCTCTGAGTTTGCACGCTATGATGCTAACAAGCAATCCGTATTTTATTTTAATGAAACCCAATACCTTAGAAATAATCAATGCCATTTGGAGGTATAGAAACAACACCGGGAGTAAAGTGTGTTTCACCCTAGATGCTGGTGCTAATGTTCATGTATTGTATCCTGCAAATGAATCCGAAACTATAGCTCAATTTATTGATAATGAGCTTTCTAAGTTCTGTCAAAAAAATCATTATATTTGTGATGTTATTGGTTTAGGAGCCGTTAATGTATAGTCAATATGAAAATATCTCTTTCTAGAATCTCAGTTTTCACGCTCTTTGCGCTCATCTCATTTCTTTTTTTATCATTTACTCAAGTTGTGGTTTGGTTAGATGAAAATCATGATGAGGCTTCTGAAGCAAATGGGATTTTTTACAGACCAATTCCAAATAAAAAACGAAGTACGTATTTAATTGTAGACTATTATAAAAGTGGTGCTAAATACCGCGAAGGTAAAGCCACTTCTTTGGTTATTAAAAAAGAAAATTTCAAAGGCTTAGTTACCTATTTTTATAAGGATGGTTCAGTTTTAAAAACAGAAAAATATAAAAATGGTGATTTGGATGGACCCTACAAGGAATATTATCCAACAGGAGAATTAAAAGTAGATGGAGTTTTTGGAAAAGGAGTTAAGGAAAGAGCTTGGAAAATATATTATAAAACAGGAAAGATTAAAACTAAAGGAAAATATAGAAATGGAGAAAAAGTAGGCGAATGGACTACCTTTTACCGTGATGTATACTATCCTAATGAAGAGTAATTATTTGTATATTTGAACTATATTTACACCCTATGAAAGGTCCTTTATTTTACGCTAAGATTTTACTATTTGGAGAATATGGTATTATTAAAGACTCAAAAGGTCTAGCCATTCCATACAACTCGTATAATGGTGCCTTAAAATCCTCATCTAATCTTTTAGGAGCAGCAAAAGAATCAAATGAAAACCTAGCGAAATTCTATCACTATTTAAAAAATACATCTACAGATCTAGTCTCATTTAATTTTGAAAAATTTAAAAAAGATATTGATTCAGGAATGTATTTTGATTCTTCGATTCCTCAAGGTTATGGTGTAGGTAGTTCTGGAGCATTGGTTGCCTCGATATACGACCAATATGCAGCGGATAAAATTACAATACTTGAAAACTTAACACGAGATAAATTACTCAATTTAAAAGCTATCTTTTCTTTAATGGAGTCTTTTTTTCATGGGAAAAGTTCGGGTTTAGACCCTTTGAATAGTTATTTAAGTTTACCCATTTTAATCAATTCTAAAACCAATATTGAACCTGCTGGAATTCCATCTCAAAAAGAAGGAAAAGGAGCTGTTTTTTTATTAGATTCTGAACAAGTTGGAGAAACTGAACCTATGGTTAATATTTTCATGAATAAGATGAAAAATGAAGGTTTTAGGAAGATGCTTAATGAAGAGTTTGCGATATATACAGACGCATGTATAGATAATTTTTTACATGGAAATGTAACATCCTTGTTTGGTAATGTTAAAAAATTATCTAAACTAGTTCTTGCAAATTTTAAACCTATGATCCCCAGTGCTTTTCATAAAGTGTGGGAGCAAGGTATCCAAACCAACGATTATTACCTTAAATTATGTGGTTCTGGTGGCGGTGGTTATATTCTAGGTTTTGCCCAAGACTATGAAAAAGCCAAATCCTCTTTGCAAGATTATAAATTAGAACTAGTGTATAGATTTTAACTTCTTCACTTATGGAGAATGGTAAAAAAACTTCCTTATTTTATAAAATTTTCAGTTTATTATCTGTTGTTAGAGGTTATAATATTTTAGTTCTTGTAATCGCTCAATATTTAGCTTCTATTTATATTTTTTCTCCAAAAAAATCAATTCCTTCTGTACTGTTTGACTTGCATCTTTTCTTTGTTGTATTTGCTACTGTATGTGTAGTGGCAGGAGGCTACATTATCAATAATTTTTATGATATTAAAGCCGATAAAATAAATAGACCCTACAAATCAGATTTAGACAGCTATGTTAAACAAGAAACAATATTATCTATTTACTTTTTTTTAAATATTGTTGGAGTTCTCTCAGGGTTTTTAGTTTCGTGGAAAGCGGCCTTATTTTTTGTATCATACATATTTAGTATTTGGTTTTACTCCCATAAATTAAAAAGATATCCTTTAACGGGTTTAATGTCAGCGTCCCTGCTAACAATTTTGCCATTTTTTGTAATTTTTGTATACTTTAAAAATTTTTCTAACATAATTTTTGTCCATGCTATTTTTTTATTTTTAGTGATTATGGTTAGAGAACTTATAAAAGATTTAGAAAATATGCGTGGTGCGGTGGCCAGTAATTATAAAACTTTTCCAGTGGCCTATGGTGAAAGAAACACCAAATTACTATCTATTATAATATTATTTTTAGCGCTATTTACAGTGATTAATCTTTTAAGTCACCCAGCAATTTCATTCATGAAATATTATTTTTATTTGGTGGCTGTTTCTTTAATTATTATTGGTGTAGTTTTACTTAAATCCTCAAAAAAGGAAGAATATACGATCTTACATACTACCTTAAAAATACTATTATTAATAGGTGTTTTTAGTTTAGTTTTTATAGATACTTCCCTAATCATAGACAAGGTGTTTAATTCACTCAAATTAGTAAATTGAGTTTTTTGTACTGAGATTTCTTTGTTGATTTTTAAAACGATATAGGAAGTTCAATTTTCCAATTTACATCCACTAATAGATGTCAGTTTGTTGTAAAATAATTAATGATTACATTTGCCGAAATTTTTAAAATGAATTCAAATCACAAATCGTCGGGAGGACGACAAGCAAGAAAAGGCAACTCTCCACAAAGAAAAAACAGCTTTCGTAAAGACTTCAAAAAACCATTAACAACTCCTAAAAAAGTTGATGTTGGAGGCATAAGGTTAAATAAGTTTATATCCAATTCTGGTATTTGCTCAAGAAGAGAAGCTGATACCTATATAGAGCATGGTAGTGTAACAGTGAACGGTAATTTGATTACTGAAATGGGATACAAGGTTCAGCCAAATGACGATGTTCGTTTTGATGGAACCTCTATTTCTCCTGAAAAAAAGAAATATGTTTTATTGAATAAGCCAAAAAATTACATCACCACTATGGATGATGAGCGTGGAAGGAAAACAGTAATGGAATTAGTTTCAAATGCGGCAAAAGAAAGAATTTACCCAGTAGGAAGGTTAGATAGAATGACTACAGGTCTTCTTTTATTCACTAACGACGGAGAATTGGCTAAAAAACTAACGCACCCCAAACATGATGTTAAAAAATTATATCATGCTTCTCTCGATAGAAAGTTAGATTTGAAAGATTTACAAAAGCTAAGAAGTGAGGTTGTTATAGAGGGTAAAAAAGTTTTTATTGATGCAATTTCCTATGTAGAAGGTCAAACTAAAACTGAAGTGGGTATCGAAATTCATTCTGGTAGAAATAGAATTGTTCGTAAAATATTTGAGCATGTTGGTTACAAGGTGGTAAAGTTAGACAGAGTTCTTTTTGCAGGCTTAACTAAAAAGAATTTACCTAGAGGAAGATGGAGAGAGTTAACGAAGCAAGAATTATCAAATTTACAAATGATATAACAAAAAATCCGAACGGAAATGTTCGGATTTTTTTGTGGTACCTCCAGAAATAAAACCATCAAATATTTTATTGAAAATCAGTTAGTTACAAAAAATATGGTACACATTGTGTACCACGATAAAATTTACATGTAAAAGTTGATTATGAAAAGTACTTATTTGGAAGGGTTAGAGAAAACTTTACCCTTATAGTTCAAGATTAGAATTGTTATGGAAATGACTACCCATATTGTACCAAACAAAAAATCTCCTTCAAAAAAGATGTCACTTAATCCATAAAAGAGATAAAAAACTCCATAGAAATACCAAAACCAAGTGAGGTATTTATTTTTCTTATATTGAGAAACTTTATCTAAATCTACTCGTTGGGTAAAATAGTTTATTCCAAAAATCAGAACCATTAAAAAACCGAAAAATAAAACTCCAAATAATTTATTGTCCATATCGTAAATTTAATGAAAAAAAGATGAATTTTAAGGTTATGAAAGTGTGTACCAAATAAAAACATTTAATTACTTGATATACAATATATTAAGGTACTGGTTCGATTCCCGAAAAAGATTAAAAATCCTTAAAATAAAAAGACCCTAACTAATTGAATAACAAGTAGTTAAGGTCTAGTGGTACCTCCAGGAATCGAACCAGGGACACAAGGATTTTCAGTCCTTTGCTCTACCAACTGAGCTAAGGTACCTTTGCACTTAGCGGTCGCAAATATAAAGCGAGTTTTTCACAACTACCAAATAAAAATAGAAAAATCTATTGTATTTTTGACATTCACTTTCAAATAAAGAATGAATCTAGTCATAGACATAGGAAATACAAAAGTTAAAGTAGCTGTTTTTGAATTAGATACAATTATCACAGCTGTTGTTTGTGAGGAAATTAATCTTGTAAAGGAATTAAAAAGAATTTCTAACCAATATACTTTTAAACGAAGTATTGTGAGTTCAGTAAAGGATATCAATGAAGAATATCTTGAAGAATTACAGAAATTACCATTTTTAATCATATTGAATACTGATACTCCATTACCATTTAAAAATCTTTATGCAACTCCATCAACATTGGGAAATGATAGAATTGCGTTGGCTGCCGCTGCGGTGTGTATACATCCATTTAAAAACACACTAGTCATAGATGCGGGTACATGCATTACTTATGATTTTATTAATGCTAAAAATGAATACTTGGGAGGTGCAATTTCTCCAGGAATAGCTATGAGATATAAATCTCTACATCAGTATACCGGAAATCTGCCCTTATTATCTAAAAATGAGGAGTTTAATATCATAGGTACATCAACTAAATCTTCAATTCATTCCGGTATTATTAATGGAATAAGCTGTGAAATTAAAGGGGTAATAGCTCAGTATAAGCAAGATTTTGGTGATTTAACAATAGTTTTAACAGGAGGAGACACAAAATTCTTGTCCAAACAATTAAAAAATAGCATCTTTGCTCATCAAAATTTTCTCCTTAGGGGATTAAATAAAATATTGACATTTAACAATCAATAATGATTAAAAAATTCATATTCATTTTAGCTGTTCTAATTTCAGCTCAATCTTTTTCACAAAGGTCAACTTCATCTCCATATTCTTATTTTGGTGTTGGTGAAGAATTTGGAACAAGAACTGTTGAGCAAATAAGTATGGGTAGTATTGGAGCTGCATATAGTAGCCCAAGTTATTTAAACTTTGTAAACCCTGCTTCATTATCTGAATTAAGACTTGCAACTTATGTATTTGGAGTATTGAATAATGATTTGACCATTAGCGATGAAACTATAAATCAATCAACAAACTCTACAAGTTTAAGCTATTTTAGTATAGCTTTTCCATTAACTAAAAAAATGGCGGTAGTCTTTGGTATGCAACCTACTTCCTCAGTTGGCTACTCTCTAGTAAATACATTGAATGATGATGATGGTAATGCTGAAGAAATTACTCAATATGTTGGGGCAGGTGATGTTAATAGAATTTATGGAGGAGTTGGATTAAAGCTCTTTAAAGGATTTTCTGTTGGTCTAGAATTAGATTTTTTATTCGGAAACATACAAAACAGTGTGTTAAATGTTCGTGAGGATGTTACTTTAGCTACAAAAAATGTTGAGGATTCAAATGTCAGAGGAGGTTCAGTAAAATTAGGAGCTCAATACAAAACAACAGTAACTAAAGACCTAAATTTACATGTTGGAGCTTCTCTTAAGCTAGGGAATTCATTGAATTCTACTGGAACTGAAAATTTATATTCTTTATCTATAGGTGCTTCAGGATTTGAACAGCCAAGAGATACCATATTTTCTGGTCCTTTATCAGCAAAACTTGATAGACCTCTAGAAGCCATAGTAGGTTTGGGTTTAGGGAAGACAAACAAGTGGTATGCAGGAATAAATTATAAAACTCAAGATGCACTAGTAGCCTCAGGTTATTTTGATAACAGTGCTGAAAGTTTTCAATATGGACAATCTACTAGGCTTTCTGCAGGAGGTTTTTTTATACCAAAAATAAATTCAATTTCTAGCTACTGGCAAAGAGTTACTTATAGAGGAGGTTTAAAGTTTGAGAAATTAGGACTTCTAGTTAATGGTAACCCTAATACCAGCTCTTTTACAAGTATAGATGACTTTGGCATATCTTTTGGATTAGGTTTCCCGTTAGGTAATAGATTATCTAATATAAACCTAGGAGTTGAATATGGTAAGAAAGGAACTACAGATAACGGATTATTAGAAGAAAAATATGTTAATTTTAGACTAAGTCTTTCATTAAATGACGTTTGGTTTAAAAAGAGAAAAATTGATTAACAAATACGATTAGAAATGAAAAAACAAATTATTTTACTTACAAACCTATTTCTTTTTTTAGGGACACTTGCTTTAAATGCTCAGGATGCACAGCAGGAGTGTAATATAAAATACAATTTATTTAAGGGAGATTATCAATCAAAAAAGTATGAAGATGCGTATCCAAATTGGATATATTTAATGGATAATTGTCAAAAGTTATCTATTAATGTATACAAATTGGGAGATAAATTAGCGCAAGTAAGATTTAAAAATGCAGAGAATAAAACAGAAGCTGCAGCTCTTGTTAAACGAGTATATCTCCAAAGATTAGAAAATTTTCCAACCATAGATCCTGCAAAAGCTCACAGTAACTATGCTACTTTTTTAATAAAAAATAAATTAGCTTCTGATGAAGAAGTTTTTGAAACTTTACAACTAGCTTACAGTATAGATCCTACTCGCATGAGCGTAAGAAATATTTACAGATATTTTCAGGGGATTACTGATAACTACAAAGATACCAACCCTCAAAAAGTTTTTGACACCTATGATGATGTAATAGAATCTGTTGGAGAAAAGCTTGCAGATTATGCTAAAAAGTTAAAGGCATTGAATGATAAAACCGAAGCTGGACAAGATTTAGATAAAAGAGAAACAAAAAACCTTAGAGCTTATACTATAAATTCTAAAGCTTTAGGACAAGTAGAATCTGGATTAGATAAAATTATTATAGTGTTATCTACTTGCGATCGTTTAATTCCCTTATATGAAAGAGATTTTGAGGAAAACAAATCAAATTCAAAATGGTTAAAGAGAGCAGTGTCAAGAATGTTTAACAAAGAATGTACAGATGATCCGCTTTTTGAAAAACTAGCCATTGCCTATGCAGAAGCATCTCCTTCTGCAGATGCATATTCTTTTGTTGCCGGGGTATTAGCAAAAAAAGGTGATGTATCAGGAGCTCAAGAAATGAGAATGAAAGCATTTGATTTAGAAACAGACCCTCTTAAAAAAGCAAATTTTAAATTAAAGTTTGCACAAGCTGCCAAGAAAAGAGGTCAAAAGTCAAAAGCAAGACAATTGGCTAGAGAAGCTATTGCTTTAAATCCAAATATGGGTAGAGCTTACCTATTTATTGCTAGTTTATATGCATCTTCTGTGAATGCTTGTGGTACAAATGAATTTGAAAAAAGGATGACCTATGTAGCAGCACATAATAAAGCTGTTAGAGCAAGTAGAGTAGATCCTAGTATAAGTTCTGTTGCTAGAAAGTTTACAAGAAATTATAAGGATAATTTCCCTTCTAAAAAAGTTATCTTTACAGAAGGTGTTAATGAAGGAGATGCATTCAAAGTAAAATGTTGGATTAATGAATCTGTAAAGATCACTTCCAGCGGTAAATAATAATGAATCCGATATCAAATACAATAAAAAAAAGCATTGCTGCAATTCTATGTGTGGTAATACTTTTTTCTTGCACCAATGATTCAAAAAAAGTAAGAGATTTTTTAGCAGAGCAAAATCTACCCATTGGAGTTGCCAAAGATGTACATCACGTTTATAAAGATTCAGGAAGAATAACCTCTAAGTTAATGACCTCCATTCTAAATGACTTTAGCAATAGAAAAAATCATCCATACAACGAATTTCCAAAAGGAATAAAAATCATAAACTTTGATAAGAATAGTAATGATTCTACCACTGTTACTGGTGATTACGCCTTATCATATTCAAAGACATCTATATCTGAACTGAATGGGAATGTAATTGTGATCAATCATTCAGATACCACAAGATTAGAGACCGATCAATTATTTTGGGATCAAAAAAACAAGTATTTTTTCACTGAAAAAAGTTTCATCCTTACAAAAATTGATGACACTATTGTAGGTGAGGGATTTGAATCTAAAGAAAATTTAAAAAAATATGTTGCTAAAAAAACTATTGGTAATTTAATCACTAAAAATAATGATTTATGAATAAAATCTGGAAGTTTTTACAGTACGGATATTTTGTAATAGCTCTCATTTTTTTAGTTGAAGCGATATTTGAATGGAAAGAAGATCAAAATAAAGCGTTATTTATGCTTGGTTTTTCTATCTTTATTTTATTAATATTCTTCTTGAAAAGAAATTTTAGAAAAAAAATAGAGAAGAGAACTAAATCGTAAATGGAGATTGATATCATCATCATTCTTTTTTCAATTATAACTTCAGCCTTTTTTTCAGGTATGGAAATTGCTTTCATATCTGCAAATAAATTACACATTGAGTTAGAAAAGAAAAGAAAGGGTTTTTTTTCAAACATCCTTGGAAAAATAACTCAAAACTCTTCAAAATTTATCACCACTATGCTGGTTGGTAATAATATATCTTTAGTTATTTATAGTTATTTTATGGGTAAAGTAATTATAGCCTATTTAGGGATGAGTAGTATTTTAGTTCAAACATTTATCTCCACAATTATAATACTAGTCACAGCAGAATTTCTTCCTAAGGCAATTTTTAGAGTTTATGCAAACGAGACGCTTAAGATTTTTGCTTTACCTGCCTATTTTTTTTATTTATTATTATATTCTTTTTCTTATTTAATAAATGGGATTTCAGATTTCTTCCTCAAGTTTATATTCAGCACTGATAAAGATCAACATCAGACGGCTTTTAGTAAAGAGGAGTTAGGCGATTACATTACTGAGCAGCTAGAAAATGGTAATGATAGTGAAGAGGAAATTGATTCTGAAATACAAATTTTTCAAAATGCTTTGGAGTTTCAAAAAGTTAAGGCTAGAGAAATTATGGTTCCTAGAACAGAAATATTAGCCATAGAAATTCATGAATCTGTTTCAAAACTTAGTGAATTATTTATTAAAAGTGGATATTCAAAAATTTTAGTGTACAAAACATCCTTAGATGATATCATTGGTCATGTTAATGCTTTTGAATTATTTAAAAAGCCTAAAACCATCAAATCTATTTTATTACCTATAGAAATTGTTCCAGAATCTATGATGATTAGTGATGTGCTTAATAGCTTAACTAGAAAAAGAAAAAGCATAGCTGTAGTAGTAGATGAATATGGTGGAACCTCAGGTATGATAACAGTTGAAGATGTTGTTGAGGAGCTTTTTGGTGAAATAGAGGATGAACATGATGTGCAAGAATTAATCGATGTTAGAATTAATGATAATGAATTTAAACTTTCTGCAAGATTAGAAATTGATTACCTTAATGAAGAGTACAGTATTAATATTCCTAAAGAGGAAGCTTATGAGACTTTGGGAGGTTTTATTATCAATCAAACTGAAAATATTCCTCAAAAAGGTGAAGAATTATACATATTAAATTATCAGATTATAATACTCAATGTAAGTTCATCTAAAATTGAAGAAATTTATTTGAAAATTTTAGATACAGAAGAAAATTAATCTTCAATTACCTATATAATTTCTTTAAATACATAGGCTTCTGGTTGCTTATTTACTCTGCAAATTGTATATTCGCCCATTCAAATTAAATTATTGATTTTATGGCAATTTTATCTAAAATAAGAGATCGTTCTATCGCATTAATAGCAGTTATTGGACTTGCTTTATTCGCATTTGTGCTAGATCCATCTACACTAACAGATTTCTTTGACTCTTCTAAAATAAATGAAGTAGGTGAAGTAGATGGAGAATCAATCTCTAGACAAGAATATGCAGAGGCATTAGATACCTATAAGACAAGAAATAATAGTAATATCTCTAACATGCAAGCAGCTAAAACCGTTTGGGATAATATCTTAAGAGATAAAGTTTTTAGCAAGCAAATTGATCAAGCTGGAGTAACGGTAGGAGAAATGGATATTTTAAATACCATTATAAATTCACCCTCAGTACAAAATAATCCTCAGTTTTTAAATGAAGCAGGTTTATTTGATAGAGATAGCTTTATGCAATTTTTGAAAGATACTAAAGAAAGTGATGATCAAAACCTATGGAATGCCTGGAGCAATTATATAAATGAAGTTGGGGCAAACTTAAAAAGAAATACTTACAATAATTTAATTAAATCTGGTCTTGGCGCCTCTTTAAAAGAAGGAGCTTACACGTACGGAGAAGATAATGATTTATTAAGTGCTGATCTTGTTTACATTCCTTACACTTCTGTACCAGATAGTTTGGTTTCTATAACCACTAGTGAAGTTGAAGCTTACATCAAAAATAATCCTTCAGCTCACAAAGTTGATGAATCTAGAGATTTAGCCTATGTGAAGTTTAATATTTCACCAACAGATCAAGATAAAGAGGATATTAAAAACAGCGTTGCAAGTTTTTTAGAAGACAGAAAAGACATTAATAAGGCAACAGCTCAAGAGATCGTAATTCAAGGATTAAAAAATTCAACAGATTATGCTATCTTTTTTGAAGAAAACAGTTCAGATATTCCTGTACAGGAGTCGTATTACATGAAAGATAAATTGCCAAAAGCAATTTCTGAAGAAGTAATGAAAGGCAAAGTTAATACTACTTATGGACCCTATGTAGATGGAAATTACTACAAAATATCTAAAATAACTGATGTTTTTTCTAGACCAGACTCAGTAAAGGCAAGTGGTATTTTTATGCCTTTTCTAGGTTCTCAAGGAGCTACACAAACTACTACAAAAACAGAAGAACAAGCAAAAGCCTCAATAGACAGTATCTATAAATTGGTAAGAAGAAGTAAAAATAAATTCTCTGAGATAGCAAGTGTAATTAATACAGATGCTAGTAAAGATAAAGGTGGTGATATTGGATGGGTAACCCACGATATTTCATACAATTCTCCAGGATTTGATGCTGATTTAGCAGCTTTTATGTTTGAAAACAAAAAAGGTAAAGTAGGTGTTGTAAAGTCTAAATTTGGTTTTCATGTCATTAGAATTGACGACCAAAAAAATAGACAAAAAGGAGTAAAGATGGTTACTTTTGGAAGAGAAATCATTGCCTCTCAAGAAACAGAAAATACTGCGTTTTTAAATGCTGAGAAATTTGCTTTAGAAATCTCTTCTAATGGTAAAAACTTTTATGATGTGGTAAAAGAGAATTCATATCAATCTAAGCCAGCAGTTGGTTTAAGGATTATGGACGAAAGGGTGCCTGGCATTTTAGAAACACAAAGACAAATGATAACATGGGCCTTTGGTAGTGATAATAAAGTTGGATCTATACAAAGATTTGATGTTGATAATGGTTATGTGGTTGCGATGTTAACGAATAAAACAGAAAAAGGTTTAGTAAGTGCTTCAAAAGCAATTAATAGACTTAGACCTACATTATTAAATGAGAAAAAAGCTGCTATCATTAAAGAAAAAATGACTGGAGCGTCGTTAAGTGATATTGCAACTGCGAACAATGTTTCTTTAATTAATATAGACAATACGTCATTAAAATCACCATCTATAACAGGAGTAGGGTCAGAACCTAAAGTTATAGGAGCTATGTATTATGCTAAAGAAAACCAACTGTATACTAAAGTTGTAGGTAATAAAGGTGTGTTTGCCTTTGTATTGTCTAAAAAAGAAAAAGCTACTAGTTTGCCAAACTATGACGCTTACAGACAACGTTTAGCTCAAGAAAGAAAAAATAAAGTATCTGCTATATTTAATGCGTTGAAAAAAACCTCAGACGTTCAAGACAATAGAGCTGCTTTTCATGGTGTACAATAACAAGATTTCTTATACAAAAAAACCGCTACAGTGTAGCGGTTTTTTTTGTTATATATATGTTGTTTAACCATTCATAGAGATCAAAAACTCTTCATTGTTTTTTGAGAATTTAACCTTATCATTAATGAATTCCATAGCTTCAATTGGGTTCATGTCTGCTAAGTATTTTCTTAATACCCACATACGTTGAACATTTTTAGAATCTAATAAAAGATCATCTCTACGTGTACTGGACTTAATAAGATCTATTGCAGGATAAATTCTTCTGTTAGAAATGTTTCTATCCAACTGTAATTCCATATTACCGGTACCTTTAAATTCTTCAAATATAACTTCATCCATTTTAGAACCAGTTTCTGTAAGTGCTGTAGCAATGATTGTTAACGAACCTCCATTCTCAATATTTCTTGCAGCACCAAAAAAACGTTTTGGCTTGTGTAACGCGTTGGCATCTATACCACCAGATAATATTTTACCAGACGCAGGAGCAACTGTATTGTAGGCCCTAGCAAGACGTGTAATAGAATCTAATAGGATGACTACATCATGACCGCATTCAACTAAACGTTTGGCTTTTTCTAATACAATATTAGCAACTTTAACATGTTTATCAGCTGGTTCATCAAAAGTTGAGGCTACAACCTCTCCACGAACGCTACGTTGCATATCCGTTACCTCTTCTGGACGTTCATCAATTAATAAAACAATTTGATAAACCTCGGGGTGATTGGCGGCAATAGCATTAGCAACGTCTTTTAATAACATTGTTTTACCCGTTTTTGGTTGTGCTACAATCATACCACGTTGCCCTTTTCCTATTGGAGAAAATAAATCAATAATTCTAGTTGATAAAGAGCTCCCCTTTTCAGCTAAATTAAATTTTTGTTCAGGGAATAAGGGAGTTAAGTGTTCAAACGAAACACGGTCCCTTACAATATTTGGATTTAATCCGTTAATTTTAGAGACTCTAATTAAAGGAAAGTATTTTTCACCTTCTTTTGGAGGTCTCACATTTCCCCTTACTGTATCTCCAGTTTTTAAACCAAATAATTTTATTTGAGATTGAGATACATAGATATCGTCGGGAGATGATAAATAATTATAGTCTGAAGATCGTAAAAAACCATATCCATCTGGCATCATCTCTAATACCCCCTCACTTTCAATAATTCCATCAAATTCAAAGTCAGGATCTTTATATTTGTTCCCATTATTTGAATTGCGTTGGTTTTGATTTTTTTGGTTTCTATTATTGTTGTGATGTGGTTTTTGTTTTTTGTGAACAGGTTTTGCCTTATTCTGAGGAGATTTATCTTCGTTTGAAGAATTTTTCTCAACTGTATTATGAGTAGCCTCCGTTTTTTCTGACTCCTCTATTTTTTGAACAGGTTTCTTATGCTGTTTTTCCTTAGAAATGTCTGAATCTTGTACAGATTTTTTTTCTACAACTTCAGTAGTTGGTTTTATTACATCTTTAGTGGTACTTTCCTCAGGAACTACTTTTTTTACAACTCTTTTTCTTTTGGGCTTATTCACCCTTGGTTTTGGGTTTTCTGACCTTTTTTCTTCTTTAATTGGTGTTGCTGCTTGTATATCTAAGATTTGGTATACGAGATCTAATTTTTTTAATTGACTAGTTTTAGTAGAGCCAATAGATTTAGCAATTTGCTGTAATTCAACAAGTGTTTTTGCTTTTAGTTCAGAAATTTCGAACATAAATATTTAGTTAAGTTAATATTCTTAATTTGTGTAAGAATTTGTTAAGTTTTTTGATTTTATAAATATTGTATAAAGTACTATACAATTAGTATTTAGTGTAGTTGTCTCGAGGCAAATATATACAATTATTTTATATGTTTATGTTTCTTTTTAAAAAAAATAAATGATAATTTTGTGGTACGTTTATAATAGATGATACAGAGAATACAGTCAATTTACCTAACAATAGTAATTGTTCTTTCAGCAATACTTCCTTTTGTGTTTAAACTTTGGAAAAATTCTAATAAAGAAGTTTTTGCTTTAGATTTATTTTCTGAGTTAACTCTATTATCGAAATTAGTTCCTGTATTTTTTTTCTTATCGGCTTTAATTGCAGCTATTGCATTTTTTAAATTTAAAAAAAGACAGTTACAATTTGTGCTAGTACGTATTATTATTTTGATCAATCTCTTTTTACTAGGAATATTGATTTATCTATCTCTAACCCTACCTGGAGAAGTTTCTTCTGAGAAAGGTATTGGGATGTTTTTACCTATTGTTGTCATCTTATTTGCTTTTTTAGCAAATAAGGCAATCAAGAAGGATGAAGATCTCGTAAAATCTGTTGATAGACTTCGATAGACCTATAACTTTAGTTATATTAAATGCGATAAACCAGAGTCTTGACTCTGGTTTTTTTATATCATTATTTTACATTTTTACATTGTTTTAAAAAATATTTCTCTACCTATTTATGGGGATTACTTAATTTCATTAGTTTTGGGTATTGTAAAACATAATTAACCCCTGTAAATTTGAAAAAATGAAAAATAAAATTAGTGTTCACATTGCTGACGACCACAAAATTCTCATTGAGGGAATTATTGCTGTCATTAATACCGATGAATTTATTGAAGTAGAGGGTTATTCCTTGACTGGAAAACAAGTCATTGAATGGATAAAATCCAATAGCGCAGATATTTTAATCTTAGACATTAATATGCCAGAATATGATGGCATTGAAGTTTTAAGATATTTTAAACAAAAAAAAATTACTCAAAAATCTATTATTTTATCCAGTTATGATGATGTCAAATTAGTACAAGAAATGATTAATCTAGGTGCAAATGGATTTCTCTCTAAAGATAGTGCAGGTTTACACATTATTGAGGCTATTCATGCCGTTCATAAAGGGGATCAGTATTTTAGTGATGCTATTAAAAACAATTTACTAAAACTCTATACGGGAAAAAATGTAAAATCTGGTGTAAGACCAGAAAGTACAATTTTGAATAGTTTAACACCAAGAGAAGTTGAAGTGTTAAAGTTAATTACTAATGAACATAGTTCTACTGAAATTGCAGGAATATTAAATATAAGCCAGAGTACAGTAGATACTTATAGAAAAAGTTTACTCAAGAAAACAAATGTCAAGAATTCAATTGGCCTCGCTATGTATGCGGTCAAAAATAATATCATATAAATAAGGTTCGTAATATCACTAATGTTTTACTCCTTATTGATGTTCACATAAATCAAAATCATCAACAATTAAAAATAAATTAATAAAACCCTAAAAATCAGTATCATGAAAAATTTACCCTTATCAATTTTTGCTATAATTACAACCCTTATTTTTTCATCATGTTCACAAGAAGAAACCACTTTCTTAGAAGAACCAAGTTCAGAATTATTTGGAAAAGTTATATTAAGTAGAAACGCATCTGGAGCTTATACTTTGAACTTAGAAACCAATAATAATGTTGCATCATCTATTACCAATGATGATAAGGCAAACAGTTTAGACATAGATCTTTACAGTGAAACTGGTGCTGTTAAAGAAAGTATCTCAGAATCAATGTCTACTGGCTCAGAAGAAAGTTTCTTTGTAAATTTAAAAAACACAATAACAGACCGTACTTTTAAAGTAAGAGTTAGTGATAAAGATATCAAATTTTCAAGAACAGAACTTAATGAACAAGATGATCACTTAAATTCCTATAGTATTATTGATAATGGAGATAATACTTTTGATTTAAACTTTACCGTGGATCCCTTAATTGATGTAGATTTTACTCAAGATGAAGATACTGGAGAATATATAGTTCATTTAGAGCCAGGGGAGGGATCACAAGCTGACTATTCAATGACATTTGAAAGACAAGAGGGCCAAACAACAGATATTACCTTTGTAAACTATTATTCATCACCTGAAAGTGGTAGAGTTACAACAAGTACAAGTAGAATTAGAAGACCAAAGGTTAGTGTTGGTGAATCAGATTAAGAAAATAAATTTAATAGTATTAAATATATATTCGTATTTTTAATATTCTAGAGCTACAATACTTATCTAAAGCATGAATAAAAGTTACCCCTCATTATTCAATTTTATACTACTATTTCTTTTCAGTTTAACAATACAAGCAAAAAATAATGTAATTCATAATAAGGAAGTTTTTCATGTAAAAACTTCCTTAATTTTTATTGAAGAGCCTAAAGATTCTGTATTAGAAAAAAAATATGAGGAGTTAAAAACTTTATTTGAAATTAGTAATTACTCTGAAAGCTTACAAGGGTTTCTCAGGCTTAATGAAAAAGTAAGTAGTTCCGAAAACTCAATATTAAAATTTAAAATTAACTCTTTTATTGCTAAAATTTATAGAAAAAGTAGAGATCATAAAAAGGCAATAGCTAGTTATAAGAAGTCATTAAATCTATTGAATGGTTTTGTATTGGAAGATGATGGAATAGTATTTACGCAACAAAAATACTTGGCTAAAACTTTACTAGATATTGGAACTCAGTTCCAACTTCTTGAAAAATATGATAGTGCTTTTTTTTATTATAAAAAATTGGAGGATATAGTATCATATGAAGATGAAATTTTAGATAATAAAGCATTATCCTACTCCAATTTATCAGGAATTTATCAATCTGATACTACCTATACTAATCATTTAGAGAAAGCAATTGATTATGCAAACAAAGCAATTTCAATTCATAAAAAAAGAGGGAATAGGATCAACCAAGCCTACGCCATCAACAATTTGGCAAACGTGTATTTATTAAATAAGGATTTTGAACAATCTAAAAAAATTTATTTTGAAGGAATTAAACTTATCAAAAGAGATACCTCTACTAGAGCTATTCGAATCAAAGAAAATTTATATTTTAATATGGCTTGGGCCATGCGTAATTTAAAAGAATATCATGCTTATGATACATTGTTTACCGCACTAGATTTATCAGACGATCTTCGGGATATAGATATTGCAGAAATGCTAGAGCGAGTTACAGGTGAATATAATGTTGATGTGGTGAGAAGGGAAGGAGAATTTGAAAAGAAAAAAGCACAAAGTCTTACATTGCTCATTGGTATTAGTTTTTTTGCTATAATTTTATTGTTGGCCTTTTTTTTAAATCAGTATAAGCTTCGTCAAAGGAATCTTAGTTTACAATTATCTAAACAGGAGTTAGCTCAACAACAAAAACTTGAAAAAGTAAGAACCGAATCTCAAATTAGAATTTTAAATGCCACTTTAGACGGAAAAGAAACAGAACGTAAACAAATTGCAGAAACGCTTCATGATAGTGTTAGCGCTTTGTTATCCTCTGCAAACTTACATTTACAGGCTTGTAAAAAACTATTTAAAGGTCCAATTCCAGTAGAGGTCGAAAAGTCTCAAAATATTATTCATGAAGCTTCGCATAAAATTAGATACCTTTCACATACATTGGTTTCTTCAGTTTTATTAAAATTTGGTTTGGCTTATGCTATTAAAGATATGGCAGAAAAATATTCTAACTCACAATTAGAGATTGTTTTCCAAACAAAAAACATTCAGCGATATGATCAAGATTTTGAAATTAAATTACATAATATAATACAGGAGCTTATTAACAATGCAATCAAACACAGTGAAGCTACTATCGCAGAAATTAATTTAGTTGAAAAAGATAAAAAATTATTGCTTTCAATTAATGACAATGGAAAAGGTTTTGATACCTTAAAAATGTCACATAAAGACGGCTTAGGAATCAATCAAATAGATGCTAGAATTCATATGATGAGTGGAAAATTTATTATAGATTCTCAGAAAGGTAAAGGAACAAAAATTAGTATAGAGCTTCCAGTTTACATGAAAAAGAGTACTATGTTTTCTTAGCTAGTTCTATAATTTCTAATTTCTTAATTTCTCCTTTATCTAGCTCAAAACGCAACATAGTACGAACTGTATGAAATCCGTATTTACCCGCTGCTCCAGGATTTAAGTGTAAAAGATTAAGTTTTTTATCATACTGAACTTTCAAAATATGAGAATGCCCACTAATGAAAATTTTAGGTTTAATTTTTTTAAGTTCTTCTCGAACTCTCAAATGGTATTTGTTTGGATAACCTCCTATGTGAGTCATCCAAACTGTTGTTTCTTCAACGCTAAACTTATTGTCTAAAGGAAATTGAGATCGTGCATCTTTTCCGTCTATGTTTCCATACACCGCTCTCAATGGTTTTAACTTGTTAATGGTATCTGTAACCTCTAAATTTCCAATATCACCAGCATGCCAAACTTCATCAGCTTGTTTAACAAATTTTAAAATTTGATCATCAATAAAACTATGGGTATCTGAGAGTAGTAAGATTTTCTTCACCAAACGAAAGTACAAATAACAAAATAAATTTCGTAATTTTAAACCCTCTTATAACACCATATTTTTTTGAGATATTTCATAGAGCTGTCATACAAAGGAACAAATTATCATGGCTGGCAAATTCAACCAGAAGTAAACACTGTACAAGAGGAAATCACAAAGGCCTTTGAAACTATTCTTCAAGAGAAAATTCAGATTGTTGGTGCAGGAAGAACTGATGCAGGGGTGCATGCAAGCCAAATGTTTGCTCATGTAGATACTTTGAAAGCGTTAACTCATGAATACATTCATAAGTTAAATACAGTCTTACCTAATGACATAGTTATCAAGTCCATTAAAGAAGTTTTAGAAAATAAGCATGCTCGTTTTGATGCCATTAGTAGAAGCTATGAGTACAGAATTTTAATAGGTAGAGATCCTTTTTTATTAGAGACTACCTGGCAAATTCATCAAAAAAAAATTCAGTTAGAAAAAATGAACGAAGCTGCTGAAATTTTATTTCAATATCAAGATTTTGAAAGTTTTTCCAAAGTTAAAACAGATGTGAAAACTTTCAATTGTACGATTATGGAAGCAGTCTGGAAGTTAGAAGGAAATCAATTAATATTTTACATTAAAGCGAATAGATTTCTTAGAAATATGGTACGTGCTATTGTTGGAACTCTACTAGATGTCGGTTTAGAAAAAAAATCAGTAGATGACTTTAGAAATATTATTGAAAGTAAAAAGAGAAGCGAAGCAGGGTTGTCTGTTCCCGCTAAAGGATTGTTTTTAACAGAAGTTACTTATTAATGTATTTTACCTAAAAGATTAGTGTTAAACCCTTATAATTACAAAATAGAAGTATAGATGTCTGAAAAAGTATCAGGAAATGCATTTGATATAAAAATCTTTTTAAGATTAATGAGTTATGCTAAAGGGTATAAGCTAAGATTTTTTATCGCTGCTATATCTACCATTACGCTTGCTCTTGTGTCAGCTGTAAATCCATATATAGTTGGTATTACGGTTAATGATTTTGTGAATAATCAGGACATTAAACAGTTAACATTTTATATTCAAATCTTATCTGCGATAGTCTTTGCAGAGGTTATTTTACAATTTTTATTTATCTATTATGCCAATTGGGTAGGTCAACACATTATTAGAGACATTAGAGCAAAAGTATTTAGAAATATCCAAAGTTTTAAAATGTCTTATTTTGACACTACTTCAGTTGGTCGATTAGTTACAAGAGTAGTTTCAGATATTGAAACCATTGCTAACTTTTTCACACAAGGAGTTTTTATGATTGTTAGTGATATTTTAAAAATGCTTGTGGTTATTGTAGTTATGTTTGTGATGAATTGGCGTTTAGCATCAGTTGCATTATCAGTTTTACCAATTCTAGTCTACGCCACAAAAAAATTTCAAGTAGCGATTAAGGCAACATTTCAAGACGTTAGAAATGAGGTTGCCAACTTAAATGGTTTTGTTCAAGAAAGAGTTACAGGAATGAAAATTCTTCAATTATTTACTAGAGAGCAAATAGAATACAATAATTTTAAAGAAATAAACAACAAGCATAAAAAAGCACATGTAAAAACTGTGTGGTATTACTCGATTTTTTTCCCAATTGCAGAAATTGTTTCATCCATTGCTATTGGTTTAATTGTTTGGTATGGTGGATATCAAATCTTGGAGAGCTTTACAACATTAGGAGCGGTTATAGCTTTTATAAAAATGTCACAAATGTTATTTAGACCTCTTCGTCAAATTGCCGATAAGTTTAACCAACTACAAATGGGTATTGTATCTGGAGAACGCGTATTCAAGGTTATAGATACAAAAAGTTTTATTAGTAAAGAGGGAAGTATAGAAGCATCCAATATTAAAGGAGATTTAAACTTTAAGAAGGTGCGATTTAGTTATATTGAAGGTGAAGAAGTTTTGAAAGGAATCTCCTTTGAAGTTTGCCAAGGACAAACCGTAGCTATTGTTGGCGCAACGGGTGCTGGAAAATCTACTATTATAAATTTAATTAACCGTTTTTATGAAATAGATAGTGGTACAATATCTGTAGATGCTATTCCAGTGGAAAACTATGAATTAGCTTCTCTAAGAAATCAAATAGCTATTGTTTTGCAAGATGTGTTTCTATTTTCAGATTCTATCTATAATAACATTACCCTAAAGAACCCCAAGATTACTTTGGAGGAGGTGATTGAGGCTTCAAAAAAGATTGGAATTCATAATTTTATCATGACACTTCCCGGTAATTACCACTATAATGTCAAAGAAAGAGGTGCCATGCTTTCATCTGGGCAAAGGCAATTAATAGCTTTTTTAAGAGCTTATGTTAGCCGTCCTAGAATATTAATTTTAGATGAAGCCACCTCCTCTGTAGATTCTCATGCAGAGCAAATGATTCAATATGCTACAGACACCATTACTAAAGATAGAACTTCCATAATAATTGCTCATAGATTAGCTACGATTAAAAAAGCGGATAAAATTATTGTGTTAGATAAAGGGATTCTTGTTGAGGAAGGAACACACAAGGAATTACTAAACAAAAAAGAGGGGTATTATAAAAATCTTTACGACAAGCAATTTAGTTTGGAACTTATTTCTTAATCGCTTATTACTGCATATCGTTTCTTAATTTAACTAGCAACTCATCATAATTCTCATACAATACAAAACTTCCATCTTTAATATAAGAAATCTCTCCTGTTTCCTCAGAAACTAATAAACAAACTGCATCAGTTTTTTCTGAAATACCAAAAGCAGCCTTATGTCTTAGCCCAAAACGGGAAGGAATATTAATACTGTCTGAGACTGGTAATACTATTCTTGTAGCCACAACAAAATTATCTCTTATAATGGTAGCGCCATCGTGTAATGGGCTATTTTTGTAAAAAATACTTTCCAATAAGACTTGATTCATTTCAGCATTCATTGGATCGCCTGTTGTTATTAAAAAATCTAAACTATTAGTTCGCTCCAAAACAATAAGTGCTCCAGTGTTAGTTTTAGACATTTTTTTACAAGCGTTCAAAAGAGTTTCTACATTTGTTTCAAGAGCAATTTCAGATTTTAAAAACTTAAGTTGTTTTAGAAAATTTGTTCTAGATGCCACATTAGTAGTTCCTATCATCAATAAAAACTTTCTGATTTCTTGCTGAAAAACAATGATTAAGGCAATTACACCTCCACTTAAAAGGTAGCCTAAAATGTTACTTAACATTTCCATTTTTAAGATTTGAGTTATTTTCCAAATAAGAAAAATAAATGCAATTCCTAAAAATATATTTATAGCAACAGTTCCCTTTAATAATTTATATGTGTAGTAAATTAGTATCGCTACCAAGAAAATATCTAGAGCATCTAAAAAAGAAAAATCAAGAAAATCTAACATATAGCTTTTGTATTTTTGTAAATGTACAAATTAGTTAAGTAGATTCACAATGTTTATTGCTTCAACAGCTTCCTTAACATCATGAACTCGCAAGATGTTTGCTCCATTAAGCAATGCTATCGTGTTAGCGCTTGTAGTTGCATTTAGTGCTTCCTTTGGCGATAGACCAAGAGGTTTATAAAGCATTGATTTTCTCGAGACACCTGCTAAAATAGGAACATCTAAATTTTTAAAGAGTTTTAAATTTTTTAATAGTTCATAGTTGTGTTCTATGGTTTTTCCAAATCCAAAGCCAACATCAATCACCATATCTTTAATTTGAAGTTGATGTAATTTAAAAATTTGATCGGCAAAAAAAGAAATTAATTCTGTAGTGATGTTCTCATATGTGGGATTTTTTTGCATATTTTGAGGAGTCCCTTTAATATGCATTAAGATGTATGGAACCTTTAACATAGCAATAGTCTCAAACATTTTTTCATCTAATGTGCCTCCTGAAATATCATTTATTAAAGCAGCCCCATTAGCTATAGTTTCTTTGGCTATATTGCTTCTAAAGGTGTCAATAGAAATTATGGTTTTTGGAAATTCTTTAAGGATTGCTGTAATGGCAGGAATTATTCTTTTTAATTCCTCATCTTCAGAAATATGAGTAGCCCCTGGTTTTGAGGAATAAGCTCCAACATCAATAAACGTTGCTCCTTCAGTGAGCATTTTTTCAGTTTGGTTAAGTAATTCCTTATCATTTGTATAGCGTCCTCCATCATAAAAAGAATCAGGAGTTATATTTAAAACTCCCATTACTTTGGGTGTAGAAAAATCTATAAGTTCACCTTTACAATTAATGGTCATGTTTAATTATTTTATTAATTACAGCTGATTTTTTTGGGGCAATATAAGCATCCATTTTTAACATTAATTCACTAACATTAGTTCCAACCAAAAGCATTTCTTTATTTCCTTTTTTCAAATAGCCTTCAGAAACCATATGATCTAATTGTTTGAGAGTATGATTAAAAAAACCGTTTACATTTAAAATTCCATTTGGTTTTTGTTCAATATGCAATTGACCTAGAGTTAATCCTTCAAAAAGTTCATCTAATGTGCCAAACCCACCAGGTAAAGATATGTAGCCATCTGTAAGTTTACTCATCATTACCTTTCTTTCGCTCATTGTTTTTGTAATTATTAATTCAGTTACATTTTTATTTACAACCTCTTCTTTTTTTAATAGACTAGGAATAATTCCAATTACATTCCCACCTTTTTTTAAAATTGTTTCCGATAATACACCCATCATTCCAATTTTACCTCCACCATATATCAAGGTAATATCATTGTTAACAAAGTAATTGCCAAGTTCAACGGCAGCATTTTTATAAATAGGATTAAATCCTAGACTAGAACCACAAAAAACAACAATTTTTTTCATAAAACTTAGATAGATTTTTTAGTTCATAAAATTTGAACGAAATTTACGGAAATTAATATAGTTTATGCCGAATACTTCTAACCAATACGATAGTGTTGTAGAACAATGTAGAAATCTCTTCACAAAAAAAATGAGTGATTATGGATCTGCTTGGAGAATCTTACGTTTACCATCGTTAACAGATCAAATTTTTATTAAAGCGCAGAGAATTCGTCAGCTTCAAGAAAATGATATTCGTAAAGTAGATGAGGGTGAAAAATCTGAATTTATAGGAATTATTAATTATTCTGTTATGGCTTTAATTCAATTAGAGCTTGGAGTTGTTGAAAACCCTGATTTATCATCAGAAGAAGCCATAGAATTATATAATAAACACATGGCTGTCACCAAAGAACTCATGGAAAACAAGAACCATGATTACGGTGAGGCCTGGAGAGATATGAGAGTAAGTTCCTTAACAGACTTAATTATTCAAAAGCTCTTACGTGTTAAACAGATAGAAGACAATGAAGGAAAAACTCTGGTCTCTGAAGGGATAGACGCTAATTATCAAGATATGATAAATTATGCAGTTTTTGCAATGATTCATTTAAATGAATAATAGGATTAATTAAAATTTAGTTTCATGTTTATAAAATTAATAGTTCATCTTACTAGAATATTTGTTGGTGCCATGTTTGTTTTTTCTGGCTTTGTAAAATTGGTTGACCCCATAGGATCCCAATATAAGTTTGAGGAATATTTTGGAGAAAGTGTATTAAATTTAGAATTTTTGATTCCTTATGCACTTCCTTTTTCAATTGTATTGATTATTGTAGAAATTATGTTAGGAGTTTCGTTACTCCTTGGCTATAAGTCTAAAAGGACTATTTGGAGTTTACTTGGGATCACTACTTTATTTTTATTTTTAACCTGGTATTCTGCTTATTACAACAAAGTTACTGATTGTGGATGTTTTGGAGATGCTATAAAGTTGACACCTTGGGAAACATTCTGGAAAAATGTAATTTTAATAGGACTTATTTTATTGCTATTAATTAGAGTACAAAATGTTAAAGAAATTTTTCCAAAGAAACTAAATGCTTTTTTAATTTTAGTTGCTTTAGTTAGTTTCTCATATACAACATACCACGTATTAAACCACTTGCCCATTATAGATTTTAGAGCGTATGCTGTGGGTAAAAACATTAAAGAAGGTATGAAGTATCCTGAAGATGGTAGTGTTCCACCTGTTCATGATTTTATGTTAGAGGATACTCAAAACGATTTAGCACCTGAAATTTTAGCAATGGATAAAGTATTGCTAGTTATTGTTTATAATGCTTCTAAGTCTTACGATAAAGGTTTTGTGGAAATAAAAAAAGTAACTGATAAAGCAATTCAAAAAGGATACAATGTATATGGTGTCTCTGCTTCTTTTGAAGACGATTTAATTCTTATTCAAAATCATTATGATTTACCATTCAATTTTTTGTTTTGTGACGAAACTACATTAAAAACTATGATTAGAGCCAATCCTGGAGTCATGACACTTAGTAAGGGTACCGTTACAGGAAAATGGAACTGGAATGATATTGATGAAATAAATTTATAATCAACATGAGACAGTTGTTTTTCGTATTTATAGGTGGAGGCTTTGGGAGTGTTCTTAGATATATTGTTGGTAGATATTTAAATAATCCAGCGTCTAGTTTTCCACTGGGAACATTTGCTGCAAATATTTTAGGAAGTTTACTTATTGGAATTATTATCGGGCTTGCTGCAAAAAATAATACATTAACAGAAAATCAAACTTTGTTGTTAGCTACTGGTTTTTGTGGAGGTTTTACTACTTTTTCTACATTTGCTTACGAAAATCATGTTCTTTTTAAAAGTGGAGATTTTATATCTTTCGCCCTCTACACCTTTGCAAGTTTTACAATAGCTTTTTTGGCTGTTTTTGCGGGAATGTATTTGTCTAGAATACTAGCTTAATTTCAAGATACATCATTAAAATAAAAAAGAATTATTTTTTAAAATCTTTAATCCCTGCCATGATTTTTAAATTAAGATGATTGTTTCTTGGAGTTAATGGACAAGAATAAACGTCATTATATGCACAATAAGGATTATAGGTGTTATTGAAATTTAATTCAATGGTCCCATTAGTATTTATGTTACTTTTAAAGACATCCATATAACGTCCACCACCATACGAATCTTGACCACTAGTTTCATCAGTAAATGGAAGAAATAAATAGTCTTCAAAAATTGGATTCTCAGATTCTTCAAGACTTTGATATAATGTTAATACCATTTCTTTTCCCTTCAGCGTAAAAGTTAAAATTCCAAATTCTCTGTAATAAGATTTCTCATCAGTATTGGTAGCCATTCCTAAAAAAGGGCTATCTGGTGTTTTTTTAAGTGTAGCTGTTATGATGTATGATGAGTCTTCAGGGAAAAAATCTAAGCCTTTGAAGTTTTTTAAATCCTTATTTTTTAGAGGTGATTTTGAAGCATCCTTAAAAACTGAATTTAATTTTTGTTGATAAACTGTTTTGCCAATTAAAGGTCTTTTATCCTTTGAATTACAGGAGATAAACAACAATGAAAAAAATAATATCAAAATGTATTTCATAATCTTCATATAAAGATGTTGAGAGGTTTGCAAATTAAATTAATCAAAATGATTACTATTTTCTTTGATAAACTCTAATATCAAAAGTACTATATTATCATTACAATTATAAAATTCTTGATCTAGAGTATCCCATAGGTCTTGTTTAAAACTTGATAGAATATTTCTTCTCAAGTGAAGATCTTTAGGAATAGGAATTTCATTAAATAATAAAAAAGAATCATAAATGATTGAAGCAGTTTTATGAGCTCCTATTCTTTCGTAAGCTTCTAATATCTCATGGGAAAATTGCCCAGCAGAGTCCCAGAAAAAAGTTTTAAACCCACCATCGGTAGTATGATTTTCGAAAATATCTATGTATATGAAAATTTTCTCAAATTCATTTAGATTTTCAAAGTTGTCTCTAATTGCTATTTTTTTACCTATAATTTCTCCTATTCTGGTAATTTTATCTACATCATTATTTAGCAATAATGCAAGTTCTGTTGACTTCATGGTTAAAAATTAATCAATTGCTTTTTTAAAAGCACTTTTTCCACCCACTATAGGAAGACTTATCCTTGTCTTGTCTAGATCAATGGTTAGTTCAGTTCCTGGTTTAGGTGATATTGTATATTCAGAATCACTAGAAAATAACATTAAGCCTATCTGTTGTCCCTTTTTTATAATTTGGTCATCTGGTTGTAAGTCAAATTTCATTGAGTAAAATTTACCTGGTACAAGAGGGGCACTTTTTGATAAAGAAGCATGATTTTGAAGATCTGCCCATCCTCTAGTAATTATATTATCGGTAATTTTTGTGCCTTTATTTTTATTCCAAGGAAGCGATACCAAATAAACAGAAAAATTTACTGCCGCCTTTGAACTAGAAGCCTTTACACTTATATTAGGTACGCCTGAGATATGAAGATCTTCTTTTAAGATATCTGTTACATATAATAATCTGTGCTTTGATACACTAGATTGCGCAAGAGATGTTGCAGAGATAGAGGCATTATCTGAAAAAGTTTCTTGTTCTTCTCGATTAGATTTATCTAAAGTTAACCTTCCATACTTAACATCATTTGATTTTAAATACAAGGTTACTTGATTCGCTTTGGGGTTAGGATACGCCTCATATGGAGTAGGGTTTTGTTGTTTATCATTTTCTCGTACTATCCATGCTTTGGGATCATTTTCTACTCCATTTTTTATTCCGTGTAAGTATCTAGTGAACCACCGATTCATCATTTTCATTGGAGGCGGTCCTCCGTGCCCATTTTGATGGTAGTAGATTTGTGTGGGTATTCCCATTTCTTTGGCTCTTTTTGAAATACGATAGCTATGCTCCGGCATTACATTCCAATCATTAAACCCATGTGCCATTAGTAAGGCTGCTTTCATAGGTTTCATGTGGTTAAGATAGTCTCTTCCTGCCCAAAATTCATTGTAGTCTCCGGTAATTCTATCCATACCATTTTTCATTTCAGTATCTCTAACGGTCTTATTGTTGTAGGCACGTTTAGATTCATCTCCGCTATGAATAAAATCATACAATACATCAATATCTTCTCCAAGGTATCCCCCTGGAGAGCGAACGAGTCCGTTTGATCTGTAGTAATGATAATACGAAGTGTTTGGAGCAATTGGTATTATAGCTTCAAGCCCATTTACTCCCGTTGTAGCTGCTGCTAAAGGAAGTGTTCCGTTGTAAGAAGTTCCTGTCATGCCAACTTTTCCAGTAGACCAATATGCAGAGACTGTCTCCTCTCCATAAGGTTCTGTATATCCTTTAGTTCTTCCACATAGCCAATCTATAACTGCTTTGGGGGCTAAAGATTCATTTTGTCCCCCAACAGTTGGTGCTCCTTGTGAAAGCCCAGTACCGGGAGAAGACGAATGAACTACGATATACCCTCTAGGTACCCATTTTCTAATATGAGAATTTGAAATTATAGGTCTTTTTCCTCTTCTCGTGACTTCTGGATGAACAATTCCTTCCACTTCTTCTCCTATTTCGTGTTTAACATTCCAAAAAGCACCTTCAGTTTCTTGGGCAACTCCAGCAAAATATGGGCTTGTTACATAAATAATTGGTAGTTTTAGACCTTGAGTTTCTGTTTGAATGGGTCTTGTTACAGCTACATGCATTCTATCCATTTTTCCGTCTCCATCAGTATCAAAATCAGTAGCCACCCATAAATCATGACGTAACCAATCTTCAGAGCTTTTAAATGCTGCTACAATCTGAGCTTCACCATCTTTAAAGACAGGAACTGCTTTTTCTTGAGCATTTAAAAAAAGTATCTTAAAAAGTAAACTAAATAGAACTGTTTTCTTCATGTATCAATTTTTGAGGTGGTTGTTTTTTTTCGTACTAAAAAATTAAAAAATGATGTGAATTTAAATTTTATTTTAATACTTATAATCGATTTTCTGTTGTAAAAATACAAAACAAAAAAGGAGAGCTAAAAAATTAAGTGGTTATTTGAACATAGATTTTAATGTTTCATTTAATAAAATTGTATTTTTAATGATATTTTTAAAAACAACTCGATGCAAATTTTAAAAAAACTAACTGTATTAGCCCTATTTTTTACAATCTCTAATTCATTTTCTCAAGATTATTTTTTTAAAGACAAGAATCCATTTGATTCAAAAATTCCAACTCCAGAGGAGTTTTTGGGGTATCCAATAGGAGAACAACATACCAGGCATGATCAAATAGTTTCATATTTATATAAATTAGCGGAAGTCTCAGATAGAGCAGAGATTGAGGTGTATGGGTATACTCATGAGAGAAGAAAGTTAGTCATTCTAAGGGTATCGTCACCTGAAAATTTATCAAATTTAGAAGATCTTAAACAGGAACATTTAAAATTTGTAAACCCTGTATTAACCCCAAAAAATTACGATGCTATTCCTGTTTTTATTCAATTAGCTTATAATGTTCATGGAAATGAGCCTTCTAGCTCGGAAGCGGCGCTATTAACTGCGTATACTCTAGTTGCATCAGAAAGTGAAGAAGTAAAAAATTATCTTAATAATGCTGTTATTTTTTTAGACCCCACCATCAATCCAGATGGAAGAGATAGGCATACTCAGTGGGCTAATCAATATAAGGCGTTTTCTTTGGTTTCTGACAATGCTGACGCAGAACACAACGAAATGTGGCCTAGGGGGAGAACCAATCATTATTGGTTTGATTTAAATAGAGATTGGTTGTTAGCTGTTCATCCAGAGAGTCAGGGCAAATTAAAATGGTATCATAACTGGTATCCAAATGTTGTGACAGACTTCCATGAAATGGGTACTAATAGTAATTTCTTTTTTGAACCTATGAAAGCCATTGGTTCTAAGGATCCAATAATGCCAAAAG
>Ga0213868_10000536_pt1 | contig 35728 bp, 16 predicted proteins | sample PICome_9_FD_160087 | JGI IMG/M metagenome (GOLD analysis project Ga0213868, IMG submission 160087) | Coastal seawater microbial communities near Pivers Island, North Carolina, United States - PICO127 | ecosystem: Environmental > Aquatic > Marine > Coastal | place: USA: North Carolina...
CTTCGTCGTCGAAATGAAAAATAGAAAAGTTCAGTTCTTGTTAGTACAGTCAGTTCAGTCGTCTTTAGGAGCAAGTCCTTAGATTCACTATCTTGAGCTTGAGAGATCACACACACTGCTCACTGCTCTATGATGCACAAACGACATCTCCCCATGTATTCCTCCTTTAAAATTATTTCCCTATTTTGGATTCTTCAATTGGAAGTTTGTCAATCCCTGATTTCATGCGAAATGGCAATAAAACGACCACGAACTGCATCGTCGTCCCTAATGTTCCTTTCAAAAGACGTGGATAAGAACAGAATCAATGGTGACAGTTATGAAACATCTGATGGGCCTACAAAAGGAATTGTCTCTACACTTACGAATATAGTTAACTTTGTTATGGGAAATGAAAATGATGATACTTTGGAAGGCGATGGCCTTGATGGTAACACACCAATGTTATTGGCTTCATCTCCTGAGGAACTCATGAAGTACATAGAAGAAGATTACACACAAAAAAATTATCTGTGGACTGGCAATATTCATCTACCCGCTTTTGAAGAGAATTGTCGATTTACGGATCCAACGCTTAGCTTTGTTGGAACGAAACAATTCGTCACAAACGTTAAAAACCTTGTACCTATTGTAGATTGGTTGACTAAAGATGGTACTGGTTGCCAATCGTACTTATTAGATATCTCTCTCAATGAAAAGGATCAGTACATTCAAACTAGATGGAATATGGTTGGAGATCTTAGTTCGTTACCATGGAAACCTGTCATCGATGTGATTGGTCGAACAAAGTTTTGGTACAGAGAGGACGGCTTTTCATACAAGGTATATTTTTATGATGAAGAATGGGAGCTAAAGACATGGAAAGCATTACTGCAAGTGGTATCTAGAAAGGGCACCATTCCTAACTCAGACCTAGTTGACTCGTGATGAGCCTTATTTTTCAATGAAAATGTACACAATGGAACAGTACAAAAAAAATCGTTCCCATCAGCAGATATGAAGCGAGACACGACATTTGATTCAGTCCCTTATAAAATGATTTCGTCTCATCCTTCTGAAAATGCATCCGACTCTAATGTTAGAAAAAATGAAGTTCTCTTAAAGTCAAGAGATTCTCCAAAAGCTGGGTCACCCAAGGTAAACAAGAATTACAGCCCACTTCGTACAAGAAACGGTCGTCCAATAACTCCAGTCCGAACAAGAGGAGAGAGGGAGATTTCTCCAATGCGCCCACCTAAATCTCCCATACGCCAAAGTACTTCACCAAAGGGTACACTGTCACCAATGCGCCAAAGTAGACAACCACGAGACACAGTATCACCTTTACGTCAAAGTAAAACACCAAGACAGTCATTATCACCCAAACGGACAGATTCAAAGCGTGTCCAACGAACAAGCTTTCAAGGACTTTCCATTATTGAAGGAAAGGACACTAAAACGTCTTCAATGGACTCCGTGGACCAAGAAAAGGTTGACAAAATGAAAAAGGAAAGAAGAAGGAGGAGTATCCAAATAATGAGAAACAGTGCACAATCAACTCAGATTCGAGATATGCTTGAGAATACATTGGAAGAATGTGAAGCGGACATCAACATTGAAGATGTTGAAGATAGATTGAAAGCGATATTGACAAAAGCTAAGGAAACGGGAATGACAACGGAACAAATATTTTCTTTTTTCAATGGTGGAAATCCAAATACCACTGAAATTACTAAGGAATCGTTTCTTTCATCCATTGAAAAATTTGGGCAATCCTTTACAGTGACCGATAAGGAGCTCTCAGAACTCGTGAAAAAATTTGATAAGAACAATGACAATCATATATCACTTGTCGAATTCCAAAATTACTGTTACCATGAGATTCAATCAATTGCATGGAAAGCGGAACGAACACGCCTAGAGAAGAATGGAGAGATGAAAAAACTCAAAGCTCAACTATCTCGTCAATTTAGTGGAATAGTTATTCATGAGAATTCGTGTGGAATTGAAGTTTTCAGAAGCTCGAAACTGTTTTGGAAGACCAATAATACTGTGGAGATACGTTATTTTTTCACCAATAAATTGAACATTATAACCATGCAAATGTACAGCCAAGCCATCGAGAAAGAACTTCCTTGTCTCTTTATTTGCAAAAATAAAGTCGAAAAGGAGATGTCGTCTAGAACGAAATCCAAGGGTGCAGAGGATGCAATCGACGAGGACGACAATTCTTGGGAAGCTATTGCAAAGGAGTTGACCGCACGACTTAAAATCTATGAACCTACTAGTGAAGATAGCTCCTTCCCAGATGATTTACCCATCGAAGAATGCTCCCATATCCCCAGGGATACTCCTATGTTTCCCTTTCTTGCAAAGCTTTCGGGTGATACGATGGAAACATTGCAAGTAAAGAAGCCTTTGAATTTAATTCCACCACCTCCGATTTCATCGGGGACATCGATTTCTGAAGAATTTGATAGGAAAATGGACAGTTTTGTAAAAACTACTAGAATGTGCAGATCATCACGTCGCTCAGCACAGGGTCTGTCCAATATTCTATCCTCAGTTCTTACTGAAATAAATTGTAGTTTAGGAGAAGATGGCACCATGAGCAAGAACGGATAAGGCAGCAATATGCCATTGATCGTCATTTTTCCACTGGTTACTACTTTTATACAAACATCTCCAGCTTAGCACGTTGGATTGATTAATATATATATATATATGCATTCATTCAAAAATACTATCTACTAAAAAAGTAACATTGTTGCAATAAGAGATCTTCAGAAAAATAAGCAATAATAGTCCAGGTTAGTTTTTATGCAGCAACAACCAACAACAACCAAGTAACAGAAAAAACAAAAATTCAAAAAGACATGATAACTCATCAAGTCACTTCACTCCTCATTCTCAACCTCTTACAATACCCTCCACAAACACACGACTTTTATGTACCTCGGATAGAGAGATAAAGCGAAAATTGTGACTGAAAACGACCATGGAGCAAGTTCCGTTCAAACTAGAGGCTCCGAAATTGCCAGACATCAAACCACTTGATAATCCGCAGCAGCAACTTCTTAGCAAGCAAAAACAAATTTTGAACAAACTGATTTTCCCAGTCCACATTCCTGGTGAATGTCATCCCAAAGTTGCACATATGGCGTCCATTATCAAAGAACTTAATTCCAATGAAGATAAAAAGGTAGATACAAACTCGGGTTCAGAATCATCTATTTTATCCATGAGTGATCTTCCGAAGATTGACCAATCCCTTGCTAAAGACCTGCGAGAGTTGAGATCTAAATGCATTGTGTTTGCACGACGATCCCAAGAGTATCAAAACGAACTAGCACAATTACAACAACGCGACGCATCGAAGAAAGAAATAATGGAGGCTGCATCGTATGCGAAATTATTTGAGTTAAATTTTAATTATTGTATAGCTTCAGTGTCTAGCCCACAAAGAATGAGGGCTCTCAATAGATGCTACTCGAGTTTAGATGCTAATGTCGTTCGAGCAATTGCTCAAGCAGGTCAATTAGAGTTCATTTGCCCTCAGGAACGAAAGGCTGTCGAAAGAGCTGTAGGTCAAAAGGTACAAAGCGCTGTTCGCGCGTCACAGAAGCTTTGAAAGAAACGTTCTGAAACAGGATCGTCGATTGCTTGGATACATCAGAATATGAAAAGCGGAGAAAAGCCTTGGTCGGAAGTTGCCAACAATGTCTAGTTAGAATGTACAATTCAATAAAACTATTTACAATTGGATGATTGATTTCTATTTTCTATCGTGCAATAAATGCCATAACATGATACCACCTGTGACTGACACATTTAAAGAGTCTACACCTGCATTTCCTCCACCTTCGATTTGAGCAGCATCACTACCTGGAATCTTGACGAACCCGGTACATGCTCTTGCAACTAATGTTCGCAATCCACTTCCTTCAGAACCTAGAACAAGCAATGTTGGTGGGCCTGTCTCAACATCTGATAAATCCATACATTCCACAGGACCGCCATCATCATTTCTCATACCATTTGGAACAGACGCGGCCGCCCCAAGAATCCTCCATCCGTCCTCCTTTGCACCATTAAGAAGACGGGGAAGGTTAGAAGTAGAGTAAATTTCACTGATCTCAAGAGCTCCAGCACTTGCAGCAGAGACAACAGGTGATGGCGGGGCAGAGTTCTTTTCACAGACCAATACACCGATTCTCGCACCAATTTCACTACTAGAGCCACCAAGGAAGTATGCACTTCTCAACAAAGCACCAAAGTTCTGAGGATCAACAACCTCGTCCAGCTGTTGTTCAAAAGGGCATTTCAAAACTTGAGTTCTGAGAATGTTTAAATGTCTGTTTTTGATATAATAAGGATACATGATAACTTACCACTAACCATAGTTTAGGTACATCTTCGTATTCGTCATCGTTCTCAAAACGTGGCATACGAGAAAGGTGTTCAAATGAAAGAGATCCGCATCTAAGAACATACCCTTGATGAGGCCTCGCACCTGATAAAGTATTCAATACCCCTTTATCAACGTATGCAATAGGCACCTCTCGCTCCTTAGCCAGTCTCTCAACTTCTTCAGCCATATTCGCTTTATCTCCTCTTTTCTGCTGTCCCTCTTGGATAAATAAATAGGGTAAAAATTGAGCTTCTGGTTTGCGTTCCTTTTGTCTTTGCTCATGATCAAGATCCTCTCCATTGAGGAGATCTGTATCAACATGAGATGCTGGATTCGACAAATCACGACGTCCTACAGTTAATGCGTTCACTATCGGAGCTAGTCCATATAAATGGACAAACCCCGCTAGTTCCAAAGCTTTCATGTTAATTTTTATGTCCGAGGCTGATTTTGTACTACTGGAGTCACCTTTTTGAATCTCTTTTGTTTCACGTCCTCTTCCTCGTCCTCCGCGTCCTCCTCGTCCTCCGCGCCCACCCCGACCACTATTGCGACCTCTTGATCTGTCAGATCGGCTCGGACCATCCCAATCATCCATTTTGTCAGTGGACGAAAAGCTATCATATTGTTTATTTCGAATGTCTGGTGGACCCCAATCGTCGAAACTATCACTGTCGACAGGAGCAGATGTTTGTTGCCTTATTCTTCTACCATCATTATCAGATGCAATACGCTGTCGACCTGCACCACCTTTATCGGGCTTTGGAATTCGACTACTAAATTCTCGAGATGGGCCTTCACCCCACATTGTGATTTGACCTCTTCTTGCAGCGAATGTGATTGTTGCTGTTCGAAACTGTTTGATGGACGAAGATGTATGGATAAAACTTTGACATGCGCGTAGAGTTATCATGATTATTAATAAGACAGAGAAAAAGATTTTGCTTGGTTTCTGCAGTGAAAACATGGTCAATCTTTTGATAAGAAAATCCAATGGTTTGGAACTGTTTTTGCGTTTCTACAGTTACAACAGATCCAACCTACTTTGTATCTATTGAGTACTTTTTGCGACAACTTGAGCTCGAAACTCGAAACTCGAAAGACGTCAAACACTTTTTCAGTGGGTGGTTCTGCGCTGTCGGAAGAGAACAACGGAGAACATCGTTTCTGATCAGTGGTTCAAGTTAGTACCCAGTGTTGCTTGTTGTTATTTGTCTCGTTATTTCTTATTTCTCATCACTCATCACACTACTATTTTGTCAGTTATTGAGTGTTGCATCAACCCATTTGCATCCATGTAACACAATTGGTTGACCTCAACATTTATCATTCAATATGTTATACAGAGCAGTATTCAATTGTAGTCAAAGAATAGGCAAAAGGCACTTCATACCCACGAGTCAAATAACTCGAGCCTTTTCCAACTTCAAAGTAACGTCAACTCTAGTGCTTGAGGATCTACTTGGAAGCTCCATCGCCAAAAAGATTGATGGAATGAAACAACGACACGATGAAATTATGAATGATCTGACTAATTCCAATTCAAACCCTGATACTCGAGAGTTAAGCGCTTTGTCTCCACTGGCTAAGCTGTATACCAACTTCTCTGTTGCTATAGAAGAAATGAATGCCATCAAAGAACTGAAACAAAATGCACACGAGTTGAAAGACGATGAAATGATAGAAGAATGTGAGGAAGAAATAATACAATTGGAACAGAAACTGGATAGTTTAAGTAAAAACATGATGGATGCTATTTTGCCTCGAAATGAGGATGACTCATCTGATGCTGTTCTGGAGGTACGGGCTGGAACTGGTGGTGAAGAAGCATGTTTATTTTGTGCAGAGCTTTTAAGTGCATACGAAAAGACAGCCAAAGCTATGGGTTGGAAATTTGAGACTTTGTCGCAAACGAAAACTGACTTGGGAGGGGTAAAGGAGGCTGCTGTCGCGATCAGTGGTTCATCCTTTGGCGGTTATGACGGCTCACAACAGAATCTAGGTCCGTATGGTTTTCTTAAGTTTGAGTCTGGCGTGCATCGTGTTCAAAGGGTGCCAGTTAATGATGTTCGAATTCATACCAGTGCCGCCTCAGTGGGGGTTCTACCTGCACCGAGTGAGAATGGTAAAGAAGACGACCTTCTTCCCTTATCCGAACTTAACATAGAGACGATGCGTGCAAGTGGAGCTGGTGGGCAGCATGTAAATACGACTGAAAGTGCCGTGCGAGTAACCCATATTCCTACTGGTATATCTGCCAGTATACAGGATGAGCGATCGCAGCACAAGAATAAAGCGAAGGCTTTGAAGCTAATTACTGCAAGAGTCAGAGATTATTTGCGAGCAGAAGAAGCGAAGCGGCTGGGAGAGACGAGGAATAGTTTAATGGGCGGCGGAGATCGATCAGAAAGAATAAGGACCTATAATTACCCACAAGACAGAATTACTGACCATCGAACAAAACATTCGGAGCACGGTATTCAAAAGCTGCTTTTGGGAGGGGCTGAAGACTCCGGTCTTGTTGGTATATTTGCTCCTCCGTTGAGGGAAATGGAGAAAAAGGAATTGCTACTGAAATTAAAAGAAGAGCGTTAAGTATGACACTATCATAGTTTTAATGAGTAACTTCATTTGATTGTGATCTTTTCCCAATCACCACGGGAATACCGTAGACAACTGGTGCACATCCAACAAGGTTTTTCATTCTGCACACATGTCGAGACTTTGCCACGCTAGCGGGAATATTATCCTCACCTTTGTACATCTTTTCAAGAAATGAAATAGAAAACTTATCAATATCGCGATCCGTCACGTCCCAAAGGTTTCCAACAACAGTAGGAGCACCAGCACACAGGTAGGAAAGTACTGCCCCCTCGGGTTCAAACAGCATTTCATTTCCTGCTACTGTTAGAGTGCGATCAAAATTTACAGACGCAAGGTCACCGCTACTGCAACCCATGAGGACGACGACAGCATTACAATCACTTTTACCATGTTGACAGCTTCTTGATAGGTCCTCAATATCTGTCTTTGAAAAATATCTCTCTCCTGTTGCATGACCGAAGTAGAGAAATATACCCCTTTCTGGCTTCAAAGCCTCCTTAATGAATGCTTTTGATGGTCGCTTTCCTACAACTTTCTTCCAATTCCACCCATTCGAACTAGAAACATTTGATAGAGCGGTCAAAATTCTGTCTTGAGTCTGTAACAAGTTTGCCTCTGCGTCTAAAACGACACTAGTTTTGGACGCATCGAACGTTACATGGTCCTCGCCACCATTTTTCAAGCGAAGTAAACTTGACGCGGCAAACGCAATTGATGGAATACGACATACCGATTTTCCCTTTAATATGCCAATTCCTTCCAGGGGCAGTCTTGTGAAGTTTTCATCAAGAATTAGAAAGGTGCACGATTTTGGATCTGCAGCTATGCTTCTATCACGAGTAATTTCGCTTTCTGATTCTTTTTTTGTTTGGACGCTGGTTTCATTCATTTTCTCAAGTAGCAAATCTATAAGGCCTTGTTTCCTTAAAGGGCGGAGTTCCTTAGGAGTGATGCCAAAGGTTTTAGTTAGTCGTTCCTTTAGCTGGACGACTGTTAAGTCATCAAGATTTCCAGATTTTGCATGGTCATCACTCAAGACCACAGCTTCAAATCTTGCAGCTAAGTTACCACATATATGTTCATCGTCCTCATCATTGTACCATTGATTGCAGCTGGGTCTTAGCCTATCTAAGTGAGTTACAGCCTTGAAAATCAACTCATCAAGATTCATAAGAATATCTCCTAATGCTTCATCGATCGCGCGCCTCTCATCCCAATATGCTTGCTTTTGGTCCCTGCAATTATTTCTTTCACTAGCTGTACTCTCATCAAGACCAGACAGCTGCTTTCTACTCCTTTCCATCAGGAGGTCAAAAGGTTGAAAAATCAAATCAACGATACTATTTGAATTCTCATCCTCTGCATCGCTGAAAGGAAAGATAGCCGTTGTATTATAACTGAATGGTTCATCTTCAAAACGTTTTGATATATTGACGGTTGATACGAGAACTTCTCCACCAGGACACATTGCGAAAGCCGCAAATGCCCAGTTTGGTGGAATTAATTTCTGGCAAAACGAAGCAAGCTTTTTAAAAGCAAAGCTGCGCTTCGAGGGATCGGTAAATGGAACGTCCATAGCATAGAAGATGTCTTTCAAATCACATTCATCACCTATAATTCTCGCTGCCAACTGTCTCGCAGAACTTCCAATAGACGAATGCACTAATTCGCCTGCTTTGATGTCATATTTTGTGGACATACTCTCTGGACCAGAAACAAGTGCCAGACAACGCATTATGTTTCTAGTTAAAAGAGAGTTTGCTGGACCACAAAAGTCAAGACATTTACGCAACAAAGATTTCGCCCTCTCAAGATTAGACACTTCACGTTCATTCAAATTTTCTTGATGATTCCAAAGCTTTCGTATACTACCATCGGTCTTTGCATATTTCATGTAAATGGAAGCCTCAAGATACAAAGCCTCAGCTTTACATATACTGGTGGTGTATTCTGATGCTGATATATCTCTCAGTGACTTAACAACACTCTCAGCACGGTATTCACCCTTCAACAAATTCTTAAGGAATTTTATTTTTGTCATGGATAGAACTTCATGAAAACTTGGATTATCTTTGATACATAGCTGTACAAAGCTCTCTATTGATTCGAAACTTTTCGTATTCGCTGATTCCTTCCCCGTGTTCATGTCGTTTCTGAGATTCTTGCAATGTCCAAGGAGCGAATCGGTAATATTGATCCCAACGTACTCTGTCATTTCATCAGTTATACATGAGCGAGCCTCTAGGCATAATAAAAAGTAAAGTGCTTCCCTTGTCCAGTCTAGGGTACTTGCATGAAGCTCATACTCATCGTTAGGTAAAAAAGGCACATTATAAGCGGATGATGTATTGCAGCTAGAAGCCGTCATTAGAACTTGAGAAATTTGATCTTCAAACTCAGATAAAGTTATGGATGACGATACAATCGTTGCTAAAGTCCTTTTGACCTTCAGATGTTGAATACTGCTACATTGTATGTTCATCACTGTGATAAAGTCATGCAAGGATGTCTTTGCCGAAGAAGCCAATGATTTTGGAACAAGATTCATCGATTCTGCTAAAAAGGATATATATTTTGTGGCTTTCCTCCAGTCTCCCACGTGAAAATATGCGACGGCTCGATTTCGAATGCACTCGTTCCACATTCTTTGGACAAAAGGTCGAGCCAACATAATATTTACATACGAGGATACAAAGTTTTCATCGAGCAATCTACCCATGTTAGATTCTTCATTCTTTGTCCACGTTAGTGCCTCTCTCGCGATATCGTAGCACGTTTTACTGCTTTGAAATGCTGCGATGAAGTCTCCAATCCTCGTCATGCCCTCAAATAATGCCGATTCACAATGATAGAACCACATTGTCAAAGGTAATCTCATAATAGAACCTTGCGTGACCTCATTTAAGTTCATGTAAGATGTTTTGATTCGCTTAATTTCATCAAGGAAATATGATAATGAAGATATAGGCAAACTGACAGCTAATGTGTGTATCAGTATTCCATTTCTATGCAACAGTTTGGGCAGTGCGAAAGAATCGTTGCCATCCATCTCTTGCATTGCTACGAGTCTACCGCTTTCTTTCAGCAAAGATTCGCTGTCAAGGACGATTGAATAAACGTACTGATCCATATTTTTGGAATTCAAGTCCAGTGCAATAGAGTGAAACTCCGAGATACCTAAAGTCAGACTAGTAGTATGTTCCAGGTAAGCTGAATTCTTCTTGTCCAATTCGCAATATCTTCGAATAATATTTTGAAGTCTAATAGAACATGCGCCAGATCCACTATTCTCCAAGCGATGTGAGACACAGAAAAGGGTTACTGATAAAGCATTTTTAAAACGCTCCGAAATCTTGATATGCTCTGGACCTACTTTGAGCAACACATTTAGCAACGCCTCCACGGAATCCATGAAGTGATTGTATTGCATTAACGAGAACATTCCATTAACTATCAAATCTCCCCATTCTTCTACTTTGCGTTTCTCCTCCTCTTCTACGCAGCGATGAAACGCGAGGCAGCTCAACTCAAACAAATATATGGCCTTTTCTTCGTTAGATTCTGATGCACCCACAGCTCGGTTCAGTGCATTCTCCGCATTTTCGATGCAGAATTGTACGCATTGTTCATATGATGAATTTTCATATTTCTTTCCAGATGCTCGAATTGAAGCACCAAACAGAATCCAAATGGAGGGCATCACTTCGTCAGCATGTGGCAGTTTGTCTTCCATCATTTTGACGTGGTCGCATAATTTTCGAACTGTAGTTACGTCATAGCTTTGATGAGGTCTATTGAATAGTTCAGCCCCAACACGCTCAATAAGCTCGAGCTGTAATCGTTCACTAGTAGATTCAGGTAAATTAAACATATCATCCCATTCTAAAATAAACCCGATAGGGCTGAACTCATACATATCGGGGAAAGATATTAAAGAAGAAATAATATCGCTTGCATCTTTAGGGAGATCGAGAGGAGATTCGCCTGATCCAGACTCGCGATCTTCATTGCATACTATATCGTAGAACAGTTTTGCAATTTTGTTCAAAATAGAAGACAATAGCGGTGGTATATCTTCGGAACAAAGAACGTCTCCGAAAGATAATCTACCATTCACATAATCATCACAGAGCAGAATTATGTTTCCTGGATCTAATCTCATAGATGTAATTTCACGCCGATCTAACATTTTGGCCTGAAAACACAATGCTAAATACAGTGCCCCTAATGCATGCTTTCGTAATGATAGGCTTAGCAGGATATTCGAAAATTGTAGAAAGCGACTCGGTAGAGACGAATCACGGACTGGTTCAAGTCGCACGAATAAGTCAAGAGAAGCCATATGAGGTAATATTGACTCAGTGCTACTGCGTCGCTTTGCTACGTTCGAAAGCGCCTTCGCTACTGATAAAGTCATCTCAGGAAACAAGTGCATGGAGGTTACACAAACGGAATGACATTGTTGGATACATTTGTTTGATTCATCTAGATACGAAGAGCTATCATGACCTTCTAAATGAAAACGATCAAGAAAGTTGATCACTTTCAAATACGAATCAACTGCAGTACTTAAGTGCTTCCCATCTTTTTCTAACATGGAGTGAATGCGGCAGTTCAGTGGTCCCCAACATTCAGACATGACTTTAGCAATAAATAAATACCGTGCAGTGTCGATAGATTTTCCCGATCCTGCATCATTTGCTCTTTCCGAGAAGAACTGCGACAACTTTAGTTTGAAAAGAATGCGATAAGCCAGTTGAAGCCAATCTAAACCTATAGAATTGCTTTCAATGATAGCAGAACAAAATTGATTGATGATCTCCCGGCCTTTATTAATATCGAACCGTTCGTTTGTAGTAGAAATTTCTTCTGTTCTCAAATCATCCATATTTGTAAGAACTGCAACAAAGAGTTTCATAATAGACCCACCGATGCACCTCTCATTATCAAATGAACATATGTATCCTCCACTAATTCCTACTTGAATCATTTGACTACTATGATAGTCTAGATAAGAATAATTGAATCCGTACACTGTGGCACAACGCAATAGAGCTCGTCCAACATGATTATGAAATGCTTGTAAAAGTCTGCTCGATTCACTGTCTGTCATTTTATCGTAATAAGTAGAAGCTTTGTACGCTAGTATACATGCCTTTTCGAAATTCTTTTTCATCATGGGTTCTATTTCGTTTTGATTAAGGTCGCACTTTGGATCCACCCACTTTGATTTCTCATCCTGATGCCACAATAATGATACCAGAATGGCATCCTGCTGTAATCCTGTGATTAGATCAGGAGAAATCTTGTCACTGTTCGAATGAGACTCTATTTTCGATGCTATTTCTAATAGCAATTTGCTTCCTTGAGAAGTTTGCGTGAATATTTGTTTCCATTGATCTTGTTGGATAGATGAAGCTACTTGTAACTTTTCATTAGCCCGATGAAGAGGAGCAAGTATCCATGACATGAGTACTTTTGATATTGTTTCACGCAAAAACCGATGTAATATGACAAGCGATGACGGATTCGTATTGTGTGCCGACGATAAAAGTTTTGCAACCGTTTGTACTGTTTTTGTTTCACACTCATTGTCATACAGTAGCTTCCCAATCTTTACACTGACGACCAATATACTATGTATTACAATCTTGATCAATTGATCCATGGTGAGAAGGGAGTCCATGTTGCTGTCCCATTCGGTGGTTAGAACAACTGGAAATAGTAATTCTGTTGTTTCATATGATTCCTCAAAACTTGACCACATTTTCTTTATGCACAATCCTAATAAATGGTAACCTTGTATCGACACCATAATATCCAACTTTTCGGATGATGCAATACAATGATATAAAACTTTGATCAAAGGGACAACAGATTCTGCCGCAGAAGATGTACCATTCGACTTTGACACGTTCCAAGATTGTGTCAGTATTAATGGCGCGATGGCACGTAGACAATGTATAGCAATATGAAGAAGCTGATTTCGAATTTCTATGGAGGCATGTTTATATGTTTCATCAGTGACACTCCCTACGTTACGAATACATCTGCGAACGATGTTGAGTATTTCATTCTTTTGTTCTTCTAATAGTATAGAACCTTTGGTTGAAACGTTTGGGTAGTTATCAGATGCGATTTGAATGACTGATTTCAATTCTGGATGTAAGTTGCCCAAAATACTCTGTATTGTTTCATGACTAGACTTGGAAGGGAATGAAAATGAACAAGGGAAGACACATTTTTGTTCCAATTCCTTGATTTGCGATTCCGTGTAATGAAATTCATCATCAGCTAGAAGTTTTCCCGAGGCTGACAACTGTGAATGAGATATATTCGAATTGTTTTCTTTATCACTGCTACCACAGGCATTATCTTCTTGATGACTCTTCAGTTTACGTCTTCTTCTCGATGATGTGTTGATGGACTTGGTGGATGCTCGAACGTTTGTTTCCATACTGGACAAGGCTTTTTTGACTATCTACACGATTTTTTGATCTGTTTCAATCGAAATTTCTTGAATATGTCTTCACCCTTTAATATTTAAAATATGAATATCCCTTAAAATGTATCTAGATCGATACAAATGAATTTACATCTACAACAATGATCAATGATGAAAGGAAGGAAGAAAAGCTTCCATCTTCCAACGTCCAACGGTTATCTCTCTCTAAAAAAACGGGTCAAACCCTATCCCTGTCGGGTTCCGTGGGAAAGGATCAGAAAAATCAGAAAAAATCTTCTTTTGACACCCATCAACCCATCGCACATCACACATCTTTGAATTGTGCTTCATACAAAACAATACTTACACAATCTGTACACTCATCATGCTTCTATCCACAAGAAATTCCATTGTTAAACGTTTTATTCAGAAAAGTGCATCTCCTCGATTTCTGAATAAGAATGGAATCCGAATGATGCAAACGATGCGCAGCATCCAAAACAAGAACACCATTCTTCCAGTCCTAGCCATGGCTGCAACACTCACCACAGTGGCAGCCGTCACAACGTGTTCCACGAAAACCATTCCCAAAGGCGCAGATGTGGTGATGTACTCTCCTCACAAAGAGAAAGCCACTGGAATCTTGTTTCCTCAGTTGTGCAATGGGATGCAATACGTCGGATCTGGGGTCAGGGTCAAGTATGGATTTGTGAAAGTTTATGCCGTTGGTACATACATGGATCCTACTGCCATGGCAGCCATTAAGAAAAGTGGAGATTCAGATATCATCAAGTCACTGTTGAACCCCATGTACCCAAGGACTATCCGCATTGTTATGAATCGAGGTTTGAGTATTGAGAAGTACAATGCAGCCATTGTGGAAGCGTTAGAACCAAGGATGAAAGGTCAAGATTTGGAAAAGTTGGAAGAATTTAAAAAGTTGAATCCAGCCGTCGATTTGATAGAGGGTGCAGAGATTGAAATGACTGTCCGAGGAAATGTTTTACTTTACAAAAACGCATTGGGGGGAGTCGGACAGATTGACAGTCAAGTCTTTTGTGAAGCGCTTTGTGATTTGTATTATGGTGATGACTCTGTAAGTCCTGGTCACAGAGAAAGTGTCATTGCTGGAATTAAAAACTTGTAAAGAGAAGAGTATATTGTGAATGTATTTTATAAAAAAAAACTCATTTTGAAAGATTAAAAAAAAAATACTTTGACCATTTTCATTTATTCACCGAAAAGAGGTTTTAAGACAGATCTTCGAGGGCGAACATTTCTGTTGCGAGGTCTACTATTATACTTTGGTTTCCTCCAGGGTTTTGAGGAAAGGTCTGATTGATATCGGTCCACAAGCATTCTTCTTTTTGCTCTTCGGAAACGTTTTCTGATTTTTGACGGAATACTTTCGATGGAACGTGGTAGGCGAAGAGCAGGCTTATCTACAACAATTCTTCCACCATTCGGTAGAGCCATCAAGTAAAGTTTCGGTCCAAAGGATGCAGCGAATACTGCTCCACCGATTGCTCCTCCAATGTGTGCCCAGTTGTCAATGGAAGGACTAGCCATACCAAATAAAACATTCATAGCCAAAGTTTGACTTACTCTACCCATGATTGCTTGTCCCGATCTTCCAAAAAGAGTATCATTTTGGTTTAGAAAGACATAGTAGGCTCCCATGAGTCCAAATACGGCACCGCTAGCCCCAAGGCTTGGATTTGGTGTATTGTACGCTGAAAATAGGTTTCCAACAACACCTATCCAAGTAAAATGCATTGAACCACCAAGAATTAGACAACTGCAGAAGAAAAGTGAATAATAGTCAATGGATCCAACTCACCTCCAATAATATACGTTGCTAGAAATCGTCCACCACCAAAGAGACGTTCTACTTCAGGACCAATATTTTGGGTTGAATATGAGTTTAGCAACAAATGAGAAAAGCTTCCATGAAGAAACATGGGAGTAAAGAGTCTATATAGCTCCTTGCCTTGCATAATCAAATCGGATCTTTTTGCAAAGTTTCGTGTAATGGATGGGTATATCATCTGCAAGACATACATAGCAACGTTGGAGATAATTATTCGACTTGTTATTGAATATTTTCCAGGTCGGCGCGATGTCATATCTACAGACCAAGGTCTGAACCCATCCATTTTGTCTTGTAAATCCTTTTTTATGCGTTCCAATCTATCGGTATCGTCTTCTCCATCTTCATAATCATATACTTTTGTTGACGTTGATGAAGTTAGTTGAACTATGTTGCTAGATGAAGGTATTTTCCTTGTCAATGAGTTTCTTCGAAACGATTTGTTCATAGACACAGGAGTCGCCCATGAACTGAGGAAACCAAACGAAAACAACAAAAATATAAGAATTTTTTTGGATCGCATCATATTGGTGGTTTGTGAAAGATGATCTCTATTTTTTAATGAAAACAGGAAAGCACTAAGTATGTGCTAGAGAGATAGGTGTTGCGATTGCAATTTGCAATGTGCAAACTCCAAAATGTGTCATTCCCGCCCCCTGGCTGTTTTTTCATTGTCATCTAAACGTCATCATGTCCGAAAAATGACATATTTTTTAGCGAAGACAGATAACGACAACACATATCTTCGAAGGACAAATGAGGAGAAACAAAATTACTTATAAAGATCAATAGTAAAGATGCAAAAGTATTCATCGATACTCATAATATATCTATCATATCTGTTACTTGCCCATGGGAGATTCCAAAGAAGAGTTTTTATTGCACGAGAAGTGTCAGAAATAAGTACCTCTCCATCGTCAGATCAAAGTTCACCAACGCAATCACTCGTGACAGTTCCATCGAATCAACCCTCATACGAACAGACTCATACCCCATCAATAAGCTCTAACCCTTCGATTGCACCTTCTTTGTCACCAACATCTGTTCCTACGACTATGCCGTCATTGGCACCGTCTCAAATTCCATCTGAAACTCTCTCAAGTGCACCATCTACAATACCATCTCACTCCGCCGAACCCTCTTCGAAACCTACAGTCTCAGCACAACCGACATTGTTCCCTTCCATCAGTAGCGCTCCATCAAGACAGCGAAAACATGTCGATATCTCAATGTTTGTGGTAGAAATTTTATCAAGGGATGTCATGGATATTGGTGATACCGAAAAAATCACAAGATGTGCAGAGATTTTTCTTGGCGAGTACTTAAAAACCTCGTTACCTCAAGAGAATAATTTCATCAAAATCATATTACATCGTATTAAATCTGATGAAAGAAGACGCTTAAATGCTTCGATATCACTTGTATATACGGGAATAGCAATCTTTGATTCTGACATTTATCCTAAAAGTTCGGAGATCGATGACATTATCCTGGAAGCATTTACAACTCACAAACATGAGTTTTTATCTATTCTTCAAAAGCACGACGATAATACTTTTGCAAAAGTTGTTCGCACAGGCGCCATAAGTGTAAGAGCTGAAAAGCCGTATCTATCTATATCAACGACGGTCGTCATTGTATTGGTTTCTATCATTGTTGGTACTGTCATTATCAAATTGAATATTGACTTGGTGGTGAAGAAAAGACGCAAAAGTGTCTTGAATCAAAACAATCTCTGTCATACTAGTTCACATATTCAACATATTGGAGGTACAAAGAACAGTTTGGATCTAGAGAGCAATTTACATGTCCAGTCTATTGACGTCAATTTTCCATCTACATCACCCATGAATTGTAACAAAGAGAAATTCGGCATGCATAATGACAGATTTAAAGGAACAATGATAGAAAACACATATAATAGGGATAACACTGAAGATGTCGAGTTTGACTCTGGTTATTTCACAAACGCTCATACTCGCCAGTATTAGTTGAAAAGCAAAAGCAGGTATATGTTTCAAGAATAGTTTAAAGTAAGAAAATAAGCTAACATGGAGAACGTTAACTACGAACTACGAAGCACGAGGCTATCTGTTTATCATTGTGCAAAGTTATTTTGTGTATCTACTCAATCAACAACACTTCTTCTACCGAATTGAAGAGCTATTGATACTAAAAAACATTCGGACTAATACAATTTTAGATAGTAGCAATAATGTCAGACTCGAAAGAAGGCGGATCTTCATCGGTCTCACCAAGTCACAAAACACCTCTCCCTCCGCCTCCAACATTTGACCCGTCGACTTTACCCGTTTTCAACACTGAAAGCAAAGTATCGTTAGTCTCGACGGGCTCAGGCTTCAAATCTGGATTAACTTCAAAAAATTCTTCAGGTATATCATCCTCATCAGCATCCAGTCTTGTTCAGAACCTGCCAAAGCCTCCACCTTTACCTATCAAAAAGTCTTCATCGTCCTTGAATACTTCAGTGTCATCAGAACATTCGTCTGGTATACCCCCATTTGAGTCAGATAAAGGCAAAAGGAGTGTTGTTAAGAAAAATGAGAATTATAACAGAGCGACGGAAGAGTCAGAACACGTGCATCAAACAGTGGAGGAAATACCCAAATTAGAATCAGCACCACCTTCAGGTCCTGGATCCACAAGTTCATCAACATCAACTTCCGAGCACATAGTCGAGCTTCAAAGAAAAGAAGATGCAAATGAAAAGCCTCACATGGATGATGCCTTTAGCGCAAGGTCTTGGCTTCCCTCAAGACCAATTAGTCCAACCATTACTAAAACAAATTCTCCTTTTTCGAAGGCTTCATCAGAAGATGAGCAGAAACAAACACCAAGTGTTAAAGTTGTTCAACAAAAGAATAAAAATACGGTACATCCAAAATATCACATACTATCATATTCCCAAAGATCTATTCCAATTTTGATACAAGCAACACCATCAGCAGAGGCAGTGGCAACGAAGAACAATTTAACTTTATCGGAACTGATGAATGGGTTGGCTAATAGCATTCCCTCTCAATCTTCTTCTCTTACTGGAAAGTTAGCACCTATTAGAAGCATCAGTAGAATGATAAATTTCAGTTGGGATATGATCCATTTTAACTTTTACAATGAATCGGATCGCGGTATTAGGACCAGCGCGTTGAATGACATAGATAGTGGGAAAGATCCGCAATGGGAAAATCGGTTCAATTATGTAGCAAAACCTTGGCCAGAAGACAACGATAAAACTCTAATGGCATTGGAAGAAGAAATGGAAATGCATTTATTATCCAATGAAAAAGATGGGAAGACTGCATCTTCGCAAAATGCATCATTTTCGGACTCAAATACTTCCTGGCTAGCAAGATTTCTAAATGGGGTCCAGCAGCAGACTGATCAAGCTCAACACTCAATGATACACTGTCCTATTGTAGTGCTTTATATAGCAACAACATCAGACGGAGTAAAAGGTTTACTTAACCTCACTGAAAAACGAAGGTTACCACAGGAGTTTCAAAATGGATTGTTCGACCCCAACGGGTTCAAGGCACAGTATTTGATGTTACATGATGAGGTAGACGGACCGAAAGATTGGAATGAAGCTTCCGTTTCTGAGGATTTGATGAGAGTCTTTGGAAATGATACTGTATCATTAATCCGCATGAATAGCCAATCGGAAGGAGGTAATGGGATGTTGAAAAGTGAATCTATAGGGAATGATTCCGACGGTCAGGAGGAGGACTTAGTCTGGGACGAATACATTCCATTTTCGATGCCATTAGGAGATGCATATAGATCCGAGTTGCGTAAGCTTCGAGGTACTTATTTAAGTGAAAAAGATAAGTTGGCAATTAGGCGCTTTGTTTCGCGAATGGTGGCAAAAGCAGTGATTCCGACTTTAGAAAGAAGGATTCATAATTTGAATATTGAAGTCACCAACAACAAAAAAGGAGTAAAAAATGCCTTTAAAAGTTTTTGGAGAAAACCCAGAGATAGTGATAGTCTCTCTCAAAGCGTACATGGCAGGGACCAACTCAATAGTAGCAGCACAGTTCCTTACAGATATGATACAATCGAAAGCCATACTCGGCTGTTAGCTGATACTCTATTCTTGATTCGCGATTATGATTCAGCACTTAGTATTTATCGTCTGGTGAAAGATGATTACAAACATGATCAACAATTGATGCTCAGTGCATCTGTGCATGAAATGATGGCTTTGTGTATTTACTACACTGATTTATCGACGGGATACCGTAATACCAAAGACATTATTCAGCACATTGATTCTGCACTTTATTTATACACAAGCGCAGCAGCGGAAGTAAAGTCAAATACTCTGGGAAGTCGTCCATCAGAGGCAAGTCTACCAACTCGATGCGTCACCAGATTGGGCTTACTTTTGTCCACGATGAAGGTATTGAATCAAGGCAGAGAAATGGAGACCGCAGATTCATTAGCGGCGGCCTCTTCGAAGGAGACACCTCTAACAGGAGCTGTGTTATTGGAGCAGTCTGCGGCATATTACTTCCAAGCTGGCATGGTACGCAAATATGCATTTCATATGCTTATGGCTGGTCATATGTTTCGTAGTGCTGGCCAGGATTTCCACGCGGTTCGCTGCTTTGCGTCTTCAATGTATGTTTTAGGTTTTCTATTTAGTTTTATCACTCGTATACTCTCCATTTGTTCTGACACTTTTGGTAATATTTTTCCTTTGTCCAGGTATATTTATCACAGCGGAAATCGTTGCTGGAATGAATTATTCAATCACTTGACGAGCGCTCTCGCTGGCCAATTATACATTATGAAGAGAATGCAATTGAGCATGCAATTGTATATGAAGCTGCTGGGAACCCTATGTGGAGGAAAAGTGAGCGTTCGAAGTCAGCAAAAGTTTCTGGATCACTTGATGACTATATGTAGAGGCTACGAAAAAGAAGCTATGCAAACCATTGATAGAATGAAGCTTTTTTATGATGGAAATGAAAACTATGAACGATTGCAAGAAGTTAACGACGTTCTTAAGTCAACTCCAGGTACCAGTCGCATACTCGAAGTGCATCACATGAACCTGCCTAAGATTTTTGATCATACTGTACTGATAACGAATTCATCTACAGTTCCATTTTCGAACACGCCTAGTAGCGGTGATACTATATTTGGAGTCTCAACGGTTGGATCAGAAACCATCTGGGAACAGTTGAGGTGTTATTCTGAAGCAGAACTCAAGGTTTCTTCCCATGTCTCATCCGATATTTCTGTGCCAAAGTGGACTCAATCAGTGATCGAGGCAATTGAAGAGGAACAAAAGCAGAGCAGAATTCAAGCACGGATGAGAAAAAAGTCTAACGATCCAAAACCTCCAGAAATTCGGGCAAAGCTGGACCCCATCACTGTATCATTTACAATGTCAAACCCCCTTAATGTACTCATACCAGTCACCTCAATACAACTAGTAGCGAGAATAACATGCAGCAAAACTCATCGAGTTTACACAAATTTAGAAGCCATCGAGTTTACTATTCCAACTGAATCAATGGGGAAAATGAATAAGAAATGGAAATTTTCTGGTTCTGAGGGATTCTTCGAGATACCCCAATTTGCCCGTATATCACCTTCAACGGACGCTGAGACAGAAGCTTGGCATTCAGGGACTGAGAATGGGATCGACCCATTCTTTTTAGTTTCAACAAGTCGAATAGCTATGGATCCTACCTCCGACGTCTGTGTATCTCTAGAAATTTGTCCCTTAGTCACAGGTGATTTGGAGATACTTGGGGTAAGATGCAAGATATTCAACGAGATTTGGGTCTATTCTCAATTCAAGATAAAGGGCCCTTTGTTACATAATAACACCTCGAATCGTCGCAACAAAGTTAGAGCACCCTCAAACTTACTTCGCTCTAAAATCGATTGCCCAATGCCTAATCTATCATTTGATATTATTCAAAGTAAAAGTAGTACAACAAATTCAGTCCTTCTTCAAGGTCAACGTACCAGATGGGACCTTCAGATTTCAAATAATGGAGCAGCACCTGCTACAAATTTGATCTTAAAGACTAATCTTCCGTGGATAAATGTCCTCCTAGAAGAGGGAATTATCGTTGATGAAAAATCATCGGTATCTAATTGTATTGGACCCAGTGGTACACTGATGCGATTACCTTTACACATATATGGGAATTCCATCGGAAAAGTCGGAATCCTGAATCCTGGTAAAACAATTAATATTCCGATCGAAATCAGGACCGTTGGTGCAGGGAAACAGGATTTCTATATGCTGCTCAGATACGAACTCTACGAAAAAATGGCTTCGTCAAAACAGAGCACTTCAAGACATAGGTGGTTACGTAAGATGATATCCGTCCCTGTCTATCCATCCCTTACCTTTACTGCCTCGATCACACCGTCGTTCAAGGATAAGAATGAATATATTTTATCTCTTGATATGTCAAACTTTCGAGGCGACAGAGAGTCAGATCTTGATATTTCTGTGGAGAGGGTTTGTGTTGCAAGCAAAAACTATTTGATCAAACCGTTTATTATTGAGCACTCTGCTTCGAATCTACCAGAAGATCCAAATGAACTTTCTGGGTACAGGATAGGATGGCAGGAACAAGTTACGATGCATTACATTATAACGCCCACTGATTCAAATGCTCATTTATGTTTCTTGAGCGATGTGGGAGATCTATCCAATGATGAATTGTATGTAGACAAAAGTCTGACTGATTTTATTTGTCTTGAACATGCTAATGCTGAATTTTCTGAAGCTATGCAAAAGTATCGAGAAGAAAAGGCACGGATTGAAGCTGAAAACAAACAACAAGGTGATCACCCCCGCTCCATAGCACAGATTCGAAGAGCCAATACATCATCCTTATCTGAGGAAACTGACTACTATTCAAGTCACCCTCTTACAGATCAAATTCTCTGCCACCCATCTTCAAGAGCTGCTTTATGTTCATCGCAACATTCTGATTCTGAAATAAATTTAATCTGCTCGTGGAAAACAAAGGGCGATCGTCAGGGTGATATTGTAGTTGGCCAACACCACCTGAGGCATCTGGCTGTGAGACCTCAGCATAAAACGCGATCATGTCCTTTGACCATTACTGCATCTTTCAATCCTTCTATTGCACACAATTTCGAAACTGGTCCTCTAAGACTTCAAATGGAAATAAGTATTCGAAACCGCCTCGCAAGATCTACTGTAGACTTCAACTTTCACCTTGAAGGGACTTCTGACTTTGATTTTATTGGCTTTTCATGTTTTCGTAAGACTTTGACCGGTGGAGACGATCTCTCACTTCCAATTGAGGCATTGATTTTCCGTCCAGGACTGTTTAATCTCCAATCAGTAAAAGTTACAATATATCATCCAGATGGACATGAAACACCATATGTTTTCCCTATGCAGTGGATCATACAAATCAACTGTCAATAATTATCATAATACCTATCATTTGAACGTTTTTAAAGGTAAATGTATTTGTTTCACGGTGTGACTTTGGACTTGGGAGTAGTAATCGTATTTTCTGGAAAACGTTTGCGCGAAATTTTTCATCCGTGACTGGTAAGGAGTATGCAACGCCACCAGTTTTTCAAAGAGAACAAAAAGAGCAAAGAGAGCTGGCAGCTGGCCACCCATTTCCATTTTCCACTGTGGTAACAGAATTGTGAAACAAAACACTTCACAAAGACACAACTGATCTTATTTATTAAACCCATCAATATCAAACATGCCTCAGCACGAACATATGGAAAGGCATATGAAGCTTCATGGCCGACGTTTTGACCATGAAGAAAGGACGCGGAAACGTGAAGCACGATTGGTACACAAGCGATCCGAATTCGCACAGAAAGTACATGGTATTCGAGCTAAACTTTACAATGAAAAGAGATTCAAAGAGAAGGCTGCTATGCGTAAAACAATCGCCCAGCATAATCAAAGGAATAATAAACATGCAAATGATGAAGCAGTTGCAGAGGGAGCTGTTCCCGCTTACTTGTTGGACCGTGAAGGTGTTTCTAGAGCAAAAGTGCTGAGCAATACCGTGAAGCAAAAAAGGAAGGAAAAGGCTGGTAAATGGGAAGTTCCTATTCCGAAAGTTAAACCCGTAGCCGACGATGAGATGTTCAAGGTGATGAGAACTGGGCAAAAGAAAGGTAAAGCATGGAAAAGGGTTGTCACCAAATGCACGTTTGTCGGAGATAGTTTTACACGTAAAGCTCCCAAGTTTGAGAGATTTATTCGACCAACTGGTTTGCGAATGAAAAAAGCAAATGTGACACATCCAGAGCTAAAGACGAGTTTTCAACTTGATATTCTTAGTGTGAAGAAGAACCCTTCGTCTAATTTGTACACCAATCTCGGTGTCATAACCAAAGGAACTATTATCGAAGTGAACGTTAGCGAATTAGGTCTTGTAACCACTTCAGGTAAAGTTGCTTGGGGTAAAATGGCGCAAATAACTAACAATCCTGAACTTGATGGTTGTGTGAATGCTGTACTGTTGGTATAAATTAAGATAACTTTTTGTGATAACTTTCATTTAGAAGCATGGATAAATTTATATTACTTTTGCTCCAATAAATACGAAGCAACAAGCTGAAGGCCATCAGCAGTCGTTTTCTTCCGATTTATTCTTTTCTTCATTATGGAAGTCCATATTTCACCGTGCTTGGGGTCGGCCGTGACGCACCGATCTAAAATTGCTTTCCGCTTAGCCTCATCACCAAATTCACTTTCAAATGCATAAAATTTAGCCCAAGAGTCTCCCAAATCTGGATTAAGTACACAAGCACGTTCGAACCATTTTCGAGCCTTTTCTTGTTTGCGCTCAGATGCAAATAATGATGCTACTGCACAGATTACATATGGGTCATCAGGGTTTTTCTTAATCGCATCAGCACTTTTGCTCTTTGCTTCGGGTCTTGGACACGTTGATATATTTTCAGCCAATAAAATTCCAGACTTTGGACATTCTTGGAGTGCTTTTGCCATGAGTGTTACAGCTAATTTTTCATTGCCCGCTCTTCGTTCCAAGCGTATCGCCTCCAGCCATAGCTCAGGGCTTTTGGGGTTCTTAAGCCTTGCCAACTCTAGAAGACTCCTAGATTTTGTGAAGCCAGCACCCACAAGATTCGATGATCCACCATTGTTGCAGTTAGCAAATAGAACATGGGCATTTTCTTCTAATCTACTAGACAATTTCCACAGCGTTATGCTGTTTGGGCATGCCTGTAGTCCTTTTTGAAAGTATATTCTTGCACGATCAAGATTTGCAGCAGTCTTTTCTAAATCTTCAGAGCATATTTGCCCGCCCATCATGTATAATTTGGGAAATTTGGGGTATTTTAAAATGCCTTCTTCGATTAGTAAAAGTGCATCTTCGAAATTCTCAGTTTCCGTTTCCAAAAGTGCTGATTTCATGAATACTCTATCAGATGGAGCACGTTCTCTAGCTCGACTTAAAAGAACACGAGCACGAGCCGTTTCTCCAGTTTCCCATTCCAACTTGGCAGCAGCTAGCCAGACTGGCTCCGAGTTAGGATTCGCTGCGAATGCGTTAGTAAGAATCTCTCGCGATTTGTCAATATTACCAGATTGCCACTGTTCTTTCGCGCGCATAAGCCAAAATATTTCCTGATTCGGTAATTTTTCGCTTGCAGTTGCGAGTACCTCATCCAATGATTCTGCGTTACCATACTTCTGTTCAAGTTGAACAGCTTGCATCCATAAAGATCGCTTGGTGGGAAATGCTAATAGTGCTTGAGCTAGTATTGCACGAGCAGTAGACACAGCACCACGAGACATGGAGTTATTAGCGTCATCAGACCATGTGCGAGCTCTGTCTTCAACATCAACACCATTACCAATTGTATATTTGATAATAGCGGAACTTGTTAAACAAGCACCTGATGCTTCAGCCAATTCTGCTTCATGTATCCATTGTTCTCTTGTCACAAGAGCATCGTGCTTCGCTAATGAACTGACAGCCTTTTGCACTATCTTATCGACGACGTCATCGTGATTCTGAGATTCTTCCAACTTTGCAGCAGCAATCCATATAGACCTTTCGATGGGTAGAGCTCGTCGGGCCTGATTTAGCACTTTCCGTGCATTTTCATACGTTTCTAATCTAGCAAGGGCAAGCCACATATCTACAGACTGTGGCACCTTCTCAACCGCAACAGATAATAATATTTTTGCATTTTCTGCATCTTCTAGCTCTATGGCAGCCTTCCACAACGGAACAGAAGTTGGATTCATTTCTAATCCTTTTCTTAATACGGCCTTTTTTGCTTCATCGTGATTCTCTAAATCAGCAGCTTTCATAAAAATTTTCACTGATGTAGGAATCCTTCTTACTGCTGATGCTAATATTGTTTTGGCCATGTCAACCGGGTGTAATCTGGCGGCCTCGAGCCAAACGTCTTCGTTGGTTGGACATACTTCACAGCCCTCCTGAATTAGTTTCCTTGCCTGCAAAGTTTTCCCTGCGGCTTCCTCCACTCTTGCCGCTGCTATCCAACCTGGGGCGTGTTTGGGATTCGTGTCACGAACAGATTTTAACAAAAGTCTCGCTTTATTGATATCTCCAACTTCGGCATTTGTTGCAATTTTCGTTACTGACATGCTCGTGAGATAGCCTTTGGGATCTACAACAGTTTGTCCTGTCACTGAATCGGACATTTGATCAAGACTCATCCCAAGAAGAGTTTCTCTTGCCCCAGCTAATCCCTGCATTTTAACAACAGATTTAAAGCCTGTTCCTGGGACAGATGTCTGTGCACCATCAACAACGACTGCTGTGCCTGCCAGACTAGCGTTTGCGTCTGAATGTAACATGGACCTTGATTCCAATAAAGAATCGGTTATCGGAGTAAATGTTTCTTGCCGACGTTTTTGCTTATACCGAAGACTATAGTCACCAACATCAGGAATACTTGCCCATTCTGCCTCAGAAACAGTTGCTAGTTGTTCCTTCAGTTCACGAAACTGGTGGCTGATTTTTTTTCGTGAACTTCCCAGCCCTCCCTCATCATCTTCATTATCATTAATATCCCCATCAGCATTTTTTTTACGCTTCATTTTCATTCGCTTGTCGACTTCATCATAAATTCTATCCGCTTCTTCGTCATCATCTTCATAATTGGAGATATGACTTTGAGCTCGATTCTCCTGGATAGCGGATGATGGCCCACCATCAGTTGACCCCACGTTTGCTTGACCTACCCCCATGGAACTAGCCCCTCTTCCCATCCCTGGAATGTAACCCTGTGGCGCAACACCGAATCTTCCACCTTCTGAAACTACACCAGTTTGGTTCTGTCGCTGAGCTGCAAGCTTTGCCGCACGGGCCTCCGCAGCTCTCGAGCCACTAGAAGTTGCACTAGGAGTTACATCTGATCCAGCTGGTCCAACATCAGAACGCGTTGTAAATCCAGCTGCACCTCTCCCTAATCCGGGTATATAACCTTTAGGAGGTCCTTTTTGGGTACCTCTAAATGCCATGATCTGAAAGTTATGTGTGAAATCGTAAATCGTCGTATCTCGTATCAATAGATATTCGAAATGAACGCGCGCTCATACGCGCGGCCTACAGTGTAGCCGACAACCGTATGCGGTTGGTATCGAATCAATCCATCCTATTTTCAAAATTGAAATCCAATAAAAAGTATCTACTTAGACTACTATCTACGTGTGTGTTAGAATACTTTTCCATTCTATTTTGGAACATTTTATCAAAAAATTACAGCTTTAAACATTATACAAATTCAAATAGATCCTGATTCTTAAGTCACCTCCAGGAATTAAAACAATATATGCTCCCAGGCATACGCCTCAAAAGTTCATACACAGTGGTGATTTTGATAATTTCACTTTCTTTCTTAGCATGCTCCAAAGCCTTTCGCTTACTTTCTTCCGGTAGTATTCCCCATGTGCAACCAAGTCGTTTATTCATGAACCTTTTGGCCCTCATTTCTTCTTCAAAACTCGTACTATTATTCACAAGTATATGTTTATTGCGGCGCTCGTTCGATTGAGTCTTCGCGACGGAAGCGGCGATTAAAAAAGAAGGTAAATTTGTAAGCACATCAAGATTCATGACTGCCAAAGGAAACGCCGAAAACAGAGCAGATACACCATCATTCCATGTTTTACCGGCCATCAGAGCAATGTTTATAGGATAACTGCCAGTACCGTTCTCTTCCTTTGCTGCGCCAGGATATACAAGGAGAAGCTGTGATATCATAAATGGAACACACGAAGAAAAAGAAACGTCACCATAGGGTTTTTCGTGTCGATTATGATTCCAAGTTCCATCCGCTAGCGAACTTGTCTGATGAGATAAACACGCTACGTGTAGCGGTAAGTTGCCATCTTTATCTCGAACATGTAGTTGTGAAGGATATAACTTGATTGCAACTTTTGCAACCTCTTCTGGGGCTCCTGTCCAAGCTAAAGCATGTAAAATATTCCAATGTCTATCAGAGGAAGATGTAAATGGATCATCTCTCCCGAGCCAATAGCCAAAATCATCAAGGAGTAGAGTGAATCTTGTTGTAATTAAGACTAGAATCTCCATTTGATGCCAAAAATCTACAAATCTAGTTTTGTCATTTTCGCTCAAGTGAGATGCTTCATTCCAGGGTAAATATTCGTCATCTTCACTTTCATGGAAGTGCTGACTGGCTGCCATTTCTAATTCGACTTCATCTCTTTGTACATTATTACTACTTTCTATCGGATACTGAGGAAGTAGAAAGCAAATATCGCGATCCCAAATAATTGACGATTGTATATCTTTATCATCCATATAAGTTTTAAGCCGTAATTGTGCTTCCTTCATTTTATCACATATTTTTTGCTTCATTTCCGAGATAACATCATGATTAGAATCAAGGGATAATATAGTTCCAATCGTTCGTCTTAACCTATAAGCACTTCTAACAACATCATCTAGTTCCCAAGGAAATGGATGCAGCGATTTGGCAAAGTATAAATCAATTGGTGAATGACCTGCATTTGTTCTGGAATGGAATGGATTTTGAATTCCTTTCCCAAGTTGTAATGTTCTAAGATATTCCTCTTTGGCCCGTTGTATAATCCAGATCAACCAAATATTATTCGGTGTTCCATGCAATGCTACAAAGTGCAGAGCAGTCCACCCTATCGAGTTTGGTCTCAACAAAAGCGATGTCGTGTTCATTCCGTATCGAGGATGTTCTAGAATGGGCTTAATCGCTTGCCAGTTCGAAAGGCGAATGCTTCTATGTAACTCAGCTAATAAAACATTTTCATCCACCTTTTCATTTCTCAGAGAAGGAATACCTGACGGTTGTGTGGTATGCTCCCGAAATGCTACCGTCTTTGACATTTTGTTTCACATATATGAGAGTTAACACATAAAACAGAAACATAATGTTTGATGTTTGAAAAATAGAAAATAGGGCCTAGATAGAATTGTAGCCGCTCTTTATCCGCGAAGAGATGGTACGAATCATAACCAACCCCCAACCCCGAGCCACCACGAGTACGATGAAAGGCGAAAGGTGAAAGGTAGGCAATACTCGCAATTAATTCCTTTGAAAAGTGCTGAAAAGAAGCACAATTTGTTGGTCATTCAAGCATAAACATGAGTGCCAACGATGTTGTAACTTTTCGAGAACCAGTTCTATTGTCAAAGTTGCGTATTGCTCTCGCACATCTTTATGGCATCGGAACTGTAAATACTGCTAATCACACCTTAGACGCGCATTCGTATCTGATCGAATTTCAGGCCAGAAATACTCGGAGGAAAGCAATAGCTTTACAGCAACGTTTGAACGATAAAAAAGATAGAACTTCGACTGCTTTGCTGCCTCGTGAGGACGAATATATTGGGTCGTCCTTCTACGCTTGTCTCCCTTCCTTGCTATTATCGATACCAGCACATGATACGGAGCGATTGTTTTCGGCTCAAACTATCCTACATCGTTTAAGAAGAATGAAGTTGTCTGAAGCTATTGACTTTGAAATTGAATATCACCATGAACAAAACTCCATAATGTCAGTTGAAGCCATTATGCACATGACTTCTGACACATCCATACCGTTACAAGAGCAAACTTTGTATTGGACGCGATTTCTTCATTTTCATTGCCAAACATTGTCGTCCTTCCATCCTGTACTATTAGGAAAAGTGTTAGATCGATATTCCCAACAATGGTCAGATACTATAGGACAGCATTTCAACATTCGAAGTGCTTCAGACCTTGAAGAAAGAATCAAGGGAGAAATTACTTTGCATACACTAGCAACCGCAGCTTATTTAAATGGGTTTTTAGATATAATGCAAGAGTCCAATGAAGATCATTCGAAAATTGGTCCATTATTGCAAACATTATCATCGGCAATGGCTGTTACAGCTCTTAGACTAAGATATACTCCCTCTGACCCATCCTCCCCGGCAACACAGATTCCTATCGTATCTCAGGTAGTCAATAGCTTTCAAATTGTCTTTGAAATTGCGACATCTTTATCAGTACAAGAACTGGTTTCTGGATTCAATCTACCGGCCGAGGACCATAACTTACTGAATATTTTTCATCAACATAATTCCTTGATTCATACCAGAGCTCTATGCAAATGTGTATGTATCGCTCTTGCGTCAGTCCCTGATGCGTTATTAGGCAGTGAAGGAGGAGCCAGAGGGCGATTATCGATAGATCCGAAGTGCATACAATCTACAAACGTTGAGCTGAGAACTTTTGACACTGGTATTGGCCTTTTACAGCAAACAATCATGCAGCTGAATGCACTGCAAATGGAAAGAGATACGAGCTCCAATAGTCAAGTTTACTTAAAAGAGCAAATTTTGGGTGCAAGTGAAAGATGGGCTCGGTTTGTATCATTAACCCACGAATTTGTGGAAGCGATTCTAACGACAGCTCAAACGGATTTATCGACTCTTGAGCGAATAAACCAAATTGACAATATCACGTCGTACGACAAAATATATTTTGCATTTCTGACTCGAATTTTCGAAGCTGCGAGTATGACACCAGAAGAAATAATTGCAGCATCTGCAGGATTAACTTTAGACTCGGGGTCGCAACAAGCAGGCCGAAAGCGACAAAGTAGTAAATCTAAAAAGAGACACAAGCAAAAACTTTTAGAGGTGATTGAGGGCGGTGGCGAAAGTTCTGTCGATATGAAACAAGAAGAGGCAACGATTGAAGTAAGATTGAGAGGTTCTATTGCTTCGTATGCAGCTAGAATTGCTTGGGAAAAAGTATATCCGTTGTATAGATCGAGTTTGAACAGAATGGATGCATCTCCAAATACCGTTGTGGAAGGCGAAGGCGTGATAGGATGTATTTGCACATGTGTATCTGCATGTATCCCACACTATATTAATAATGGTGCACCACAAGCTGATTCGTCCATGGTTCTTGTAGGATTGTTATTTGAAGCTTTAAAAGAAATCTGTTCAAGCTCAAATTCGTCTGTTCGAGCGCTTTCTTTTGAACACATTATTGGCGTTCATAAAGCATTGGTAAATGTGCAACCCCTTCAAAATTTTGATGACCTGTACTACACAATAACTCAGTCATTATCTGATTGTGCCTTGACTCTTAGTGAAAAATGTGATTATCCCAATACATATTTCGATCGCATGGAGTTGAACAATATTGAAGAACTAGAGATTGAAAGAAACGACGTTAGAGATATAATCAGAGCTATTTGCAGTTTCGATTTTGGAGTCGAAGAATTTTCTAGATTTTCTGTAACATGCTTGGAAAGAACAATTCATTTTTGCCACCAAGGCATCACTGATCGACCATCGCTCCTACCTTCCGAAACTCTTGTGCATGTCTTATCATCGCCAGCTAAGTCTATTCATGGCATTGCGTTAGGTTTGGTTTCTGGTAGTTTTCGAGACAATATCCTCGGAGAGAGCATTATAAGCAAAGCTCTTGATGCTCTTTATCAGTCATGTGTTAGTTTGCACGAAGCTTTTCAGGATTCCTATCCGCTTGCACATACGCTTCCTATCAGCAGACTCGTGACAATTATTATTGCATCATTTTCACCTATATTTGCATGCATTGTAGAAAACAAAGCCTCATTTTCGAATGAACTATTTATTCAATTGGAGCAAACAATCGGGATTGGTCTTCAAATTATATGCGAATCGCTCGTGCGTGTACCCGAACTTGTATCTGCATCTACACTTGACGATACCTCTTATGATATTAGAGGCGCTATGAGAAGTCCCGGAGGAGAGGATCATTGCTCATGTATTGCTTTGATGCGCCTTGTTCGCGATAGCGACTCTCTAACCCAAGCAATAATTCCTCTAACTTCTAACTACTTCAAAAAAAGTAAACAAGATGTCCTCATGGATATCGTGAATGTTTACACGTACCTATATTCATGTGAGCAAGAACGTCCTCCCGGGCAAATGCACGGAAAAGGCGTAACTCCAAAATCACGCCGTGTGTTCTTAAATTCAATGTCAAAACTAGGGCTATGTACACTGAAAAGTGATCCTTCCTCTGCAGACCGTTTCGGCCAAATATTCAGCACTATTTTTGAGAAATCAATAAACACTGTGATCTCGTCGCATCATCGTTGTGATTTATCTGTTGCTGAGCGGAATTATTTAATTTGTGAATCCTGTTATGATTTGGCTGCTTTCCCCTCAAGCTACAGTAAAGAAGTGTTCAAAGAAAGCAATCAGACTTGGAGCTTAGTCGTCGAAATACTACTTGAGGGATTGCTGAGTGGATACGATTTTCCTGTAACTGGTAACTCTTCTGATGAAGGACTTGCTCAATGGGTAAGAATGAGAGGAGGATTTCTCACACTCCTCCGCTCTTGCGCTGATCCTGATTTGCCCGAGTTGGCCATAGAAGCCACGAAGAAATTAATAAAAAAGGAGTGTTCAACTGTGGCATGTCATTTTTCTCAAATGTTTCATAATGAAAGTTCTATTTTCAATGAACCAAACATATGTGAGGATGTTTTGAGCAGTGGCGCGTTTATTATCGTGATTCGCGATGTTCTAACCAAAATGAACTATACTTCCATTGATGAAAGTACATCGAAATGCTATTTTAAAGCACTTGAAGGGTGTCTGGAGATAATGGACGCGTGTAAAGAAGATATTTATTCAGTTATTAATCTTCGTGGGCCCTTGATCTCGTCTGGCTGGGAAGACCCAAGGATGCCCATAGCAGAGGCTTGGTATTTATCCTTATCGGAACTTATTTCCTTGTACCAATGCCTGAATCTCAACTATGACGAAAGGATGTTAAACTTGGTTTGCGAGACATTATCTGTCGTTTTATATCTCACTCTGTTTCGTAGGACAGAAAAAGAAGTAGCGCAGCACAATAGTATAGAATCCATGAGCCTTGATGGACCAGTGACATTAGCTCTGATAGATTTTTTAGGCGATGCTATTGGTTTGGGATACTCAATATTTTCGCGCGTTGGCATTCCTTTTGTCGACAAAGTAACTCTTGAAAACTGCCAAGGATTAAATGATTTAAACCATTTTGGTGGTAGTATGCTGGCTGTAGCTCTTTATCGCGGATCATCCGGTGCATTCCCACCGTGGTTCATAGAGTCTGTTCCAACACTCTTCGAAGCTCTCTTCAATGCATGTGTCGACATCGATACTTTCATGATAATTTTAAAGACCGGGGCCGAACTCATAGCAAATATTGATCTCGGATTTGTTCCAGCGGGATCTAAATTGGCTGGATACTATTTCAATGTGACCAAGGCAAGCGCAAAGGAGGAGTTTTTCATTAAAACTGCAGAATTATCCAGAAGTACTGAAGGCAATAGATGGCGTCGAATGAAGGTTCTATTGAAAGCCATTTGCGGGGGTAAGAAAAAAGCTACTGACTTTAATCTCAAACCCCAACCATCATCATGGGACTGCGAAAGAATTTAGTTTGGACCTTTTTAAAATAATTAGTTCTAATATTTTTATGTAAATAAAGTCCTATCCAAATGCTTTTCTGCCAGATTACAATGCTCCGTATCTTTCAAAGCATTCAATATCTCATGATCTTCTACAGCCAACCCTACTTTTGCATCGGATGCACCATTACTACCATATATTCCGTATGAACCGCTCGCTGCATGTATCACTATGATTCTTGATTCACCTAGACGACTAAGCATTTCCAAAAGCTCTGAATAACTGGGCGAGGGGAGGTACCTGTTATCACTGAATGATGATGCAATGCCTTCCATTTTTGTCAGTACATCAACTAAAGTGAATCTTACGGATTCTAATCCACTCTGTTTTCGCAACGAAGCAAGAGACACATACAATAAGACCTCAAAGGAAGAAGCATGTCGTATAGCATTCGAGAATGTTGTATTAAAAATGAGTCTTGAAGCTTTACTCATGTCAGCGACTGTGATACACCCATAAGGAGAGGAATCACCTAGCATCCTCTCTCCGCTTTCAATCGCTTTGAATACCGTTTCCGCGGATAATTTACATAGATGAAATATTTTCCGAATATCTCCAGATTCAGAGGCTATCTTTCGAGCTGCAAACGTGATGGCATCTGGATGGAATATTGTTCTCCCTTCAGTTTTCGAGAGAAGGAGTTTCCCTTTCAGAATATCGACACTTTCTTTAACACCGTAAGAATTAAACATACATCGTTGACGACCAAGTCGAGACTGCATTCTGGCATTAAGTTTTTCTGGTAAATTCATTGTGTTGCTAATACCAATGACAATAAGCTGCGCTCTACTTTTGCATCTGTAGCCGCGATGAGGCCATTCAAAAATATTATAAAGCACCGTTTCCTTTCGTGTTTGCAGATAATCTACCTCATCCATGACCAAGACAATAGTGCGTCTATGTTCATCGTTTGCTTCTTCTGGTTTGGAATTATTGCTTTTATTTGTAAGGTATATCTCGAGATTTGCCAATGCTTTTGGCGCGGAGCAGGTTTCTTTGTTTTTGCTGATGGCTTTCCACAATTGAACATACGCGTCAAACGGATGGCGCATTTCTAAACCATTTAAATAAACAACATCAAACACCCCAATTTTCCCTTCGGCCTGTTCTCTTTTCAGGGTTTCTATGACAGAGCACACACTTGCAGTCTTACCTGTACCCGGAGGACCGGCAACAAAAAGTGAAAACAAATTCGAATTCAGAATGACTTCCTTCGTCGTTGTATTCACTTTGTCTATAGCGGAACGGAGAAAATTCTTAATTTGCTCCTGTTCTTTTTCTCGGCCGATAAGAGTATCACCAGTTTGAAGTGAGGAAGACTGACCTAAATTAAGTTTGGATATAGTTTCATGAAAAATGTCTTTCCACATTAGGTCTTGATTGTTCAAAGAATCGGATTCTGTACCTGAACCGCAATTACTCATATTATTCCACTCCTCAAATGCTACTCTAACGCGATTTCCCCTATTCATATACGAAGAATGGAGCATACCTCTTTCTTGTCTTTTTTCCAGGGAACCAATAGGAGCCAATGTTTTGTGACGAACTGACCATAATCTCTTACAATAGTAATGAACCAATGGTAACCCATTTTTCACATGAGGTAAACTATCTTGTTGATCTACAAAGGGTTCAGGATGAACTACAATCGGGGCCAATAGAGACATTATACCTGCTTCCTCGATATGATCAGACTCAAATACCTCATCTAATGGAAGGCAATCTGAGTCACTGTTGTTCTTATTGGTTTTATCAACTTTTTCCATCTTCATTCCTGGTATTAAATCTCGTGTATACATCCATCTTAGTTCTACAACAAAATCACCCTCATGTTCAGCAGGATGACTCTCTTGAGATGCTGTTCCTTTTTTGAATTCCATGGCTTCTGCGGTACTCTTCAATTCGCGGTAAATAGCCACAACCTCTGCCGCCCACCAAGGAACAGTGAAGGGATGGTTCAATACACTAGCTGAATTTTTTCTCTTTCGTTCTTTACCATAACTTCCAACGTGAACTGCAACCGTGTCACCTATCTTTATATTCCATTCCTCGTCATTTGATGGCCAATGATCGCCCCCCGAAGATGCATAATGATCTGGTATTGGGAATTTAGTAATATTGGTATAAAACGCCTTCAATGCTGAAATATCAACGTGAAAAGGAGGATCAGTAGTCCAAGCATCCAATTGACTTGCTTCTGATGAATGATCTTCGTCGTCAGAGGATGAATTGTGGGAGGGTGTTTGACTTGTGGCTGTGGTGGTGTTAAGGTTCAATGACGCATCGGCTTCCTGTTCCTCTGAGGCATTGCTGCTTCTGTCCTTTCGTCTAGGGCGCACATTCCTATTCTGCATAGTTCTTTGTATGTAGCCACGGGTTAGTTGTAGACTGAATAGATACTCTCTTACGTCTTTCTTTGT
>Ga0213868_10000537_pt1 | contig 35695 bp, 52 predicted proteins | sample PICome_9_FD_160087 | JGI IMG/M metagenome (GOLD analysis project Ga0213868, IMG submission 160087) | Coastal seawater microbial communities near Pivers Island, North Carolina, United States - PICO127 | ecosystem: Environmental > Aquatic > Marine > Coastal | place: USA: North Carolina...
CAAGAAATGTCTTCGGCACAGCTGTTAGACTTACAACAGCGAGCCGTTTATGTTTATGGATCTAATCCTTCTGCTCTACTTACAGTTGTTGGAAGTTCTGGAAGTTTGGACAGTATGTCAGATACCAGAATGCAAGCTGGTGCATCCACAACAGATGTTACTAATTTTGATACGGCCGGCGAGACTCCTAATGTTTCTCAAGTAACTCCAATAGTTTATGATAAGATAAATCAAGCTAATTCAAGCGTAAGCACTCCTACAGACACTAATAATAAATTCTATCCTGTGTACTACGACGGCACAGATATAAGAGCCATGAGCGCTACTGATGTGTTTGATACTATTATAAATGCTGCTATAGGTACGCTAGTTGATGGAAATGACAGAGGTGGTACGTTTAGAATACATACTGCAACTTCTTTATCTCTTAACACTTTAATATCTTCAACCCCCGTTTTTACTGACACAATAGCAAATGTATCGGCTTATACTGCAGGCGGAATTGGTGAAACACAAGATCAACCTACGACAATAACTAACTACTATTTATTTCGAACTAATCAAACTGTTGCTACAAGTTTTCAATCACCTCTGCAAATAACGAGTGGTAATGATTTACAAATATATACTGATGCTAATCTTGATGCAATGTTATTAGCTGAAATGAGACATCATACAGTAAACACTGCAGGTTCTAGAATTACTTATTCTATAAATGGAAGCGGAGCTAATAGAGGGACTGGTATGGTAGATACACGTCTTGACGGAGCAGGAAATTATCAAACAAGGTTTGTGAATGCCAATGATTATCGTACTCAAGAATTTCCTAATGGTACAGCACAAACTGTAAGTACATACTTTTTAAAAATTGCAAGGAGTTAATTATGGCAATCCCTGGACATGAATTTGTAAGAGCACATTTTTCAAATAACGAAAGAACAATAGTTGAATCGTTTTGGACTGATGGGAAAGTAGAAAGAGTTGAATACATTGAAGCTAAAGAAGGTGATCCTAATTTTGAAAATCTATTAACTCATATTGATATTGATAACTTGCACGAAGCAACGTACAAACATATTAGAGAACAGCATGAAGCATTTGAAGATACTGTTATCACACTGGCAAAAGATAGAGGATTAATATACGATTTTAATGAGCAACACACTGATGTTCATAAAGCTTTAGCTCAATTTTTATTTAATGAGTTTGACGCAGAAAGAGATAAAGAAAAACTATTTCTTTACAAACTGCAATTATTCGAGACACCTGCTATTAAAAAATCTACAAAGGCAAGTAAGAAAAAAGAATTGAGACAAGCAAAGACTATTAAAGAAGCCACATTAATCGCGTTGTCTATGAGTTAATCTAAACTGGCCTTCTTTATACTTATTTGAACAGCTGTAAACACAGTTTCTTATTGGATTCTCAGATTGTATTACGTAAGGTAACTCTTTCCACCAATCATTTTTTAGTATATCTTCTAATTTATTTTCATAAATATTGTTATTATAATCGTAATACTTTCGAGCAAAAGGGTGTTGCTTCATCCAGCTTTTCTTGTTCATAACAGAAAAGTTTCCAAAAAAACAACACGGCCAGACGTTTCCATCAAAATTAATATTTAACGTATTAGTTAACGACCAGCCACAAGTTGGTTTATTATCTAAATCTGCTATTGTAGTTCTGTTTATTTGAGCTCCACGTTTTTTAAATTCATCTGTCCAATCTTCAGTCACTTTATTTAAACTTAGTTTTGTGTTGTTCTCATCGTAAAAAGTGTATACGTTACGATTTTCAACTTGTGGATCGTCTTCACCAAACCTATCACTTATAACTGACGAATGTTTTTCAGCTCCGTGTTCTTTACATAACTTAGTAATTTCTTCTAAGTAGTCTTGATTGTGCTTAAATAATACGGTCTGAGTTTCAACTAGAACTGTTTCTTTAAACTCGGAACATATCTTTACGTGGTCTAACACTTTTTGTAGATTAGTATTTCTTCTATAAAGACCGTGCATATCTTGATCGATACCATCTACTGCAAAAACAATGTGTAGTCTTTTACTATGATATCGTGATTTATGTTTTATCGCCAAAGAACAAAGTTTCCACCAATATAATTCATCTCTCATGCTTCCATTAGTGTTTATAGTAACTATTATACGCCAACTAGAACTTAAGAAATGTTCCACAATCTCAGCAGCGTGAGGATGCATCATGTGATCTCCCCATGTAGGACAAAGTTGTATAGAATGATATTTTAATAGTTCTTGTTGAGTAAACGTCTTTTTTATTTTTTCAAAAGGCACGTGTATCAATGGAAGTTCTTTTATTACATTCCCAGTAAAAGATAACTTTGCGCCTTCAGTAGAGTTTATTCTATGACATTGAGGACATTTTGCGTTACAATACGTCGTTGTGTCTAAAACTATATTATAATATGGTCTCCAACTTTTAAATTTACTTGAGTCTAGAGATTGTTTCATGAAAATCCTTATTTACTTGGTGTATTAAATGTACGCCAGACGTTACTTTAGTTACGATATCGTCTAAAATATAATTCCATTGTATTCCTATATTATTAAAATCTATGTTGTATCTTTCTAAAAGATAAGAAAGATAAACTTCATTATTTTTTATCCACGCTTTTGACATTAACTCTGGATATAAATTATCGTTAATAGCAATACTTAATTTTTTATTCATATCATTCATTCTTTCTGTAAAAGATAGTTCTTCTGCAGATTTTTTATTTGCGCATACTACACCAGTGTTGACAATATTTTCATTTCCAATTATATCGTCTATCATCAACATGGCGTTCTTAGCACAAACTTTAGAATACATCATCATAGGAGAAATACATTTTTTATCTTTAGTAGTTTCTGATATGTGCTTTATGGTTTCCCTATTATTTATTTTTACAGTATAATCGTACACGCCAATTTTATTAAAGTTAAAACTTTTAAATATATTTTTTTTAGTAATAGGAACTATATCCATGTCAAAATATACTACGTTGTCATAGTACTTAGTAAGTTCTTCAAGCTTAAATATCTTATCGAACTGAACGTTCGTGTAATCTGTTGACTTAGGCGTAAATACTTCATAATCAGCTTTACAAAAGTATGCATAATTCTTTTGCAATTCAATTAACTTTTCTTTGTATTTTTTAATTGATTCTTTTTTATAATCATTTACAGATGAATGTTGTTCTGTTAAATCTGACCATATACTATAAATGATATTTTTTGGCATATGCTTTAATAAATTTAAAATTCTTGTTAATTGCGTGCACGAATTTAGTTTCTTTAGGTATATAATTAATTTTTTTTCTGTAAGGAAAATGCCAAACATCATCTAGTTCTATTAAGTTGACATTATTAATTTTCATCTTAAAGCTAAATAATGTTTCGTTATCGTATCCAAAACAATTTTGTATAAACTTAGGCCAAAATCCTTCTTCATTTTTTATTCTGTGCATAAATTCTAAGGTGTCATTAAAATTTTTAAAATAATTTAATTTTTTTAAATTATCTTTATTCGCTAAAACAATTCCAGTATTATATACATCATTGTTACCACTTAGTCCTTCTTCCATTAGTAAAGCTCTACAGTTCCAATATTTAGCTTTAGGATCTCGTTCAGAAAAAGTTCTACCAGTTTTTAAAAAAGCTTTCTCTCTTTCTTTAATAATCTTAGGACTTAAGAAAGTCAAATAACTTTCTGGATTTCTTTCATGATTAACTTTGCAAGCAATACCATTTGCAACGTCTATGTTGTCAAAAATATTATCTTGAGTTAATGGCACTACATCAAAATCAATGTACAGTATTTCATCATAAGTTTTGCATAAATCATACATGATATGTATTTTATAAAAATTAATTATATTGTACTTAGAGATAAAAGGATAATTATCTTCAAAGTGTTTTCTGTAAGCTCTCCACTTCTCGTCGTCTTCATATAATATATAGGTTATACCTAATTTACGAGCGTAGTTCTCTTGTTTATGTTTTAAAAAATTATAATTGTTTTTAAATTCATTTTTATTTTTAATATTTTTTTGATAATCATGATCTTCCTCAAAGTCATCATTATTAAAATCTATGTAAATGCTAAATATAACTCTCATTTGCCGATTATCATAAATCTATCGTATTCATCTTTGTGTCTCTTTGTTCCAGAATATAATACGTTTTTTAAAGAAATGCTTTTTATAAAATCTTCTAAATTATCTTTACAGTTAATATGGCTATCAACTTCATAATAATTATTAGATTGTAAACAAACTATCATGTTTGGATGTTTTTGTTGTAAAACAAAAGATAGTTCTTCATCGTCTATGTGTTCGCACGCTGTGCACACGAGTATTCTATCATAATAATTATGATTTAAAAAGTCTTCTAAACCATCTATTGTTTTAAAATGAATATTATCGTGCATCCTTAATTTTCGCGCAATCTTATTACAAACTTCATCTAATTCTATGTTAAGTATTTTATTTTTAAATCCAGATTCAGCGAACAAATGTGAGAACAAACCATACCAGCTTCCTATTACCACGCATTCTTTGTATTCACTGTCAATTAACTTATTTAATTCTTCTACTGCCCACACTTTATTCATAATTTGACCCTCACTAAAAGAATCGAGTACATCTTTAAGTCTAAATAAATCGCCTCCAAAAGATTCTTTATCGTAAGTTGTCGTAGTATAGATGTCAGTTATAATATTAAGTATCTTTCGATACATCGATGGTGTTATATATTCCATTGTCAAAGTTTCTCCACTGTATCTTTTCATGCCAAAAAAATCTGTCAATTCCTTTATATTTTCGTGTATGGTAATCTATGTTTTTACTAAAGATATTCCAAATATAAGAATTTTGTTTAGACGTCCAAGCAAGAACTGAGCTATTTAATTCTGTATCATATGCATGCTCGCTAAAGAACTTATCTTTTTTCCAACCGTCTCTCATGAATGTAGGGTAGTTCCAGTCAATATTGTTTATATATGGGAATGGATCGGAAAGTATTTTGATATCTAGATCAAATAATACGCACTTACCTTCTATTTCAAAGTCTTCTCTAAATAAATGCATTTTATTCCACCACCTCATAAGTTTAGGTTTCTTTGGAATGTCAATGCAATCTATAATTACATTTGTTTTATCTTCAGTGAAACAATAAAAATTTGCAGAAGTATAATCTTTTAGAGAATGATAAATTTCATTTACATCATCAGCACTATATTTAGTACCGTGTTTTAATAATATAATATTCATAAATTTATTTATAACACTTATAAAACTTAATTTGTATAAATAGTTTAAAATGGCAGGGGCGATATCGTCCGACAAAGAAATCAACCGGAGTATTTCATGGCCACATATCAAGAGTTCACAATAGATCAAGGATCTGACGCAACCATAGAACTACATTTAGTAGATAAAAATGGTACAGCAAAAAATCTTACGGGTCACACATTAACAGCAAGACTTAAGAAAAACTATAATGACAGTGCTGGCGAAGCAATTGCATTTACTAGTGTAGTAACTAATTCTTCTGGCGGAATAGCAACATTATCACTCACTAACACACAAACTGATGCTTTAAAAGCAGGCAGACACGTATATGATGTAGAATTATCCAATGTTGATAGTGCTAGCGGTAACACAATTATTGAAAGAATTCTCGAAGGCAGGGTACAAATAACTCCATCAGTTACTAAGTGAGGTAATGAGTAGTGTCAATTAAAGTAACAGTAGGTCAACAGACCTTCATAAAAAAGATAGTACTCGGAACTCCAGTAACAACTGCCAGAGAAACACTATCTATCGATGAATTCACGGACTTTGACGTATCCACTAAATCGGATGGACAAATACTCGTATTTGATTCTTCTGAAGCAGCATTTAAGAACTTTACATTCGATGTCGGTCAAGGATTAGCAAGAGAATACTCGCCTGGTAATGATAAATTAATCATTGCTATAGATTCCGATAAAACACCAGTTGTAACAGGTCTTACAACAAAAGGCCACATTGTTCCTACATTAGATAGTTCATTTGACTTAGGCGACAGCGCCAAGAAATTTAGAGATTTATATTTAAGTGGATCTACAATACATCTTGGAGGTATAAACCTTAAAGATTCCGGCGGTGATTTTAGTGTTAAAGACAGCACAGGCACTGCGGTAAATATCGATTTAGCAGGATCTATTCAACAAATAAGAGGTTACTTTAGCTCAGGCGGCGATTTAAGTTATGACTCTACATCTGGTAGATTTGAGTTTGATGTAGAACAAGTTTACACTAAGTCAAATTTTGACTCAGACTTAGGTTCAGCACTTGATGGTGGCGTAGGTATAGCATATGATTCTGCCACAGATACAATAAGAATTGACTCTGCAGAATTAGAAGCAAATTTCAAACAAGATATTCGTGGTTATTTTAGTGCTGGTGGAGATTTAACATATAATTCCGGCTCAGGCCAATTTACATTTGATGTAGAACAAGTTTATACAAGAGATAATTTTGAATCAGATTTAGGTGATGCACTTGCAGGTGGAACTGGTATTGCTTATGATTCAGCAAGTGATACAATCAATATAGATTCTTCAGAATTATCCGCGTATTTTAGACAAGACATTCGAAGTTATATTAGTGCAGTTGATGCAGGTGGCGATGGATCATTTACATATAACAATGTCACAGGATTAATTACATACACTGGACCTTCTCCAACAGAAGTAAGAGCTCATCTTAATGTAACAGATGCGGGTGGTGATGGTAGTTTTACTTATGATTCTGCAACTGGTAAATTTACTTATACCGGACCTTCAGCTTCTGAAGTACGTGCACATTTCAGTGGTGGCGATGGTATTGGATATAATAACGGAACAGGTGTAATAAGACTTGATTCTGCAGAATTATTAAGTTTATATAGACAAACTGTAAGAGGAATGTTTTCAGCTGGCGGTGATTTAACATATAATTCTGGAACCGGTGAATTTACATTTGATGTAGAACAGGTTTACACTAAAGCTAATTTTGATTCTGATTTAGGTGATGCAAATACCGGACAATTGCCGGAAGGCACTAATCTATACTACTTAAAATCAAGAGTTGATTCCGATATTGATTCTGCATTTGATGCAAATTCAACTACAAATCTATCTGAAGGAACTAACTTATATTATACTGACACAAGAGCTGATAGTGCAGCAAGAAGCGCATTATTAGGAATCGATGCTGGAGGTGACGGATCATTTAGTTACGATTCTGCTACAGGTAAATTTACATATACAGGACCAAGTGCATCCGAAACACGAGCTCATTTCACAGGTGGAACGGGTATTGCAATTACATCTGGTGATGTTAAAATTGATTCAAGTGAATTAACGAGTTTATATAGACAAACAATAAGAGGTTATTTAAATACTGTTGATGCAGGCGGTGATGGAAGCTTTGCATATGATAGTGCTACCGGACAATTTACGTATACTGGTCCAAATGCAAGTGAAGTAAGAGCACACTTTACCGGAGGATCTGGTATTGCAATTACTTCCGGCGATATTAAAATTGATTCTGCAGAACTTACAAGCTTATTTAGACAACAAATAAGAGGATTCATAACTGTAACTGACGCAGGTGGTGATGGAAGTTTAGCTTATAATAATTCTACAGGAATTCTTACATACACTGGACCAAGTGCATCAGAAGTACGTGCGCATTTTAGTGGAACTAATGGTATTACATATAATAGTGGTACTGGTGAAATACGAGCTCCTCAACCATTAGATTCTTCAGCTAATCCTACATTTAACCAATTAAGAGGTCCTGCTAATTTTGTAATTGATCCTGCTGCAATTGGTGATAATACCGGTACCGTACAAATTCTTGGTAATTTGCAAGTTGAAGGTACACAAACAACTATCAATTCAACTACAGTTTCAATTAATGATAAAAATATAGTCCTTGCAGATTCTGCTGGAAATGCTGCAGCCGCAGACGGTGCGGGTATCACAATAAATGGTGCAGGTGCTACAATAACATATGCTGCAACTGGTGATAAGTTTGTATTTAATAAACCATTTCAAGGATCTTTCTTAGGATTTGATTCAGACTTTAACGCTAAGTCTACATCTGATTTATCTGAAGGAACGAATTTATATTATACTACAGCTCGAGCAGATTCAGCCGCTCGAAGTTCTTTAGTTGCGGTAGATGCAGGTGGTGATGGATCATTTGGTTATGATTCGGCTACAGGTATATTTACATATACTGGCCCGAGTGCTTCAGAAGTAAGAGCACATATCACAGCTGGTGAAGGTATTGATATATCATCTGGAGAAATTTCAGGTGAAGATGCAACTACATCTAATAAAGGTATAGCGTCATTCAATACAGAACATTTTAGTGTTTCATCTGGTGCAGTAAGTATTAAAGCTGATGGAATAGATGATACACACATTGACTTCGGTACAGGTTCAAATCAAGTAAGTACTGCAGATATTCCTGAACAAACTAATTTATACTACACGGAAGCTCGTGCTGATAGCGCAGCAAGAAGTGCACTAGTTGCGGTTGACGCAGGTGGAGACGGTTCATTCGGTTATGATTCTGCAACTGGTATCTTTACATACACTGGTCCTTCTGCTTCTGAAGTAAGAGCTCATATAACTGCCGGCGAAGGTATTGACATATCTTCTGGTGAAATATCTGGAGAAGATGCTACTGCATCAAACAAAGGTATAGCTTCTTTTAGTAGTGATCATTTTGATGTATCATCAGGTGCAGTTACAATCAAAGCAGATGGTATTGATGATACTCATATCGACTTTGGAACAGGCACAAATCAAGTAAGTACAGCTGATATTCCAGAACAAACTAATCTTTATTACACAGTGGCAAGAGCAGATTCTGCAGCAAGAAGTGCTTTAATAGGAATCGATGCTGGTGGTGATGGAAGCTTCTCATATGATTCTGCTACTGGTATATTTACATACACAGGACCAAATGCAAGTGAAGTAAGAGCACACTTTGCGGGTGGTCACGGTATCGATTTAGCAGATGGTAATATTTCAGTTGATTCATCAGAAATAAGAGGTTTATTCTCTGCTGGTGGAGATTTAACATATAACTCAGGAACAGGACAATTTACCTTTGATGTTGAATCAGTTTATACAAAAGAAAACTTTGATAGTGATTATTTCTTTGCAAAAGATTCTGCAAATACTGCGGTTGAACGAAATCAACATACAGCAGTAACAAAAGAATTTGCTGTAACAGTTGCAACACAAACTGCTGATCATGTTTATAATGGTCAAGGTAGTACTAATAAATACGTAATTGACGGCACATATTCTCCAATAATTCAATTACAAATTGGAAGAACATATCAGTTTAACTTAAGTTCAAGTGATATGTCAAGTCATCCATTTAGATTCTACTATGATGCAGCAAAAACTACACAATACACTACCGGTGTATCAACTGCAGCAACATATGCAAGAATCACAGTAACGGAGGCTACACCTCCAGTACTACATTATCAATGCTCTGCTCACGGGTACATGGGTCATGCACTCGTAATTGGAACACGCAACTTAACTGGATTTACTACATCAAACTTAACTGAAGGAAGTAATCTTTATTATACTGATGCAAGAGTTGCAAGTTATCTTGCAGCTGGTGAAGGTATCGATGTATCAGGTGGTACTATATCAGGTGAAGATGCTACATCATCTAATAAAGGTATCGCATCTTTTAGTAGTGATCACTTTGATGTCTCATCAGGAGCAGTAACACTTAAAGCTGATGGAATAGATGATACACATATCGATTTTGGTACAGGTACAAACCAAGTAAGTACCGCAGATATTCCTGAACAAACTAATCTCTATTATACAAATGCAAGAGTACAAGCAATAAGTATCGATTCTGCAGAAGCAATTGCTCTTATCGATTCTGCATATGTACAAGCAAGACAATCACCGGGAACTGATTCTGCTGCAACAATAACACTTATGAATGCTAATGGAATACAAGCACCTGATGGAGGAGCTGCAGGAGGTTTAGCTAAATTATCAGTCGGTAATGATAGTGATTTAAAAATATTCCATACTGGAAGTCATAGTGTAATTCAAGATGCTGGAACAGGTTCTTTACAACTTCAGACAAATAACTTAACAGTTCAAAATGCAGCAGGTACTGAAAGTCAAATTACAGCATTATCAGGCGGTGCAGTATCATTATTCTTTAATAATCTTGCAAGATTAGCAACAACAGATTCTGGCGTAAATGTAACAGGTGAAATATCTGCAGACTCCGCAAAATTTACAAGATTAACTGCTGCTGGATTATTATTTCCAACATCTGATGGTTTGAATAATCATGTAATTAGAACAGATGGTAGTGGTAACTTATCATTTGCTTCTGTAACTGCATTAAGTGGAAATATCGATTCTGCTGCAGTTATACAATTAATTGATTCTGCTTACATTCAACTTAGACAATCGGGTGGTGCAATCACCGTACAAGAAGAAGGATCTTCTTTATCAACCGCCGCAACAACGTTAAACTTTGTAGGTACCAGTGTAACTGCAACAGGATCTGGCGCAACAAAAACTATCACAATATCATCTGGTACTGATTCTTCTGCAACACAAGCAATGATAGATTCATCAATTGGATTTCAAGTTGATTCAGCTTATATTCAATTAAGACAATCATCTGTTGGTAGCGGAGGTGGTACTACTGGAACTATTAACAGTGTATCAACAAGTAGTTTCTCTGGCAATAATTCAACTAAAGTATTTACATTAACAGATACTCCGGCTGATTCTGATGATGCATTTGTATTTGTCAATGGTCTATTACAACACACAAATACATATAGCATATCAGGAAGTACATTAACACTTGATTCTGCACCCGATTCATCTTCTGAAATTGAAGTTCGAACTCATCAGTTACATTCTACTAACTTAATATTAAGAGATTATAAACCTTATCTCTACACATTAGGTGCGTTATCGGATTCTGTGAGTGGTGCTGATTCATCTGGAACAACATTGGCATATGATGTCGGTAAAGTAGAAGTATACTTAAACGGCGCAAGACTTGCAACTGGAAAAGATTTTACTGCAACTGATGGAACATCGATTGTATTTGATTCAGCTGTAAGTACAGGAAGTATTGTAGAAGTTGTATCACTCGCTAAAGCAACAACTGTAGAAATAAATGGAATAAGAGCAATTGATTCTGATTTAACTTCAACAGATTCAGGTCAAGTTATTCATACATTTGCAGCCGCAAGTTTTAGAACAATGAAATATATTGCACAACTCGAACATGATGCAAGTAGTAGTTATCACGCAGAAGAAATATTATTAACACATAATGGATCAACTGTAGCCATGACGACATACGGACAAGTATTACTCGATTCAACACTTGGTACTTTTGATGCGGATATAAATAGTGGTAATGTAAGGTTAAAACTTAAACCAACAAAAACAAATGTAAGTTTTAAACTTAGAGAAATAAGGACACCTGCATAATGGCAACGAAAATTCAAGCATTCAACTTACATACAAATGTTGATACACATGTAAAAGGTTTGATAGATTCTGATTATATTCAATTTAGACAAACTGCGGGTACAGATTCTGCCGCAACTCAGTCTATGATTGATTCAGCTATTGGATTTCAAGTTGACTCTGCATACATAGCTCTACGACAAGATGCTGCAGACTCAGCCAGTATAAATACAATTATAACAACAACTACAATTACAGGAAAGATTGCAGCAGATTTGAGAACAAATCCAAAAAATTTATCGAGAAGCCACATTATCGATTCAAATAGTAATGGATTATTAGTAGGTCCATTTAATGTAGACTCAGGTGTGACAATAACAGTTAACGGGACATTGATGGTAGTATGAGTGATTTAAAAGTAAATACAGTAAAGACTGACGCTATTACAAATCAAGCAGGTTCGTTTAGCATTGCAACAATTGCAATGACTAATACACCTGCATTTCAAGCAAGGAATCTAAATGCTTTTCAATTTTCTGATAATACAGATACTAAAGTAACTGGATTTACTGAAGACTTCGACACAGATAATAACTTTGCATCAGATAGGTTTACTCCTACCACGGCAGGTAAATATTTTGTGAATATTACAGGAAGCATACAAAGCACTACTAATTACGATATGTATAATGGTAATATCAGTATTTATAAAAATGGCTCAAGGCTATTAAAAACAAGTTCACAAGGACATTCTAGTTCTAAGTCTCATAGATATGGTCTTAGTCTTTCCCTAGTAGTAGACATGAATGGTAGTTCTGACTATTTAGAAATGTATGTTTATCTTAATACTGTAACTAATGGTGATGCTAGATTTGAAGCAGACACAATATCATTTGGTGCATATAAGTTGATAGGAGTTTAGAATGAATTGTAAACTAAGTGTGCAAAACATAGCACACACGCATAAGAGCATAATTTAGGATAACAATATGACGAGTACACTTGGAATAAAAAAGATACAGTATCCAAACGGAACTAATTCTATTACGATTGATAGTAGTGGAAGTGCAGCTATTACTACGGCTAATATTACTACGGCTGCAATTACTACGGCTAATGTCACGAACGCAACCGCGACCGGTACGATAACAACTCCGTCGATAAACGGCGGTCAGGTCGGTGGACGAAGGAATATGATTATCAATGGCGCAATGCAAGTGGCACAGAGAGGTACGAGTTCAACTGGTGTAGGTGCTGCAGATAATTATTTTACTCTAGATAGATGGTACTGTGATACAAATTTAAATTCAGCTGGTCGTTTAACAATGACACAAACTGCAATCTCAGACTTACCCGGATTTCAAAATTGTTTAAAATTTGCTTGTACTACAGCGGACACTTCAATAGCAGCTGCAGAAAGATTTAGGTTAGAATATAAAATGGAAGGTCAAGATGCACAAGGTTTAGCAAAAGGAACTTCAAGTGCAAAACCAGTTACCGTTTCTTTTTATGTAAAAGGACATGACTCTGCAACATATACAGTTGGTTTATATGAGGGAACTACTGGTAGAAAAATTGGAGCAACTTTTCCAGTCACAACTTCTTGGGTAAGACAGACTGTAACATTTCCAGGCGATACTACTGGAGTTATTCCAAATAATAATACTGCACAATTAATGTTAAGATTTTATTTACATGGGGGTTCTAATTATACAAGCGGTACATTAGGAACATCATGGAATGCTGATGGAAACAGTACACAAATTAGTAGTAGTGGTAATTCAATATTTGAGAGTACTTCTGCTACGTTCTTTCTTACTGGAGTTCAAATGGAAGTAGGCTCTCAAGCAACAGAATTTGAGCATAGAGGATTTGGGGAAGAACTAGCTTTGTGTCAGAGGTATTTTTATAAACATAATATAAATAGTAGTTCTGGTCCAAGAGGCTGTCAATATCATAATAGTTACAAAATGATACACGATTTTTTTCCAGTTACTATGAGAGCTTTTCCAACAGCTACAGCAACATTTAATGCAAGTTTTTCCTCTAATAGTCTGAGTACAAATGTTGGTAAGTTTTATGTACTTTCATCTTATGATGCTGCTCATAATTATTTTATGGAATCGGGACAATACGATGCGGAGCTTTAACGATGTCATATACTTATAAATCACTTGGGAACGATCCCGTAGAATTAGGTGGCAAGCCTGTAGAATATATTTTAAGAAAAGAAGATGGAGCTTTTATTCCAATTAGTGAAGATAACAGAGATTATCAAGAGTACTTAAAATGGGTATCTAAAGGTAATACAATAGAGGAAGCCGATTAATGAGTACAATAGGTGTAAAAGCAATACAATATCCTGATGGCGATTCTGCTTCACCTGCAGTTTTAGTTACAGGTGGTAAGGGTATCAAACAGAGTTTTGCAATAAATTATGCAAACTTAGGAGTAAACGTCACTATTGATTCTGCAGAACGTGCGATGGTGGTAGGTCCATATAGTATTGATTCAGATGTAAACTTAAAAATTAACGGAGTGTTAACGATAGTATGACCAGTATTTTAGGAACACAGAGTATACAACATCCGAATGGAACAGCTGCAGCAACTATTGATGCTACAGGCAGAATTTTACAGCCAGCTAAACCATCATTCTTTGCACATGGAACTACTGGAACGTGGCAATCAGTTAGTAGTGGCGGTATTGTTACTGAGCTAGATGCAACAGATCATAATATAGGTGGTCATTACGATACTTCAAACGGAAGATTTACAGTGCCGATTACAGGTGTATATTGTTTTCAGTTTAACTTATATATTAAACAAACTTCAAATTCAGCATCATGGTCAATTTATCATAGTGGAAGTGAATTTAGAGAAAGTGGATTTCCACTAATTAGAGTATTTAGAAATGATGGCGATGCAAATGATGAAACAATAGGTACTACTTGGACATATCAGTACTCACAAGGAACTTATATAGAAATTCGAGCGAGTGGTACAACATCTGAGTATGTTCCAATAAGAAGTTATTTTAGTGGATTTTTAGTAGGATAAAAAATGGTAAGCATATTAAAAACAGATAAAATTCAGGCAAGCCACGGTAGCACTATTGAGATACCGAATGGAAATGTATTACAAGCACCAGGTCATGTCTTGCAAGTTACTGCGGGAGGCACGACTTCTAGGATAACTACTACATCTACAAGTTATGCTGACATAGGTGTATCAGCTAGTATAACTCCTAGTAGTACTTCTTCAAAAGTTTTAATAATCGTTACGGGAGTAATGGGTAATAGTGCCGCTGGCAATAGAACTACAATAATTCTTAAAAGAGAAGACACTGAAATAGGTAGTGGTACTGGAAGTTCTAATAATGAATTTAGTTCAATGCTACAAGAAGCAAATTCAGGTTATCATTATTCAGGATTTGGCCAAACGTTTTTAGATTCTCCATCTACGACATCGGCTACTACTTATAAAATATTTATGAAAGCCGCGAATGCTACTGCAGCTTTAGGTGGAAGAGCTGATAACAACGATATAGGAGTTCCTACTCGAATAGTTCTAATGGAGATCGCACAATGAGTAAGATTGAAGTAAATGAAATAACGGCAAGGTCTGGAACAACTATAACTGTACCTACGGGTGATACTCTTGCTGTAACTAGTAACGCAACTGTAGGCGGTACTCTTGGTATAACTAGTAACGCAACTGTAGGCGGTACACTTGCGGTTACAGGTGTTCATACTATAGGAACTAACGCGGTCTTTACGTCAGATGGTGGTGGAACTTCATTACTTCTTAGAAGAAGTGTTGCAAAACTTTTTGTAAACTATGCAGAAAATGCTTCAATTAATGATCAAATAAATATTTCAAGTATAACTGATGGTGGTACGGGTGTACATACATGTAACATTACATCTAATATGGGTAATAGTGTTTATACTCTTGTTTCAGGATGTGGAGGTTATCACGAACATTGCTGTTTCGCAGGTAGAAACACTACCAGTTTTCCAAGTTATGGTAGAGACAACGAATCTAACTCAGGAAATTATGATATAAATGCAATGATAGTAGGATTTGGAGACTTAGCATGACAGGTATAGTTAAAACAGATCAGTTACAAGGTGCGCAGTCTTCAACGATAACGATACCTACTGGAAATAAAATCAGTATTGCGGATAGCGCAACTGTAGGAACACTTAACGCAACTACAATGAGTGGTACTCCAACATTTAGTGGTGATATTACTTTACCATCGATAAACGGTGGACAAATAGGTGGGAGAAGAAATCTTATTATTAATGGCGCTATGGCTGTAAATCAAAGAGGAGCCACATCAGGAATTACATCAGGATATTTCGTTGATAGATTTAGATTATCAGGTTGTAGCGCTTCTGCCGTGATAACAAGTAACACACCAACCGAGTTTCCAACTGCTATAACTGTTAGTGCTACATCAGGTAATCCGATAGTTAGTCAAAGAGTTGAAAGCAAAAACGTGCAACATATGTCAGGTAAAACTGTTACAGCGAGTTTTTTAGCTAAAAATGTATCTAATGCTACGACATTATATGTGAGTTTAGCATATGCTGGAAGTGCAGATAGTTGGGGTTCAAGCACAACAATATCAGAACAAAATTTAGGCACTCTTACAGGTAATTGGGTTAAATATACGGCATCATGGACTGTGCCAGCTGGAGGATTGAATGGTCTTGGATTAAATATTTTATGTGCGGGGTCAAGTACGTTCACTATGGGTGTTGCTGGAGTTCAGCTTGAAGTTGGATCTCAAGCCACAGCATTTGAGCATAGGTCATTTGGGGAAGAACTAGCTTTGTGTCAGAGATACTTTTGTGAATTTGCAAGTGGGAATGAATTAATTGGAGGTGGTGGCTATCAGAGTAGTACCTTTCCAGACGTTGTTGTTCAGTTTCCAGTACCAATGAGAACTGGACCAACATTAGTACAAACGTCTGGTAGTGGTTATTATGGTGTTACAACACATAATAACTTGCCTGTAACTTTTAATGACTTTACAGTTGCCTATACTACTTCAAATATAAATCAACTTTTATATCCAAACCAAAGTGTATCTGGAACACAAGGTAGCTATGGTCGTTTTCATTGTCAAAGCAATGGCAGAATATCTATCAATGCAAAACTATAGGGGATAAAGATGAACATTAAAAAAGCAAAATATTATCATTATGGTTCTGAAACAGAGCCAACAGGTATTAGAGTAGAATTAAATGATAGCAATATTGTACTTTGTGTGCCAATAAATTTAGAAAATACAGACTACCAAGCAATCCAAGAATGGGTAGCTGAAGGAAATACAATAGAAGAAGCTGATTAAAAGGTATAAATAGTAACATGACAAAAGCAAGAGAATTAGCAGATTTCGGACAAGCAATCACGGTAGTTGATAATAAAATCAACATAGATAGAACTATCGAAGTTCCGGGATTACTCGATTCAGCACAGGTTTTAGTAATTTCTACTGATTCTTCAGAAGTAACAACAATTGCCGATAATCAGGCTTTGCTTAATTCATTGATTTTCGGAGGATAACAAATGGCAAATACTTTAAAAAATTTATTGCATACACAATTAAGTACAGATTCTGCTACATTATATACTTGTCCGAGTGCTACTAAAACAATAGTTATAGGTATGTCAGCCGCAAACGTTTTATCGAACAATAATGTAAACTTTAGTGCAGGTATTCAAGACTCAAGCGGTGCAGCAGGACAAGTTACACACATCGTTAAGAATGCAACAATATCTCCAGGAGGTACTGAAGTCATTGTAGGTGGTGATCATAAAATTATAATGCAAACAGGTAATATATTAAAAGCAGTTTCATCAGATTCAGATTCATTAGATATTATAGTATCGTTCGTGGAGCAAACATAAATTGTCAACACTAGGTCAAAAACCAGCAACTCAGCATGTAAGTTTCCAGAAGCAAACAATTACTGGAAACGGTGGTACATCATATACACTACAACAAAGTGTATCACAAGCTTCTGATATTGAAGTCTTTGTAAATAATACGAGACAAGAACCTACAGTAGCATATACAGCAAATAATACAACATTAACAATGACTGGTGCGGTAAATGCATCAGATAGTTTCTATGTAATATTTCAAGGTAAAGCAATTCAAACTGCAGGATTACCGGTTGATGCCGCGATAACTGCATCAACTATAACTACGTCACAGACAATCACATCAACAGGAAATATTACTACAAGTGGTACTGTAAATACGCCGTCAATAAATGGTGGACAGATCGGTGGGCGAAGGAATATTGTTATTAATGGGGGTATGCAAATATCGCAGAGAGGAACTTCATTCTCGGTATCAGATAACATTTACACTTTAGATAGATTTCTTACAGAATTTAGTGGACTCGGTGCATTTACTTTAACCCAAAGCACAGATGCACCTGATGGCTTTGGCAATTCTTTAAAATTAGATTGTACTACAGCAGATGCTTCTCCTGCATCAGGGGATGTATTTCAGTTGTTTTATAGAATTGAGGGTCAGAATTTACAACAATTAAAAAAGGGTACATCTAGTGCTGAAAAAGTAACATTAAGTTTTTTTGTAAAATCTAATAAAACTGGAAATATGCAAGTTAATTTAAGAGATGCTAATAGTAGAATTATAGGTGCTACTTATGCAATTAGCAGTGCAAATACTTGGGAACGCAAAACTATAACTTTTGATGGTGATACGTCAGGCTCTATTGCAAATGACAACACATCAGAATTAACCATAGAATTTCCAGTAGGGTCAGGCTCTAACTATACAAGTGGTGCAGTTCCAACTGCTTGGGAAGCATCTTCAGACGCAGATAGAAATGCAGGTTCAAATATTAACATAGCAGATAACACAGCTAATGAATGGTATCTAACTGGCTTACAACTAGAAGTAGGCTCACAAGCCACACCATTTGAGCATAGGTCATTTGGAGAAGAATTAGCTTTGTGTAGAAGATATTATTTTCAAAAAATAAATGGCAATAGCCAACCAGTAGGAATAGGAACATATATATCATCTGGTCAAATAAGAACATACATTGATTTTCCAGTAGAAATGAGAGCAAACCCAACAGTAGTTACATCGAGTGGCACTGCTCATTTTAATATGGAAAACCCAAGTGATGATTTTGATGGTGGTTGGGTTCTTTTGCAAGTTAATAAAAATAGTGCAACTCTTTATGCTACTGGTAATGTAAGTGGAACAACCTCTTATAGTGGTATCATAAGGTCAAAATCAGCTGATTCAAGATTAGCATTTGCATCGGAGTTATAATAATGAGTAGTTTAACAGTTCAAAATATACAAGGTTCGGCGAGTAGTAGTAATACTATAAACGTTGCGAGTGGACATAAGATAAGTGGAGCTGCTGGATCTATAGTTGCACCGGGGCAGGTAATACAGGTATTACAACATAACACACTGACACAAGTAACTATGAATTCTACTAGCTATGCCTCAACAGGTTTAGTGCTTGCTATAACACCAAGTTCAAGTTCATCTAAAGTATTGATTAACTTTAACACTGCTACTTACCAAACTGGTACAGGCACATGGAGTGTTTTTGATATATTTAGAGGAACAGTAAGTGGAACTGCTTTAAGTGGTGGGGCATCATATGGGATAGCACAAAATTATTCTGCTAGTGGCGGTCAACTAGTAACTGTAAGTGGTATGGTTTTAGATTCTCCTAATACGACAAGTGCGACTACATATACAGTAGGCATCAAAAGAGCAGGTACTTCTGCTAATGTGTCTGCTCAAGAAAACAGTTCTCTAGGCACAATTACATTAATGGAGATCGCAGGATGAGTACTCTCGGCAAGTCTCCACAGTTTGGAATATATCAAAGAATGGATGCGATCACTGGCACAAGTGATTCATCATATACACTGAAGATCAATACGATACCACAACCAAACTTTATTGCGGAACAGTTAATAGTTTCAGTTAATGGTGTAATACAATCACCAAACTCTGCATATACAGTAAATGGAACTACGATAACATTTTCAGAAGCAATTGATTCTACTGATGCAATTGATTTTATAACTGCGATGGGACATGCACATAGTACAAGCACAGTTTCAGATAATGTGATAACTGCATCTAAGTTGAATGATGCGATAGGAATTACGAGTACGCCAGTAAGAAAGAATCGAAATAGTATATCAACAGGATTTACTTTAGACTCAAATGATAATGCAATGGTTGCAGGACCAATAACGATTGACTCAGGAGTTTCGGTAGTCATTAACGGATCAATGTCGATAGTGTAGGAGAAGACATGACATTAACTAAATTAGACCTTGCAAATGGAGTAAAAGGCCAGTTAGATCTCGCAAATGACGTCACTGGAATAACTGCTGTAGCTAATGGTGGTACTGGAAGATCATCAGACAACAAAGGTTTATTTCAAGTATATTCTGGTGCAGATCAAGCTGTTGCTAATAATACTACTACTTTAGTCAATCTTAATACAAAAGTTTTTGATTTAGATAATTATTTTAACACATCAACTTATCGTTACACACCACAAGTAGCTGGTTATTATTATATTGAATGTAAAGTTCACTGGCGACCTGACAATGGCGATGACAATGTTAATCTTGCTAGTTATATATTTAAAAATGGTAACAATTATCATTCTACTGGTGCATCTCCATATTTGTCAGGAAACACAACTGCACGACCTATTGGTTCAATGGCTATGAAAGTAGGTGCAGGGAAAGAAGTTGAAACTGAAATACATTCATTGGTTCATTTTAATGGTTCTAGTGATTACGTTGATTTACGAGGTTACATATACAATTATACCAGTTCAGGAAACAATGACCTGATGGGTCATGCAACCTTAATGGTTACATATATGCTTGGCTACAGAGTATTATAGGAGAACATAATGGCAGGATTAACAGCTAAAATAAAATTATATCTTGAAGCAAATTCAAAAACTTTGGATTTAGAAAAAGATAACATGATGTTGCAGAATGATGGTTCTGGCGATTATATAAAATCTTGGTCGGTTAGTGGTCTTGATAAACCAACTGATGAACAATTAACTTCTTATGAAACAGCAGGTAATACAGAAGAGTCAAACGACACTATTCGTATGAATCGCAAGTTAGCTTATGGAGATATAGGTGAGCAACTAGATGAGATATACAAAGATATAGATGCTTGGAAAAACCGTATTAAAAAGATTAAAGATGATAATCCGAAAGGTTAAAACGTATAAATAGAATTATAACACATTGGGGAGAGTGAACCGATGCCAACAGCACAACACCATAACTTTGTTGTCAAGAACGGACTAGAAGTAAAAGATTCTATCAAGCTTGGTAGCAAAACAATCACAAATTTTATAGATTCAGCCGAGATAGCATTAATAGCACGTTCTGTGGCAGTTGACTCTGCCGGCGATTTAACAGGATTAGCTGATCCTGCAGGCACGGCTGTAGCATTGGCAATAGCGTTAGGATAAGACATGGCAAATACATTTAAAGTTAAAACAATTAATAATGTCGGAACAACAGACTCTGATGTATATACTTGTCCATCAGCCACGGCAACAACTATCATCGGAATGAATTTAGCTAATATCACAACAAGCGCAGTTGCTGCAGATATTACACTCGTTAATAATGATGGAGCAAATGTAAGTATAGTGAAAGGTGCACCAATACCAGCAGGCGGTTCGTTAGTCGCAATCGGTGGAGAACAAAAATTAGTTATGGAAGCGAGTGACATCATTAAAGTTAAATCAGATACAGCTACTTCTATTGACGTAGCGCTGAGTATTTTGGAGATTACATAATGGCAGGTACATTAAGTGTACAAAAAATTCAAGGATTAGCGAGTTCTGCTACACCTACAACTGTGGAGATTGCGAGTGGACATAAGATAACTGGAGCTGCAGGATCTATAATACAGCCCGGTATGACATTACAGACAAAAAGCTTTACTACTAGCGGTAGTGCTACAACTACTAGTAACTCGTTTGTTGACAGTGGCTTTTTTGCTGCTCAGTTTGATAATACATTGCAGGCTAATAGCCAAGTTTTTGTAATAGTGCATGCTAACATAGGTCAGCCATATGACGGTTCATGGGCGGCATTAAATTATATTACTATTTTCGATGGTAGCACAGATAAAGGAGCTTCTAATGATCTTGGTATTGGAGGCGGAGCTCCATTAGGAGGATCATGGGCAGGAACGGGATATATTCAATACGATACTACACAAATTACCGGTACCGTACAATTTACGCCGTCTTCAAATAATCCAACTATAAAGCTTGCATATAGAACTCACAGTAGTGTTGGATTAAGAATAGGTGGTAACTATAACTATAGCTCTGCTAATTTTCATACTACAACTAGAATGACTATTCAGGAGATCGCACAATGAGCCGTGTAGTTGTAAATGAGATCGAGGCAAAAGTCGGTAATGATATTACATTTAACGACACTGTTAAGATAAGTACTGCTCAAATTGATACTGTAAGAGGTAAGACGACTGCAGATGTCATTAATGTTACAACTGGAAGTGTAACCACAGTTTTGCAATTAGGAATTGCATCACACGCTTTACACTACAATCATCAAACACCAGCAATAATAAAATCATGGAATACTAGCAGCGTGGAAGACCAAGGTTTAGGAAGATATGTAGTAACTATAACATCGGCTTATGCTGATATAAATTCTATATTTACTAATTCAAATAATTTTGATACTAATGGAGAAGCTGATGCTGCTGGTGGTCAATTACATTCTCATAACTCTACAGGAAATGAAGTGCCACCTACAACTACTACGTATCAAGTTAGAACAGATAAATCAGGAACATCTAGTGGTGATTTAAAATATAATTACACATCTATTCACGGAGACCTCGCATAATGGCGTACATAGGTGCAAATGCTAATAATCAAATAGAGTTAAGAACAACTCGTTTTCGATTTACTGCAACCGAAGGTCAAACTACTTTTACTGGTAATGACGCAAATGGTGTATCACTAACTGGTGTTGATAGTTCAAGTCACGTGTTCTTAAACGGTGCTAAACTTTCTCCGGATGGCGACTTTACGACAACAGGATCAAATGTAGTATTATCAACTGCAGCATTCTTAAATGATATATTAGAAGTTGTTGAAGTATCACAAGTTACAGTGACTGACGTAGGTGGTGCGGCTAAGAGATCTGGTGATATCTTTACAGGAGGAGTTACTGCTCCGACAATAACATTAAATGATGCATCACAACCTACAGGAAGTCAGGCAGTGAAATATAGCAATGCACCTTGGTTAGGAACGAATTCAATAATAAGAACAAATGCAAATAATATTGCAGAAAATATTACGGTTGACTCTGCAACTAACGGTATGAGTGCAGGACCGATACAGATTGACTCAGGATTTACTGTGACAGTCAATGGTGAATGGAGTATAGTATGAGTACGTTAAAGACAAATACAATACAAGCGGCAACTGGAAGTACAGTAAATGTTGCGAGTGGACAGGTTTTTACTGCGCCTGGGCATGTGATACAAGTTGTAAGTGCATCAACTTCAGATCAAACTACGCACGATCAAACTTCTATAAAAGATATCACTGGATTAACTTTAAATATAACGCCTAGATCAACATCTTCAGAAATATTAATAACTGTAAGCATTGGTTCGTGTGGTAGAGATGGCAATGGAGATCTAATATTTTATATAGCAAGAGATGGAACTGCTATAAATGTCGGAACTGGAGGAACATATAATTCTAATTTTGTAATAAGAGCATCCTCTGAAATAAGTGGAGGAATGAGTTATACATTTAAAGATACTCCTAATACTACAAGTCAAGTAAATTATAAAGTACAAGTTCAACAGTCTGGAAGTGGCAACTTAAAAGTTAATGGTAGACAGTCTGATTCTGCTTTTAAAACTACAAGTACTATTACAGCGATGGAGATCGCACAATGACGACTAGAATAAAAACCGCAAGTATAGCTGATAGTTCAATACATTCAAGTAAAATTGCAGACAATGCTGTAACAGATTCTAAACTAAATCTTACAAGCACAGGTGGCTTAGATATACCGGTTGGTACTACCGCTCAAAGGCCGGGTAGTCCTGATACTGGTAACTTTAGATTTAATACCACATTCAATTCAATTGAATTTTGGAATGGTAGTTCATGGTTAAGTACGCATTTAATTCCAGTAATTAGTGCATTAAGTGGAAATATTACAAACGGAACAGGAACAACACTAACGCTCACGGTTTCAGATACTACGAGCACAATTAATGTTATCTATAAAGTAGGTGGTTCAGAGGTAGGACGAAATACAGGAATCTCTGTGTCAAGTGGCTCTGCTTCATGTACTGTTCCATCGGGTGTTCATGGCCAATCTATTGGAGCCACAGTTGTTGTCACTGTTGAAAATACCGCAAAGGGGAACGTTGAATCAACTACAAGTCAGAGTAAAGTTGTTCAAGGTGTTGCAACTGGTGGTACAGTATCAACATATTCAAGCGGTGGTACAAACTATAAAGTACATAAATTTACTTCTTCCGGAAATTTGGTAGTTCCTACGGGACTTACTTTGTCAAATTGTAATATTGTTATCGTTGGCGGTGGCGGTGGTTCCGGCGCCTATGGTAACGGCGGAGGCGGCGGCGGAGGCGGCGGCGGTGGTTATGGAAATGCTACCGTGTCATCTTTAACTGCAGGTACATACTCAATTACAATAGGTGCTGGTGGTGCACAACACGCAACAGGTTCAAATACGTCTGTGCCAAGCGCATTTCAAGGGAATTTGAGTAGTACACATTTCAATAGTGGAACCTTTGGAGGCGGAGGAGCAGGAGCTTATGGCTCAAACGCAGCAGGAAATATTGGCGCATCTGGCGGTGGTGGTAATCCAGTTAGTGGTGGTGCAGGAAGTACATATTTTAGTGGAACACAAGGAAATATAGGTGGCTCTGTAGGTTCATTAAGTCAAGGTGACAACGGTGCCGCAGGAGGTGGAGGTGCTGGTTCAGCAGGAAGTAATGCTTCTTGGACAAACTCTGGTTCTGGTGGAGGTGCTGGAGTTGCCCTTACAATAGTGGATGGTTCAACTAGTGTTACTTATTCGGCTGGTGGTCGCGGTGGTAATGGTACATATCATGGAAATACTGGCAGGGTTGGAGTTGCTAATACTGGAGAAGGTGGTTTAGGACCTAAGGCAAGTATTGCAGGATATGCAGGCGGTAGTGGTATAGTAATAATAAGATATACAGTGTAGGAGTTTTAACATGGGTCATTATGCAAAAGTTAAAGATGGTAAAGTTACGGAAGTAATAGTTGCTACATATGATTATATACAAACAAGAGAAGACAAAAATGATTGGATAAAAACTTCATACAATACAAGAGGTGGTAGGCATTATGAATCAAATGTTGGTGATACACTTTCTGATAATCAAACAAAAGCATTGAGGTGGAATTTTGCAGGTATTGGTTATAATTATGATAAAGATGCTGATGCTTTTTATGCGCCAAAGCCTTTTGACAGCTGGATATTAGATAAAGGAAAATGGCAATGGAGAGCACCAAGTACAATGCCAGAAGGACCGTGTTGGTGGGATGAAGATAATAAGAAGTGGCAAGAAGTTACACAAGAAGCGGACTTAAGTAATCCGCCTTCTGACGGGGATGATTAATGGCGTATTTAGGTAGAGCACCACAATTTGGAGAATTTAGAAAAGTTGATGTTTCATCTTGGACATTCAACGCTTCAAATATTTCGTTTCCTTTAGGTAAACAAGTCGGTGATGCAAATCAATTAATAGTTTCTCTTAACGGTGTTATACAACAGCCAACAACAGACTTTTTACTCCAAGCTGGTGGTAATAATCTTGTGTTTACAACTGCACCGGATTCTGGAGATTCATGTTTTGCATTAGTGATGGGAAACTCTGGAGCTTCAATTACAACAGGAAGTATTACGGAAGATAAACTTGCAGCAAACTTAAAGACATTTGATGAATTTACGAGAATATTTCAAGGTGAATCTGACAGTTGTACATTATCATTTACACCATCAGCAAAAGGTGCACTACTCGTTTCAATCGATGGTGTGATACAAGCACAGAATAACTTTACACTTGTGAGTAATACAATATCATTTGACTCAGCACTTGACTCAAACTCAATATTAAGAGTTGTAGATCTTGGAATCAAGAGTGCGGTATTTGTACCAGTTGATGGATCAGTAACTTCAGGTAAACTTGCAGATCAATCTGTAAAAGTTTCAAATCTTGATTCATCGATAGTAATAAATAATGTACCGATACGAGTTAATACACAAAACATTATAAGTAGTATTACAGTGGATTCAGGAAAGAACGCATCAGTGATAGGACCAATAACAATAGACTCAGGAGTTAACATAACGGTTAACGGAAACTTTACGGTGATATAATGGCAGGAATAGTAGGACTTACAGAATTACAACACACTAACGGAAATAGTATGTTAACTGTTGCTACAACAGGTGACGGTAATGTTAAGAGCGAAGGTGGAGCAGCAACAACAAGTTTACGACAAGGGTTGGCTAAACATTGGGTTAATATTAATGGCACAGGCACGATTGCTACTAGAGATAGTTTCAATTTAAGTAGTGCAGTAGATAATGGTACTGCCAATTACACATTCAATTTAACTAACGCACATAGTAATATTAACTATACTTTGACTTGTTCTGGTTCTGAACCGGGAGCAAATAAAGCTCATGTTGCTGTACCTTTTGTTGTGAGTGACACAGAATACGCACCAACGACTAGTTCGTATCGTATAGGTATGTTAGAACCGGGAACAGCTTGGACTGATGCAAAGTACGTTTTGGGCGTTACACACGGAGACCTCGCATGACCGGTCAAATAAATGTAAATAAGATTGCGGCAAGAACTGGAAACACTATTACGATTAACAGTGGTGATAAGATAAGTGGAGCTGCAGGATCTATAGTTGCACCGGGAAATTTATTACAAGTTAAACAGACAGTACTACCTCATGCTAGTCAATTTTCTTCGACTACTACAAGTATGATCACTACCGGACATTCGGTGACAATCACTCCAACAAGTGCTACTAGTAAAGTATTGCTTAATGCAACTTGTAATTTGTATAATGGAAGTGGACATAACATTAAAATAACAATAACTAGAAATCATTCTGGAATCAGTGAAACAGACTTAGGTACTGGAACTGATCAGGGTTTTACTCAATTACACACACCATCTTCAGCAATAGGTAGTGGTGGAGCTATAGTATTTCTTGATAGTCCATCAACTACTAATGAAGTAACTTATACAGTAAAAATGAGAGTAAGCGGAGGAACAGGATATTATAATATAGGTGGTGATGCAGTTTTAGTTGCAATGGAGATTGCAGGATGAGTACGATATTTGCTGACAAGTTTAAGAATACATCCGGCGGTAATAACGTTAAGGTTAATCAGTTAAGTGGAATTGATACTGCAGGTTCTATACTTGTTACAGGTGAAGGCAATAGTACAACAACTAATCTGCAACAAGGATTAGTAAAATCATTTGTAAGAACAAGCACTCCGGGAACTGTAACAGACAGTTTTAATGTATCTTCAAATTCAGACGTAGGGTCAGGACGACATAAGAGTATCTACACAAACAATATGTCAGGAGCAGAAAATATTTCCGTAGCTACAGGTTGCGATGGTGCTGTAAACACAAATACTATTATTTGTGAAATAACAAGTAATGAAAGTGCTTCTCAAATAGAGGTTATAACCTTATTACTTAGTGGAACAAGCAGTCATTCTCTTAGTGACCATCATGTTGCTGTAACAATTCATGGAGACCTCGCATAATGCCGATACAAAGAGCAAAACCAAGATTAGTTGACTTAGATCAAACACCGTTAACCTCGGTAACGTCATCAAACTTACCGGCTGGGAGTTGTTTACAAGTAGTTCACCGAAACTATAATCCTTTAATATCATCGACGACACAAACTTTTACTGATATTACAAATTTTAATGTTACGATAACTCCTACTTCTGCATCGAATAAAGTTTTTTTAATGTTAGCCGTAAGTTGGAGTAACAATGGCCACTGCAGTCTTAGAATAACTCGTAAAATTGGAAGTGCATCTGCCGCTGTCCTTGCTAATAGTGTTGGAGATCAAGAGCTAGGTAGTAATAGAACCGCTGCTACCTTACATGGTTATCGCTATACTACAAATAATTTACATTATGATCAAAGGCATGACAGTATTAATATTTTAGATACGCCAAATACAACTGAAGCTGTTATATACCAACTTCAGGGAGCAAATCCTCACAATTCAGCTTATAGTTTTGTTATCAATCGTCAGGCAGGTGATGCTGATCAAAACTATTCTGCACGAGTAAGAAGTTCGTTTTCAGCAATGGAGATTAAAGGATAATAAATAGTATAAATAGTCATATTAAAAGGAGAACTTAAATGAAATATGATATCGCAGCCGCGCTCCAAGCACTTAAACCGGGTGCAGAGTGGGTACTTAGAGGTAGCGAATGGTCTGGATTAGAATGGTTAGACAAGAGTCAAACTGCTCCATCTGAGGCTGAAGTTACTGCACAAATTAAAACTATGGATGATGCCGAAGCGGCAAGACTCTTAAGAGTTGAGAGAGACGCTAAGCTCGCAGCACTTGACTGGGAAGTCGTAAAAGCTTACTCAAATGGTGTGGCAGTAGATACTAAACTTAAGACTTATATGCAAGCATTAAGAGACTTACCCGCTAGTGCAAGTCCTACAACAGACGCAGCTGGTGAGTTAGTAACTTCATCTGTAACTTGGCCAACAAGAGCTAGTTAATGACGAGGGCAAGAGAGACTGCTAAATCTGGATTTCTTACGGAAAAGACATTTCCGACAGGATCGAATATTGTCTTTCGCTTGAATGATAATAACCTGTCAACGAGTGTCACGATAGATTCCGATAAGAATGCTATGGTTGCTGGTCCTCTTTCAATTGACAGTGGTCAGACGTTAACATTACAAGGTAACTTAAGTATAGTATAATGGCAAGTATTTTAAAAGTAGATAAGATAAGAGGAACCGGACTCGACAGTGATACTATAACACTTGACGGTAGTGGTAACATTACGATTCCAAAGAACGTTACTTTCAGTGGCACAACTACAGGTGCTGGTTCAGTAACCTTATTAAAGACAGTTACCCCGTCAACCGTTTCAAGTGTAGACTTTGTTCATGGCAGCGGTGGAGTTGTATTAGACAGTACTTATAAAAGATATGAAATACAGATAGATACTTTAGTTCCTGCTTCAGCGGGGCCATACTTTGGTATTTTCTTAAGTCAAAATAGCGGAACCTCATATGGAGGAAACGATGCGTACATGTGTGTAAACTGGAGGTATTATACTAATAGTAGTACAACAGGTACGCAGGTTCAACATAATCCAAATTTTTGTGGTTTTCATGACGCACAGGTAAGTTCTACTGCTAGTAACGGTGGAGTCAGTGGAAAGGTCGTGTTTTCCGGAGCAGGAACTGCACATAGACAAGTTTTTAAATCAGATTTTTATACGTATGGACATAACAGCTATAATATTTTTTCAGAATGCGTTGGTAGTTTAAAAAACAGTAATGCCGTCAACGGAGTTAGAGTGTCATTTAACAGCGGCAATATAGCCAGCGGAACAGTTAAATTATTTGGATATAAGTAATGAGTAGATTAATAGTATCAAATATCGAAACTCAGAACATTAAGTTTGATTCTGACACCACGGCTTTTACTATAGGATCTGGAGGAAACATATCCGCGGGTTCACACGGTCTAAATCAAGGTTATAAGTTTTTAGCACACACTAAAATTGATATTGGAGGTTCTGCCGCGGCTAGCATAGGATTTGATGATAGTGTGGTAACGTCTGCTTTTAATAATTACAGAATAGTTATCAATACGATGAGGCCATCAAATAACGGAGTACAAGCTATTTTAAGTTGTAGTTTAAATAATGGAAGTAGTACTATGGCCAACAACCAAGGACAAAAAACTTATTTTAGAATTTCTGATGGCGCAACTGGTAGTGAAAGTGATAACGGTGCAAACACACACGAGCTTGCTACCAATGTAGGTAACGATCAATATGATGGAATTACTGGATACGTTGACATATATAATACTGGAAATAATTCAATAAACCTGCAAAGAACGATGGTTATACAATCAAGATTAACTGGTCGTGAAGACAGCGCTTGGTATAAGTGGGACGGAGCTAGTTACGTGGCACCTGGAACAAGAACTGCAATGATTAACAATTTTTATTTAAGGTTTGATGCTGGTAATGTAGCAGATGGTGCTGTAACATTATACGGATTAAAAGAAAGTTAAAGGAGAAAAAAGTGCCAAGATTTAAGATGGTAAACGGAGAAAGAATTCAGTTTACGGCAGAAGAAGAAACAGCGAGAGATGCTGAAGAGAAAACATGGGCTGATGCTGCACCTGCACGAAGAATGGTCAATTTAAGAGAACAACGTAATCGACTCTTAGCTGAGACTGATTGGATGGGAAACTCTGATATTACTATGACAGACGCATGGAAGACATACAGACAGGCACTTAGAGATATAACAAAAACAACGCCAGCAGATGATGCGTTAAGTAATATTACATGGCCAACAAAACCGGAGTAAACTGTGGTAAGTACACTTAAAGTAAATAAGATTCAGATACCTAATAGTGATAGTGACGTATTATCATTTAATTCGAGTACAGGCAATATGACTATAGCTACAGGTAAGACTTTGTCAGGAGCTGCAGGATCTATTATAGCACCGGGTCAGGTAATACAAACGGTTGTTAGCCAGTTTAACACTCCCACATCTATTGCTACAGCAAGTTTTACATCTACTGGTCATTCAGTAACTATTACTCCAAAATTTGCCACTAGTAAAATACTACTTACTTGCTTTGGTGGTCATGCTTGGAATGGAAATAATTCAAATAAAGTTAGATGCTTTACGATATATAGAGGTTCTACAGATTTAGGTCATGGTACTGGTGGTTTATGGACGCATTACTGTAACGCTTATAATGCACAACCGCACGCAGGTTCTGTTTTAGATTCACCAAATACAACAAGCTCTACAACTTATACAACTTATTTTAGAGGTCAAGACACCTCAACACAATGGTATACTGTTGATATTGGTGGTGGCGGAGCCGGCTCTAGCAACGTTCCAACAGTAACTTTAACTGCAATGGAGATCGCACAATAATGGCATTAAGTAGAATAGGAAAAAGTATAGGATTTAAAATTACACTGAAGACTGTAACTGCAAATACAACTATCGAGGCTACAGAGAACGCGATGATAGCAGGACCGATTACAGTTACGAGTGGAGTAACACTGACAGTGAACAGTGGAGGAAGGTTAGTAGTCGTATGAGTACTTTAGGCATTGAAAATATAGAACATACTAATGGTACTAGTGTAGCAACTGTTGCTAGTGATGGAAAAGTAAGTTTTCCTGCAGGTTTTGGCAATACGCCTTCAACGCCAAATCGACCGGCCTTCATTGCAACCAGACATGGATCAGACCAAACTGGAATAACTGGAAGTGCCAGTTCTCCGACTACGATGATTTTCACAGATACAAGTGCTCCATTTGGCATTAATACTGGTAATCATTACAACACAAGTACTGGAATATTTACAGCACCAGTAGCTGGCATTTATTTCTTCTGCTTTAGTGTATTAATTAATAGCGTAGACAATAGTGATGATCAAATACATATATCAATGGTATATCAGTTTGCAAGTGGTAGTATGGCCGGTCAAACTCAACTTCACTTTTTTTCTAGAACTAATGGTGAGGCAGCAAATGGAACTTATGGTTATGGTGGATATTTACCTTGGAATGGGTCAATAATGTTTAATATGTTGGAGAATGATACTGTTAAAATGGCCGTTGGTAGTAATGGTAATATTGGTCTTTATAATGATCGATCTCAAAATCGTTTTCAAGGATTTTTAGTAGGATAAAGATATGCCGAGTCAAATAAAAGTAGATGAGATTAAAAACGTTGCAGGTCAGTATGAGATCAAGACTGATACTTTCAAAGGACAGACGACTGCGGGTTCTATAACAGTACAAGGTGAAGGTACTGCTACAACAAATTTACAACAGGGACTATCAAAGTGTTGGGTAAGATGGAACGGGACTGGCACCGCTGCAAATAATGATAGTTTAGGAGTTTCTAGCATTACTGATCATAGTACTGGTACACAATCGCAGACCTTTACAAATGCTTTTAATAATACAGATTTTAGTATTTTAACAGGAATAGGAGAATTAGGTGGAGGTGGTAATAGAGGCATAGGCATCCAGATTGCACCAACAACAACAACTACAAAATTTTATACTTTTTATTTTCCCGGTAGTGGAGGTACTACTGTAGATGATGTTGATTTAAATTCTGCAGCTTGGCAAGGAGACCTCGCATGAGTACAATAGTAGGAACAAATATTGAAGTTACAAATATCAAGTATGACTCTGATACGACCTCTATGATTATATCGAGTGCTGGTCAGGTTTCTGTAAAAAGTGAAGGACAAGCTAACACAACGAATCTCCAGCAAGGTTTAACAAAGGCATGGTTTACAAGCAATAGCTCAATGGCTCTCACAGATTCATTTAATCTTGCATCTGTTACAGATGTCTCTGCTGGACAACTAGGAGTAACTTTTTCAACGGCTTTTGGCAATACAACGTATTCTTCAACTGGAAGTTGTAGTACAAATGCAAATATTAATGTTGTAACAAATTGGAATGAAACACTTACTACAACTTTAACTAGATTCGGAATGTTGCAAGTAAACGGCCAAGCATATACAGATGGTGGGTTAAGCGGCCATATTTGTGGAGATTTAGCATGAGTACATTAGTTATAGATACTATACAAGGTAAGACAGCTGCCGGTTCTATTAACGTTCGTGGTGAAGGTTCGAATAACACAAACTTACAACAAGGTTTAATCAAAGCTTGGGGAAACTTTGATGGAAGTGGTACTGTAGGAATTAACGATAGTTTTAATATGGATGCTCTTACGGACAATGGCACAGGTAATTATACTATAAACATAACAAATGATTTTGCAAACGCTCACGGTTGTATGAGTGGTTACAGTATAATGGACGGATTGTGTTATGGAGATGTTAATAACGTTTCTAGTACAGGAAGTTTTAGAATGAGAGTTGTCGTAGGTTCTAGTAATAGTTTAATGGATCCAGACGAGTTTCATACACAAATGGCAGGAGATTTAGCATGACAATTGAAACACCTGAATTTCAGGGAACGCATTTATGGGAGCGATTACACTGGGCAAAAGAAAAACTTGAGCCTATACAATCTGATTACAGAGTTGTTTGGGAAGATCCAAACGAACCTGATGAACCTGCAAAGGTTACAATACCAGATCCTAACTGGCTGGCATGTGCAATGCAAGGTGGAATACTACCACCAGTTCAATCTTATTGGGAACTGAAGAAAGATGAAGCACAACCTGATTTTAAGAAACATACGAGAGGTTATCTACTACATAATACGCAACCGGTTGATAAGATGACTGAAGAAGAAGCAATAGAATATTTAATTATGAAAGACATACCAGAACACGTATGGAAAGATTATGATAAGTCTAATCGTAAGAGATTAGTAATTTGTAAAAAACAAAATCTCCCTGGCCATAGAACATGGCGCAATTCATGGAAGATAAATCAAGAGCTAGTAGCATAAGGAGATAAGAATGACTACAATGATTCAAGACAAAAATGGTGTAATTGCTGCAACACCATCGTCAGTACCAGACAGGCATTTTCGAAATGCGTGGATGTTCGATAGTGCACAGACTGCTATCACTGAAGACATTACAGCGGCAAAGGTAATATTTAAAGATAAGATAAGAGAAGTAAGAGGACCATTACTTACTGCAGAAGATGTTGTATATATGAAAGCTTTAGAAGCGAACGATTCAGATGCAAAAGTAGCAAGTGTTGCAAAGAAAGTTGCACTAAGAAATGCACCTGCGGGATCAGCTATTACAAATGCAACTACTATTACTGCTCTGAAAGATGCATGGGATAGCGATGTTTTAGGTGCAAGTCCTTATAAATAGAATAAAATAAGGATTCAACATGGCAGTTCCTAATTCACGTGCAACATTAATAGATTATTGCAAAAGGCGTTTAGGCGAACCTGTAATTGAAATTAATGTAGATGAAGATCAACTTGAAGATAGAGTTGATGAATCGCTACAATTTTATCAAGAGTATCATTCAGATGCCACGGTACGCACATTCTTAAAACATTTAGTAACTGCAGATGATGTTACTAATGAGTACATACCAATACCATCAAACATATTATTTGTTTCAAAGTTACTTCCTTTAACTAGCTCTTTTAATACAAGTAGAAACTTTTTTGATATTAAATACCAAATGATGTTGAATGATATTGCAGACTTAATGAATTTTGCAGGTGATTTAGCTTACTACGAACAAATGCAACAATACCTGTCATTACTTGATAATAAACTTAATGGACATCCTCAAACACAATTTGCCAGAAGACAGGACAGATTGTATATTTTCGGTGATTTTGCCGATAAAGATATTCAAGCTGGAGATTATCTGGTTGCTGAAGTGTATACGATAGTAAATCCTGATACTCACACATCTGTATATAATGATATGTTTGTAAAAGAATATACTACTGCACTTATAAAGCAACAGTGGGGAATGAACTTAATTAAGTTTGAAGGTATGCAATTGCCAGGAGGAGTCATTTTAAACGGAAGACAATTATATGATGATGCTACTGCAGAAATCGAAAGATTAAGAGAAAGCATGAGATTAGAACAAGAACTTCCACCAGACTTTTTCGTAGGATGATATGGCAACTAATTTATACTTCAGTCAAAAGGTAAAGTCAGAACAGAACCTGTACGAAGACATCGTAATTGAATCTCTTAAAATGTACGGCCAAGATGTATACTACTTGCCGAGAGATTTAGTTAACGAAGATCGTATACTAGGCGATGACCCTGAATCAAGTTTTAATTCATCACACGTATTAGAAATGTATATCGAGAACACCGAAGGTTTTGAAGGTGAAGGAGATTTATTTACACGATTTGGTGTAGAGATACGTGATGAAGCAACGTTTGTAGTATCAAGAAAAAGATGGGAACAAACTGTACAAAGATACGACAATGAAATAACATCGACAAGACCGTCTGAAGGTGACTTAATATATTTACCATTATCTAAATCATTATTTCAAATATCTCATGTAGAACATGAGATGCCGTTTTATCAATTAAGCAACTTACCAGTTTACAAATTAAGATGTCAGTTATTCGAATACACTGGAGAAGATTTAGATACGGGTGTAGATACAATTGATGATATTGAAAGAAAATACGCGTACAAATATGTACTTACATTAACAAATACACGTGATTCTGCAGAAGCGAGTGTAACTCTTAATAGTGGACAACTCTCAAGTGTTTCTATCGTAGATAGTGGTAATAATTATTTTACTGCTCCAACCGTGACTATTTCAGATTCTAACGGTGTAGGTGCTGCTATTGTTGCAACAGTGGATAGTAACAGTGGTGAAATTAATGGTCTTACTATTACTAACCCGGGTACTGGTTACACTAATCCAACAATAGTGTTCTCATCACCAGCTCCAACTCAATTTGAAATCGGTGAAACTATAATAACACCGACAGGCGATACCAATATGAGAGCTGAAGTAGCTAAATACTCAGACTCTGATGATAAGCTACACTTAATACATGCAGGTGCAGACGATGGTGTATTCCACACATTTAATGTCGGTAAGAGGGTTGTTGGATTAAAGACGGGTGCAGGCGGAGTTATTAATTTAGTAGTAGAAGATAATCAGCTTTCTCAGAATGAACAAAATACTGATTTTAGTACAGGTACAGATTTTATAGACTTTTCAGAAAATAACCCGTTTGGAGATGTGAGTAACAACT
>Ga0213868_10000538_pt1 | contig 35652 bp, 32 predicted proteins | sample PICome_9_FD_160087 | JGI IMG/M metagenome (GOLD analysis project Ga0213868, IMG submission 160087) | Coastal seawater microbial communities near Pivers Island, North Carolina, United States - PICO127 | ecosystem: Environmental > Aquatic > Marine > Coastal | place: USA: North Carolina...
TTGCGGGGCGTTTGTGCGGGGCAGTGACACCAAGGGCCGTATTGGATCGGGGCTGGGTCTGACGATTGCACAGGATGTGGTGCTGGCGCATGGCGGGGCATTGGTGCTCTCTAACAGATCGGAGGGCGGCGCATGCGCTACTTTGCAGTTTTAATCCTGGCCTTGTTGCCGGTGATCGGGCAGGCGCAAGTCTGGGAGGACCGCAAGGTCTTTGGGGCCGCCACAGCGCCCCGAAACCTGCAGATCTTGTCTAGCACGGACACGTCCTTCTTTGCGCCGATCATCGAAAGTTTCATCGCGCAGCGTGCTGATCTTTCGGTCGAATACCTGGTGACGGGCACTGCCGAATTGGATGATGTCTTCCGGCAAAACCCGGACCGTTTCGATGTGGTCATCTCAAGCGCGATGGACCTGCAACTGAAACTCGCCAATGATGGCTTGGCCCAGCGGCTTGATGGCCTGTCCCATCCCGAATGGGCACAGTGGCGCAGCAGCCTGTTTGCCTTCACGACCGAACCTGCGGCCATCGTCATCAACAACGCCGCTTTTGCAGGGCTTCCGGTCCCGGCGACCCGGCAGGATCTGATCGAAGTCCTGCGCGCGAATGCGGATATCTTTGAGGGCAAGGTCGGGACCTATGACGTGCGCCAATCCGGACTGGGCTATTTGTTCGCCACCCAAGATGCGCGTGCCTCTGAGACCTTTTGGCGTCTGATGGAGGTGATTGGCAGTCTGGATGCGCAGCTCTATTGCTGTTCGGGCGATATGATAGACGACCTGGCGCGCGGGCGCATTCTGGTGGCCTACAATGTGCTGGGCAGCTACGCGCGCGCACGCGCAGAGACCGCGGATATGCTCACGGTCATTCTGCCGTCCGATTTCCCCACAACGATGATGCGCACCGCCTTGGTGTCCAAAGCCACGTCAGAGCCCGCATTGGCAGAGGCCTTTGTGGGCCACCTGATTGATCTGCAGTCGGCGGGCGCGGCAGAGGATTTTCCATTACCCTCTCTTGGGGCTTTCCAGGATACGACAGGGCGGTCCTCCATCAGTCTTGAGCCTGCGTTGATGACCTACCTCGACAGGCTTAAACGGCAGACATTCATCCGCGAATGGGAAAGCGCCATCATCCAAGGGCCATGACACACCAACCGTCCAAGGTTGTTCCGTCCGCGAATGCCGCTGTCCGCAGGCGCATATTAGCCCAAGGAATACAGGCCGCGCTGATCACAGCCGCCAAGGATGGGCGCGGTCAGCGAAGGGTCTAGGTTCAGTCGGCCGCGCTGCATTTATAACTGGCCTTGGCCAGCCATTCTGGGCTGACCTCGATACCCCAGCCGGGCGCGTCCGATACAAAGGCCTGACCGTCAATGATCTGGTAGGGGTCATTGACGAACAATCCGCGCTGCCATGGGTAGTAGTCATCCCCCTCGATCGAAAACTCCAGATAGCGGCCCGCATTGGGCAGGGCGCGCATCAGGTGCATGGTGAACAGCGTCACCAGCGACAGGTTGGCGCAATGCGGGGTGCAGGGCAGACCGGCCTGCTGACCCATCCGCGCGACCTCCATGCTTCTTGCGATACCTCCCAGATAAAGGATGTCGGGCTGGATAATGTTCACCGCCTTCAGGGCGATCATCCGTTTCCATTGTTGCAGGTCCCAATCCTGCTCGCCGCCGGCGACATCAATGGACAGGCTGCGCGTGACCTGTGCCGTCTGCTCCAGCTCCCAATAGGGGCAGGGCTCTTCAAAATGTTCATAGCCGTTGTCCTCAAGCATCCCTCCCACCGCGATGGCGCGGGCAGGGCTGAAACCTGAATTGCCGTCCACCAACAGTGCAGCGGTCGGGCCCATGGCCTTGCGGATGGCCGGAATGATTGCTTCGGTGCGCCCCTGCCATTCGTCGCGGTCCTGACCGCATTCCGCACCGACCCGAACCTTGAAAGCATCGAACCCATAGGTGTCCCGCAGCGCGATCAGGCGGGCGGCTTCCTCATCGGGGGTGATGTCGCGCCGCATGGAAGAGGCATAGGCACGGATCGGTCCTGCAGTGCCGCCCAGAAGTTCGGCCACCGGCTTGCCCGCTGCATGGCCCCGCCAATCCCAGACAGCCGTGTCCAGCCCGGCCATGGCACGGTGCAGATAGGTGCCCGGATACTTGTGCTCGCGCAGCGGGATTTCCGCGATCACCGCTTCCAGCGCGTCCATGCCACGCCCCAGCGCCCAGGGCGCGACCTGACGGTGCAGGATTTCGCAGGTGATGTCGCTGTTATAGGTCGAAACCTGACCCCAGCCCGCAGTGCCATCCTCTGCAGTGATGCGCACAAAGCCGATGAGCGGGGTGCAAAACGTTTCAATCCGGCTGATCCGGGGGCCCGTATCATCCGCGCCACGATCATAGCTGACGGGAACGGTACCCGAACTGGAATAGGGCGTGCTCATGATGCCTCCCGCAAAATCAGATCGGCCGTGCGATGGGCCAACATCATCGTGGGCGCATTGGTATTGCCCGAGGTGATGTTCGGAAACACCGAGGCATCCACGACCCGAAGCCCTGCGACGCCATGCACCTTGAGCTGCGAACAAACCACAGCGCCTGCGGGGTCATCGCCCATGCGGCAGGTGCCGACAGGGTGAAACACCGTGCCACAGCGTTCGCGGAAATCGGCCAGGATCTGGTCAGGCGTCATCCGCCTGAGATCGGGGTCCATCGCGCTCTTGAGCAGCTTGCCCAGGGCGGTGGTGTTGATCATCCGCTGGCACAGCTGCCCGCCTGCGACCACCTGTGCGCGGTCCTCTTGGGTAGAGAGCGAATTCGGGCGGATCAGCGGCGGTGCCTCGGGGTCATTGGCGCTGATGTCTATGCGCCCCCGGCTGGTGGGCCGCGACGGCTGAAAGCTGATGATGAAACCCGCAAAGGGGTCGGGCTGGACCACGCTGCGCTTGCCATTGGGCGAGGTGGTATAGGTGACCGGGTTGAAATAGAGCTGCTGATCGGGGTGGGCCAGCTGCGGCGATGAGCGGAAGTAGCCGCCGCATTGGTTGACCGACAGCGACAGCGGCCCCCGCCGGGTCAGCGCATATTGAATGGCTGCACGCAGCTTGCCGTGCCAGGGGCGCAGCACATTGTTCAATGTGGGCTCTGTCGCGCGGAAATAATAGTTGATGCCAAGGTGATCTTGAAGGTTGCCGCCGACATGCGGCGCATCCAGCAGCGGGGTGATGCCAGACTGCTTGAGCACCGCCGCAGGGCCAATGCCCGACAGCTGCAATATCCGCGGCGAGGTCACCGCACCGGCAGACAGGATGATCTCGCGCCCGGCCCGCAGGGTTTCACGGCGGCCCTGCCGGCGCAGCTGCACTGCGCTGGCGCGCGTGCCGTCGAAAATGATCCGTTCCACAAGGGCACCGGTCATCAAGGTCACATTCGCGCGCTTCAGCGCAGGGGCCAGAAACGCGCGCGCCGAATGCATCCGCCGCCCGCCACTGGTGTTGATCTGATAAGCTGCGGCCCCTTCGGGTGTGCCGCCGTTGATGTCATCGGTGGACGGCAGGCCAAGTTCATCGGAGGCCGCAAAGAAATGCCTGTTCGCGCGGTGAATCTGGTCCGAGACATCCTGAACATGCAGCGGGCCACCCCCCCTGCGAGAGCCATCGGCGCTGACCTTTGTTTCGATCGCATCATAGGTTTCGCGCACTGCCGCCCAATCCCAGCCCGCAGCGCCAGCCGCGGCCCAATCGTCAAAATCCCGTGGCAATCCGCGCGCATAGACCAGGGCATTGATCGCACCTGACCCGCCGACCACCTTGCCGCGCGGCCAATAGCCCTTGCGGCCTGCCAGCGCCGTTTCGGCTTCGGTTTCGTATTTCCAGTTCACCGCCGGATCAAAGAAGGTCTTGCCATAGCCCAGCGGCAGCGCGATCCAGGGGGACCAGCCCGCCCCGCCGGCTTCCAGCACCAGCACCTTGTGGCGGCCCGATGCGCTGAGGCGTTCCGCCAGCACACATCCCGCAGAGCCTGCACCGATGATAATGTAATCGTAATCTGCCATGATGATCCGTCGCCTGCCCAAAATGCCTTTGGAAAACCAAACCGAAAATACGGGTGAATTGCCAGAGCAAAGTCACCGGTGGCTGGCAGTTTTGACGCCCGGCGCAGACCTTGTTTTCGAGGTGCATGATCATCTCGTCTGCCTTGCCCTGGCGGTTGTGTATTGGACAAAAATGACCAATTCGGACGCGGGCCTAAATTTCCCCTAATCGGTTTTCCAATGGGGTCATGCCAATTCATAATCTTTTGAAACGTATCATCGTTTCGGGCGTCTTCAAGTAAAATGAAAATGTAAATAGTACATAATAACATGCGGTTAATTGATCCTAATAGGATCTAAATATCCTAATGAAAGTCACAAACTTTATGCCTAAATCCTATTCAGGGTCACATTTATGCCCTTTTTCAAAGTTAATCAGATTGGGAGCAAAAAAGTGCAACCGTAAGAGTATGTACTAAAAACCGATCCGATTATCGTGACAGGCAAAGACCGATATGACAAAGACATCCGATCCAAGCGTCCGCAACACAAGCGTCACGCGGACCAGACGGTACCCGGCATCTTGCAAGAGGCTGGGTGGATCGGTGGCGGCTGATCTGTCCGGCGGACGCGGGTTTCACCGCGCGCGTCGTGTCAACGAAGGGCGGGGCAGTGCCCGCTCTTTTGTCGTTTCAAGGGATCGCAGTTTGCCCGCAAATGCATCGTCACGCGGCGGTGTCGCGGGCCAACGTCATGTGATGACAAACGGGGGCACGGATGCCTGCCGGACTGGCCGCGACATCTTGCTGGTTTCGAATTCGAAAATGGGAAACTAAAAGATGGCCATTGTAACAAAAACCGTAGATGCAATTTACCTCGGTGAATTCGGCAACATGTCGGCTAGCAACACTGCTCGTGACGCAGTCGAGGGTGCCTATGGGTCCCTCTCCGGCGGGACGCGCTCCCTTGGCACGGTGCAGGATCTGACGGTTACGGGTAACGAGGACTTCTCGCCCAACACGTTCGATAACGACTTTTCCGTAGATCGGAATTCGACAACGCAGGGCATCGCCGAAGGGTCTGGTCCGCGACAGCAACTGACCTACGCGAACACGAATCGGTTGGTGACGTTCCAGACGGCCGATGGCGGGTCTTTCCAAGCTAACATGAGCATTTTCCAGCTGGCTGACGGTTCAGTCTACATGATGGAAAATCCGATGGAAGCGCCCACGAGTAACTTCCGGTTCTCGAATCAGGCTGCCGGTAAGGAAATCACCGGTTTCTCAATCCCAAACCTTAATACGACGACGAATGGTTTCACGTCGATGGAAGAGCCCTGGGCGGGCGATGTCTTCCCGACCTCCAACCCCGATGGCGTGGTCGACGGTGAAAATACCGGCGAAGTCATGGGCGTTGGCTATGATGACAGCACGGGTGCCAGCAATGGCGGCGGTGACCTGATCACCAACGGGCCGGACAGCATCGCCGGCAACGGCGGTGATGACAGCATCACAGCGGGCGACGGCAATGATACGATTGACGGTGGTGATGGCGATGACACGATTGAGGGCGGGGCCGGTGACGATTACATCATCGGCGGCGCAGGCGATTCCATCACGGGCGGTGAAGGTGCGGATACGATCTATATCGATCCCACGGCGCTTGATGCAAATGGCGCTTATGCGGCAGGTGTGTTCATCGATGGTTCCGCGACAGGCACGGACAATGATACCCTCGATCTGACCGGCTTTGCCTTTTATGACAATCTGGTTCAGACAACCGATCCGGACACCAACAGCACCTCTGGCTCCGTTGTTGTGTTCGATGCCGATGGCAACAGCCAGACCATCACTTTTAACGAGATCGAAAACCTGCTTTTGCCACCGCCGCCGCCGAATGGCGTGGTCGATGGTCTGGGCACAAGCGAATATATGGATAACACATATATCGACGCGGACGGTGACCAGATCGGCTCGGGCGACGACACGATTTACGGCAATGGCGGCGACGACACGATCCTGGGTGGCAGCGGCAATGACCATATCTATGGTGGCGAGGGCGACGATTTCTTGCGGCCCGGCCCTGGATCTGACTCTGTTTATGGCGGTCTTGGCAATGACACGCTGGAACTATCCGCTGATGACTACCTGGATGGCGGGGACGGCACAGACGTGCTTGACGCCACCTGGGGTAATTTTGGCGAAACCGTCACCTTTAACTCTGACAATAGCGGGCAAACGGATAACAACACCACCTTCAAAGACATCGAAGTGTTCATGTCCGACGGCGGCGCGGACAGCTATGATGCAAGCCTGGCCACTGGTGATCTGATCATCCAGACCGGCGCGGATAATGACACCGTGGTTGGCGGTTCCGGCAATGACAGCATCGAGGGCGGTTCCGGCAATGACGCGCTCAGGGGCGGGGCGGGTGCCGACACGCTGGTGGGTGGTGACGGGAATGATACCTTCATCATCGGTTCTGCGGCAGAAGGGGCGGGCGACGTCATCGTTGGTGGCAACGGTGCCGACCAGAACACCGACAATGACACCCTTGACCTGCGTGGCGCGGGTCCGTTCACCATCAGCCAGACCGCCGATGCAACTGACGCGGGGGCGACGACCGGCACCATAACTTTTGCCGATGGCTCCACCCTGCAGTTCAGCCAGATCGAGACGATCCTGACCGGTTCCAACGGTGTGGTCGACGGCGAAGAAACCGGCGAGGTCATGAACGCCGGCTATGATGACAGCACGGGTGCCACAAACGGCGGTGGTGATCAGATTGACGGCGTAGACGGCAACGATGATGTGATCTACGGCAACGGCGGGGATGACACGATCCGCTCTGGTGCCGGTGCTGATGAGGTCTACGGCGGCTCAGGTGACGACAGCATCAACGGCGGTGGAGGCAATGACACCCTCTACGGTGATTTTGCAGGCGCACCTGGCAGCCCTGTGACGGATTCCAGCTCGCTTGAGGGTGACGATACCATAGACGGCCGCGGCGGCAACGACGTGATGTACGGTCAGGGTGGCAACGATTCCATGCTGGGCGGCACAGGTAACGACACCATCACCGGCGGCGCGGGTGCGGATACGATGCAGGGCGAAGACGGCGATGACACCTTCATTGTCAGCTCTTCGGCAGAAGGTGCGGGCGACGTCATCAGTGGCGGCAACGGCACGAACCAGAGTACTGACAACGACACGCTTGACCTGCGTGGTGCGGGCCTGGTCAAGATCACGTCAACGACAGATTTCAATGATACCGGTGCGACTAGCGGCACGGTGACCTTCCTGGATGGTTCCACGCTGAATTTCAGCGGGATCGAGACGATCCTGACAGACCCGGCCCCCACGGATATTGTCGACGGCGAAAACACCGGCGAGGTGATGAACCCCGGCTATGACGATGGCCTTGGCGCGACCAACAGTGGTGGCAACACCATCGACGGGGCCGATGGCAACAATGACGTGGTCCTCGGCAACGGCGGCAATGACACGATTGATGCGGGCCTTGGCGACGATCTGGTCTTTGGTGGATCGGGCGACGACAGCATTGAGGGAAATACCGGATCCGATACGGTCTTTGGTGATTTTTCCGCCTCGATCACTGATACGGTGGTCGATTCAAGCACCGTTGCCGGCAACGATACCGTCGCAGGTGGCGCTGGCGATGACATCCTTTATGGCGACAGCAACGACGCCCCCACCGAGATCGGCATCCGCACGTTTGATTTTACCGCTGGCAGAACGCAGACTTTCGGCGAAGTGACGGCCCGTTGGCAACCTGACGATGTTGGCGGCGACGACGGTGTGTCCTTCCCCGTCTATATCGGTGAGTTGCCCGACAGCTACACGGGGGGCGCGACACGATCCGAAAACGCCTGGCGCTCTGCACTGAATAATAATGGTCAAGGGGCCCAGTCGCATAGGTGGGACTTCGGCGGTGAGGACGTCGAAAGGTTCGCCGTGGTCATCGGCGGCATCCAGCCCGGCGAGACCGTCAACATTTCGGCCATCAATGCGGCTGGGCAAGCGGTCACTGCAACAGTCGTCGTGGGGTCTGACCTGACGTTTGATCCGACCTCCACGTCGTCGTCCTTTGGCGTGACCAACAACTAGAGCGGCGCGGGTATCCAGGATCCCGCCTCGACATTCACCTATATGGCCAACGAACCGCTGACCAAGGTGTTCATCACCCACTATGGCGATAATTCGGTCTGGATCAGCCCCGCGTATTTCGGCGGCGGTGTTGGCGAAGTGGTCACCGATGGCGAAGGCGGCGATGACGTGCTCATCGGCGGTGAGGATGCCGACACCATGTTCGGCGAAGGCGGCGACGATACCTTTGTTGTCAGCTCAGCGGCCGACGGCGCGGGCGATGTCATCAAAGGCGGCAATGGCCCCGACGACACCACCGATAACGACACCCTTGATCTGCGCGGCGCGGGGCCGGTCACGATCACGCAGTCTGCTGATTCAACAGACACGGGTGCCACATCCGGTACGGTAACCTTTGCCGATGGCTCCACGCTTCAGTTCAGCCAGATTGAGACGATCCTGACCGATCCCGATGGCGTGGTCGATGGCGAAGAGACCGGCGAGGTCATGGGCGTCGGTTATGATGACAGCACGGGTGCCACAGACGGCGGTGGTGATCAGATTACTGCCGGTAATGATGTGATCGAAGGCATGGGCGGCGATGACACCATTGATGGCGGCGGTGGCGACGACAGTATTGATGGTGGCACCGGCAACGACGCGATCACAGGCGGTACGGGTGCCGACACGCTTGTGGGGGGACACGGGGATGATACGTTCGTCATCGGCTCTGCGGCCGACGGCGCGGGCGATGTCATCGTTGGTGGCAATGGTCCCGACGAGAACACCGACAACGACACCCTTGACCTGCGCGGCGTGGGTCCGTTCTCAATCAGCCAAACGGCCGATGCAACTGACGCTGGGGCGACGACGGGCACCATTACCTTTGCCGATGGCTCCACGCTTCAGTTCAGCCAGATCGAGACGATCCTGACCGGACCTGACGGCGTGGTCGACGGCGAAGAAACCGGCGAGGTCATGGGCGTCGGCTATGATGACAGCACGGGTGCCACAAACGGCGGCGGTGATCTGATTACTGCCGGTGACGATGTGATCGCGGGCAATGGCGGTGATGACACCATCGACGGCGGTGGTGGCAACGACAGTATCGATGGCGGTACGGGTAACGACAGTATCACCGGTGGGGCCGGCAATGACACGTTCACCTATGCCCCCGGTGACGGCAATGACACGATCACCGACTTCAACTTTGGCAATACAGGTGCGCTGGGTGATGGCGACATCACCAACAATGATTTCATCGACCTTGGTGCCTATTACGACAGCATGGATGAGCTGCGTGCCGACTTTGCGGATGATGGCATCTTCAACCAGTCAAACGCCTTGGACAACGAAGGCAATGCGACCGATTATAGCAACAACACGCAGTTCAGCGGTGGTTCCGTCACCATGCAGGGGGCCACGCCCGCCAGCTTTACCGCCGACAACACCGGCGTGGTGTGTTTTGCCAACGGCACGATGATTGCCACCGCAGGCGGCGAGGTTGCGGTCGAGGACCTGCGCCCCGGTGATCTGGTTCAGACCATGGACCACGGCTTCCAGCCGCTGCGCTGGATCGGTGCCCGCAAGGTAACCGCAGAGGAACTGGCGGCGAATGAAAAACTACGCCCCATCCGCATCCGCAAAGAGGCGGTTGGCATCCAGATGCTGGACCGGGATTTGATCGTGTCGCCGCAGCACCGACTTCTGGTCACATCGAAGGTCGCGCAGCGCATGTTCGGAACCGCCGAAATCCTGATCTCTGCCCGCCAGCTGCTGCGGCTCAACGGGGTAGAGACGGCGCAGGATATTCAGGCCGTGACCTATTTCCACATCCTGTTCGACAACCATGAGATCGTGATTGCCAATGGCGTACCCGCCGAAAGCCTGTACCTGGGCCAAGAGGCGCTGCAGACCCTGAGCGCCGAGGGCCGCGAGGAGATTGCAACGCTGTTCCCCGAGGTGACATTGCCTGATTTCGATGCCCATCAGTGCAGACCTTGCATCGCTGGCAAGCCTGCGAACAGGATCGTCTCAAGGCTTTCGAAAAACAAAAAGCCGCTGCTGGAGCTGCAAATGCTGCCCGTGAATTCAAACGTGCAGATCAGCTTCTCTCTCGCGTCCTGAACGCCGCGTCGCCTGTTTTTGAAAGGTCATTCGCCCTTTGACAGCTTGCCGCCGTTGCCCTGACACTATGTTTGGGCGGCGGCCCCCGCGCCGCAGGTCAATGCGCGGGTTGCCTGTGCGATGATTGTTTCTTCGTCGGTAGGGATGACCAGCACCTCAATATCTGCCCCGCGCGGGCTGAGCCGGGCTGCGTTCTGGACGTTTGCGGCAGCCTCGATCCGAACGCCCATCCAGCGCAGCCGCGCGCAAATGTCTGCGCGCACAGTAGCAGAATTTTCGCCAATCCCGGCGGTAAAGATCAGCGCATCAAGCCCTCCGATCGTGACCGCAAGAGAGGCCACTTCTCGGGCCGCACGATAGCAAAACAGATCAATCGCCTGTTTTGCCTCGGGCGCATCTGTTTGCTCAAGGGTGGCCATGTCGTTGCTGATACCCGACACGCCCAATAAACCAGACTGCCTGTACAGCAGCGTTTTGATCTGTTGGGCGCTCATGTGTTTCTCTTCCATCAGATAAAGCACGACACCGGGATCAAGCGTGCCACAGCGCCGCCCCATCATCAGCCCGTCCAGCACGGTCAGCCCCATGCTGGTCGCAACGCTGCGCTGGTTTTGCATGGCGCAAATGCTGGCACCACTGCCCAAATGCGCGACCACCACGCGCCCATCGGCCCTGTTGCCCAGATAGGAAGGCAGAGTGCTGGCAATGTATTCATAAGACAGACCGTGAAAACCATAGCGGATGATGCCTTCATCGGTCAGTGCGCGCGGCAGGGCGAATATCTGTGCCAGCCTGTCTTGGGTGTGGTGGAAACTGGTGTCGAAACAGGCGACCTGCGGCATGTCCGGTGCTTTGGCGGCAAGGCATCTGATCGCTGCAAGATTGTGGGGCTGGTGCATCGGTGCAAGCGGCACAAGGGCCTCAAGATCAGAAAGCAGCGTCTTGGTGACGACAGCAGGTCCTGCATGATGCGGCCCGCCATGCACCACCCGGTGCCCCGCGGCACAGATCGTGGCACCCGACAAATGTGCCTGAACCCAATCCAGCAGATTTGGAATAAGACCATCCGCCGTCGTCTTGGGATCAATCGGCGCAAAGCCGTGCTGTAGCAGTTCAAGCCCTGCTGCGTCCCGTGCGGAAAAGACAGGTTTGGTCCCGATGCCTGAAATCTTGCCCCGCAACAGTGGACTGTTTGCGCCTTCGGTCTTGGGATAGACCGCAAACTTGAGGCTGGAAGACCCTGCGTTCAGAACAAGGATCACATCTGTCACGGGCCCACCCCGATCTGGCAGCGGCGGCGAAGCTGTGCAAAACGGCAAAAGGCCCGCCTTGATGCTGGGCTATCGGTCCCGCCGTTCTGATCTGACCCGCGTCTATCTGCGTTGTTTCTGTCCGACATGATTGATCCTTTGCCAGAAGGTGGCAAAAGCCGCCTCCCTTTTTGAACAGGGTAGAACGCGTCAGCGATGCCGCCTTGATCTGGATCAGCTTTTGCAAATGCCCTTTATCTGCGGGTTTGGGTTGAGGCCGCGCCGGTGCCCAATTCGATGATCTCTGCCGTGATCGCCTCTTGCCGGACGCGGCGCAACATCGCCTGAAAGGTATCCAACTCCCGCGCAATCTGGTTTCCCGCCGCTGACGTCGCCTCCATCCGGGCCTCGTTTTCGGCGGCAAAGGCGTGCAGCGCGGCCTTGCAGACCTGCGCGTAAAAATATTCCTGACCAAGTGCGTAGATCAAGGTGTCCTGTGGCAATTGCGTTAGCGGACGGGTGGCTGTGGTGTTTGGGGATAGACTGGCCAGATCAATCGGAAACAACCGCTGCCTTGTCCGCTGGGGCCGGCCTGTGTGTAACCGGTTAAAAACAACATCAAGACTGTCGATGCGGCCATATGCGACAGCCTGATAGATCGCTGTTGTGATCTGGTTGGCCAATTTGGGAAGGGCGGCCGTATGCGAGGGAAGGGGGGCGGTCCAATGTGGCTTAATCCCCCTTGCCGTCGCAATGGACAAGCCTCGGGTGCCGATCAGGAACAATTCGGCCGTCTCGGCTTCGCTGCCCAGACTGTCGAGCAGGCGTTCGCTGAAGGCCCCCGCGAACCCCTGTTCGGCGCAAAAGACCAGCAACCCCGGCGTGCTGTCTGCGGTCTCAGCCTTGCGTGCTGCATCGGTCGAAAGGGGGCGCAGGACGGATGACATGGCCGCAGAAATGGTCACGACATAACCATCGACCGCGTCGATCTGCGTTTGCGCAAGATGCGCATGGGCAGCAGCGACGCCCTTCATAGCATTTACAACAGCGCCAAGTTGCTGAATGCCCTCGATCCGGGCGCGGATATCAGCCAGACGTTCTGTCATGAACTATCCGTATCCGTATGGTTAGCGCCCGGCTGGGCCAATCTGGTGGCAAGCCGCAAAAGCGCATCCATCAGCAGCGCGCGCATCGCGGGGTCCAATCGGCCCGCCGCGTTTATGGCTGCGATGGTGTCAGGGGCTTGCTTGTCCAGAAACTGTGGCAGGGCCGCGCGAAAGGCGGCGATTGCTGCGGGCGGCAGGGAATCCAAAAGACCCGACTGCACGGCAATCATCAGGGCAACCTCATCGGACAATCGATAAGGCATATGCTGAGACTGGCGCAGCGCCTCTCTGATCCGCGCACCACGGGTTAGCTGTTCGCGCACCCTGTTGTCCGGCATGCCGCCAAAGCGGGTAAAGACCTCCAGCTCCAGAAACTGGGCATAATCCAGCCTGAGCGTCGCGGCCGCCTGTCGCAACACGGCCGCTTGCGTCTTGCCACCCACGCGACTGACGCTGAGGCCTACGTCCACCGCAGGTTTCTGACCCTGATGGAACAGGGCCGCATCCAGCACGATCTGCCCATCGGTAATGGAGATCAGGTTAGTCGGGATATAGGCCGACAGGTTGCCGGCCTCTGTCTCTGCAATCGGCAATGCGGTCAGTGAACCACCGCCACGCGCCTTTGACAGTTTCGCGGCGCGTTCCAGCAGCCGCGCATGGATATAAAAGACATCGCCCGGATAGGCTTCGCGGCCCGCAGACTGGCGCGTCAGCAGGGCGATTTCACGATGTGTGGCGGCGTGTTTGGATAGGTCATCAATCACGATCAATGCGTGCTGACCCCGGTCGCGGAAATATTCGGCCATGGTCATGCCTGAATAGGGGGCGATCCATTGCAGCCCCGGTGCCTGCGATGATCCGGCGACGACGACGATGCAGTTCGAAAAGTTCCCATGTGCCAAAAGCGCGTCGATGGCGCGCCTTACGCTGGAGGTCTTTTGCCCGACAGCCACGTAGATGCAGATCATGTCACTGTCGCGCTGTGCGATCATGGTGTCGATTGCCAGCGTTGTCTTGCCGGTTGAATGGTCACCGACGATCAGCTCGCGCTGGCCACGGCCAAGCGCGAACAGAGTGTCGACCACAACGATCCCGGTCTGGACCGGTTCTGAAACCAGATCACGTTCAATGATGGCGGGTGCGGGTTGCTCAATGGGATGTGTGAGGTCGGCGGACAGCACCCCTTTGCCGTCCAGCGGGCGGCCCAGCGGATCGATGATCCGCCCCAGCAGAGCCTCACCCACCGGAACCCGGGTGACCTTGCCCGTGCCATGGACAGCATCACCTGCCTGTACATCCTCGGTGGCATCCAGCAGGACACATCCGATCAGGTCAGGGTCAAGGACCCGGGCAAAACCGACCTGTCCACCCTCAAAATGCAATACCTCGTCAAGGCGCACATCCCGCAACCCCGAGATCATCGCGACACCGTCGCCTATTTCCTCAACCTGGCCCTTATGTTCCATGCGAGGGCCAAGCACGGCATCGTGCAGCGCGTTTCTGGTTGTGGTGATCCAGTCGGGGGTATCATCCGGCATCCTTGACCGCCTTGCGGACCCGCTGCAGGTCTGCCTTCCAGCTGTTGTGCAGGACGAAATGCGGGCTGCGCAATTCGATCCCCCCGATCAGATCAGGATCGACGGCGAACCAGATATCAGGCGTGCCGCCAAGGGCGGTCTGCACCTTTTTCAATATCGTTTTCTGCGCGGTCCCGGTTGTCTGGGCCGCACAGACCACCTCTATGCCCTTGGGGCTGCTCAATAATGCCGCGCGATCGGCCTGTGGCATCTTGCCAATGGCCTCCAGCAATTGAGCCAGAAAGGCGGATTGCGCAATCGGTCCATTCAGCCGCGCCAGCAATGTCGCGGCAATCTGCAGCGACAGGTCGGTGGCCTGCATGTCATGTGCCTTTTGCGCATAGACCGCCTGCTTGCGGATGGTGTCATTTGCGGCGGTGATCATCTGATCTGCCGTGGTGCGGGCCTGTGCAAGGGTTGCTTTGGATGCGGTTTCCGCCTCTGCTCTGGCCGCCTCCAGTATCTCCCTGCGCTCGGCTGCGATGCCGTCGCGGGCCTGCGTTGTTTCCGCCAGCGTCGCTGCGGCCTTGGCCTGTTGTGCCTCGGCCTTGTTGATCATGGCGCTGACGGTCTCTTGTCGCCGGGTGATTGCGGCGGCGACAGGCCGCCAAAACACCCGGCTCAAGAGCCAGACAAGGATCAACACATTCACCGCCTGCAAGCCCAGGCCCCAGATGTCGATCTGCATCATCCTAGGCCAGCAGTGGATTGGCAAAAAGCAAGAGCAAGGCAATCACGAGACAGTAGATCGCGGTCGTCTCGATCATGGCAAGCCCCACAAAAAGCGTGCGCGATATTGCATTGGCAGCTTCGGGCTGACGCGCAATCGCGTCCATAGCGGCAGCGACAGCGCGCCCCTCTGAGAGGGCGGGACCCAAGGCACCGAAAGCCACGGCAAAAACGGCACCCAGGATGCTGGCAAGAGCGAGATAATCCATCATGTATCCTTTCTATCTGGGGATGGTTTGGGGTCTGGTCCGGTTGCAGGACGCATGCCGTCCTTGAGGGTGGAGGAGATAAACACCATCGCAAGCACCGCAAAGATATAGGCCTGCACCAGCCCGGTCAGCAGTTCCAGCGCCATCAGCGGGATCGGAACCAGAAGGCCGGCCAGAGAGGCTGCAATGCCGATGACAAAGACGCCGCTCATCACATTGCCGAACAGGCGCACGAACATGGAGAATACCCGCGTCAGGCTTTGCATGATGTTCAGCGGGATCATGATCGGATTGGGGGTCGCAAATGATTTCAGATAGCCGCCGATCCCGTCACTGCGCACGCCGAACCAGATCACCGAGAAAAAGACCAGCAGCGCCAGCGCCGCGTCTGTTTCCAACCCGGCCGTCGGCGGCTCGACCCCCGGAAGCAGCGAGGACCAGTTCGCGACAAGGATGAAAACGAACAAAGTGCCAATGAAACTGCGGTAAGGCGCGGGATCGGCCCCGCTGGTCTCAGCGATCTGGGTGTCCAGCGTTGCAACAATCAGCTCCAGTGTCGCCTGACATTTGGTGGGGGTCAGCGTCAATCTGCGGGTCAGCACATAGGCACCGGTGACAAGCACAAACATGATACCCCATGTCGTGATGATGGCGCGGGTAATGGCCAGCGGGCCCAGTTGGTAGACAACGAATGTGTCCAGCGGCGAATTCAAACTGCGTCCCTCCTTGTCTGTCGAAGCATCACGGCCCTGGCACAAAGCAGGCCCGCAAACATGGCCAGCAAGACAGGCCCGCCCAGATGCACCGCGATGTAAAAGCCACTGACCAAGACGCAAACACGCGCCAATGTCAGCGCAAGGGCATGCAGCGGGCGACCGGCGCAAACGATCAGATATGCCGTCGCGCGCAGCGCGTGAAAATAGCCAAAACCCATCAGCATGCCGCCCAAGAAGAAGGCCGCAACTGTGATGAAAAGCCCCGGTGTCATTGGTTCGGTCATTCTGCGTTCATCCATTTCCATGCAGCCCAGCCCCCGATGCAAACCCCCAAGAGCAGCAATGCCGCGCTCCAGAAGATGCCGGCCTCAAAGCGCGCATCCAGCCAGCGCCCGACAAACAGCCCCGCCAGTGTCGGCAGCACCAGGATCCAACCCAGCACACCGATCTGCGCCAATCGCCGTCCCACGGACATGTCACCCTCGCGCAGCCAGCGCATGCGCCGGGTTCGGCGCAACCGCGCCTGCGTGACCAGAGGGTCCACTTCGGGTGGCGTTTGTTCATCCTGTGTCACCTGAATTCACCGATATCTGCGCGCGGCTTCAGCCGGCTGACCATGTGGCGGATCGCGTTGAACTGCAGGCGCATCGTCTCCACGTGCTCAACCCTCTCGATGTTGGCCTGTGAATGGAAACGGGCAAGAACGTCGCTATCGAGGGTCTCAAGGTGATCCCCGGTCACGGCCTCGCGGGTTGCAATGTCAATCGCGGATGTTTCACTGACGCGCAGCACACCCCCGCGCAGGGCGCAAAAATGCTCTGCCCCACCCCTGCGCCAACTCACAATCGAAATGGCAAGGGATGTCACAAATGGCGCATGGCCGGGCAGGATGCCGAAACTGCCACTTGCGTCTTCCGCGCGCAGACTGTCGATATCCTCATGCACCACGACCAGCAGGGGGGTATTGATCCTGAGCCTCATGGCGTTGCCCCAAGGAGTGTGTCACGGATGGCAATCTCTTTTTCGCGCGCATCAGCGAATGTGCCGACCATATAAAGCGAACTTTCTGCCCAATCGTCTGCGGCCCCTTCCAATATGGCGCGGCAGCCGTTGAGCGTGTCGCGCAATGCAACGCTGGTCCCGGGCGTGCCGGTAAAGGCCTCTGTGACCATGAAGGGCTGCGTAAGAAACCGCTGCAAGCGCCGCGCGCGCTTTACGATCAGACGGTCTTGGGTGCTGAGCTCTTCAACCCCCAGCAGGGAAATGATATCCGTCAGCTCGCGGAAACGCGCCAGCGCCTGACGGACCGCTTCGGCGGTCTGGTAATGGGCATGGCCCACAACCAGCGGATCAAGCAGCGTGGAAGAGGACGCAAGAGGGTCAATCGCGGGATAGAAACCTTCGGCAGCCTGCGCGCGGCCCAGCACGATCACACAGTCCATATGGCTGGAAATGGTTGTCACGGCGGGATCGGTGAAATCATCTGCCGGCACATAGGCGGCCTGAATGGCGGTCACGGCTGATCCGGCAACTGATGCAATCCGTTCCTGAAGACCTGCAACCTCGCTTGCCAGCGTCGGCTGATAGCCAACGCGTGAGGGCAGGCGGCCCAAAAGGCTGGACACCTCGGCTCCCGCCTGCACAAAGCGAAAGACGTTGTCCATCAGCAGCAGCACATTCTTTTGCTGTTGGTCCCGAAAATACTCGGAGATCGTCAGCGCCGTCAGCGGGGCCCGCCAGCGCGCGCCGGGCGGTTCATTCATCTGGCCATAGACCAGGACGGTCCGCTCCAGCACGCCGGACGCCTGCATTTCCGACAGCAGCTCATGCCCCTCGCGGGACCGTTCGCCGACGCCCGCAAAGACCGAAATACCTTCGTATTTCTCGACCATGGCGCGGATCAACTCCATCACCAGCACGGTCTTGCCCACCCCCGCGCCGCCGAACATCGCGGCCCTGCCACCCTGTGCCATCGGCGTCAGCAGGTCGATGACCTTGATCCCGGTCTCAAAGACTTCGGTGGTTCGGGTCTGGACCCGCAGCGAGGGGGGGCGCGCATGGATCGACCTGCGGGGCGTATCAGCTGGCAAAGGCGGCCCGTCGTCCTGCGGATGGCCCACGACATCCACCAGCCTGCCAAGAACGGCATCACCTACCGGGACGACCACAGGCATGCCCGTGGCGCGCACCGCCACCCCGCGCGCAAGGCCCGCCGTGGACTGGAACGCGACAGCGCGCAGGCTTGTCAGATCCAGATGGCTGTGAACTTCGAGAATGAGCGCTGCGGTCTCCTTGCGCTCCACCACCAAGGCCGCGTTGATCGGCGGCAATGGGCCCTCGGCAAACACGACATCCACAACCGCACCCCGGACCGCATGAACGGTGCCGGTGGCCTGGGTCGTTGTCTTTGTTGTTTTGTCGGTTTCTCGCATCTCATCATGCTCTTTTTGCCGTGTCCCCACCGCTTGTAATTTGAGTTTATGCACAAATTCGGATGCGCAAGCTGATCGGTGTCAAAGCGACGATGCCGGCATGGATTTACGGTCACCGGATTTTTCAAAGGCCATCGCGGCCGGTTTGTCAGGTGCTGCCGCAAACCGCGTCTGTTGCATCTTTGGTTACTCGTGGCGCAAGGCGTCGATCGGGTTCATGCGCGCGGCGCGCTGGGCCGGGAAATAGCCAAAGATCACGCCTACGGCCGCCGAAAAGCCAAAGGCAGTCATCACCACACCCAGGGCAGGGCGGAACGGGATCGCCAGCAGCGTGGCCCCCAGATATCCCAGGCTCAAACCCGCAATGATCCCGATCAACCCGCCAAAAAGCGACAGGATGACCGCCTCCACCAGAAACTGCATCAGCACCTGTCGCGCCTGTGCGCCGATGGCCAGCCGGATGCCGATCTCGCGGGTGCGTTCGGTCACCGAAACCAGCATGATGTTCATGATGCCTATGCCGCCCACCAGCAGGCTGACGGCCGCCACCGCAGACAACAGCCCGGTTAGAACCCCGGTGATCCCCGACAACATGGACGCGATCTGCTTCATGTCCATCACGGTGAAATCATCGTCTTCGCCGCGCCCGATCCGGCGCAGGTCGCGCATCACCACCTCGACCTCGCGGACGGCCCGGTCCGTTGGCACGCCGTCGCGCACGGCGGCAAACATCAGGTTGACGTCACGGTTGCCCGAAATGCGATTATGGTAGGTGCGCAGCGGCATGATCGCAAAGTCGTCTTGATCACTGCCAAAGGTCGAGGCCCCCTTGGACCGCAGCAGCCCGATGATCTGGCAAGACAGTTTGCGGATACGGATGACTTCGCCCACAGGGTCAATGCTGCCGAACAGGTCCTTGCGCACGGTTTCCCCGATCACGCAGACGGGTCTGCCCGATTTCAGCTCGGCGGGATCAAAGATGCGCCCCTGTGCTATCTCCCATCCCGCGACGGTGAAATAGCGGTTGTCGGTGCCCACGATATCCGTGCGCCGGTTCTTGTTGCCAAAAACGACGCGGCCGCGTGACATGGCCATGGGGGCTGACACCTCGATCAGGGCCAGTTGTTCCTCAAGCAGGTTGTTGGTGCGCAGATCGAACATCGCGGCGGCAGTGCCCGGCGGGCCGCCTTCCATCGCGTCTTCGCCGGGCAGGACCATCAAAAGGTTGCTGCCCAGCTTTTCCATATCCGCCGTGACCTGTTCGGTCGACCCTTGGCCGACCGTTACCATGGCGATCACGGCACCCACGCCAATGACGATGCCCAACACTGTCAGAAAGGACCGCAAAGCGTTGCGAAAGATGGCCTGCACCGCCAGCCGGATGGTTTCCCACAGCATCTCAGGTCGCCTGCTCGGTTGGGGTGTCGCGTTCAACGCGCCCGTCGACCATCCAGATCAGGCGTCTGGCATAACGGGCCATTTCCGCCTCGTGGGTGACCATCACGATGGTCAGCCCATCGGACTGGTTCAGGCCTTTGAGCACCTCCATGATATCCCGCGACAGTTTGGTATCCAGGTTGCCTGTCGGCTCATCGGCCAGAACGACCTGCGGATTGCCGGCCAGCGCGCGTGCGATGGCGACCCTTTGTTGCTGGCCGCCCGACAGCGCCGAAGGATCGTGATGCGCGCGATCTTCCAGCCCCACCTTGGCCAGCGCCTGCGTTGCGGCGGCATGGCGTTCTGCCCGGCCCATGCCCTTGTAGATCAGGGGCAGTTCCACGTTTTGCAGCGCTGTGGTGCGGGGCAGCAGGTTGTAGCCTTGAAAGACAAAGCCAAGATAATGCCGCCGCAAGAGCGCCCGCTGGTCGCGTGTCAGCCCCGCAACCTCGACCCCGCTATATTCATAATGGCCCGATGTTGGCGCATCCAGACAGCCGATCACATTCATCGCCGTGGATTTGCCCGACCCGCTGGGGCCCATGATTGCCACGAATTCTCCTTCGTGAATGTCCAGATCAACACCGTCAAGCGCGCGCACCTCCGCCTCGCCGCTGCCATAAACGCGCGAGATGCCGTGCAGGTGGATCAGCGGCAAGGGGGGCACAGCCGCCTCAGCCATCGACCCGGTCCGTGATCACCAGATCGCCCGGTTTGAGGTCGCCCTCCAGTATCGCCGTGCGCCGACCGTCGGTTTCACCCGGGCGCACGGCGATTTCCAGCGGGCTGCCGTCGCGCAGCACCCAAAGCGTGCGATTGTCCGCGCGTGCGGCATCCTCGAAACCTTGGGGTATGATCATCCCCAGCAGGCCGCTGCGGTCGTCCTCCGCTTTGGGCTCAGGTGCAGGCGCATAGCGCAGCGCGGCATTCGGCACTGTCAGCGCATCCGCAATTTCGGCAACCGTGATGTCGGCTGTGGCTGTCATGCCGGGGCGCAAGGCCAGATCCGCATTGTCGATGGTCAGCAAGGCCTTGTAGGTGACGACCCCGTCAATTGTTCTGGGCGCGAACCGTATCTCGGATATCTGGGCGGGAAAGACGCGTTCGTCATAGGCCTCGACCGTGAAATCGGCATGGTTGCCCACGGCGGTGCGCCCGATGTCTGCCTCATCGATATCCACCTGCAGCTCCATCTTGGTCAGGTCTCCGGCCACGGTAAACAGGACCGGTGCCTGCAGCGTCGCGGCCACGATCTGACCTTCGTCGATGGCGCGGTCCAGCACGATACCGTCGATGGGTGAGCAGATACAGGCCTTGTCCAGCTCGGTCTGATAGAGATCCAGCTCCGCTTCGGCCAGGTTCTGATCCGCGAGGGCCGATTGCAGTTCGGCCTTGGCGCGTGCGTAATTGGCCTGTTGGGTGACGAAGGTCTGATGTGCCGTGATCCCGCGCGCCTCAAGCGCCTCGGCATTCTTGTACTTCTCCAACGCATCTTCCAGCGTGGCGCGCGCCATGGCGACCCGCGCGATGCGGCTGTTCAGCGCCGCCTTGCTGACGGCGACCTGGGCGTCCAGCTTGGCAGTATCCAGTTCGGCCAGGATGCTGCCTTTGGCAACGGCATCGTTGAAGTCGACATGCACCTTGGACAGGGTGCCGGACAGCTCGCTTGATATCTCAACGAGGTTCGTAGGCTCTATCGTGCCGGTTGCCGTCACCGTGACGCGCAGATCGGCAATCGTGGCCGCAGCAGTCACATAGCGGATGCCCGCGTCACGGCCGCCCAGCATGACCCAGCCCAACAAGCCGCCAACAATGACTGCCCCGCCGGCGGCGTATCTCAACCACAGGGGAATGCGCAGCCGGTGATTGCGCAGACCCAGCGTCTTTTCGACCTCTCGTGATGTCTGTGCCATGGCGCGTTCCGATCTGTTCCACTTGCCCGGTCAGGGTAAGCTGGGGGCAACTGGTCACGATTGAGGGACATCAAATGCGCCACAGCCCGGCTGCTGCGGCACGTTCATTTCGCGTGCCGCGCAAGATATTCCAGCAGGCCGTCAAAACTGCGCATCTGGTCATAGTCGGCCTCTGGCATGGGCAATGACAGCTCACGGCCCAAGGCGGTGACCAGCTTTAGAAAATCCATTGAATCGATGTCGCATTCATCGCGCAGATCAGCCGCCGTATCTATTGCAGTCAAATCGATTTCGGGCGCGATGCGGCCCAGTTGTCTGATCAGCATGCCGCGCAGGTCCGGCCCGGTCATAGCGCTTCAGGTTTTTGCAGCTGGTTGATGACGGCACGCATAAAGCCTGCGCCGCGATGCCCGTCACTGACCCGGTGATCAGCGGCCAGCGTGATGGCGGCGCTGCGGCAGGCCCGCACCTGGCCGTCGCGCACAACCGCTGTCCAGCAGGGCGATCCGATACCGACGATGGCCACTTGGGGCGGAAATATCACCCCGGTGATCCCGCGCACGCCGCGATCCCCAAGACTGGTCAGGGTGATGGTTGGCCCCGATAATTCCCGGGCACGGAAACGGCCCCGGCGGACCCGCTCTACCAGATCACGCAGCCGCGCCATCAGATCATCCAGACTGCCCTGATCCGCATCTTGCAGCGCAGGGGCAACCAACCCGCCACCGCGCAGATTGATCGCCATCCCGATATGCGCGTGGCGGCTGGGGGTGAATTGACCCTGCTCATAGGTCCCGTTGAATTCCGGAAATTTCTGCACGGCGCGGGCCATCGCCCGAAGATACAGCACAGCCGCCAGCAGCCGTTGTTCTGGTGCGAGGCCCGCGTTGTGCTTGGCGATAAAAGCCTCCGTGGCCGTCAGGTCGATGCTGTCGGACAGATAATAATGTGGGATTTCGCGCTTGGAGCGCGACATGGCATCCGCAATCGCCCGGCGCATCGCCGAAAGGGGGGGCAATGCGGTTTCAGTTTGCGGCGGTGCCAGATCATCAAGGGTGATTGTCCTTTTGGTGCCAAGGGCCTTCAGATCAAACCCTGTCTGTGCAGCACGGCGGCGCGCGGCAGGTGTCACCCGCTGGCGCAGCTCATCGGGGAAATCCGGGGCGGGCGTCGGCGAGGGCTGCGGGTCTTCCGGTCTTGGCGGCAGGGTTTCGGGATCGACGGGCTGCGGCACTTCGGGCGGCAGGGGCGGCGGGGCCGGATCAACGGGCTGGGGCATATCCGGCTGCGGTTGCGGATCGGGCGTATCGCTGGCCTTTTCACTGCTGCGGATCATCGCGAGCGGCGTGCCCACAGGCACCTTGGCACCCAGCGGGACCAGCCATGCGTCCAAAAAACCGTCCTCGAAAGCCTCGATTTCAATGGTGCCTTTCTGGGTTTCCACCGCTGCGATGATATCGCCGCGCGTCAGCCTCTCACCGGGCGCAATCAGTTGTTCTACCAAGGTTCCATCCTCCATATCGGCACCAAGCGAGGGCATTAAAAACGGCGTCATGGTACTTGCTTCATCAGCTGCTTTGCGGCGGCCACGATCTGGGCGGTCTGGGGCAGGGCCGCCTGTTCCATGTGGCGCGCATAGGGGATCGGCACCTCGGCGCTGCACAGCCGTCCGAGGGGCGCATCCAGATCAAAGAATGACCCCTCTGCCAGCCGCATCCCGATTTCCGCAGACAGGCTGCCGCTGCGCCAGCCTTCGTCCACGATCAGGGCCCGGTGCGTGCGCGCCACCGATGTGCGGATCGTGCCCATGTCAAGCGGTCGCAGGCTGCGCAGGTCGATGACCTCGGCGGCAATCCCGTCCTTGGCAAGGGCCGTTGCTGCATCCAGCGTCTTGAACAGCGATCCCCCATAGGTCACCAGCGTGATATCGTCCCCGGCGCGGCGTACCACCGCGCGGTCGATATCGACGGCCCCTGCGTTTTCCGCGATCTCGCCCGCCATGTTGTACAGCATGACATTTTCAAAGATCAGCACCGGATCAGGGTCTTGCAGCGCGGTCCACAGCATGCCGCGCGCATCCTCCAGCGTGGCAGGGGCCAGCACGCGCAGGCCGGGGATATGGGCATACCACCCCTCCAGACTGTGCGAATGCTGCGCGGCCAGCTGTTTGCCTGCCCCCGTCGCCATGCGGATCACCAGCGGCACGCCGAATTGGTTGTTGGACATATGCCGCAGGGTCGCTGCTGTGTTCATGATCTGGTCAAGTGCGAGCAGGGAAAAGTTGACGGTCATGACCTCAACGATCGGGCGCATACCGGCAACTGCGGCACCGATGCCTGCACCGGTGAAACCGGATTCCGACAGGGGCGTGTCGCGGATACGGTCGGGACCGAATTGGTCCTGACGGCCCTTGCTGACCGCATAGCACCCGCCGTAGCGGCCCACATCCTCGCCCATCAGGAACACGGCCTTGTCGCGGGTCAGGGCATCGGTGATCGCCGCCCTGACTGCATCGCGGTAGGTGGTCTGAACCATCGCTCCGGGCTGGGCAAGGGCGGGGGCGGCGGGCCTCTGGGGGGCCATGACATAACGCTCAAGGGTTGTGACGGGTTCGTCGGTGCCGCCTTCGGCAAAGCGCACAGCCTCAGCGATCTCGGCCCGGATTTCCGATGTGATGGTGTCCAGGTCTGCGGCATGCAACAGCCCGCTTTCCAGCGCCCAGTTCTGAAACCTCACAATCGGTCCCTTCTCGCGCCACTTTTCGACTTCGGCCTTGTCGCGGTAAAGCTGGGCGTCGAACATCGAATGGGCGCGGAAACGGTAGGTGCGGCATTCCAGGAAATAGGGCTCTGAGGTGGTGGCAATGGTTTGCAAAGCGCGCCGTGCTGCCGCCTCGACCGCGACGACATCCATGCCGTCCACGACTTCGGACGCGATGGCATAGCAGCGTGCCTTGGCCGCGATGTCAGTTTCCGCCTCGGATCTGTCCAATGCCGTTCCCATCGCATAGCCGTTGTTTTCGCAAACGAACAGTACCGGCAGGTCCCACAGCGATGCCAGATTGAGGCTTTCGTGAAATTCACCCTCGGCCACGGCCCCTTCGCCAAAGAAACAGGCGGTCACAGCCTTGCCCGATTGCATCTTGTCGGCCAATGCCAGCCCCACGGCCAGCGGCAGGCCGCCGCCGACGATGGCATTGCCGCCATAGAAATTATGGTCATTGCTGAACAGATGCATGGACCCGCCGCGCCCGCCCGCACAGCCCTCGGCCTTGCCATACATCTCTGCCAGCACCGCCCCCATCGGCATGCCACGGGCCAGCGCGTGACCATGTTCGCGGTAGGTCGCGACCAGCCGGTCGTGGGGGTCCAGCAGCGGGATGATACCCGCGGCAATAGCCTCTTCGCCGTCATATAAATGCAAGAATCCGCGTATCTTTTCCTGGCTGTAGCTTTCCGCGCATTTTTCCTCGAACAGCCTGATCCGCAGCATCGTCTTTAACAATGCGCGCACATGGGGCGCATCAAGCCGGGGTTTGACGCGGGTGACAGTCATTTTTCATCACTTTCAAGGGTCGAGATATCGCCTTCGGGCAGGCCCAGTTCGCGCGCTTTCAAAAGGCGGCGCATGATCTTGCCGCTGCGGGTTTTGGGCAGGTTTTGCCGAAATGCGATGTCCTTGGGGGCGACAGCCGGGCCAAGGCGTGCGCGCGCGTGGCCCAGCAGGTCCAGGCGCAGCGCGTCGCTGGCCGCATGGCCGGGTTTGAGGGCCACATAGGCCTTGACGGTTTCGCCTGCGGTTTCATCGGGCAGGCCGATCACCGCCACCTCGGCCACGGCGGGGTGGTCCATCAGCGCACTTTCGACCTCGAACGGGCCGATCAGATGACCCGCAGTCTTGATCAGGTCATCAGCACGCCCCACAAACCAGAAATAGCCATCAGCGTCGCGCATCGCCAGATCACCGCTCAGATACCAGCCACCCTTGAAGCATTTGTCATAACGCGCCTGTTCGTTCAGGTAGCCACGCATCATCGACGGCCAACCGGGGCGCAGGGCCAATTCGCCGATCGCCATCGGTTCGCTTAATGCGGTGACCTTTTCATCGGTGACTTCGACAATGCCCGCCGTGATCCCCGGCAGGGGCTTGCCCATGGATCCCGGCTTTACATCCATCGATGGATAATTTGCGATCATGATGCCGCCGGTTTCGGTCTGCCACCAGTTGTCATGGAATGGCTGACCAAAGGCCTTTTGCCCCCAGATTACGGCCTCGGGGTTCAGCGGCTCTCCGACGCTGGCCATGAAACGCAAATCTGCAAATCGGCGCTGGCCGATCGCGTCGGTGCCAGCCTTCATCAGCATCCGGATGGCGGTGGGGGCCGTGTACCAGACGTTGACACGCTCGGCCTCCAGGATGTCATACCAGCGGGTCACATCAAATTCCGCCGCGTCAACGATCAGGGTGCAGCGGTTGGTCAGCGGCGCAATGATCCCGTAGGACGTGCCCGTGACCCAACCGGGATCAGCCGTGCACCAATAGGTATCGCCCGCCCGCAGATCGAGGGCGATGCGCCCGGTTGCATCATGGGCCACCACCGCCTGATGCACATGCATCACGCCCTTTGGTTTGCCGGTCGTCCCAGAGGTGAAATGCAGCAATGCTGTATCTTCGGGGGTGGTGGGCACAGTCACAAAGCGGTCAGACGCCCCCTCCATCAGCGGGCTGAGCGCTGTGGTCTCTGGCAGGTCGCCGTCGATGGTGAACACTGTGCGCAAGTCGTGCAATTGCGCGCGGATACCCGCCACTTTGCGGCGGTAGAGCTGTGTCGAGGTGACCAGCGCCTTTGCTGCGCCTATTTCCATACGTGACCGAATGGGTTCCGGACCAAAGGCCGAAAACAGCGGGCAGAACACACAGCCCGCCTTGAGCGTGCCAAGTGCCGCGATATACAGATCCGGCAGGCGGCCAAGCAGCGCATAGACAGCATCGCCCTTGGCCAAGCCGCGTGAGGTCAGCACATTGGCAAAGCGGTTGGTCAGCCGTGACAGATCGGCATAGGTGAAATCGGTGCGATCCCCTGACTTGGCGATCCAGCGCAGTGCAATTTGGCCGCCATGGCCGGATGCGACATGACGCTCAATCGCTTCATGCGCGATATTGAGATGCCCGTCTGGCAGACCGGCAAGCGATGTTTGTGTATCTGCCCAGGAAAAGCTGGCATAGCTTTGCGCATAGTCCGGCATATTGGCCGCTTTGCGTATCCGGGCCGTTTTGCGGATGATCCTGTCGGGTTTATGGGGCTTGGTCATTGGGGCACAGCCCTGCCACCGGGCGGCATCACCGCACAACCAAGATCACGGCAGATGGTCCCGTGCAAGTCACCGGGATAAGGCGTGAGCACGGCAGGCAGGCTATCACCACGTCCCATTTCATGCCTCCTTGGCTCTGTTGAACTTGCGTCTGGTCAGGGCAGGATGCGGCACGAAGCCATCGTCCTGATTGATAAAGGTCAATCGTGCGAACCATGGCCCTGACCCTGGCCTGTCATGGCCGCAACTTTGCAGGCGGCATCACCGGGCTGGGTGATATCTGCTGTGGGGCCCAGATTATAGATGTCAGGGTGCTCGATGATCCGACCTGATGCATCAGGAAACCGCGTAAAATAGCCCAAAGTGACAGGGATTGGCGGGGTGGGTGCGTCGAATGTCCGCCGGCCATTGGCCAGACGGTGCACCTGTGCCAAATCCATGCCCAGCACGAATGCGACCAAACGGTCCCATTGCTGCACCCGCACACATCCATGCGACAAGGCGCGATAGGTCTCGTCGAATTTTTCGCGGTGATTTGTGTCATGCAGATAGACCAGCAATCCGGGTTGCAGCCGCACCGCTGCCAGACCAAGCGGGTTGCCTGGACCAGCAGGCCAGACCCGATCGGCGTATTCGCCGCTGGCAATCATGGATGCTGTCGGCCGCCAAGTCGGACGAAACCGGACAGCTGAGACATAGGTCGTCAGACGCGGGGTCCGGTGCCATGGCGCGCCCACGATGATACGGCTGCGCAGGATCGGCGCGCCCTGGTCAAAGGCGATAAGCTCAAAGGCGGGAATGTTCACAAGAATGCCCTTGCCTTCAGGCGGGATCTGGTAGGCAACACCGGCCCGGTCCAGCGCCATCTGAAAGGCCTCTGCCTGTGTCTTTACCGGCACCGCGCAAAACGCCAGCAGCGCACCAAGTGCAAGGGCCAAGAGCAACCATTTTCTATGCGTGGTCATTTACCCGGTCTCCGTTCCAAACCGCCGCGTGACAAGCGCTGTCATGCGTGCAGACGGCTTTGCTCCTGCGCCTCATAATAGGCCTTGCAGGCATTTTCCTGCCCGCGAATAACGCGTTTTCCGTCCAATGGGCCGCCGTATTCCGTGACCACCGTGACCTGTCCTTCGGGCTGATCGGTGCGTTCAAAATAGATCACGACCCAGTTGAGGGTCTTTGCAAAACGATGCGCGGTCGGGCTGTTGGAAAACAGCGCGGTGAACTGCCATCCTTCGCGTTCGGTATGCAGGATTGGCAGGCGCGTCTCTCCGGTCGGGTTGAACCTGCGGGGTTTGATCGTGGGCAGCCGGTCCAGATTGCCCCGAAACGCCTGATCAACCGCCAAGATGTCGGCGACGGCGGGCTGCTGGCGGTCCTGTGGCACCTTTCGCGGACGCCTGCGGGCCAAAATCTCTGACAAGGAATGGCGCAGGCTTTCGATGCGGCGCGGCCCCATCCCCTTGAGGGCAGCCAAACGCCCGTCATAGGCTGCGGCCTCCAGTGCTTCCAATGTTTCAATGCCCAGCTCTTCATGAATATGGGAGGCCAGGACCGGGCCAATCATCGGAACGCTTTGCAGCACCTGCTCTGGGTCCGCAGCACCCCGCAGGCGGTCCAGAAGGCTTGATGCGCCGGTGTCGAGTATTTCGGCGATGGCGGCAGCAATCGACTGTCCGATTGTCGGCAAGTCGTCCAGCGCGCGCTGGCCTCCACGCTGATAGTCAAGGCGGACAGGATATGCCAAGCCGCGCAGATATCCTGCCGCATCCCGATAGGCCCTTATGCGGAACAGCGATGCGTTTTGTTGATCCAGCAGGCGTGCGACCTCATCCAGCTTGTCTGCGATAAAGCGGTTTTCGGACAATTCGTCTTGTGGCGCGGGTTCGGCAGCCATGGTTCCCTCCGATTCATTCGCGGCCTTATCATAGCCCAGCTTCGCATGTTGCGGATTGATCGCCATCAAATGGGCATCCGGATCAGCGCTGCTGTTGTGCTCTGCGCCATGCCCCGGGGCACAGGTCTTCGGTCTGCTTGCGGGTCATCGGTGTGCCAGTGGCTGAAAAGACGCGCATGCTCCCCGCTTGGTTGATCAGCACCGCGAGGGGCCGTTTGTGGCCCGAGAGGAAAACCGCCCCCTTCGTGTGAACCGCGCTGATCGTGCAGTCTGTCAGCACCGCAATCCGCGCGGTGCCAACCGTCATCATCGGGCCCAGTGATATTGTCATCGCTGCGGCCCGTATACGCGCCAGGCAAAACCTGCGATCGGGACAAGCAGGGCGGCCAATGTCAGGCGCATGACAGCGCTCAGGTTGCCGTTCAGACAGGTCTTGGTGAAATCCGGGCGCAGGTGCAACGAAACAGATGCGGGCAGGGGGGCTGCGTGGTTCAAGGGCATCACCAGCCCGCAAAGCCTGCCTGTATCAGCCGGATCGCCAAGGCCAAACTCTGCGTCGATGGTCAGCTCTTGCAGGTGAATGCACCCCAGCACACCCAAGATCAGGTCAGGGGCCGCGTGGGCCATGGACCCATGCACGCGCCCCAGCCGTGGCATCCTGTGTTTCCTTGGCGCTGCGGGTTTTGGGGCGGGTTTGGGGGCGGGCTTGGCCCCCGTGCGCCTGCGCGGTCCCTTGGCCAAGGTAAGACGGGGGGCAAGCCCGCCCCACAAACGCATCTCGACACGATATGAAAAATGCGGTGATGTGCTCATCTGCACCCTCAAAAGAACGGGCATGATCACGGCCAGCCCCACCAGCAGCAAGATCACCAGCAACAGCCACAAAATGATCACGAGCAGCAAGGCCATCGCAAATCAGGTATCTGACGTGTCTTTGGAGGCGGACATCTTTCCCATGACCGCCGTGGCCGCCTCGGCTGCGATTTCTGTCATGTTGGTCAAGGTCCCCTTGACGGATTCAACCCGCGCGCCGTCCTTGTCAAAGATGATGGCCCCCAGTGGTTTGATCCCGCCACCCCCACCGGTCCCGGCCGAGCGCCCTGATTTCTGGGCGGTATTGCCGCCTGCGCCAAAGCCGAAACCATAGCTGACAATGGGTATCACCGTCGCACCTTCGCGTTCTATCGGGTCGCCAAGGATGTTCTTGGCATTCAGCAATTGCTCAAGCTCTTCCACGGTGCCTTTCAGCAGTCTTTCAACATCTTCCATCGGTTGCTCCTTGGTTCTTGTGATCTGACAGTTTTGACTACCGCAACGCGATCCGGTCTAATTGACACCGGTCAATTGGACCGGATGACCATCGGTCCAGCGGTGCCCGTGTAGGGCCCTGCCGGCTTATTCCTTTGCAGGCTCGCTGGGGCTTGCGCTGACCGTCACATGGGCAGGCCGGATCAGCCGCCGTCCCAAGGCGAAACCGGGCCGGTGCAGGATCAGAACGACGCCGGGTTCGGATGTGTTGGTCTCCTGCATTTGCATGGCTTCATGCAACGCTGGGTCAAAGGGCGTGTCCTTGGGCGCGATCTCTCGGATCCCAAGCGCTTTCAATCCCGTTTCAAAAGCGGATTTGGTCCTGTTCAGCCCCTCAAGGTAGGCGTCGACCACAGGATTGCCGGCCTTATGGCTGGCATGCGCGGCCTCTATCGCCAGACAGATGTGGTCATAAGCCGGGGCAAGAGCCTCTACCGCGAGGGTCACGCCAAGTTCACGCCCCTCCAGACGGGCCGCATCGGCGCGTTTGCGGGCGTTCTCGGCCTCGGCCAGGGCGCGTTTCCACTTGTCGGTAAGCGCTGCCAGTTCGGCAGACTTGTCCGGCGTGGTGGCATCGGGCTCTTGGGTGGGGTGTTTGATCTTGTGTTTGCTGTCTTCCATGCGGTGTTCCTTTCATGGGTTTGCTGTCAGCGGATAGGAATGAAATCGCAGGCCGGTCCACGCGGACCCGTCAAGGCGGGCACCTTGTCGGTAGCGGCAAGTTTCTAACGCAACGCGGCCACCGAAGTTACAGGCGCGCGATTGACGGCAAGGATAATGTCGCGCACCTGCAATCCCGATCTGACCGCGCAGATCTGCGGCCCCACGCATGTTATGCGGCGCTGACAGGGATATGTTTCACCTTTGCCTGCGCCTCGGCCGTCTTGGGCAGGCGCACGGTCAACACCCCGTTCTTGAAGGTTGCATCGGCCTTGTCCGTTTCGACACCCGTCGGAAGCGGCAAGGTGCGATAGAACGATCCATAAGACCGTTCGCACATATAGACGCCTTTGCGCTTGTCCTCGTGTTCGACCTTCTTTTCGCCTCGGATTGTCATCGCGTCATTCGAGAGCGATATATCGATGTCTTTTTCCGTCATGCCCGGCAGTTCGATCGAAACTTCGACACTATTGTCGGTTTCGGTGACATCGGTGCTGGGTCCGAACATGCCCACGACCTCGCTGCGGGTGTCCCAGCCGGTTTCAACCTTTTTCCAGAAATCCTCGAACACATGATTGATGTCACGTTGCAGGCTCAGAAAAGGATTGGCTCCGTTTTCGGCTGAAGGGCTTTTGTTCTTGTCCCGGCCCCAGGGGATTAAATCGCTGATTTGCATCTGTTGCTTCTCCGTTATGTGGTCTGGTCCGTTGGCAGGTTCATGCCGACTTCACAGAGATTTTCCTGGGTTGCGCCTTGGGTGAACGCGGCAATTCCAACCGCAGCACCCCGTTCTTGAAGGCGGCCTTGATTTTTGCCTGGTCGATGTCGTCCGACAGTGTGAAGACGCGGATATAGTCGCCGACCTGGTATTCGGCAGACAGCTGGCGATAGCCTTGGGGCGCATCTGGCGTGACCTTGCCGCGCAATGTCAGAACCTGTCGTTCCAGTGTCACGTCGACGTCATCTGCCGCGACCCCCGGCATGTCCGCCAGGATGACAGTCGCTTTGTCGTTCTCGAAAATATCCACCGCGGGCGTGAACGCCATCGCCCTGCGGTTTGCGTCACCGTTTGCTGCGGCCATGTCACGCGCCGCTTGTGTGGTCAGTTCTTGTGCCATGTTGGTCTCCTTTGATCTGGGTCAGGCTGATTTGATGGCGATGCGTTTGGGTTTGTCGCCTTCGGGGCGCTGCATATCGACGGTCAGAACGCCATTTTCAAAGCGGGCGTCGATGTGGTCGGGATTGACCCGGAACGGCAGTTCAACCGTGCGCAAGAAGGTCCCGTCCACGCGTTCATGGCGGTGCCATGTGATGTCGTCACCGTTTTCGGGCTCGGGGTAGGTGCCGCGCAGCTGCAACATCGTGTCCTTGACCGTCAGCTCGATGTCTTGTTCGGTCAGACCGGGCAGTTCGGTGGTCATCACGATGCTGTCTTGACTGGCCCAGAAGTTGACGGGCGGGAAGGTCGCGGATTGGCCTGCCGTTCTGGTGCCTTCAAAAAGCTGGTTCATGGCGCTTTGCATGCGGCGCATGTCTGCAAAAAGATCGCCGTTGTTTCGTGGGGAAAAAACTGTCTGTAGCATTTTGTACTCCGTTGGGTTCGAGGTTAATCAGAAACGCGACCGGACGTGTGTGGATCAAAGCGCGGCAAAACTCCGGTCAGCGGCACAGCCAGGGCAAGCTGTTGTTGATGTGCAGCCCCCTTGTGACGGCTGGGCGATCAACCGGGGCGGAGGGGCGCGGGCACCTGAAGTGGGTCCAAAAATATGCACGACGACGGGTCCTTGGGGGCAGTTTACAAGCCAAATGGATAGGTTTCGTCTTCGGTGGTGTTGGTCTGCGTGGGCAGCGCGGTGACTGCCCGCGTCTGGTCGAACCAGACGAAAGCGTCATATTGTCGGGGCAAGCTGGCGTAGCTGTAGTGGCTCGCCCTTTCCGTCTCGGGCCGGTAAATGACGCCGATGTAGCGCTCCAGCCGTTGCTGGGTCACAAGCGACAGGAATTCAGGGGCGTGTCCCTTTTTGAAGTCCCACAAGAAGCGCTCGTAATCGACATCATGGCACAATGCCTCATAGCTTCCCGGGCGGGGCGGGCGAATGTCTTTGGTCTCCATCGGGGCGTCCCATTCGGAGGCCGCAGCAACAGTCCCCGACGCGGTCCCAAATCCGATCAAGGCGGAGGTTTCGCCAAATTCCTCGCGGCACAGCTGACCGATGTTCAACTCGCCACGGGTGCGGCCCATATCGGTATGCCGCGCATCGCCAATGTGGGAATTATGCGCCCAGATCACGACTTTCTTGTCCGCTCCGGAATGGTGCAGGATGTGGCGCAGGGTTTCGAACATATGCCGGTCGCGCAGGTTCCATGATACCTGCGACCCATAGTACATCGCGCGGTAATACCGTTCTGCACTGCTGACCAGCCGCGCGTTTTGCGCCGCGTCAAAGAATTGGTCGCCATCTTTTGCGCTATAATCGAACTGTTTCTTGAACAGATCTATCAGGATCTGCATCACCGGCTTTTCACATAGGGAAAAGCCGCGTGTCAGCGCCGCGCGCCCATAGGCAGCAGGATCATGCGACCAGGCTGACAAACAGGCATACCGCGCGCGCGCCACCTCGGCTGCCGCATCATCGACGCGGTCAAGATAGGCCAGCACAGCGGCAATCGACGCGTTCATATTGTACAGATCAAGACCATAGAACGCGACGCGGTCATCAATTTTTCTGGTCCGGTTGAAATGCTCCAGATAGCGGGTAAAGGCATCAAATTCCACGTTGCGCCACATCCAGGTGGGAAAGCGTGCGAAGGGTGGTGGTTTCATCTGCGCGGGGCTTTTGTGCCGGATGTAGCGGTCGACCATTGCCGCATCGGGCCAGTCGGCTTCGACCGCGATAATGGAAAACCCGTGTTCTTCGATCAGCCGCCGGGTGATCGCAGCACGCGCCCGGTAAAATTCCGATGTGCCGTGTGTGGCCTCTCCCAAAAGAACGACACGCTTTGAGCCGAAACGGTCGAACGCCTTGGCAAAGTCGCGATCATTGATGTCGGGCAGGGGTTCCGCTGCGGCCCTCAGAACGGTGCGGGCGCTGCGTGCGGGCGGCGGCGGCACCGGTCTATGGCGTTCTGCGGCCTCAGTTTGCAGATGGGTCCTGAACCAGTCGGCCGCGTGATCAACGGCTTGGTTCAGCGTGCCCGGCTCTTCGAACAGATGGCCTGCCCCCGGCACGATCTTTAGCTTCTTTTCGCATTTCAGCGCGGCAAGGGCCCTTTCGTTCAGCCCGATGACATCCTGGTCCAGACTGCCCACCACCAGCAAAGTGGGGCTGTTGACCTGCGGCAGAAAATCCATCGCCAGATCCGGCCGTCCGCCGCGCGAAACAACTGCTGCAACCCTGCCTTGAAGTTCAGCCGCAGCCACCAGCGCCGCGCCGGCACCCGTGCTTGCCCCGAAAATCCCCAGTGGCAGGTCCTCCAGATCCGGTTCCGACGTGATCCAGATAGAGGCCTCAACCACGCGGTCGGCCAGCAGCGGAATGTCAAAGACATTGGCGCGATCTTGTCCCTCCTGCGGGGTCAGCAGATCGAACAGCAGCGTTGCAAACCCTGCGTCATTGAGCTTTGCCGCCACATAGGTATTGCGCGGGCTGCGGCGGCTTGATCCGCTGCCATGGGCAAACAGGATGATGCCGCGCGGCTGGGCTGGAACCGTCAGATCACCGGGCAACCCAAGAGGCGGAATGGAGACCTGCCGCTTGTTCATGCGTGACGCAAGGATGGGCGCGGCACCGGTCGACGCGGTTGCGGTGGCTGAGGGAACTTGGCGCAAGAGGGCCACTGTTTCGTCGTCCGTCAATTGGTTAAAGATTTGGTAAAAACCGCCAACGCCGCGAAACGCCACAGCTGGGCGCAGACAGATGATGTCGTCGGCCTGATCAGAGATGTCTTCCAATGCCTCTTTGGGGGCGACCGGAAGGGCGACAACGATCCTCTTGGGCTTGTTTCGTTTCAGACCGATCAAGGCGGCCTTCATGGTGGCACCGGTTGCCAGCCCGTCGTCTACCACAATGACGGTGCGCCCCCTTGGGTCCAACCTTGGTCGATCACCCAGATACACCCTTTTGCGCCGCTCAAGCTCTGCCCTCTGGCCGGCCACGGCATCGGCGACATAGGCGTCACTGGCACCCGAAAGACGTTTTACATTTTCGTTGATGACAATCTCCTGCAATGCGCCCTCCACAATAGCCCCAAGGGCAACCTCGGGGTTTTGGGGCGCACCGATCTTGCGCACCAAAAGCAGGTCAAGCGGCGCATCAAGCGCCTTTGCGATTTCGACGGCCACGGGCACGCCGCCGCGGGGCAGGGCATAGATCAGCGGATGATCCAGTTCCAATGCCGCCAATGCTTTGGCCAATTGGCGCCCCGCATCAGCACGATCCGTAAATGTAAGAGCCCTGTGTTCCATGGTGTTCGTTTTATGGCGCGCGCTGCCGTTAATGATTGCGTTTGGTCAATCGCGATCCGAAATTTTTGTAACGCGAGAATGCACCGGACAAAGGGAGAGCAGTGCCGTTCAAGGCATGGCAGATGGCTGGTCCGTCGCGGCACAAAGCGATGCGGTCCATGGGCCAGCGGTGCACCGCCGCCCTGCCGTTCCGAGACCAGCAGGTTTCTGCCAGATGCATAGGGGTGCACGGACAGCTTGATTTGAATCAATCAGCGGATGACAATCTTTCCTACTAGGGCCTGTGGACAATCATCTTGAGGCTATGAGTGCTGCTACAAGGTTCCAACACGCTGCGTAGCTGCAATCGGTTTTGTCGTATCTTGTAGCTATCCCT